>SXGQ01358451.1_pt1 | contig 18070 bp, 15 predicted proteins | sample 3178371 | NCBI WGS metagenome assembly SXGQ01 (sample SAMN11356859, study PRJNA531348) | freshwater metagenome | isolation source: freshwater sample F1-20 | place: China: Fuxian Lake, Yuxi | collected 2017-12-25 | reverse complement strand
GCCACATTGGTGCCCACGGTGGACTTGAAGGTCACCGCGCCGCGCAAGGGGTAATTGACCGATGCGGCCAAAGTAGCCGCCGCCGTGGCTTCAGAGGCGCTGTGCTCGAAATGAACCCCCAGCTCTTGCAGAATTTCGTTCGAGTCGGTCAGCACATCCATCAGGTGCGAAATGGGGGCCCCTTGGTAACCCGCCACATAAGACACGCCCGACTGCAGCAAGGCCTTGGTGACGGCCAAAATGCCTTCGCCGTGGAACTCGTCTCCATCGCCCAAGCGAAGCTTTTGCACCTCTTGCACAAACGACCGTTCAGCCATGCCCGAAACCTTTCGCGGGGCTTGGAACCCCTTGAGTGACCCATGAAACCGATTCAATGTAGGCGAGGCGCAAGGTGGCTGCAAATGGATTTTTCCAATGATGTACATTGATCAAGTGAATAATAGGTAGCAACCCTTATTCGTTTCAACCATGGCCGAAGCATGAACTTTCGACAACTTGACTTGAACTTATTGCGTGTGTTGGTGACGATCCACCGCACCCGATCTGTCACGGCGGCAGGCAAGGCGCTGGCTTTGTCGCAGCCTGCGACCAGCAACGCCCTGGCCCGATTGCGCGACTTTTTTGGCGACGAGCTGTTTGTACGCTCACCCGTGGGCTTGCAGCCCACGCGCTTGTGTGAACAACTGGCCCCCGCCATGCAGTCGCAGCTGTTGGCCATGGAAAGCCTGGTGTTGAACCACCAGCCATTTGCCGCCCTGAGCAGCCAGCGCCATTGGCGTTTGTCTTTGTCTGACTTGGGCGAAATTCTGTTTTTGCCACGCCTGGCCTCGGCACTGCGCACCGAATCACCGCAAGCAAGCTTGTCTAATGTGTCGGTGGACGCATCCCAAGTGGCAGCCGCACTGGAGGCGCGAGACATCGACATGGCCATCGGCATCCTCAAGCCGCAACACCGGGGCATACGCAGCCAGTTGCTGTTCAGGGAACGCTACATGGCGATTTCCTCTAAAGACTGGTCACCCACCCCGCGCGGCAGCAGCCAGGTACTGAGCCACGCGCAATTAACGCAAGTGCGTTTTGTGGTGGTCTCACCCACCGCCACCTTCCACGAGAGCGTGGAAAAAATGCTGGTGGGCATGAAACTGCAAGACCGAATTCTGGTGCGCCCCCGGCACTTTGGCGCGATTGCCGAGTTGGCACAAACCACCGACCTGCTGTGCATCGTGCCCGAGATGTACGCCCGCGACCTGAGCCAGCGCATGCAACTGCAAATGTGGACGATCGAAGAAGCGCCCTTTTACGAAGTCAACCTGGTCTGGCACAGCAGCACCGAACAAGACTCCGACCAACAATGGATGCGCGGGGTGATTGAGCGGCTTTTTATGCGGGGGTAATGGCGGTGGTGATGCGGGGCGGTAATGCGGGGCGGTAATGCGGGGGGCGCAGGGATGTATACCAATATTAAGTAAATTAAGTTAAGAGCTTATAAATGCTTAATTTAGATATACTTCAAACATGAACCCCATTCTTAACCCCTATTCACCGGGCGCGGGCACACCACCACCCGAGCTGGCGGGACGCGCCGAACTGCGTGAAAAAGTGCGCGTAGCCATTGGCCGTATCCAGATTGGTAACTCCGCTAAAAGCGTTTTGATGGTGGGTTTACGGGGTGTCGGCAAAACCGTGCTGTTGGACCGCATGCGCCAAGATGCCCAAGCCAGCGGTATCTATGCCCTGAAAATAGAAGCCCCCGAAGACCGATCTTTGCCCGCCTTGCTGGTACCCCAGCTGCGTTTGATTTTGCTGAAACTCAGCGCGATTGAATCAGCCAAAGAATTTGCAATACGGGGCCTGCGCGCCTTGGCCGGTTTCGCCAAAGCACTGAAAGTCAAATACAAAGACATTGAGGTGAGCCTGGATTTTGAGCCCGAGCCGGGTTTGGCTGACAACGGCGATTTGGAGGGCGATCTGGCGGTGCTGCTGGAGCAAGTGGGTTTGGCGGCCCAAAGTGCCCAAACCGCAGTTGCCATGTTCATTGACGAGCTGCAATACGTGAAACAGGCCGAACTCGCTGCACTCATTACCGCATTGCATCGCTGCGCCCAAGCCAAGTTGCCCGTCACCTTGATCGGGGCGGGCTTGCCACAGTTGTTGGCGCGGGCCGCAGATGCCAAATCTTATTCAGAACGCTTGTTTGATTTCCCCATGATCGGTCCCTTGTCGCTGGCCGACGCCAGCTTGGCCATCGCCCGTCCAGCTGAAGAATTGCAAGTGGTGTTTTTGCCCGAAGCCATCGAAGAAATTTACCAAGACACCGAAGGCTACCCCTACTTTTTGCAAATGTGGAGCAAGTACACCTGGGACGTAGCGACCGCAAGCCCCATCTCCCGCGAGGATGTCAAGCGGGCCAGGTTTTTAACCGAAGCCGACTTGGATGAAAGCTTTTTTAAAACCCGGTTTGAGCGCTGCACCCCCAGCGAACGGCGTTACCTGCGGGCCATGGCTTCATTGGGCGCGGGGCCACACCGTTCAGGTGATATCGCTGCTGTGCTGGGGCGAACCGTCAATGTTCTGGGCATGCTGCGCAGCAGCCTGATGAACAAAGGCATGGTCTGGAGCCCAAGCCACGGCGACACGGCATTCACTGTGCCTTTGTTTGATCAGTTCATGCTGCGCGTGATGCCTGGGGACGACTGGCAAGAAGTTTGAGGTTTGCTGACGGCATCAAACAAGGCCCCAAGCCCCGTGGCCGATCATCCGTACTCGGCCAATGGCCTCTAGGGTGGTGGGGGATGAAGACTTGAGCGCCGATTTGACATTAAAAATAGCCGATCATGCAAGCGCGACGGATTTGCAGTCACTGATCAATGAGTGTGCAAGGAAGAAGAGTCGACCGATATTGGCGATGTCCGTTGAATAGCTATTTTTCAGTTAACTTTCAAAATGAGGTATTTGCGAATTTCTCGAATTCGATTTTGAATTCGTTCAGACTTCTTCTTCCATTCCAAAAATGGATGTGGGGATTCTTCTGATGAAGGATCTTGCAGATGATTTCTATATTCTCATTGCTTATTTTTGAGCCAAAGTAGATGCCGGTAAGGCATAGAGGGTCGTAGGCATATAAAGTTTCCGCTGATTTATGTAAAACACGCCACTCTTTTTCGTAGCTCCAAGACTTTGACTTGGTTGAGCAAAGAGACATCAACTCAGTGTCCTTGCCCTCTATTTCCAATAGAAAGTTAGCGCTCATACGAGGCATTTCTTTGGAGTAATTTACTTTAATTACCTTGTCGAAAGGTTTGTATGCTGTGTTGAACTCAAGACAAAAACCTCTGTGTTTATCACCATAGTGTGACCACATTAAGAGGTCATTATTAGATTCTGAAAAGCAGCTTATACCGAACTTCAAAAACATTTCTGCTGCATCATTGATCGCCTTTTGCGCGCCTAGGGTCAAATGCTCTCTTAGTTGATCCTTTGGTGTTGCTTGAAATAAATTACTAATATCCTGATTTAGTGGGCCCCTCAGAAGAGCAGACCTAAAGGCTTCAGTTTGCTCATCAGACAAAGGGGGGAAAGTCGGTGCCATCGCACAGTCATAGGGATCGTTGAAGGTTTTAGGTGAACCAAAATAGATAGATTGATTTCGCAAATTTTCTAGGCTTCGACCTTTACAAGACTCAAATTTGTAGAGCCTGGACGGAACTTTTTTCTGCTCAGACATGACACCAGGCCCCTTGGCCGATCATCCGCACCCGGCCAATGGCCTCTAGGGTGTCAAGAATGGTGGGCAGGCGGTCGCGCCAGCGGCCTCGGGCATTGAAGTGGGCGGCGATGGCATCTAGGTTGAGGGGGGCAGACGCTTCGCTCAGCACCTTGGCCACTGCCTTGATTTGTTCGGGCAGGGTGGCGGGCCAGCTTTGCTGGTTGGCGAGTTGGGCCTTTGCCGATCGGGTGCGTTGGGTACCCGAACCGCCTTCGCTGTTATTGCTGTTATTGCCCTTGGCATTTTCCAAATCGTTTTCTGCCCTTGTGTCTGCGCCCAAGTCCAGATTGGCTTGTTGGGCTGTGGTTGGTGTTTCGGGTGAAGCGGGTTCTGAGGGTTCAGCGGGCGTGGCCGGATTTTGGTAATCGGGACGAAGCCAGCGCACTGTGCCATGGGCTTCTTCGGCGGCGCGCTGAGCGTTCAGGTTGACCAAGCGTTGCAGCAAATCGTCGGTCCATTGGCCTAGAGCCGCTGTGGCTATAGACGTTGTGGCGATTGTTGTGTTTGTTGAGTTTGTTGAATTTGACGTGGCCGCTTGGGCTGGGGTGAATGGCGGGCAGGGTTTGGGCCCCAGGTCTTGCCAGCCGTAGGCTTGCAGCACGGCGGTGTCCAGTTCGTCGTGCAGGGTGCGCAGCACCGACACCAAACCTTGTTCGTGCATGGTTTTGTCTTTGGCACTCAGGGCTTCGCCGCTGCGCAGTTTCTCCAACACGTTGTACATGCCGGTCAAGGTCAGGTCGGGGTGAGCGGATTGGCGGTTTTTGCGGTGCGCGTCGAGTTGTTCGGCTAGTTGCCGGATACGTTCGGTCAATTCGGCCGTGAGCCCCGTGTCTTCGGCGGGGACGGGGAAGGTTTCGAAGCAGGTAGTTTTGACATACACAGGTCGATCCTCCAGGGTGCTGCCCGCCGACAAAGCCCAAAGCATGTGCACTTGGCTGCACAGCACCCCCAGATGAAAGGCATCGCTGAGCGATATGGCGACAAGTTTGTTGTCCGGCAAAACGGCTTGCCCTAGAAACTGAAAGACACGGTGTTTGGCCGTTTCGACGGTGGCGATGTAGCGGGGGAGGTTATGGAGCTGGCTGCGAAGAACCTTTCTTGGTTCACCAAAGATCCACCAATTGTCTTTGTAAGTGGCACGGTTATTCTGATCCCTTTCAGGCTTCACTTTATCCAGTACCCATTGATAAACAGCCGGGAACTTTTGCCGTACCTCATCAGCACTCAAGCCAAACAAGTCAATCACCAGAACATTGCGGGGCGCAGTGGTCAGGTCACGGCCATTGCGGTATTCGCGGATGTGTTTTTCAAGCCCAGTTGTCGTGCCCAGTCCCAGTTGTGTGGCTTCTTCGCGGGTCACGATAAACCCAGCACCAAACAATTGCACCCCCCGATTGCTCAGGTTTTGGTTCGCCAGCAGCGGTTGGGCCTCCGATACATTCGCCCCAATGCGCAAGTCAGCGTGCAGCAACCCGTGGCTGTCGGTCATCTTCACGGCCACTTCGCCATCGTCCTGCGTGGTTTCGCTGCGCACCGTGAGCAGGTGACCGTCGTGCTCGCCTGCTTGCGCTGTGGTCATGGCAATGCGCACGGCAGCGCCGTTGGCGTTGTCTACCCAGGGGTGGTCCGCAACGGCAAAGACCAGCGAAAGTGGTTTTAAGTAGGCACCGGTTTTCTGCGCCGCAGTGGTCTTCGTGCCCTCAGTCGCATTCGCTTTTAAGGCTGACCCCGTGGCGGTAAAAGTTCCCTCCAAAGCTGCCAGTACCACGCGGCGGTTAAAGGTTTGCTTGATGGAGTTGGTGGTGATGAACCCAAAGCGTTGCGCTTGGGCCGCGCCCACGGTGCGGGCGGCTTTTTGCCACCAATACATCACAAAGTCGGCGCTCTCGGGCACTTCGGGCCAGCTGTTTCGCACAGCGTCCACATAGCCATCGCCCAGCGCAGACCGCATGGTGCTGGCCCCAATAAACGGCGGGTTGCCCACAATGAAATCCACTTCCGGCCAGTGGGCTTGCTGCGGTTTGATGTAGCGCCATTGCAGGGTTTGCGCGCTTTCGTCGGGCACGGGCAAACCGGTCACGGGGTGCGGCTTGAAGGTTTTGCCATCCCAGCGGGTGACGTTGTTGCCCGCTGCGTCTGTCAGCGGTTCGCTGCTGTCGTAGGTCAGCACGGCATCGCGGTTTTCAATGTTGCCGTAGTCGTGCACCACGGGCTCCACAATCAGGCCCACGCCCACGGTGCGGGCTTGCCATTGCAGGTAGCCAATCCACAGCACCAGTTCGGCCAGTGCGGCAGCGCGGGCGTTGATCTCTATGCCGCGAAGTTGCTTGAGGGTGACGGTTTCGCCCTCCAAATGCAGAATGTCCTGGGTGTCGTCCAGTGCTTCCAGTTGGTTCAGCACCTCGCCCTCTAGGCGTTTCAGGTGTTCCAGCGCCACATACAAAAAGTTGCCACTGCCGCAGGCCGGGTCCAGTATGCGCACCGAGCACAGGCGGTGGTGAAAGGCTTTGACCGCTTGGATGGCCTCGGTGTGTTTGGCATGGGCGGTGGCCCGCAGCTTGTCTGCGGCCACCAGTTCGGTTTTAACTTTGGCCTTGGTCGTTGCATGCGTTTTGCGCTGGGTGCTGGGTTGGTGAGCCAGTGTGGTGGCCTGCGCCATTTGCTCGGCCAAGGCTGCCAGCGCGGTGGATTCGGCCGACAAAATCAGCATTGCCGCCAGCGTGACGCTCCACTCGGCTCGCAGCGGCTCCATGACGGTGGGCAAGATGAGCCGCTCCACATAGGCGCGCGGCGTGTAGTGCGCCCCCAAGGCGTGGCGCTCGGTGGTGTCGAGGGCGCGTTCCAGCAGGGTGCCAAAAATGGCCGGTTCCACGCAAGTCCAGTCGGCGGAGCAGGCTTCTAATAATTGGTCGATTTGTGCGCGTTTCAGTGGCAGGGCATACCCGTCGGCGCTGCCGCCCTTGAACAGTTTGCCGTTAAACCTGCGCACTTGTTTGCTCAGTGCGACACTGAAACCGCCCCGGTCCATGTCGGTCCAAAGGGCTTGCATCATGCGTTGTAGGGTGTCAGGGTCATCGCGGTGCTTGCGCAGCAGTTCGCTGAACGCACCATTGCCGTCGCTGGTGTTGGGCAACAAGTGCACGTCCTCGGCAAACATGCTGAACAGGCAGCGCGTTAAAAAGGCCCCCACTTGGTGGGGTGCATGGCCATCTGCTTCTAGGCTGTTGGCCACGGCGGCCAGCACGGTGGCCACCTCGCGGGTGACTTGGGCGTTGGCGCGGCTGGGGTCCAGCGCCATGGGGTCGGTCCAAAGTTGGCGCAGTCGGTGGCGAATTTTTTCGTCGTTCAGGTCTTGCAGCTTGATCTGGTGGTTGCGCGGATCGGGGAAGGGGATGTAGTTGCCCCCCGTGCGGCTGAACTCTGAAAACAACTGGATCACGATGCCGACATCGACCACGATGATGAAGGGGGGCCGTCCTTCTGCGGCAGGCAGCGCGCGGGCATAGCCTTGCGCTTGGGCGTGGGCACCGATCAGGGTGTTGCTGTAGGTTTTGGTGTGATGGCCAGTTTTGATCTTTTTGGCTTCGAGGATGAAGTTGCCCCGTTTGTAGCAATCTACATAACGGTCGGACTCTTGACCATCGGCGTGCGCTTCTTTTAAAGCGCGTTCAAACATGTAGTCCCGGTCTTCTGTGGCGTGGGGCCTGGGCACATTCAGCAATTCACAAAGTTCGATGATGAAGCTTTGGGAGGTGGCCCGTTCGCTGGCGTTGCTGTTTTGCCAGCGCTGGATGAAAACTTCTGAGGGCTGGTTGATGAGAGCATTGAGGTCCATGACTCGCATCATAGACCTTGATTTAATTACTTTTTATTCAATTTTTAGACAGATAAAACGAGGGTCAAGCGGTCTTTTGGGCGCTGCATCGCGCGAGTATTCGGACGCCTGTGAACCGTAAATTGAGTTGCAACTGAGGTATTTGAGTGTTTTTTATCCTTGCAAAACATGGAATGAAACTCCATAATTGCAAGGATGTACAGCCGGATTCTTGAACCTCTTTTACGTGACGAACTGAGCTTTTCCCCAGCGGTAGCCCTGTTGGGGCCACGACAGGTCGGCAAAACCACGCTGGCCCTGAAGATGGGCAGCAGCCAGCCCCATGTGTATCTAGACCTGGAGTCTGAACGTGACCGCAGCAAGTTGGACCAAGCCGAGCTGTATTTGCAGGCCCATCTGGACAAGTTGGTGATTCTGGACGAGGTGCACCGTGTGCCGGGTTTGTTTCCTTTGTTGCGTGGGCTGATTGATCAGGCTCGCCGAGCAGGCGCTGGCGTCGGTCGCTATTTGCTGCTGGGCTCGGGCAGTCTGGAGGTATTGCAGCAATCGGGCGAAACACTGGCGGGGCGCATTGCTTATTTGGAGTTGTCGGCCTTGAACGTGCTTGAAACCGGCGCCCCGTCACAAGACGCACTTTGGCTTCGCGGCGGGTTTCCTTTGAGCCTGCAAGCACCCAGCGAGGCACGCAGCTTGCAATGGCGCGAGAACTTTATCCGCACGTATCTGGAGCGCGATATTCCGCAGCTGGGCCCCCGAATTGCCGCCGAAACCTTGCGCCGCTTCTGGACCATGTTGGCGCACCATCAGGGCGGCATGCTGAATGTGGCCCAGTTGGCTCGCAATCTGGGCGTGGACGCGAAGACCGCTAACAGTTACATCGGTTTGATGTGCGATTTATTGCTGGTGCGCCGCCTCCAACCCTGGCATGCCAACATCGGCAAACGCTTGGTCAAAGCCCCCAAGGTCTATGTTCGCGACACGGGTTTGTTGCACGCCTTGCTGGGTATCGGCACTCGCGATCAATTGCTTTCGCACATGGTGGTGGGCGCCAGTTGGGAAGGGCATTGCATTGAAAGTCTGCTTTCGTGTGCACCGCAGGGCGTAACGCCCTTTTTTTATCGCTCCAGTGGCGGGGCCGAAATTGACCTATTGCTGGCCTGGCCGGGGGGCGAGTTGTGGGCAGTCGAGTTCAAACGCAGCCTCTCGCCCAAGCTCGAACGCGGGTTTTACAGCGCCTGCGAAGATTTGAAGCCCACTAAAAAGTGGGTGGTCTACCCCGGCCCAGAAAGCTACCCCATGGCTGCCGACATTCAGGCAGTGCCGCTGCACGATTTATGCAAACTGCTACAAGAAAAAGCTTGAGGCCAAGACAGTTGAGGCGCACTGCCCTCGTCGGTCACGCCCAGCGCTCTGTCTTGTCATCCCCGGCTAAGCGTATTTGTCATGCCCGGCTACGACCGGGCATCCATCTGCGCCTTTCCCAATAAGGCGTTTGGTTTATTCAGTGCTGGTCGCTGTGCAAGGACGGGTCAGCGACTTCTTGTGCGACTTGCGGCTTGAGTACCCGAATGCCGTGTTTGCTCAAAATCTCGACATAAACAGAGCTTGCGCCCGTTTTGGCGGCGGTGTCTACGGCTTCAATCACGGCGCTCACGCGCACCACTTCGGCGGTGTCGGCGGTCAGGCCGACTTTGCAGTCAAAGTCCCAAAAGTCCACGTCTTTGGGCAGTGCACGGTTACGTTCGCGCTTGAAGTATTTGCGGATTTCGTGTTTCACAGCCTCAAGTACCCGGTCAGGGTGCTTGCCTTCGGCTTGCAGTGGAAAGTTCTTTTTCATGGGGGAAGTCCTTGGGGATCGGGCAAGCGCCCGGTCCGGACGTGAATGCAGGTGCGCATTATCGCTGGTTTGGGTACCCCTGATTGGTGGTCTTAGCTCACAAGGCTTGGGCCAGGCGGTTGACCCCTTCCAGAATTTTGTCTTCAGCTACGGTAGCAAAACTGAGCCGGAAAGTGGCCGGATCCGGATGGCTGCAAAAGAAGGGTGTTCCGGGGACAAAGGCCACGCCTTTTTCTATGGCGCGTTTGGCCAATGCGTTGCCATCAGCAGGCTTATCGAATGCCCCCGTGAGTTTCGCCCAAATGAAGAGGCCGCCTTGCGGTTGAGTGAATTCGATGGCGCTGCCCAGGGTGATGCGCAGCGCTTCGCCCATGGTTTGTGCACGTTGGGCATACACAGCCCGAACTTTAGTCAAGGTGCCCGGCATGCGACCTGATTTAAGGTATTGCGCTGCGGTGGCCTGAGCAAATGTGCTGGTGTGCGCATCGCTGAATTGCTTGCACATGGTGGCTTTGGCCAGCAACTGCTCTGGGCCAATCATCCAGCCCACCCGCAATCCGGGCGACAGGATTTTGGACAAAGAACCGCAATGCACTAGCAGTTCACGGCTGCCAGGTACTTTGGCGGTCAAGGCCAGCAGGCTGGGAGGCGGGGATTCGCCAAAATACAGATCGCCATAGGGGTCGTCTTCAACAATCAGGGTTTGGTGTTTCACTGCCATGGCCAGCACTTGAATCCTTCGCTCTGCACTGAGAAGTGCCCCGCTGGGATTGCCGAAGGTGGGGATCAGGTAAACAAATTTCGGCTTGTGTTGGGCGATCAGTTGCTCGAGTTCATCGGTTTTGACCCCGTTTGCATCGACTGGAGCGCTGATTAACTCGGCGCCATACAGGCGAAAACACTGTATGGCCGAAAGGAAGGTGGGACTTTCCACAATCACTTTGTCGCCGGGGCTGATCATGACTTTGCCCAGCAGATCAAGGCCTTGCTGACTACCCGTGGTCACGATGAGGTGCTCAGGAATGACGTCTTCAGCGCCCTTTTGTTGCATGAATTGGGCAATTTCGTGGCGCAGGAGGCTATAACCTTCTGTCGCGCCATATTGCAGTGCAGCTGAGGGGTCTTCAGACAGGGCTGCGTTGGTGGCTTCACGGATGCCTTGGACGTCAAACAAACTGCTGTCAGGAAAACCGCCTGCAAAACTGATGATTCCGGGTTTACCCAACAGTTTGAACAACTCTCGGATGGCCGATGTTTCGACCAAGGAAATACGTGATGAAAACTGCAAATTGCTCGGTGTGGTCATGAAAATTCAACCCGGGTCTTGAGAAGGTTATGACAATTACGGTTTTTTGCCGACATCGCTAAATAGTGAAGAAGGCGTGTCTTGTCTTCGACCCACTTCGTGATGAGTGGGATTTGTAAAGGCGTTGGCGTTGGCTTTTAAGCACTCAATAACAATTTGTCGTCGTCCAGGGCTTGCCCTGTTTTGGCGGCAAACATTTTTAAAAGATCGGCCACCTCTAGACCTTGCCGGGCCTTACCTTGCACATCCAGAATCACGCGGCCTTCGTGCAGCATGATGGTCCGAGTGCCATAGTCCAGCGCTTGGCGCATGCTGTGGGTCACCATGAGCGTGGTCAGTTGGTTGGCTTTGACCAAGGTTTCTGTTAAGGCCAGGACATCGGCAGCTGCTTTAGGGTCTAGCGCTGCGGTGTGTTCATCCAGCAACAAAATGTCGCTGGTGGTGAGTGAAGCAATCAGCAAACTCACGGCTTGTCGTTGCCCTCCAGAGAGCAAACCCATGCGATCACCCAGACGTTTTTCCAGGCCCAGGTTAAGCGCTGAGAGTTGTTCACGCAAAAAATCGCGCCGCTTTGAGTTCAAGGCAAAACGCAGGCCCCTGCGCTTGCCACGCATCATGGCCAAAACCATGTTCTCCTCCACTGTCAAACCTTCACAGGTTCCGGCCAATGGGTCTTGAAATACCCGGGCAACGCGTCCAGCGCGTTCAGATGTTTTTTCACGCGTGACATCGTGCCCCCCTATCTGGACGCTGCCGCTGTCGGGCCCGTAGTCGCCACTGATGGTGTTGAGGAAGCTTGATTTGCCGGCACCATTCGAACCAATGACGGTGATGAATTCCCCTTTTTCCATGGTCAGCGACAAGCCGCGGAGCGCACGGTTTTCAATAGGGGTGCCTTGGTTGAAGGTCAGATGTAAGTCTTTGACGTCGAGCATGTGGTTCATAAGGTCGCGCCTGTCTTGACTGTTTTGTTGTTAGATGAGTGACTGGCGCTTCGTTGTTTCCAGCGAGCACGTTGCGCCGGTACGGTCAAAGCCAAAATGATCAGCACCGCAGTGACCAGGTTCAGGTCTTGAGCTTGCAGGCCAAGGCTGTCGGTGTTAAGTGCCAGTGCAATAAAAAATCTGTAAAGAATGGCCCCTAAGACACATGAAAGCGCGATCCAGAAAAGGTGTCGGCTCGGAATCATGGTTTCGCCAATGATGACGGCGGCCAACCCAATGACGATGGTGCCGACTCCCATGGAAATATCGGCCCCCCCTTGCGATTGCGCATACAAAGCGCCAGCCAAAGCCACCATGGCATTGGACAGAGCCAGACCCGCCAGAGTCATGTTATCTGTGGAGATGCCTTGCGCACGAGCCATGCGAGGGCTGCCGCCTGTGGCACGCATGGCCAACCCCAAATCGGTGGCAAAAAATGCATCAAGCAAGAGTTTGACCACGATGACGATCAACAGCAGCACGGCGGGCTTGAGCCATTGATCGCCCCAATCGGCCATGAACGGTAGGGTGAACACAGTCACGTTGTCCAGCAATGGCACGTTGGGCTTGCCCATCACGCGCAGGTTGATGGAGTAAAGGGCGATCATGACCAGAATGCTGGACAGCAACTGCATGATTTTCAGGCGTACATGCAAATAGGCGGTGGCGTAACCTGCCGCAGCGCCCGCTATACAAGCCAGTGTGGTGGACAGTAAAGGGGCGTATCCATGATCAATGAGTATGGCTGCGACGGCTCCGCCCAAGGGAAAGCTGCCATCGACCGTGAGATCGGGAAAATTGAGAATTCGAAAAGTGATCAGCACACCCAGAGCGACGAGGGCATAAATGAGCCCGATCTCCAGTGCGCCTAAAGTGGCAATCAATGACAACATGGTCGGCAAATAAATAATGCACAGGCATTCAAGCCTTGCGCGTGGCCCGCAATGACGAGCGTTGTGAAAAACCGCCATGCAGGCGGGACGGTAAAAGGGGGTGTTGCAGGTTTGGCGTTATTTGCAAGCAGGGACGGCAGCTGCTTCTTGATTCGCTACATGCCGAACTTGGGAAGCCAAGTGCGCAAAACCTTCATGCTCAAAGGCGCGGTTGTGCGCCCTTGAGGTGAAAAAAATGAAGGCTTTACTTGATGACGACTGCGGCAGATTTGATGAAGTCAGCCGACAAGGTCACACCTTGTTTCATGGCGGCTTCGGGGTTGACGTGCAATTCGAATTTTTGGCTCAACTCAGGGCTGATTTGGCCAGGCTTTTCACCCTTTAACACGCGGACCACGATGCGACCCGTCTGCAAACCCAGATCGTGGTAATTCATTCCAAGTGCAGCAATGGCACCGCGCTTGACCGAATCGGTGTCGGCTGCGATCAGCGGTATCTTGGATTGTTGAGCCACTTTGATGACAGACTCAATGGCTGAAATGACATTGTTGTCTGTGGGAACATAAATCGCGTCCACCTTGCCCACCAAGCTTTGAGCTGCTGCGCCAATATCGACTGTGCGCTGAGCGGGGGCTTCAACCAAAGTCATGCCTTTAGTTTTGGTCTCTTTGCGCAAAATTTCTACCAAGGCAACTGAATTTGCTTCTCCTGGGCTGTAGATCACGCCCAATCGCTTGGCGGTGGGGATGATTTTGGTGATCAGATCCAGGTGGCGATCGATTGGGGAGAGGTCAGATACGCCGGTGACGTTGGTGCCCGATGGGCTCCATGATTTGACCAGTTTGGCCGCAACAGGGTCAGTGATGGCTGCGAACACCACGGGGATATCTTTGGTCGCTGAAACCACGGCTTGGGCCGATGGGGTAGAAGCAGGAACAATGATATCGACCCCATCGCCTACAAATTTACGGGCGATCTGAGCTGCGGTAGCTGGGCTGCCTTGTGCGCTTTGATAAACAAATTTGAAGTTCTTCCCGTCAACAAAACCAGCTTGTTTGAGACTTTCAAGTACACCATCGCGTACGGCATCGAGTGCAGGGTGCTCAACAATCGCTGTGAAAGCTACTACTTTGGTCTGTGCTAGCGCTGAAAATGCGGTCAAACCCCAAAATGCGGCGGACAACAACACAATGCTGCGGGTGCGCATGGATGGCATGGAAGAAATTGACTTTTTCATGTGGGTCACCTTGAAAATGAAAAAACTGCGCCGGTGACATTGAATGACACACAGCGCAGGCTAAAAACTTTGGAAATCGAAACAATGGTCGAAATCCATATCTGAAATGTCACGCATCGGCAGATTTGGATTTCATGGCGTTATCACGCTTAAAAGTTGGCGCTCACCATAAAGTTGACGCGGGACTCTTTGCTGTCTGTTTGCTTGATGTCCATTTGCTTGCGGGTGCCCGTCTCCAATTCAACGCCAGCTTCAACCCCTTTTGCCAATGGGAAGAAGGTGTTCAGTTGAACTTGAGAGAGTTTCTTGTTGTGCAGACCTGGCAGGTATTCGCCGACTGCTTTGTCTTTGAAGGTTGTGGCTGCGTAATTCAGGTTAGATCGCACGCCCGTGCTGCCCCAAGGTACGGTCAGTCCAAGGTGGTAACCGCTGGATTTGAACGTGCTGATGGAGCCATCTGCGCGTGCCACAGCGCCTTGCAATAATGAACTCCACTGGTAGCGGCCTGCGCCATTACCCGAGGTCAAACCCATGACCACCTTGGTGCCTGCACCCAAATTGATGCTGCCACCCAAGGCAAGCAAAGAACCATTGGCGGTGCGGTCTGTGTCGGTAGCGTATTGGTGACTGACGCCCATCAAGGACACATGGCCCCAGTCGGCGTAGTTGCTGAAACGTGCCACTAAGTCGGGACGTTTGTTTTTATCGCTGACGCCTTTTGCCAGACCCATGGTGAAGGACGAGGGGTTTTCAAGCGCTACCGCAAGACTTTTGCCATTGCCAAAATCAGCGGTGTAACGGACTTGTGCTTGGCGCAAGGCGACCGCTGTAAGGGGCGGATTAAATTCCACGGATTCGGGCATAGAAGCGCCGTCGAAAGCCGTTGACCAGGTTTGACCCATCAGCCAACTGCCAACGCTCAGGTGTGCTTGGCGCATGCGAAAGGCGGTTGAGTTGGTGGCCAGAGTTCCTGGGCGTACACCGCCTTCATTGGTATTGCCATTCATGTCCCCTTCCAGCTGGTACTTGACCATGCCATCGGCTACGGCGCCTTTGACCCCCAAACGGGAAGTGCGAGCCGTTGCATAGAAGTTTCTTTTGTTGGCTTTGGTGGCTGCGGGCTGCGTCATCAAAAAGCTGCCCCAATCGTCGGCACTTTGCGCATTGTTGTCATAAATAGCGTCCAAGCGCACAAAGCCGTACAAGGTGGCTGAGTTGCCAGTTGTTTTATCTTGAGCGCTGGCTGAACCTGCCATGGCCAATAAGGCCATGGTCAAGTAGACGGGGTGTTGGATGAAGCGATTTCTCACAGAGTCTCCCTTTGTTGTGATGATGAAGAAATCAATTAGTGATTTCAGATCACGAATGTAGAGAGCTGCAAGGAGTTAATAATTCTTTATAGGTCTAGGCTAAACCCTGGTTTGTAGAAAAGAATTCTTTTTGAATGGATGGCCTAGAATAAAAAGATGATTGATGCACACAGCCTAAAAATTCTGAAAATCCTGCAACAAAATTCCCGTTTGACGGTCCAGCAAATTTCGGAGCGTGTGGGTTTGTCCAGCACACCTTGCTGGAATCGAATCAAAGAGATGGAGACCCAAGGTGTCATCAGTGGCTACACCGTGCAGGTGGACCGCAAAAAAGTGGGCCTTAATCTGATGGTGATGGTTGAAGTCAATTTGGCCCAGCACACTGAAAAAGTCATCAGCGAATTTGAGGCCACCGTCGAGGCAGCGCCTCAAGTTCTAAGTTGTTATGCCACCACGGGCGCCTCAGATTACGTGCTCATGGTCATGACCTCTGAAATGGCGGAGTACGAGATGTTTTTGAAGCGGGTGCTGTTGTCATTGCCAGCAGTGGCTCATGTTCGTTCCATTGTGGTGTTGCGCGAGGTCAAGCAGATGGCGGGTTTACCGATTTGATATTTGGCCTGCAGTTTGCAGTCAAAGTTTCCCAAGGTACACCTTTAGCACAAAACTTGCGCATTGATATGCATTCATGCAAAAATGCAAATATGCGAACTTCTTTGGATTTCCCTGATCCGCTTTTTAAACACCTCAAAACCCGGGCGGCTTTGGAGGGCAGAACCCTTCGCGACCTGGTGTTGGAGTTGGTCGAGCGCGGCTTGAATGCCCGCGAAACATCTGACCCACAAAAGCGCTTGCAATCGCGGCCCTTGATCGTGTCGGACGTGCCGTTGTCTTTGCCTGTGGGCCAGATGAGCAATGCCGATCTGGATGAGCTGGTGCAGGAGGATGAAAATGAGCGAGCCCGCCGTTTCATGGCGCGTCTCTGAGGCTTCTGCCCCTTGGCCTTTGGCGTCGGGTGATTTGCCCGATGTCAATGTTTGGTTGGCCTTGTCTCATACCCAGCACCCTTTTCACGAAGCTGCATCACGGTATTGGCAATCGGTTTGCGACTCGGGCACCCCGCTTTGGTTTTGCCGGACCACCATGATGAGCTTGGTCAGGCTTTTATCTCAGCCCAAACTGATGGGGGCTGGTGTCTTGAGCCTGAATCAGGCGTTGGCCATTTACCGCCAGTGGCTGGCAACCCCCGAGGTAGGCTTGTTGGCGGATTCTGCTGCGCTGGATGACACTCTGGAGCAGTTGTTAAATCAAGCAGGTTCAGCGCAACCCGCACGTTTGTGGACCGATATTTGTTTGGCGGCAACGGCGCAAAGTGCCGGTTTGCGCATGGTCACGTTTGACCGGGATTTTGAGCGTTTCGGGCTGGCGCGTTGTTTGGTCTTGACGGGTGATTGAGGCTAAATGCCGGTCCCGCCGCTTTATCGCTGTCAGCCGGATCAAATGTGCCAACCGACACCCTTCAGGGGTTTGACTGAAGCCGGTATTTGAGCTGGAAGCTGACCGCACCGTACAGCCTGTCTTTCAGGGGGGGCACCAGGGCCACGTTCAGGCCAAAGCGTTCGCCTTCCCAACTGGCAGTGGGGATGATGGCCGGGAACCAGCCGCCATTAAAGGCATTGGGGTAGCCGTTAAATGCGCCACCGACCACGCCCAGTTTGGCGCCATATAAGGTCCAGGGTTGGTAGTAGGCACCCACATAACTGGAGTTGGCGTTGTTGCTGTTGATGAAGCGCCCGGCAGTGGCCGACCAGTCCGGGTTCAGCTTGTATTCGATGCCGAAACCGGGGTTGGCGTTGCGCAAGCCTTTGTTGCTGTCAAAGTGTGCGGAGTAAAACCCCGCGTTGAGCCACAGGCGATTGGCTTCAAATTGGGCCAGGGCACTGCTGCCAAGCGAGGCCAGCACGCACGAAGCGCTTATTTTCAGAAAGATGCGCTTCATGGTGTGACCTGGTTTTGCTTTAGAGAGACTTGAACACGTTGCTGGCCACGCGCACGGTCTCAGCGATGTCGGCTTCGGTGTGGGCAGCGCTTACAAAACCGGCTTCGTAGAGTGCGGGGGCGATGTAGACACCACCGTCCAGCAAGCCATGAAACAGTTTGTTGAATTTGGGGCTGTCGCTGGTCATGACTTTGGCGTAGTTTTGCGGCAATTCGGGCAACAAAAAGAAGCCGAACATGCCGCCTTGGCAGTCTGCACTGAAGGGCACGCCCGCAGCTGCGGCAGCGCCTTTCAGGCCATCAACCAAGCTTTGGGTGCGGGCGCTCAAAGCGTCCCAGAAGCCGGGTTTGGCGATTTCGGTCAGGGTGGCCAAGCCGCAAGCCGTAGCCACGGGGTTGCCGCTCAACGTGCCTGCTTGGTAAACGGGGCCAGTGGGCGCTAACTTGGACATGATCTCGCGGGGCCCCCCAAAAGCAGCAAGCGGCATGCCGCCCCCAATCACTTTGCCCAGCACGGTCATGTCAGGCTTGAAGCCGGGGATCAGTCCGGCATAGACACTTTGCGCGCTGCCTAGGGCCACAAGAAAGCCGGACATGACTTCGTCAAACACCAGCAAGGCGCCGTGTTGGGTGCACAACTCGCGGCAGCGTTTCATAAAAGGCACGCTGGCCCGTACAAAGTTCATGTTGCCCGCAATGGGCTCGATCATCACGCAGGCCAGTTCTTTGCCATGCAGGGCAAAGGCTTCTTCAATGGCGGCGATGTTGTTGTACTCGAGCACCAACGTGTCGCGCACCACTTCGGGCGGCACACCGGCGCTGGTGGGGTTGCCAAAGGTGGCCAGGCCCGAACCGGCTTTGACCAGCAGGGCGTCGGCGTGGCCGTGGTCGCAACCTTCAAACTT
>SXGQ01862849.1_pt1 | contig 18072 bp, 10 predicted proteins | sample 3178371 | NCBI WGS metagenome assembly SXGQ01 (sample SAMN11356859, study PRJNA531348) | freshwater metagenome | isolation source: freshwater sample F1-20 | place: China: Fuxian Lake, Yuxi | collected 2017-12-25 | reverse complement strand
GTGGTGATCACCAGCGTCAACCGCGACGAGCAAAAAGACGGCGGCGCTGCTATCTGGGCCGAGACCGTCCTCCGCTCCCGCGCCAAGTGCCCCGGCATGTCCATCGAGGTCCTCATCCCCGACTTCGAGGGCAACTGGCCCGCCCTTCAGATGGTGATCGACGCCCGCCCGGAGATCCTCAACCACAACCTCGAGACCGTCCGGCGCATGTACCCCGCCGTCCGCCCACAGGCCCGCTTCGACCGCTCACTCGAGCTGCTCAAGCGCTGCAAGGATCAGGGGCTGGTCACCAAGACCGGCATCATGGTCGGCATCGGCGAGAAGGACGAGGAAGTCCTGACCCTCATCGACGAGGTCCGCGACAAGGCCGACACCGACATCCTCACGATCGGCCAGTACCTCCAGCCCACCCGCAACCACCTCCCCATCGACCGCTGGGTCCACCCCGACACCTTCGCCATGTACCGCCAGGCCGCCCTGGCCAAGGGCTTCAAGGTCGTCGAGTCCGGCCCGATGGTCCGCTCCAGCTACCACGCCGACGCTCAGGCCGACCAGCTCACCGGCGCCGCTCGCGAGACGGCCGAGGGGATGGAGCGGCTGATCGACGGGGCGAAGCAACCACGCTGACGGGTTAGGATCAACGTCTATGTCCCCCGACATCGTCCAGGCCCTCGTCAAAACCATCGAGCTCAAGGACCTCTCCACCGCCGCCCACACCTGGCGCGTGGTCCTCTACACCCGCGCCCTGGCCGAAGAGTTCGGCATCGACCACAACACCATCGAGCGCCTCTCCCTCGCCGCCGCGCTCCACGACGTCGGCAAGGTCGAGATCCCCGATCAGATCCTCCAGAAGCCCGGCAAGCTCACCGACGACGAGTTCAAGATCATCCAGTCCCACACCACCCTGGGCCACGAGCGACTGGTCCGCATGGGCGAGGAAGACCCCATCCTCCTCAACCTCGTCCGCCACCACCACGAGCGGCTCGACGGCAAGGGCTACCCCGACGGCCTCTCCGGCGACGCCATCCCCGTCGGCGCCCGCTACTTCGCCGTCATCGACAGCTTCGACGCCATGACCAGCGTCCGCCCCTACCGCCACGAGGTCGGTGAGGACGCCGCCGAACGCGCCCTCATCGAGCTCCAGGCAGGCATGGGCAACCGCTACTGGCCCGAAGCCGTCGAGGTCTTCACCAAGCTCTACCACTCCGGCAAGCTCAACTGGATCCTGCACTACTTCAACGATCAGTGTCCCGTTCCCGAGTTCAAGAGCGCGGCCGAAATCGCCTCAGAAGCCCAGGCCGCGCGCCGCGCCGCCTCAGGCTGATCGATCACCAGACCAGGAGCGTCCCCCGATGGCCGACGCGATCCACCACCGCTGGTCCGACCTCCCCACCGATGCCCCCATGCCGCTCCTCGAGCGCCAGCGCGTGATCGGCGCCAACGCCATGATCTCGCGCGTGCTCCTCCGGCGCGGCTGCGATGTTCCTTCGCACAGCCACGCCAACGAGCAGTTCGCCTGCATCATCTCGGGCCGCCTGCGCTTCGGCCTGGGCGAGCCCGGCTCGCCCGAACACCGCACCATCGACGTCCGCGCCGGCGAGGTGCTGCACCTCCCCGCCAACGTGCCGCATTCCGCGGTCGCGCTCGAGGACACGCTCGTCCTCGACATCTTCAGCCCGCCCAGCGCTACCACCGGCATCGATCGTCACTGAACACACCGCCGGCGCCGCTGCGGCCTCGCACGCATGAATTGCAGATTGATTTTCTCTCATGATGCGCTGTGACCCCTGTTCTGAGCCTGCGGCGCTGCGAGCGCCTTGCCGCGCCACCCCTGCGCTCCTAGCGTTGCGCGATCATGTCAACGCACATACACGCTCATAATCCCGGCGAGCACGAGACGCACGCCGACGATTTGGTGGTCGACGACGATCGCTATGTGGAAGCCGTCGCGCACAAATCCCCCGAAGGCCGGCCCACGCACAGGCCGCTCAGCTCGCGCGGCATCAAGACCCTCCTGATCGGGATCATGGTGTGCGTCATCGTGACAGGAATGCTCATCGCCGCGTTCGCTCACGTGATCATCGGCGTCGTGATCGCGATCGCCGGCGCGCTGCTCCTGCTCGCCAACCCCGTTGTCTGGGCCGCCGCCCACCGCGCCGAGGAACGCCGCAAGATCGAGCAGGACGACGACCCCGTCACTCCCGTGCGTATGCCGCCCCAATCATCAACGAGAGGTGCCGAATGAAAGCAGAGAAATCAACCCCCAAGCCTGCGCGCCACGCCGGGAGCCCCAAGCCCTCCACCAGCAAACGCGACAAGGGCCAATGCTCGCCGACCCCAACCACCAACCAGCCCGGCGGCCGCCGCGGCGAAGCCTGCCCCGAAGGCTACCCCGAGGTCCAGCCCACCGACGTCCCCGACACCACCAAGCCGTCAACGCCAAAGCACAAGCAGAAGCCCGGCAAGCCCACGGCGTGAATCCGCGACCGCCTCAGCACGCCGCCCCGAATTGCCCCAGCAGCACGCTGAGATCGGCGCCGTTGACGTGCCCGTCAAAGTTGAAGTCCGCACCTGTCCCGGGCGTCACGAGCGTTCCAAACTGCCCCAGCAGCACGCTCAGGTCCGCGCCATCCACGAGGTTGTCCCCATTGGCATCACCGGGGCAAGCCGGCGGCGTCACCACCAGCAACGCCACGTCGGAGCTCTCATCCCCGCAGGAGTTGACCAGCATCAGCGCATACCCGCCCTGATCCTCTGGCTGCACGTGCTCGATCACGAGCTCCCGCGTCATCGCGCCAGCGATCACCGATCCCCACATCGTCGCGCCGTCCTTCAGTTCCTGCGAGTCCCGCCTCCACCGATACGCCAGCGCACCATTGATCCCGTCAGCGCTGAACGCCGCCGTCTCACCAATCAGCACCGACACTTCTGACGGCTGCTCGGTCACCTGCGGCCGCCGGCTCGTCCACAGCCCGGCGTTCCCGACCGTCACCCCGTCGACCACGTCAAACTGCCCTCCCGCCGCGATCGGCGCCGGCAGCAGCCCGTCCTTTCCCTCCGCGTTGCCGACCGCCAGCGTGTACACCACCGGGTCGTCCGCCCCCGAAATACCCGTGCCCAGCGGCCACCACGAGTCGCCATCCCACCGCATCACGCCGTTCACTGTCACGCCGCCCGATGAGGCAAAGAAGCCGCCCGCGACCAACTGCGCTGGAGCGCTCCCCGACCCGTCAGGGTCCCATGTCGCCAGCGACCACACCGGCCCATCAGCGCCCGCCCCCACTGCCTGCCACACCGCGCCGTTCCACATGGCGATCCGCGATGCGGGCACCCCGCCGGCAGATCCAAAGAAGCCCCCCGCCACCAGCCGTGCCGGCAGCGAACCAGCATCGTCAGGGTCCCACACCCGCAGCGCGGTCACAGCACCGCTCACCCCAGACCCCAGCGCCGACCACGACACCCCATCCCACGCCGCGATGCGGCTCGCAGCAACACCACCAGCGCTCAGGAAGTTCCCCGCCGCGACCAGCACTTCCCCCTGCGCACCATCGCCATCGGCATCCCACGCCGTCAGCGCGTACACGAACGGGAAGCTGCCCCCGCTCATCCCACTCCCCAGCGCCGACCACGCCGAACCATCCCACACCGCAACACGGTTCACCGTCGCGGCACCCGCCGTCGTGAACTGTCCGCCAGCCACCAGCACCGGAGGCAACGGCCCCTGGCCATCAGGGTCCCACGTGCTCAGCGCGAACACGCTCGCATTCACGCCTTCAGCCAGCGCCGACCACGCTGACCCATCCCACACCGCGATGTTCGACGCCGCAACACCGCCAGCGCTCGCGAACGTGCCGCCCGCGACCAGCACCGGAGCCAACGGCCCATCGCCATCCGGATCCCACGCGCACAGGGCCGCCACGCGCCCACTGATCCCGCCGCCGACCTGCGACCACGAGCTCCCGTCCCACGCCGCGATCCGCGACGCTGCGGCACCGTTCACGTGCTCAAAGTCCCCGCCCGCAAACAACTGAGCCGGCGCACCTCCGCCGTCGCCCGGCGCTGCGTAGGTCATCGCCAACACGACGCCGTCGAACCCGCCATCCACGCTCAATCGAGCATCCCAGCCGCCGCAGAAGCCCGCGCCGCCCGCCGCCACATCGCCAACGATGCCGCCCAGCAGCAAGGCACCCAGCACGACCGTCGCACGCGCGTATCGATGCTGCATCAGCAGACTCCTGATGCCCCGGAGCCGCCTTCAGCCTACCGCAAGTCGCCGAGTTCTCAACAGCGTCGCGCCGACAGGTTTCAGGGCCACCCGACCATCCTGCAAACTCTCAGCACGACGCCCCGAACTGCCCCAGCAGCACGCTGAGATCGGCGCCGTTGACGTGCCCGTCAAAGTTGAAGTCCGCACCTGTCCCGGGCGTCACGAGAGTTCCAAACTGCCCCAGCAGCACGCTCAGGTCCGCGGCGTTCACCAGGCTGTCGCCGTTCGCGTCGCCGTCGCACAGCACATCCAGCTCCACGCGAACCCGCGCCGGATCGCGCGGTATCACGAGCCCCGGGACGACCACCAAGCCGTCGGACTCCGCCAGCGACACCCCGGACTGCATCGTCAAGTTGGTCGCCACGTCGGTCGCGCTCCACGCCACTCGTGCGCCCGTCGGCGGAATGAACTTGACCACTTTGCGCGGCGCCAGATCCGCCGTCATCGCAGCTACCGGCGCATCGTCGATGCTGGCCGCCGAAGCGCCCGCCGCGAACACCGTGCATGCCCAGCGGTCGCTGCTGTCAACGATGGTCGAAGTCTCCCAATCAAAGTACCCGCTCCAGGTTCCGTACGGCTCACCGAGATTCGGATCACCCGGCCCCGGATCCGGCTGACGTCCCGCCGCAAGGGGATCCTCATCAGAGTTGAAGAAGCCCGGGTACGACTGCTGCGCCCGATAGGAGTCCACCAGGTACTGCGCGGAGGCTCGGTAGGTCCGAACCGGTGCGATCCACTGACCGATGTCCGGCCACGGCCCGGGAATCCCGTCCGCCGCGTCGTTGGTCTCGTCGTCCCACCGCTCAACGCCGTGCTCGCGCTCGTCCCAGAAGATCATCGCCCCGCTCCGGGCATCGTTGAGCGCATCCATCACCGCCCGCTGCGCCGGGCTCCAGGATGCCGCGCCTTCCAGGTCACGCTTGCCGTAATAGTACCGCGTCAATGCAAAGTCACGCTGCGTCGGCGAGATCCGCGTCGTCATGGTGAACACGTCCGACACACCAAGAGCCGTGCCGCCAGGACCGATCAGGTTGGTCCGCAGATTCTGGTCCCAGTTGCCGATCAGGAAATTGTTCCGACCGTCCGGCTCGCCCGACAGATCACTCGCCGGCGTGTACACCACCGCGGCACAGAACCGCTCCGGACGCCAGCGCGTCAGCTGCGAGGTGCCGCGCCCCCCGCCGCTGTGGCCGATCATCGCCACCCGCTGCGGATCGACCGTGTAGGGCGACTGACCCGACACGAGCCAGTCAAGGATCCAGTGGATCCGGCGCTGAGTAAAGTTCACCACCATCGCCGAGTCCGACACAGGGCCGCGCGCGGAACTCGTGAATGGGTCGAACTCCGGCGTGTACCCGAACCACGCGGAGTTCGTGCGCCCCAGCACACCCTCCACGTTCGCGAACACACTGTCGTCGGGCGACACCACAATCCCGTCGCTCAGCGGCAGCGAGAGATTCGCCCGCGCGGGAACCCCGGGCCTGAAAAGCTGGAACTCCCCCTCGCCGCCGTGCATCGCAAACACACACGACAGCGCCCCCGGCGGCGGCGCCGCGAGAGGCCGGGTCACCGTGAACACGTGCGGCACACCGTTCTTGGCCGCGCTCGCCAGCACCGGAACGTCGGGCCGCGCATCGTCATGGTCCGTGCGCCCATCGGCCCACACCACGTACGCCGTGTAGGGGTACCCGCCCGGCGTCGTGCCGCTGAACTGCTCGTGCGGGCGCACAGGTTCGTTGGTGGGGTCGTAGGTCACCACCGCCGACGCGCTGTTGAGCCCGTTGACCGCGGCAGCGCCCGGCTCCACGACCGCAAAGAACTTCGGACCCGTCGCCCGCGGCGTGAACGCGAACACGCCCTCATCCACCGCCAGCCGATACAGGCCGCCCGACGGCGTCGGAATCCCGAGCCGCGCGTTGGGCTGCAGCTGCTGCAGTCGAGCCCCGGTGTACTCCGGAAAGAACAACCTGCCCGTCCGGGTCATGTTCGCCGTCGAACTCTCCGCCACGTCCGATACATAGATCTCAACCGTGTCGGTCGGCAACTCCGGCGGCGACGGCATCTGCCAGACGACAAACGCCTGACCCTGCGCGGACCACGCCCGGACATTGAACGGCTGCGCCAAGGCGGCCGGGCACGCCGACAGCACCACCGCGGCCGCCAGCATCAGTCCGCCGCATCGAGGCCACTTCGCCATGTGCATGACGGTGCTCCGCGAATCTCTTCATCCAAAGCCCCGTCCGGTATCCGAACACCGGCCGGCCACCGGAGGACAACGTATCCCCTCCCACCGAGCTTGCCAGCGGCTTTGCACAAACCCAACTAAACTCTCGCGCCGAAGTTTGGGCAGCGTTCCTCAGCACGACGTCCCAAAGCGGAACAGCAGCACACTCAGATCGGCGCCGTCCAACACGCCATCGCCGTTGAGATCCCCTCCATCGCCGGGGATGGTCAGCGCTCCAAAGCCGCTCAGAATCACCGACAAGTCAGCGCCGTTCACCAGACCGTCGCCATTGGTATCGCCCCCGCACGCCGGCGGGGCCGCCGGATCAAACTCAAACGCCCCCATGTCAATGATCGGCGCGGTTCCGAACCCGGTGTCCGGCGTGCCCGGATCATCAATCCGTCGCGCCGTTCCGTGGATGTCGTGCGTGATGGTCAGCGGAATCGCGGAGTTCACACCCGCATCGATCCCGCCCGAACCGGCGAGCAGCCGAAAGTCATTCACGCCCGCAAAGAACACCGGCGCATCGATGTTCGCATCGCCGAACGCCCCGCCCTCCACATTGCTGTAGCTCACGCCCAACGCACCCTCGATCTGCCCACCATAGTTCCCCCGCACGATGCTGTTCACAACCGTCAAACCACCGACCACCCCCCGTGCGCCACCCGTCACCGTCGCGCTGTTCCCCACGATCGTGCAGTTCACCGCACGCAACAGACCCGTTCCACGGCTGATTAACCCGCCACCGAAGCCCGCCGCCGTGTTGCCGAACACCGCGCAGCCGTACAGCCGCACACTCGCGGAGATCTCCGACGCCACTGCTCCGCCCCCCAGCTTCACCGCAGTGTTCTCACCAAAGATGCACCGTGTGAACTCGTTCTGCGGCCGCTCATCCGACGGATCCCACACGTACACCGCCCCGCCCGCATCCGCGCTGTTCCGCCGGAAGCTGCAATCGGTCGCCAGGCACACGCCGCTCGTGATCAGCATCGCGCCGCCCAGCACCGACTCATTCTCCACGAACCAGCACTCCTCAAAGACCGACTTCCCGGCGCCGCAGAACACCGCTCCCCCGCCGCCCCCACCTCCACCGATGGCCGTGCCGCGCGTGAAATCGCAGCCCGTCAGCGTCGTCACGTTCGCGCTCTGCACCACCATCGACAGCGCCCCGCCGTACACCGCCGTGTTCTGATCAAACCGTGAATCCTTGATCAGGTTCGTCCCGCCTCGCACGCTCACCGCGCCGCCAGTCTCCGCGTAGTTCCCGATGAACTCGCAGTCGCTGATCGTCACTGTGTTTGCGTCGATTCGAACGGCGCCCCCCAGGCACTCCTCCGGCGGAAGCGTGTTCCCGCCGTTCTCGACGAACCGGCAACCCGTGATCGTCACCGCCCGCGCCGGCGCCCCGCCCCCGATCCGCATCGCCCCACCGAAGGCCCTCGCCGAGCACGTGTTGTCCCGGAACTCGCATGATGTGACCGTCAGCGTCGTCGCCTCCGCCTCCAGCGCCGCCGCCCCCGACACCGCACGATTCGACTCGAACACGCAACTCGTGAACTCGCCGATCGACGATGTCATCGCCACCGCGCCGCCCCGCACGTCGGTCAACGTCGCCGCATTGTCCCGAAAGATGCACCGCTCGGCTGTCAATCGACCGGTCGTGACATTCACGCCGCCGCCCATCGTCGCCGCATTGCCCACGATCAGGCAGTCGCGCAGCAGCGTCGGCTGATCAGAGAACCCAAAGATCTGCACCGCCCCGCCCGGCGCCACGTTCGCCGCCCCGCGCAGCACCAGCCGGTCCAGCACCACCCGCTCATTCGGCCCGGTGATGAAGACGAGGCGCCGCGAGTTGTCCGCGCTCCCCGGCCCACCGAGCTCACCGCTGATGATCGTGTCCTCCGCCGGGTCCGCCGTCGCCGGATCGCTGTCCGCCGCACGCTCCGCAGGCGACATCTCCCCGCCCGCAAACCCGCCGAATACCTTCACATTCGCCGGGATCGCCAGCACCTCGTTCGGATCATTGCTGTCCGTCGCGAAGTACATCCCGCGCGCCACCCAGATCCCATCACCATCGCCGCTCGCCATCACCGCCGCACGCAGCGACGTCATCGCGTCGGCCCAGGATGACCCATCGCTCGCGCCGGTCGCCGCCGCATCGACGAACCAGATGTCCGCCCCCGCGCGGGGCACGACCCCCATCGCCATCACGCACCCCAGGAAGACCGGCCACCACCCCATGGTCCACCTCCGCATCCCCCCGGAGGCTTGCATTGTGGCCGGTCATCCCCCCATATGCAACGCCAAACCCCGAAGCACACAGCACCGCTCGGAACCCATGCCGCAGCACCGTTCCGAACGTCGTCGCTCCGCACCCGCAATCCGTCCTCAACACGCCGTCCCGAACCGGAACAGCAGCACACTCAGGTCCGCGCCGTCCACCGCGCCGTCGCCGTTGAAGTCCGCACCGGTCCCGGGCACCACGCTCTGACCGAACTGCCCCAGCAGCACGCTCAGGTCAGCACCATCCACAACATCATCCCCGTTGGCATCCCCGCCACACGACGGCGGCGGAGGCGTCACGGTCACCACCGCCGGATCGCTCAGCAGCCCGCCGCACTGGTTGGAGACAAAGCACTCGTACGCGCCCGAATCCTCCACCTGCGCGCCATACACAAACATCGTCGGACGATCGACCAGAGCGATGAACGACCCGCTCGGCTGCGGGCCGTCAACCAACGCCACCCCATCCTTGCGCCACTCGTACATCACCGAACCGTTTCGCGCCCGAACGGCGATCGTGGTGCCCGCGCCAGCCTCCAGCAGCCGGTCATCGGGCTGATCGGTGATCTCCGGCCCCAGCGTCGTCCACAGCGCGACATACCGCTCCGCTCTGCCGTCGACCTCCGTGAAGTCGCCGCCGATCACCAGTTGTCCCGGCGTCGGTCCCGCTCCGTCAGGGTCCCACACCGCAACCGCGCGCACGGCATCGTTTGTACCTTCGCCCAGCGCGTGCCACATGGCCCCATCCCACATCGCGATGTTGTTGACCGTCACCCCGCCAGCGGTCACGAATTCGCCGCCGACCACGAGCACCGGCGCCAACGGCCCGCCATCATCAGGATCAAATGACGCCACCGCGTAGACGTCCGCCGCCCCGCCCGCGACGCCCCCGCCCAGCGCGTGCCACATCGCCCCGTCCCAACGCGCCACGCCATTCACACCCACGCCGGCCGCCACAGTAAATGCGCCTCCGGCGATCAACTGCTCAACCAGCGGCCCGTTCCCGTCGGGATCCCACGTCGTCAACGCCAGCACATCGCCGTTCAGGTTGCCCCCGACCTCCACCCAGTTTCCCCCGGTCGAGCGCTGAAGGTAGTCACCGACCTCAAAGAACTCGTTGAAGTCCCCGCCCGCGAACAGCGCCGCACCCTGCGGCCCGTCGCCATCGGCATCCCATGCGCACACCGCGTACGCATCATCCGGCAGTCCCGTCCCGATCGCCTGCCACGATGTGCCATTCCATCGGACAACGTGGTTGCCAAAGGGCCCGGCAGCGTTCATGAAGTCGCCCGCGATCGTCAGCCGATCGGGGATCGATCCGCCGCCATCCGGATCCCATGCCGCCATCGAACGAACGGCGTTGCTCACGCCGAAACCCTGCGGCTGCCACGCGCCGCCGGCCCATCGCGCAACCCGCGACAGCACGGTCGCATCTGAGGCGGTGAACGAACCTCCGGCGATCAACTCCGACTCCAGCGGTCCGCCGCCATCGGGATCGATCGTCATCAAGGCATTCACGCCCGCGTTGAAGCCCGAGCCCACCGCAAGCCACTCGTCGCCGTCCCACTGCGCCACTCGATTGACGATGGAATCCCGCTCCCTCAGGAACGTCCCGCCCGCCACCAGACGCGGCGGAAGCGGGCCTGCGGCATCCGGGTCCCACGCTGTCAGGCTCCGCACCGGTCCCTGCGGCCCAGGGGCCAGCGGCGTCCAGCTCGAACGGTCCCACCGCGCCACACGCTCAATCGGCTGGCCCCCCGCCTGGGTGAACCCGCCGATCGCGATCAACTCATCACCCAGCGGCCCAGCCCCATCTGGATCAACGACAAGCAGCTCCGATACCGAAGCAGTCCCCAAGATCCCCGCTCCCGGCGGAGCCCACTCGACCCCGTCCCACACCAGCAGCAGCTCGATCGGGCCCAGCTGCGGCCGCGTCGAGGCCCCACCCACCGCCAGTAAACGCTGCGCCGGCCCGGGCCCGTCAGGATCCCACGACGCGAACGACAGCACACGAAGATCGGTGTTGAGCTCAAGCTGGAACCACTCCGTCTGGGCAAAGAAGGCGATCGCCTTCACGAGCACACCGGGCGTCGGCACGTACTCGGCCGACGCGTACAGACCCGCCTGCGCGGGACCCGGGCCGTCAACATCCCACGAGTGCAACGCATTCACCGTTCCGCTCTGCGGGAAGATGGAGCCCATCGACTGCCACGACACGCCGTTCCACCGCGCCACATTGACCGCCGCAACGCCCCCCGCCACGGTGAAGTTGCCGCCCGCAATCAACTCGGTCGCCAGCGGCCCCGGCCCATCCGAATCCCAGCTCGTGAGCACCTTGACGAACTCGTCAGTGCCGGAACCCAGCGCGTGCCACGCCGTGCCATCCCAGCTCGCGATGTTGTTGACGGAGTTCCCGCCGGCGCTCACGAACAATCCCGCGGCGACGAGCTTGGGCGGCAGCGGCCCAGAGCCGTCCGGGTCCCACGACTCAAGAGCGTTGACGATGTCGCTGAAGCTGCTGCCCAACCCGGTGCCCAAGGCGTGCCACGATGCCCCGTCGTACAGCGCGACATGGTTGACCTGCACGCCGTCAACCACCGTGAACTGCCCACCCGCGATCAGCCGCGCGGGCTGCCCCCCCGGACCATCGGGGTCCCATGTGGTCACAACGCTGACGAACGCATTGAACGTCCCCAGCGCCCGCCACCCCGAACCATCCCAGAGCGCGAGGCGCTCCACCGGCTCATCGCTGTCCTGCAGCGACATCGTGCCGGCGATCACAATCCCCGGCGGCAACGGGCCGTTCCCGTCGGGGTCCCACTGCACACCAGACCCCGAGCCCCCGTCAAACGCCGGAACCCGCGCCAGACGCCCGTCCCACTCCCCGCACGGCCCCCCGGCCAGCACCGAAGCCGCCGTCACCGCCGCCACGCATACGGCCACCGCTCGCTTCAACATCTCACGTTCCCCTGCGCCGGCCCATGGCCGCGACATCCACCTGAGACACATCCGCCATCTCGGCCTGCGACGATCACGCGCCTCAGCAGGACGACCCGAACTGTCCCAGCAGCACACTCAAGTCCGCACCATTGACCGCGCCGTCGCCATTGAAGTCGGCACCGGTCCCCGGCGTCACGCTCTGACCGAACTGCCCCAGCAGCACGGAAAGGTCCGCGCCGTTCACCATGTTGTCGCCGTTGGCGTCGGCAGGGCACGGGGGCGGCGGTGCGATCATCTCCATCACCACCGAGTCTTGGAGCCCGATCCCGCTCGCTTCGGCTTCAACCCGCGAAACACCAAACGGATTGTCGACCGTGCTGCTCATGCCGAGCGGGTAATAGAAGATCGGCTGCTCAAACACAGGATTGCCATTGGAAGGGAATCGCATCTCGATCGCCTCAAACTCGATCGGGCCGACGACATCGACCCTGAATCCAGCTTGAATGGAGGCCCCACCGACGTTCACTCGTCCATTGTTGGTGACCACGCTCGGCGTCGCGCCTTCGAGTCCGACCCATGTAATCTCAGTTGGATAGAAGGACACTGGCATGAAAGACGTGCCCTGGTACCAGTTCAACGACACGATCACCTGAGTGGTTGACGCCCCCGGGAGCGCATTGACACGGAATACCGTGCCCGGCAAGGGCTCGACCCGCAGGAGAATCTCATCATCAGGGCCGTAGGAAACCGTGAAGCCGGGCCCCGAACCCTGCCCCGGCCCGCTGGGGAAGATGACCCTGTCAGCCGCGAGATTCGTACCCGGCGGATTGGCGACAGCTCCGTACGTATGCGCGAACTCCTCGATCACCACCGGAGGGAACGCCACAGTGGTCGGCGATGAGTTGGGCTGGATCATCATGACGACCTGATCCGGCATCGCCTCGCCTCGGCTCTCAATCCCAAACCAGCCTCCGGAGACGGGCCCGTACACCTTTGTCTGATCCGGGGGCGCAGTGGTCACCGCAAATCGAAGCTCCAGCGCTGTGAAGGAGAAGGGCTGGTCGATATTGAATGTCCAGGACACCTCAACGCGACCCCCGTCGCAGGTCACACGATCACGGCGCTGCACGATCGACGGCGCGGTTCCGAGCGGGTTCTCAAAGGTATGCGTCCCAAGTGTCACCGGCGGCAGCGAGATCCCGTTGAGCGTAAACCCTGCCTCAAGCCAGTACGCGGCCAATGACAGCACGGTCGATTCGTCCGAAGTCGGCGGGGTGATCGCGAATCGATGGCCGGCGGGCGCCTCGACACGAACCACCACCTCGTTCCCTTCCCGGAACGACGCCACAAAGCCCTGATTCGTGTACAGCGATGTCTGCGATGAGAAGTCAACTCTGTCGTGGATCAAATCCAGCCCCGGATCCTTGATGTAGCTGTGCGCCAATTCCGAGATCACGATTGAGGGAATGTCAATCGTGTCGTCGACCACGCCCGAGCCCGTCTGAAAGTACAGTTTCACATCATCGCTGACCCGGTTCGCTGTCACGACATCGACATCACCATCGCGATCAATATCGCCCACCGCGAGGGCCTCGGTCTGCGTGCCCGAAGTGACAAGGGTCTGGCCTTGAAACGTGCCCGTGCCGCTATTCAAGTACACCCTGAAACTGCCGCTGTTTCCGGCGATGATGTCGAGCAGCGAGTCGCCGTTCATGTCAGCAACCACAACGATGCTGCCCCCTCCCAGATTCAGGCGCTGCCCCGAGACGAAGTTCCCCGTTCCATCGTTCCGCCAGACCGCCAGACTCGCGGCACCCTGGAACTGATGGAACAGCACGAGGTCAAGATCCGCGTCGCCATCAAGGTCGCCGATCGTCATTCCGGTGCAGTTCCCCGACAGAATCTGCCCGACAGCAGGCGCGAAGGTGCCGTTACCGTTGTTCTTGAGCGTTCGGATGTCGACCGTATTGGCCACGCCGGTCGGAAACCCGATGACCATGTCCACGTCGCCATCCCGATCAATGTCGCCCAGCTGAAGTGAAGATGGTGTGTCAGACAACGGATAATCCACCCTCGGCGCGAAACTTCCGGCCCCGGTGTTCCGCAGCACGCTCACCATCTCGAGCTGGGTGAGAACGACGGCATCAAGACGTCCATCGTCGTCCAGATCGGCAAGCCTCACGATGCGCGGTGCCGCGGCCGTCGAGAATGAAGTGGGTGAGCTGAAAGTGCCTGAACCGTTGTTGCGCAGCACCGTCATGGTGTTGAGGTTCGCATCGATGATGCACAGATCAAGATCCCCATCACAATCGACATCGCCGGCAGAGATGCGAAAGGGATTCTGGAACCCCGTGATCGCCGCCGGTGCCGCGAACGTGCCATTGCCGTTGTTCTTGAACACGTGAACCGTGTCGGCATCCTGACTCACAACCACCAGATCGAGGTCGAGGTCCCCATCGATATCGACGGCCAGCACATCCCGTGCCCCGTTCAGTCCGCCGATCGGCACCGCCGGATCAAACCCCACCTGCCCCGACGCCGCCGATACAGCGCACACCACACCCATCACCGCAGCCCGCACGCTCAACATCATGGCATTGCCCCCTGAGAGCAGACTGAAGCCGGGCATAGCTTGCCCGGTCGCGGCCGAGGCCATCAGTCAACGCCCGATGCTCCCACGCCCGATGTGCACCGTCAATGCCGGGCCACCCATATTCAGGGATACTGCTAATGCGTTCAATCGCAATGACTTATGGCGAATGGCCGCGGCCACACCACTGCCGGGCTGGCGCACGCACGCCGCGCCCGCATGTGCCACGCTCGCCCATCACCGCGCGGGGTCCCGAATCCAGTCGCTTCAGCACGCCGTCCCGAACCGGAACAGCAGCACACTCAGATCCGCGCCGTCCACGACGCCATCGCCATTAAAGTCCGCGGCCGTGCCCGGCGTCACGCTCTGCCCGAACTGCCCCAGCAGCACGCTCAGGTCCGCGCCGTCTACAACTTCATCCCCGTTGGCATCACCGCCGCACATCGGCGGCACAGCCACAACCACCACCGCGACATCCGAGACCGCCTCCCCGCAGGAGTTCGTGACGATGCAGTCATAGCTTCCCTCATCCGCAGGCTGCACGTTGCTGACCCCTAGGGCCTTCGCGGTCGCGCCGCTGATGACCGAACCGTGACCGGTGGGTCCGTTCGACAGCGCTTCGCCGTTGCGACGCCACTGATAGCTCGGCTGACCATTCCTGGCCGAGACAGAGAGAGACAGCAGTTCGCCTGGCTCAACGTCAGCATCCTGCGGTTGCTCAGTGAACTCAGGCGAGAGCGTGGACCACATGGCCACAGATCCCGCCGGGACTCCACCAGCCAAAGTGAACATCCCGCCAATGACCACCTGCTCAACTGAGAATGGATGCTCGGCCAACCGCAGCGCCGTGATGGTATAGATCGTGCTGTTCACACCACCTTGAAGCGCTTGCCAGCCGGGCATGTTCGGGTCCCAGCGCGCGAGGCGATTCACCGTTGCACCTCCCGCGGAGATGAAGCCTCCTCCTGCGATGAGCTGCGCCGCCGCGGGGCCCTCGGCGTCGGGATCCCACGCAGCGAGCGCATGAACCGCTCCGCTCACGCCGCCACCAATCGCGTGCCACGTTGAGCCATCAAATCTCGCAATGCGAAGCGCTGATACTCCTCCTGCAGTGGTAAAGTTTCCGCCTGCGACCAGCTGAGCCGTCGCGGGGCCGGCGCCGTCGGGATCCCACACCGTGAGCGCGTACACCGCCGACGGCGGACCGCCGCCGGACAGCCCGCCACCCAGCGCAGACCACTGGAACCCATCCCACATGGCGACTCGGTTCACCACAATCGACCCAGCCATTGAAAACTCGCCCCCGGCAACGAGTCGAGGGAGCAATGGGCCAGCACCGTCAGGATCCCACACGGCAAGCGCGTGTACGGTTCCGTTCAAGCCTGGATGTGAAACAGGCCCGAGCGATTGCCACGTGTCCGATGCCGCATTCCACCGGGCGACTCGATTGACAGTCACGCCCCCGGCGGTCACGAACTCGCCTCCTGCGAACAACTCGGCGTGCACAGGCCCGTCCCCATCCGGGTCCCACGTGGCAAGCGCGAGCACTTCATTGTTCATACCACCGCCCATCCCGTGCCACGATGCGCCATCCCACGAAGCAATCCGGTTGACCTGCACGCCACCTGCCGACGCAAACGACCCGCCAGCGACCACGCGTTCCCCCTCTGGGCCAGGCCCATCCGGATCCCAGGTGGTCAAGGCGTAGACCAGCAGATCCACGCCGCTCCCCAGCGGATGCCACACCGAACCATCCCATCGCGCCACACGATTCGCCGTCTCGCCGCCGGCGGTCGTCAGAAGGCCACCGACGACAAGCTGACGAAGCTCAGGATGCTCAGGATCAGCACCCCACAGAGTTGCCGCTTCCACACGGGCGTTCAGGCCAGCGCCAAGAGATCGCCATTCCTCAAGACTCTGATCCCAGACCCCGACTCCCTCGACATCCACACCTCCCGCCGTCGAAGGCCCGACAGCCACAAGTCGTGACAACTCGGCACCGACTCCCTCGGGATCCCACTCAGTCAGCCCAAGCGTCGATCCCTCGAAGCCTGCTCCCAGCGGTTGCCATGCCGCCGAACTCGGTTCCCATCGCGCCACACGCTCAACAGCAGCCCCACCGCTCGATGCAAACTCTCCGCCGGCAAACAACTGTGACGGACTGGGGCCACTCCCGTCCGGATCACGACTGATGACTGAGTAAACAAACCCATCGAGCCCGTCACCAAAGCCGCTCCACGCCGATCCGTTCCATCGAGCAATACCGTTCGCGACAGCGCCGCCCGCGGCCGTGAAGTCCCCGCCTGCCACCAACAGCGGCTGGGTCGGTCCAGGTCCATCCGGGTCCCAGGTGGTGAGCGTCCGAACGGCGGGCGTTCCTGATTCGAGCACGACTCCAGTTCCAAGAGCTTGCCAGGCGTGACCATTCCATGCTGCGATCCCGTTCGCTTCAACCTGCCCGGCACTCGTGAAGTCACCGCCCGCAACCAGAAACGGAGCCATCGGCCCATCGCCGTCCGGATCCCAGGATGTCACAGAGAACACGAAGTTGCCGACGATCGCCCCGTCAAGACTCTCGCCCAGCTGCAGCCATGATGCACCATCCCAAACCGCAACATGACTCGTGGATGAGCCTCCGGAAACTACAAAGTTGCCGCCAGCAACGAGTCGCCCAGGCTGCGGCCCATCCCCGTCAGAATCCCAGACCGTCAGAGCGCGTACATCCGCATTGAATCCCTGTCCCAGAGGCTGCCAGCCCGGCTCCATCGGATCCCACGCGGCGATGTAGAACGCCGCCTGCCCATCAGCCAATCTGAAGTCGCCACCGGCGACAAGCCGGGGTGGTAACGGTCCCTCAGCATCCGGATCCCAGGTCGAAACGACGTGCACCGTGTTGTTGAAGCCGCCTCCGAGAGGACGCCACTCGGATCCGTTCCAGATTGCAACGCGATTGGCGGGCGCTCCGTCAGCGGTCGTGAAGCTGCCCCCGACAACCAGTTGAGTACCTTCAGGTCCATCGCCATCCGGATCCCACACCACAGCGCTTCGCGCACCACTCATGTTCAGCGGCCCGCCGAAGCGGTTATCCCACTCCCCACACTGCCCCGCCGCACCCGACGTGAAGACCCCGACACTCGCCAGAGTCAGGATCCCCAGCATCCTCACCATCACACAGCTCCTTCGCATCAGCATCCCCCCAACCTAGCACCGCCCTCCGCAACGGCCAAACAAAAACCCCCGACTCTCATCGGGGGTTGTTCATACTTCACATACGGCCGCCGGACCTTACTTCACCGGCTTCCACCCGCCCTTGAACTTCTTGATCTCGCCGCCGAGCTTCTCTTCCATCGTCTTATCAAGGTCCTTCAGGCGCGTCAGCTCGTCGTACACGCCGCGGCCCTGGTTCTTCATGAAGTCCAAGAGGCCGCGCTCGAACGCGCTCACCTGGTTCACCGGGACATCGTCCATGAACCCCTTGGAGCCCGCGAAGATCGAGATCACCTGATCGATCACGGTCATCGGCACGTACTGCGGCTGCTTGAGCAGCTCCACCATTCGCGCGCCGCGGTCGAGCTGCGACTGCGTGGCCTTGTCCAGCTCGGTGCCCAGCTGCGCGAACGCTTCCAGCTCGCGATACGCCGCGAGGTCCAGGCGCAGCGAGCCGGCGATCTTCTTCATTGCCTTGATCTGGGCGTTACCGCCGACTCGGCTCACCGAGATGCCGACGTTCACCGCCGGGCGCACGCCCGCGAAGAAGAGGTCCGCCTC
>SXGQ01370293.1_pt1 | contig 18085 bp, 15 predicted proteins | sample 3178371 | NCBI WGS metagenome assembly SXGQ01 (sample SAMN11356859, study PRJNA531348) | freshwater metagenome | isolation source: freshwater sample F1-20 | place: China: Fuxian Lake, Yuxi | collected 2017-12-25 | reverse complement strand
GCCAAACGGCGTGGATCGCCAGAAATAGTACCCGCGCCGTAGGTATTACCATGATAAGATCGATAGCGACTAATTATCTAAGAGCGACCTGTGAATGTTCTCGCCATTTTTACAGCAGTTTCAATGCCACCAGTGCCGCCCGTGGTGAAATAACATTTTGAGAGGTCTCCCGGGGTTATTTCAGAAAGCACACGACCGAGAAGAGCCGCTGGCTCAGAGGCATAATCTGGTGTGACATTACAGAGTTTTTTTACTTGTTCTACAATGGCGTTTATTATCTCAGGCGGTTGATACCCAAGCAAAAAATGTCCCCAGCCCGAATGAAAGTCGAGGTGGCAAAGCCCACATTTGTCGATGAAGTAACTGCCCTTTCCTCCGGTGACTACAGTGGAATTGCGTTCACCCTGTGCACGCCATGGGTGAAAAACATGTTCTTGATCTAGCTGCAGAATGTTTGATAATGTTGCCATAACCTCTTCTATATTCTCTCGCTTCGCCCACAACATTCAGTAAGATTGTGCCAATAATAGACACTTTCCGGCATCAAAATGCTTCGATGCACGTCCAGCAAAAGTCGCGGGGTGACAAACGCGATCCAAGCAAAGACTGCGTGGCTATCGAGATAAGTAATTATAGACTAACAGAGCCCACTCCTTGGCGAAGCCGGTGCATCACAAAAATCAATAGTAACCACGTTAATATTGCCTTATAAATGTACTTCGGGGAGATACACGAGTCTCTTTAGTCAATGTAACGCTCGCTGTTATAGTCATTCTGAAAATAACAAGAGGGCATAAATTTCTCACACAACTCCAATTGTGTTAACAACAACTTTCTGCAGCGAACGCAAATGATCTAGGCTTTAGCCAGTAGGGTCTGACCCCATGATATATAGCAATTACAACAAAGGCTAATTCAATATTATGAGTTGCGGGTAATTTACAAGAACTAGAGTAACATGCTCTGGGCAAGAGGTAGGTAGTGCTACTTCCGAGCTGGGTCCACTATAACTCAATGTGCTATCAATCACGCCGATGTTTTTGTCACGGGCACCTAAACGTGGTGTACACTTATCCACGCAGCTGTAGCATAGAACCTACAGCGCAGTCCCAGGCGCCAGTTCACCAATAACAAACACGGCTACAGACAACGCAAGGACACTACCTGCTAAAACAAATGCTGTGTCGTATCCAAAGTTATCCGCTATAACACCCCAGATAGGCGGCCCAAAGAAACCGCCCAATCCAATGGATGCGAGCAGAAAAGCCGTACCTACCGAAGTTTCATCAGGTAGCATCCTCTCAATAGCCAGCGATATGATGGCAACAAACGCAAGCCCATAGGTAACTCCAGTTACAAGCCCCAAAGTTGCAAGGTGCCACCCAAAATAAGCCTTTGGAATTAAAGCCAGTCCCCCACCGTAGACAATTAGCGCAAGTATTGCCGCTAACCTAGGACGCCCATGATCCACACGTGAACTTGCGCTTAACCGTGACAACACTGCGCCTGATCCGTGGCCTATAGCAAAGGAAGATAGAGCACCGGGACCCAGACCTATAACTAGTGGAGCCAAAAAGGTTTGCCAAACCGAAGAACATGCGCCCAGGACCATTAAGACCATAAAAGCACCATAACTGCGACTCACAATCTCACCGAAGTGCCCAACAATCGGTGTTGCCGATTCAGATTCTCGCCTTGGTATTTCGTTGAACTTCAAGATTCCAATAAACAAAACACAGAAAACTAGGAGCACGAGTGTCACTACGGGTAAGATCCCCCAGTTCCTTTCCAAATTCTCTGCAATAGCAGGTCCAACCATCGCCATCGCTACCCCCGGAAGCCCGTAGTAACCGATAGCCTTGGCCCGGAGCCTCATGGGCAATCTATCCAAAAACAAATACAAAACGCCCGAGTACGCAAACGCGGAGCCGATTCCATGCAATATACGCGCCGGAAGAATGGCATAAGGCATACCGGAAAACGATATGTAACAAAAGCCACCAAACACACCAAGGATTGAACCCAATAATGCCAAATTTCGACTTCCAATCAACTGGGATATCATCCCACTCACCAACTGAGCTATTGTCCATGCGCCCAGAAACATCGCCATAGTCCAGCCAATTCTTTCAGAAGACCAGTTATTACCAGCCAGCACGCGCGGTAAAGGCAGAAGAAACCAGTTCGTCAGAGCAATTAGTGCACTTATCAATAAGCAATACCCAAAAGCAAAATTGTCTCGAGAAGGTTGGGTGGAATCACGAGCCACAGACCAAACATAGTTTTGTGAATTGATACTCATTGCATCAGTGTTGGGAAACAAATAAAACCACGCCTCGAAGCAGTGGCGGAAAGTTTTGCCAACAGGCCGTACCCCTTCTGTTCAGGTAACTTCACGAGTCGGCACAGAACTGGAAGTCGCACTGTAGGTGGTTTTTTTGTCAAGTGTCGTAACTTGATATCTTTTCCAGTTTTTTGTGCCGGTTTTACACCCATATCTCTACTTGGGTACCTCAACCTATATTATCTACTACATCAAGGTGCGGGATTCGTTACAAGCTCCGCAACCTAGTTACCACCACGGGGCCGCAGCTGGTCTCGTACCTCCAAGTTAACAACAGTCGATGCCCAGCTATGCCTTATCCATTCGCTAACAGTATTACATACTTCGTCTCGAAGTCCTTGCCAACTTTGTTCAGAGTAAGACGCCATGTGGGGAGTAAGTACAATGTGCTCCAAATCCCGCAATGGACTAATGGCCGACAGTGGCTCGCGCTCGTAAACGTCAATCCCAGCAGCATCCAAATGCCCACTTTCTAGGGCTGCGGCTAAGGCTGTTTCGTCAATAATTGGGCCACGGCTCGTGTTTAGTAGAATTGCTCCCTTCTTCATTTTAGAAATCGCTGTGAAGTCTAGTAGATGCGCTGTAGAAGCGTTCAGCGGAACGTGGACTGTTAAGAAGTCTGATTCGGCTAAAACCTGGTCGAACGTGCATACCTCATAGCCTTGCGCACGTATCTGGCTATCATCAAGATTGGGGTCGTACACAAGAATTTTTAGACCAACACCCCGTGCACGCTTGGCCACAGCTGACCCGATCCGCCCTAACCCGATTACGCCCAGAGACTGGCCAGCGATCCGCTGTATACGATTTAGTTTGAAGGACGGATACTCACCCTTCCGCATGCGCTCGTGAAACCAAGCTATCCGCCGCGCGCACGTAAATAACAAAGCGATAGTATGCTCTGCAACTTCTTCTACCCCATAGGTTGGTGCGTTCGCCACGGCAATCCCCCGCTGGGTAGCAGCCGGCACATCAATCTGGTCGTATCCTACTCCCCACCGCACAATTAATCGAAGTCGTGGCAGGGAATCCATAACATGCGGTGTAACAATAGGTTTCCACGAAACAAGCAAAATTTCTGAATCTCCCGCCTGCGCAAGGACATCTGCCTCAGTCGAGCAATCCCCAATAACTAAATTTCCACCTGTAGATCCAACTTTTAGAATTTCATTAGTGTAAGGGAGTAGTTCTTCGACGGGGTCAACCTGAAATACTTGGATCATAATTTCCTCCAGCTACAACAATAATTCAGCGCCGTTAATATCTATGGTCGCACCGGCGATATAGCTTGCATCATCGGAACAAAGAAACGCCACCAAATTTGCCTGATCCTGGACGGTGCCAAATCTCTGCATTGGAATTCCATTGCGCACTTGCTCCAAATAAGTCTCGGTTGCTCTTTCGCGAACCATCTCGGTGTCCATACTGCCCGGTGCCGTTGCGTTAACATTAATATTAAAAAGTGCAGCTTCGCGCGCAGTATGTCGCGTAAGTCCAAGAACCGCAGCCTTAGATGTTGTGTAGTGCGCCCCACCAAACGTACTTGTACTGCGCCCCGCAGACGACGAAACATTCACAATTTTTCCATATCTTTTGGACTTCATGGTTGGAAGCACTGCTTTTGTGCAATTAAATACGCCCTTTACGTTTGTGGCCATCAAACTATCCCACTCCATGGTCGAAATATCCTCAACTACCGATGAAACACCCAGAATACCAGCATTATTTACGAGGATATCGATAGTTCCATAGTGTTGCAAAGTGAACGCAACCATCACTTGAACCTCCTCAAAAATACTGACATCAGCTCTCCAAGCTTTCGCAACACCGCCAAACGAAGTGATTTCAACCGTGGTTCTCTGTGCAAGCTCGAGTCGTATGTCATTCACAACAACCGAAGCGCCGCAGTGCGCAAGTGTGACTGCAATGGCATGCCCCATTCCCCGCCCCGCACCTGTCACAATTGCTGTTCTACCAGAAAAGTTTTGAGATGCCATTTCCGTTTCAATCACCCAACCATTTCTCTAGCCAGTCATCGAAAGCTATCGCACGAATACGCCGGTGACTCGGCTTTCCTGTCAGATTCATCCAATGCCCCTCATCCGGTATACGCACTAACTCTCCCACTGATCCGTTCCGAGCTAGCGAAGACCGTAGCTCCTCGCTTTGGCTGATCGGACAGTTCTCATCTTGTTCCGCATGAACCATAAGTAAGGGTGTCCGCACTGTATTTGAGTATGTTATTGGTGAAAGAGAAATATACCGTTGTAAATGTGTCTGCGGGGAACCACCCATCGCCGTGACCCAAAAAGACTTCATATTCGACGTCATAAAGTTAGTGACGAGGTTGGCAATCCCATTCTCACTGATGGCAGCACGAAAGCGATTTGTGTGTCCGATAATCCAATGAGTCATGTAACCGCCGTAACTTACTCCAGTTACACACATACGCGAGGGGTCAATGAGATCGTAATTCAGCGCTGCATCGGTCATCAGCATCAGGTCAGCATAATCACGCCCGCCCCAGTCACTGCGAATTGCAGTCGCAAAACACTCCCCGTAACCCTGGCTACCTCGGGGATTGCCGTACAGTACGGCATACCCAAGCGCTGCCAGCCGGTGCAATTCAAAGTAGAAACGGTAGCCGACTGAGTAATGTGGTCCGCCGTGAATCGAAACAATCAAGGGGTACCGCACTCTGTGATTGGTTTCAAGAGAGCCCGTGGCAGGAAGCATAAGCCATGCCTCTGTAGTTACACCATCATCCGCTACTATTTCAAGGCGCCGTGGTTGGGTCAAAACCACTTCGCGCAACCACTCAGAATTTACATTCTCTATGCGAAGGCCTGATACAACAGCTTTTTGGGAGCCATCAAGATCTAAAGTCAAGATTTCGCCCGGATTGTTCACATCGGAAACACACACCGCGAGTACTTCTGCGCCGACATCAAACGCCAAGCACGTACGTTCCCCTTCTACTACCTTGCAAGGGGACATTGCCTCGTCAACCCAGGCAATATGGCTTGACCCACCTTCAGTATACGGAAAATAGATACGCGCCCGACCTGCGCAAGCGATCCAACACAAATTTACCTTCATGCCTCGGGTGTCATCCGCGCGCACGAGACTTCCAACCGATCGGTCAAATTTCTCTGTTAGATTTCTCGCGTCACCCTCACCTGTCGTGACAACCCATACCCCGAAATTCACATCAGTAGCACCACCCTTGTTATGTCCAACGAAAGCCAACTGGTCACCATCAGGCGACCACACGAGCGCTCGAATAGGTCCACCAAAGTTGAGTAGGCAGGTCGATAATCGATCCGCGACTGTTGTGAGCCAGATCTCTGAGTATTCACCATCGACATCGTAGATTACGAAAGCTACTGTCGAACCATCTGGTGACCAACATGGCAGCCCAACGTCACCAACAGGGTTGCTATTCCGGGTTTCGATCCATGGATCTATTTTCAAATCCAGCGATTGAAACTTTTCCACTGAACTTACATATACTTGCTTATTGGATAAATAGGCAATATATCTGGAATCGGGGGACCAACAAGGCTGACTTGCGCCATCCTGTAAATCTGTAAAGGTCCACCTTTGGCCACTAGGTAAATCCCAGATCCAAATTTGGTCGGTATCATCTGATGTTGCCACATAAGCAATCTGATTACTATTAGGTGACCAGCAGGGAGTTACCCCTCGCACTCGCTCCTCGCCGATGCAAACATCCGTCACAAGCGAATCAGTGTCACGGTCCCACCCTATCACTGTAATTGCAATCTGAAGACCCACAGGAGATATGTGTGGTGCATCCACAAGTTGAATACGAAATAAATCATCAAATACTAGAGGTCGCATAGGCACACTAGTGAAGATCGGGCCGAGAGTAAAACTCAACTTTATCTTCATCTACAGTCACGCCCAGTCCGTGGCCTTGCGGTACAGCTATAAACCCATCACTAAAGCTCATTGGCTCAGTCAGTAGTTCCACTCGAAATGGGTTTTCTTGCATATCGATTTCCAGCATAGGCTCGTCAGTGTATCGGGACCACGAAGCGTTGGGCATAATAGACAACAGGTGCACTGTTGCTGCAACTACCAACCCGCCTCCCCAACAATGGGGCATGCACTGGATGCCCCACATTCGCGCAAACTCAGCTACAAAAATTGCCTCTGCAAACCCGCCACATAGTGAAATATCAGGCTGCACAATATCCATCGCCCGACGGGTCACCACTTCCTTAAACATACCGCGCGAGGTTAGTGCCTCACCAGCAGCAATCGCAATATCAAGTTTCTGTGTGAGATTCTCGTATCCAGCATAATCTGGAGTGGATTGGGGCAAAGGTTCCTCAAACCAATAAAACTTGAGTCTTTCCAACTCCCTACCCATTTGAATTGCTGTATGCATAGTGTAAGCACCATTGCCATCTGCCATCAGTTTTACATTCGGTCCAACTGCAGATCGAACTGCCTCTGCCACCGCAACATCATCACGAAGGGATTGCCCGCCTAAACGCATTTTTAATGCACGGAACCCGCGCCCAACCATTTCAACAGCCTCATCCGGGTAGTGTTCAATTGGGTTCCTAAACTCAATGTAATTCATGGTTGATGCATAAGCAGCGACGCGCTGCCGCATGCGGCCACCAAACAATTCCGCAAGCGGCAATCCCAAAAACTTGCCCCTTAGGTCATTCAGGGCCATGTCAATCCCACCCAAAGCCACGCCATTTCCAAAATTAGGTCCCCACATCGAATGCCACAAAGAGCGATAAGCCATTGGGTTACTACCTATCAACAATGGCGCAAGCTGTTCTTCAATTACTGCGCGTACCCCACTCAGAACAGCAGTCTCCCCCCACCCAACTAATCCTTCATCAGTATCGATCCGGACCAGCAAGGCAGACCGAGCCCGATAGTAAAATGTGGAGGGGCCACTGCTGGTCGGCACTGCGTGATGCAACGCGAAGGTTTTTACAGCAGTGATTTTCAAGACACTAATCCTCAATTGGCAGTGAAACTATCTGCAAACTTCTCTGCACCGTGACATCATCGCACTTGATAACCGTTCGCACTCCGCTGTTATCAGCACAAAACACGATTAACCAGGTACGCAAAAAGAGCTGGGTAGCAGGTGGCTCCTCAGATCCTTTCTTCAGAATTTTCGTCAAACAAATGGAGTTTCGCATATGGTAACTTCAAGTTCACTCGCTCGCCAAGCTTGAATCTCTTATCGGGTCCCACCCTGACCGTAAAAGCTATGTTGCCGCAAACAGCTTCCATAAATGTGTCAGACCCTATGGGTTCCAAAAGCATTACTTCGCATCGTAATATGTTTGTATCATTGTCTGTGTCAGAAACCACCTCGAGATCCTCGGCGCGGATCCCGATCGCTACTCGTTTCTGATGATGAGGGTAAGAGGGTATCGCCACTGACCAGGTTAACTGCAAAGCACTATTAGAAAACACCATGCCAACAGATGTCTGCGATGGACTAAATGAACCGCACAAAAAATTCATCTGGGGTTTGCCAATAAAACCTGCGACATATCTATTGGACGGTTGCCGATACACGGACTCTACAGTTCCGTATTGCACAATCAGACCATCCCGCATCACCGCAATGAAGTCTGACAAAATCATAGCTTCTTCCTGATCATGGGTTACAAAAATAGAGGTCGCCCCGACTCTTTGGTGGAGCTTCTTAATTTCAACCCGAGTTTTAGTCCGAAGAGCAGCATCCAAATTTGACAGCGGTTCATCGAAAAGAAATACACGAGGTTCCTTTATCATCGCGCGCCCCAGAGCTACACGCTGCTGCTGCCCTCCCGATAACTGCGCAGGGCGCCGTTCGAGCAACCCATCCAGCTCGAGAATTGCCGCAACTCTTTGCACACGCTCATGAACTTTGAGGCGCGGCACATTTTTCAAGCGCAGCGAGAATGCAAGGTTTTCGAACACGCTCATATGGGGATAAAGCGCATAGTTCTGAAACACCATTGCCATTCCCCGCTCATGCGGCGCCCAATCAGTTACACGTTCATCATCGACATAAATGTCGCCACTTGTAACAGTTTCTAAACCCGCAATCATATTTAGAGTAGTTGTCTTGCCACATCCCGATGGGCCCAGCAGTGTAACAAACGCACCATCGGGTATTTCTAAAGAAACGCTCTTGACTGCATCCACAGACCCAAATTTTTTTCGTATTTTGTCTAATGCAACCTTGCCCATTTGCAGCTCCCTATGTGCATATATTTGAAGATCTCAACTACAAACCGCCCGAAGCTTTACTTCCAAGCTCCGCGCGTAGCGTCCGACCAAAAAGCCAATCGTAATTAGTATTTCATACCTTCAACCAACCCACGGACAATAAATCGGTTTAATAAAAATAGAAGCACAAGAACAGGTAACACAGCTAACATGCCGCACGCAGCAACTATGCTAGTGTCAGAATGAAAAGTTGAGCTAACAAATCCAGACAGTTTGACTTGGATAGGAACTGCATTGTTAGTGGTTAAGATTAATCCAAAAAGAAATTCATTCCAAGCCCCTATAAATACAAATGCACCGGTGGCAACAACGCCAGGTGCAATTGCTGGGACCATGACGCGGAAAAGAGCTCCTACACGAGTGCAGCCATCCATCAATGCAGCCGCTTCTAAACCACGTGGCACTTGCTCCAGAAAGTTTTTAAGCATCCACAGCACAAATGGCATCAAAAGCGCGGTGTAAACCAAAACTAAACCCAGTCGGGTGTCTAACAACCCCGTGTTTCTCAGTAGCAGAAACATCGGGATGATGAGAACCATTGATGGAATCATCCGACTGATAACACTAACACTGAGGAATACATTTTTTCCTGGAAGGTTAAGGCGTGCTAGTGGATATGCGCCAAGTGCACCAAACACCAAACATAAAACAGTTGTCCAACCAGAGACCACAAAGCTGTTTATCAATGATTGAACTATTGAAGGTTCTGCAAGAAGCTCAAAATACCATCTTGGACTAACGTCCTGCCATGTCAGTCGCGGAGGAACCCTGATGTAGTTAATTTCGGGCTGGACACTCATGATCAATATCCACACCACCGGCAGCACTGTCCACAGCACAAAAAAGGACACTGTTAAATAAATTATTAGGCGGCTTGTAAACGTAGCTCGTTTCTTCCTATCTAATCCGTGGATCTTCATACCCGGACTTTACTCCTGAAGCTGTTCGCTACTGCACTTAAGCCCATAATTACAATCGCAAGGGTAATGGCCATACTAGCCGCCATACCAATACTTAGACGCTCAAAAGCATTCACCCAAGTGAGGAAATTTAGCATCACAGTTGCCTGTCCCGGACCACCTCGGGTTAAGGTGTAAATCAAGTCAAATGCTTGCAAACCAGAGATAACCTGAAGAATAACCACAAAAATTATGATTCCACGGATGTGCGGGATTGTCACATATCGGAACCGATCCCACACAAGAGCACCGTCCATTTTTGCTGCCCGGTAGAGCGACTCGGGAATACTTTGCATTGCCGCGAGAATAATTATTGTTGCAAATGGTAATGCCTTCCAAATTGATGCAAAAGCAGCTATGGTGAGTGCAACAAGTGGGTCATCGAACCAAAGTACGTAGTTGTCGATGATGCCGAAATAAAACAGGGTGGCATTCACTAAACCGTATTTCTGATGAAACATGTATTTCCACATTACCCCGCTGACAACGGGTGCTACCGCCCATGGTAGCAAGACCAAGGCTCGAAAAATTTTCTGGCCGAAGAACGGCTCGTTCAGAACCAATGCCAGCAAAAGAGCAAGAATCGTAGTGAAGCTGACCATGACCGCACCAAAATAAAGTGTTCGCGGAACTGCCGCTACCACCTGTTTGTCAGTAATCACGCGCAGGTAGTTCATAAGGCCTGTAAATTTCCATACAGGAGACACCGTCAGCTCTATCTTATGAAGGCTTAGTGCTAAGGCATACACAATCGGTAGAAGGATCAGAACAACAAACAGCAGCACCGTGGGAGCAAGCATGATCAACCCAAAGCGTGCCTCGTCCAACCGGTGTATCCGGCGCCAAAACCCGCTTACGCGTATTTCTAGTGCTGGTAAAGAAATTTTCATATGTTTAGTCACAGCAGGGCCTAAGTCCTGCTGTGACTAAAGTATGTTACACGGTTTGTGATGAGGCGCTAGGCAGCTTTTGCCCAGTACTCATCGATAACGCTTTGTCCTTCAAGTTGAATTTTCGTTGCTGTCTCCTGTGGCGTCAGCTTACCTTGCAACATTTCATTCATGTTGACGTTGAATACAGTCCCAAGGTCGAAATAGAAGGGTGATCCGTAGCGCGGCGCCGGGTGCTTTACCTGTTCGGCCACGGCGGCAAATTGCGGAGCATCGGCCTGCACAAGTGGATCCTCAAAAGTTGATTTTAAAGCCGGGGCCCGACCCCATTTCAGGGCCACCCACTTCTGCACCTCGGGAGACACGGTGTACTCCAGCCACGCCATCGCAAGTTCCTTACTCGGAGAGTTCTTGTTTATTGCGTATCCTTCAAAACCATTTCCAGAGCCGCTGCGAAGTTTTATCCCGGGGATTATTCCGGACTTCACTTTTCCAACCACCTGAGATTGAAGTGGGTCCTGCGACAACTTGTAGTGGTTAGGAAAGCCAAAGTAATGACCCATGTTGCCGGCACGAAACACCTTGCCTTGCTCAATTGAGCTGTTAATTGTCAAACCCGCCGGATCAATAAACTTGTCCACAACAACCCCTTCGTAGAACTTGGTCAGCGCCAGTAACCCTTCAGGCGTGTCTATTTGGAGTTTCTTTTGATCATCACTGAGCAATAGAGCGCCTGAGGAGTTGAATATAGTGATAAAAGTAAAGAAACTCGAGTTGCCGTCACCAAGTGTAAATAGAGTTCCATACTTTCCCCCTCCCGTCAATTTCTTGCTGAATTCGGCAAACTGGTCCCAACTTTCGGGGGCTTTATCAGGATCCAATCCAGCGCTCTTGTAGAGCTCGGTGTTCCAAAGGAATATTGCCATATTTGCATCAAATGGGATGCCGTACTGCTTTCCTAAAAACTGGAAAGCTTTAACGGAAGCAGCCGTTAGTTTGTCAAGGAATGGCGCTGTGAATAATGTGGTCAGGTCCTCAAACATGCCTGGTCCATATTTCGCATTAAATGTCTCCCAGCTGTACATTACATCCTGAGACGCATCTTGAGAAGCAAGAAAGACCGCGTATTTGGCGTCTGCATCCCCCCCGCCAATCGACGTGTAATTCACCTTGGCGCCAGTTTTTTCTTCGAATAGAGGTATCCAAAGATCTCGCACGTTAGCATCATGGTGATTGCCAGACATCAGGTTCAAAGTTTTTCCGGCAAAAGGTTTTGTAAGCACTACTGGAGCCGATGTGATTTGTACCTCCACAATTTTTTCTACAACCTCACCGGGAACCAATTGGGTTACAACAACTTGTTGGGGCGGCGGCGGCGGCGCACAACTGGCAGCCACCAGCCCAGCGGCACCTATCACGCCTGCCTTAAGAAACCCCCGCCTATTAATTGAGCTGTTATTTAGATTCTTCATGATCGTTATCTCCTTTTACATGGTTTTCCAGACACTTTGTAGAGCATACTTCGCTAATTCGAGAACAATATCATTCTTTCATAGTTTCTTGGCCCCTCAACTCCTATATATCAAACTAAACTGTCACAAAAAGCACTGCAGTAAGTTGTTATCCGTAGTTGCTCCGCCAATCAGCTTCAATTTGCTGTGGCATTGATGTGCGAACAGAATCTAATATCTTGCTTGCAACGGTTGTCGCAATTCGTCCAGTCCGTACTGGAGCACGGCTTGGACTGCCGGCTAGTGCGCTGTTTGCAAAGTCACGCAATAGTGCTACATCACCTTCAACATCTTTGCGTTCTTCTGCGTTCAAATCACTGATGCCCAGGACCGCCTGGTCGCATCCCCAGAGTGTTGCACGGTGGAATCTATCATGCATACATGCCCCCTTGCTTAATCCCATTACTTCGCAAAAAAAAGTCGAGGTGTATGGGTTCCGTCCAGGGTCGCCTTGTACCAGACTAGCAACTGCACCATTTGCAAATTTTACGACCGCCATCACATAGTCGGTCATGTCGGGTTTTTTGTGGATTGTATTTCCACCAACACCAAAGACTTCAATTGGATCGGAGCCCGCCAAGAAGCATAGTAAGTCTGCGGTGTGGCAAGCTCCTGACAAGACATTGCCGCCTCCAATACGGGGCTGCAAAGACCAAGAATTATCGGGTATCCTGTCGTTCAACATCTGACCCGTTAGCATAATTGGGTCTGGCACCAACTCGTGGACCCGCCGAACTATTGGCATATAGCGCATTTTGAAACCCACCGTCGTTGTCACGCCGGCCTTTTCGACAGCCTCTTCAATTTGCCAGCATTCTCCAATCGTTAGGGCAAGTGGTTTCTCAATTAGTATGTGTTTGCCATGCTCGGCAGCACTCACGGCAAGTTCCATGTGTGTATCGTGCCAGGTGCATATTAGAACCGCATCAATACCTTCGTCCTTGAACAGTTTGTTTGCATCCGAAGTTGCATACTTTCCTTTGTAGGCAGTCTTAAAGAGATCTGCACTCTCTAGGCGCACGTCACAAAATGCCACTAACTCAACTTCAGGAAGATCTCTAGCTGCATCGCAATAGATACGGGCTCGATTGCCACAGCCAATGCACCCAACGCGCAACACAGTTTTACTCATACCAAGCCGTCAATAGCGTTAGGCACTTGGTCGCAGCAGTTTCTTCAGTGCTTGCCGTAGGTCAACACAACTGTGGCGGGGCGATCGGGGGTGTGCAGAAGGTCATAGGCCTGCGCAGCATCCTTCATCGCAATTCGGACTGGGGCTAAGCCATCCAGTTTCACCTTGCCCTCTACTAGCATCCGTAGGAATAAAAGTTGGTTGCGGTTTTCTGTCCAGCGCACAAAACCGATCGGGTAATCGCGATTGCCTTCCTCGTATTCTTGATCATAGCGCCCTGCGCCATAAGCGATAGATGCAACCAGTGTGACGTCACGGGAAAACATCTTTCCGCGTTCAATTTCCATACCAAAACTTCCCACGCAAACCACCCGCGCTCGCTGCCGGCACAGATCGAAAGCTAGATTAATTGGATCATTTGACGCGGTGACTACACACATCACTACCCCATCAGCACCAAAACCATCTGTCATTCCCAAAATCGATGCGATTGGGTCTGATTTAGTTGGGTTTAACGCTTGGTTTGCACCAAAGCCAATCGCTTGGTTCAGGCGCCGATCGTCGACATCTAGTCCCAAAACATAGATGCCCGAACTCCGTGCTATTTGCGTTGAAAGAAGTCCCAATAGGCCCAAACCGGAAACAACCACGGTCTCTCCCAATCCACAGGTAGTGCGCCGCACTCCCTCCATGGCAATGGCCCCAAGCGTAACAAAGGCAGCTTGGTCCAAAGGCAATTCAGCCGGCACGTGTGCTGTCAGGGTACGTGGCACCGAAACAAGTTCCGCATGTACTGCAGCTTGATTTCCAGAGCAGGCAACCCGATCACCCACTTTCATATCCGCCACTTCCGGCGACACCGCCACGACGATCCCAGAAAGACTATATCCCAGAGATGCAGTTCCAGTGCGTTGGGGGTGCGGAACCGGACCCGTATACGGAACACCTCTACCACGAAGTTGGGGGGGGTTCGGTTGGCGAAGACTAGGGTATGTATCATCTCCTAGAGTTTTCGAGTCTGCAGAGCTATGAATAATGTGCATCTCTGTTCCGCTACTAATTACAGAGTAGGCAGGAGCCACAAGCACTTCACCCGCCCTCAACTCCGGCTCTGGCACTTCAAGTACAACAGCTTTTCCAGCAACAGCATATATGCGTTTCATAGTTCTCTTTGTGTCTCTGAGTTTGTAAACTTAGTTGGTCTTTGGTATGATCGTTTTTTTGCTAATAAACAATACTTATTTAGTCCAGATACTAAACTCTTGTGTGTCCATGGTTAAGGCAGGGTCAAGGTTTCTTGAACCTCGGAATAATACATGCGGGTCTTGTTTTTGTCAAATACCAATTTGGATGCCCCCGCCCAACCACTATCTTCGGGTCAAAGACCACCTCTGCTCAATGGTCGAAGAAGTCCGAACTGCTGCACAAACGCGAATTGCACAATGTCCACAATACTGCATTACCAGCCCACAACACTCACCGCACGAAGCCAGCGTCCGCCGGGTCAAAATCGCGAAATTCTCACGGCTAATCAAGAAAGTGTAATTCTCGAAGCCGCCGCCTTCAGCTTGGCTAAAACTCACCTAGTGAGCATCTGTAAGACAGATCACCGCACTGTAAGTCACCGGGGGACGATCAATGCGCAGCCCAGCAAACCGACGCACGCCGCCACAAGTTTGCGGGCCGTAAGCGTTTCGCCCAGTACCAGGCGCGCCAGCAATACGGTGAACGCCGGCGAGCTGTAGGCCAGCACGGTGGCCACAGCTGCGCCATTAAATTTGACGCTGTAGATCCACATCGCGTTGAAGGTTGCCAGCCCGACAAATCCGTAGCCAAAAAAAAACGGGAGGTCTTTGCGGCTGATGCGCAGCGCAGCCGGGCGCACCGCACGCAACCCGGCCAGCGCCACCACTGCAATAAACAGGTCGCGCCAAAACACCAGCACCAGCGGCGCCAGCTGATAGCGGTTGAGCAGCACGCTGAAGAAGATTCCGGTGGTGGCCCAGGCAGTAGTGCCCGCCAGCGCAATCAGAACACTGCGCGTGCGATTGTTGGGAATCTGCATTTGTTACGGTGCGCTCCTGGCTGAGCGTGACAGGCGAATTATTTGACGTAACTCAAAATCGCTCTTTTTTAGAACCGCCTAGCCTTAAACCCGGAGTTGGTTTTTTGTAATAAAAACCATCATTAGCTACACGCAGAATCGCGTGGAAATGTACCTCCCCAACTCGTCAGTAAGTGAGTTCCGACAAATTCGTCCTGCCAACCATCAACGAAAGCCACTGCAGATTTCAAAAAGTTTGCGTTCCATGTTTATCCATTTGTACCTTGCCTGCCTTCATCACCACCGCCACATCGCTTAGACACGCCAAATCATTTACTGGGTTCCCTTGAACAGCGATCAAATCAGCTTGCTTCCCAGGCTCGATACTCCCAATTATATGGTCAAGGCCCACTAGCTCGGCCGCCCGAATAGTGGCCGCCTTGATTGCATCCATAGGTTTCAAACCGCGTTCATTCAGAAGACAAATCTCCCGCCACAGCATGTTCGGCAATATACCAGGGACCCCACAATCGGTTCCGGCAACAACAGACACCCCTTCACTGATGGCTTTCTCGCAAGATGTCCAATGCATCTTTTGTATTTCAAGCATTCGCGATCGATACCACTCAGGTAAGTCAGTTCGCTCCAAAGTCACTGCGGTCACCGCCAAAGTTGGTACCAGCGCCGTACCGCATTCGCGTAAAGTACGAATTGATTGAGTATCTGCGAGAAACGCATGCTCAACACTGTGAACACCACCAAGTGCAGACCGCACAACTGACTTCGAATTCTGCGCATGACTGAATGACCGCAAACCGCGACGCCTTGCCTCGGAAACAATTACCTCGATTTCAGTTTGAGTAAGTTCCTCAACCCCCGCTTCTGGGCCGGCAAGCATTGCCGCCTCGCTCGCAATTATCTTAATTACGTCAGCACCGTGACGCATCTCCTCCCGCACTGCCTTTCGTAATTCATCTATACCGTCAGCCTCACGACCGAAGTTGCATCCGTGCCCGCCGGTAATTGTGATGGAACGACCAGCAGCGACGATTCGAGGACCGGGCACGAGACCGTTATGGATTGCGTCGCGTAAAATCAAATTAAGCCCGTCAGCGGCGCCAGCATCCCGAGTTGTCGTGACACCAGACAGCAGCGCAACACTAGCGCAACGCGCACCTTGCAGAACTAATTGACCGTGAGAACCATCCACTCCAAGTTTGAACGGGTCTGGTCCCCACGGGTATATGAGATAATGTGAATGACAATCAATGAGCCCAGGCAAAATGGTCATACCGGTGACGGGAATTACATAATGCTCACCGGAGCTCCTATCGCGTACCGCCTCCACTGCGAGAATCTTACCGTGCTCAACAATAACGTCACAATTTTCGCGCGCAACATCAGCTACACCGTCGATTACACGGCAGTTATGTAAAATTATGTACACGCTACTCTGTCGTAAGTTCGTCCGCTGCACATAACGCGTAATCAATGGCCGCAATTCCCTCATCAATTTCCGATTCTGAGATTGTCAATGGTGGAGCAACTGTGAATCGACCCCAACGCCATCCAACTTTTACCCGCTTCTCGAGAAGGCGCCGTCTCACTTCACTGGTGCCCGGCCCGGAAAACACCGTAGAACTCCACGGCACGAGTGGTTCCCTAGTTTTGCGATTTGACACTAATTCCACGGTTACGTAAAGTCCCAAGCCACGGACGTCGCCGACTGACGGATGCCTTTTCTGGAGCTCAAGAAGTTTTGACATTAAATAATTTCCTTTAGCTTTCGCCGCTTCAATTAAGTTGCGTGATCGAATGTATTCAATGGTGCCTAGAGCCGCTGCACACGCAACCGGATGTGACTGGTATGTCAACCCAGCATCGAGAAACCTAGTTTCGAAAAATTCAGCTATCTCCGGACGAACAATTGCAGCCCCGAGGGGCATCATGCCTGCAGTCAAGCCTTTTGCAGTAACTAATAGATCAGGCACCACACCATATTGATCACACCCAAACCAAGTGCCCGTCCGGCCCATACCCGAAACAACTTCATCAGAAATCAAAAGAATGTTATGGCGGTCGCAGATTGCGCGCAGCTTAGGCCAATACTCTGGAGGAGGCACAAGGCCACCGTTGGAAGCAACTAGTGGCTCTACAAGTACTGCCGCTATATTGTGAGGTCCCTCGAGCTCAATCAGCTCATCGATATGGTCAGCACAATGAACTCCACATGATGGATACGTCAGACTGAACGAGCATCGATAGCAATAGTGGTCTAATGCTCGGACAATCCCCGTGACCGCCGGCTCGAGGGCCAAACGGCGTGGATCGCCAGAAATAGTACCCGCGCCGTAGGTATTACCATGATAAGATCGATAGCGACTAATTATCTTGGAGCGACCTGTGAATGATCTCGCCATTTTTACAGCAGTTTCAATGCCATCAGTGCCGCCCGTGGTGAAATAACATTTTGAGAGGTCTCCCGGGGTTATTTCAGAAAGTACACGACCGAGAAGAGCCGCTGGCTCAGAGGCATAATCTGGTGTGACATTACAGAGTTTTTTTACTTGTTCTACAATTGCGTTTATTATCTCAGGCGGTTGATACCCAAGCAAAAAATGTCCCCAGCCCGAATGAAAGTCGAGGTGGTAAAGCCCACAATTGTCGATAAAGTAACTGCCTTTTCCTCCGGTGACTACAGTGGAATTGCGTTCACCCTGTGCACGCCATGGGTGAAAAACATGTTCTTGATCTAGCTGCAGAATGTTTGATAATATTGCCATAACCTCTTCTACATTCTCTCGCTTCGCCCACAACATTCAGTAAGATTGTGCCGATAATAGTTACTTTCCGGCATCAAAATGCTTCGAAGCACGTCCAGCAAAAGTCGCGGGGTGACAAACGCGATCCAAGCAAAGACTGC
>SXGQ01370938.1_pt1 | contig 18093 bp, 11 predicted proteins | sample 3178371 | NCBI WGS metagenome assembly SXGQ01 (sample SAMN11356859, study PRJNA531348) | freshwater metagenome | isolation source: freshwater sample F1-20 | place: China: Fuxian Lake, Yuxi | collected 2017-12-25 | reverse complement strand
CTGGCTGAAGTTCAAAGGCGGCAAAGGCGTGGCGACTTCGCTGGGCGTGATGATTGGTCTGATGCCGCTCGCGAGCCTCATCGCATTCGCAGTGTGGGCCGTGGTTTTTAAAGTGAGTGGATATGTTTCGCTCGCAAGCATCGTCGCGGCGGTGGTCCTGCCGTCGATGGTGGGAATCGGAAACCTCACCGGATGGGCTTACGGATGGCCGCCGTTCTGGTTCGCGCTGCTGGCGGGCGTGCTCGTCATTGTGCGGCACAAAAGCAACATCGCGCGACTGCGTGCGGGGACCGAAAGCCGGTTCGGTAAAAAGAAAGGCGGTGCATCGTGAGCTTCAATCATGTCGGAGTAGTGGGAGCCGGAAGCTGGGGGACTGCGCTCGCGCTTTTGCTCCATGGCAACGGACTTCCGGTAACGGTGTGGGGCCACGATGCCACGCATATCGCGGAGATGACCTCAACCCGCGAGAACCGAGCGTATCTGCCGGGCGTCGCACTGCCTGCGACGATGAATTTCACCTCAACGCTAGATGATGTGTGCGCGTGCGACCTGCTCCTGCTCGTCACGCCATCGAAGGCCATGCGCGAAGTTACATCACTGCTCTTCGCGGCGGAACTCGGCCGGGAGACGGTGTTGCTGAGCTGCACGAAGGGAGTCGAGCGGGGCAGTGGTCTTCGCATGAGCGAAATCGTCGCCGAATACTTCCCGGAAAATCCCATCGCCGTGCTGAGCGGGCCGAGTCATGCCGAGGAAGTGGCGAGGAAGCGCCCGACTTGCGTGGTGCTCGGCTGCACCGACGGTGCGCTCGCGCAGCAGCTCCAGCGCGCGTTTTCATCGAGTTCGTTCCGCGCTTACACAAACGACGACGTCGCGGGCATCGAACTCGGCGGCGCGCTGAAAAACATCTACGCCCTGGCCGCCGGTATTTGCGACGGACTCGGGCTTGGCGACAACGCGAAAGCGGCACTCATCACCCGCGCGCTCGTGGAACTCGGCCGTCTCGGCGGTGCGCTCGGCGGAAAACCGGCGACCTTTATGGGACTGAGCGGGGTGGGGGATTTGATGGTGACGTGCTTCAGCCAGCACAGCCGCAACCGCGCAGTCGGCGAGCGGCTTGGCAAAGGCGAGACGCTTTCCTCAATCGTCGCATCGATGCAAATGGTCGCGGAAGGCGTTCCGACAACCTACAGCGCGTTCGAGTGCGCGCGGAAGCACGGCATCGAGACACCGATCATCGATCAGATCAAAGCCATCCTTGACGGCAGCGTCGCGCCGGCTGAAGCGCTTGCGCGCCTGCTCGGACGCGAGCCGCGGCCGGAGTGATTACTTCTTCGCGAGCGCTTCGAGATAATCGAGCAGGCTGGCGAGGTCGCTGACAGTCAGCGCGTTCATCAAGCCCGCTGGCATCAGCGACATCTGCTCGTTCTTCTCGCGCTTCGCGACGAGTTTCGGGTCGATCGTGAACTCCTGCGCCGCGATCGTGCGGATGACGACCTTGTCGGCCGCCTCCTGCGTGACGAATCCCATCTGCACGGAACCGTCCTTCATCGTGAAGGTATTCGTCACAAATCCCTGCGCGATACTCTTGGTGGGAATGAGGATCGCCTCGGCGAGCTCGCGTCGCTTGTAGGTTTCGGCGATGTTGCCGAGGAAGGGACCCTTTGGCGGTTCCGTGGCCTTCACTGTATGACAGGCGACGCAGCCGGCCTGCGTGAAGAGCTGTTCCCCACGAGCGCGGTCGCCTTTTGTGGTCATGACCTGCGCGAGGACATCCTCCACCTTCAGCGTTCCGATTGCCGGGCCGGCGGGTTTGGCGGCGACTTTCTCGGGATCAATCTTCAGCTTTTTCACTGCTTCCTTCGCTGCATCGGCCACGGCTTTATCCGTGTCGGAAAGCGCAGATGCGATCTGCGCGGCGCGCGACTTGTCTTCCGCGAATACTGCGGCCCGGATGATCTGGGCGCGGCGCTTCGGTTCGGCCCATCCGGTATCGAGCGACTTCGCAGCCATTTCCCGCGGTTCGGGCGAGCCGACTTTGCGTGCGGCGAGGTTCAGCAGTGCGGCGTCGGCCCAGACACTCATCGTGCCATCGAGCATCGGCGCAGCCTGTTCGAGGGCCTGATGCTGGTTCTCAATGAGCCGTGAGCCGAAAAACGCGCCGCGAAGCTTGTTGAAATCCTTCTTCTTTTCTCCGAGCCGGGCGAGCGTGCCGAGGATGGCGTATGCGGCTTCGCGGCTGTCGGTTTTGCAGAGCGCCATCGCCGCCGCAGTGGCGGTGGCATCGTCGGCATCACCGCTTGCTTTGATCAAAAGAGGCATCGCTTCCGCCGGGATGCTGTCGGAATCCGCGAGCTGTTTTGCGAGCGTGGGGAGCACGCTTGGATCCTTGGCTGCGATGGCGATGAGCTTCGCAGTGGCGTCGTTCATCTTGATGCGATGCCGCGAAAACTCCTTCACGATGAACCCGGCCTCTTCTGCGGATGCGGCGTTGAGCGCGGCCTTGAGGACATCGGCGATTTTCTTCGTCTCGGCCCATTCCTCCGGGCTGTAAAACGGTCCGCGCGTATCGGGGCGCGTGCCCCATGAGTCGCCGACGCCTTTCGCGTCCTTCTTCCAGAGGCCTTCGATAAAGTGCAGGCGGCAGAGCGCGGTGATGAGGCCCTGACGCTGGGTGGCGTCCTTGGTTTTGCCAAGGCGCGCAATGAGACCGTCCACAGTCTTGGTATCATGAATTCCGCGGAGGGCCATCAGCGCGCCATCGCGAAGCGGAGTCGGTGCTGCCGGCTGATCGATAATCGCAAAGCATGGCTCGCTCGCGTGGCACTGTCGCATTACCTGCATCGCGGTGTGCGCGACGACCGGATCGCTGTCGCCGAGCAGCGGGGCGATGGCTGTTGCAGTTGCCGCAAGACTCTCAGTCTTCAATTGCTGCGGTTGCGGTGTGCCGCCGTCGGCCCACACCCCGGTGAGCCCGTGCAGGCGGGCGAGAGCGACGATGGATTCCTTGCGCACGAGTCCGCTTTCGCTCTTCAATCCCGCGATGAATTGCTGCGCCGGAACGGTGGCGAACTGGCCTTCGCGATCTGCAAGAATACGGATCGAGTATGGGAGCATGACCGGGTCTTTCCCCAAGTCCGCGAGCGCCTCGGAAGCCCGGACACCCATGCCGGATTTCAACGTGAATGCCGCCGCGACCCGGGAGGCAATCGGAGCCTTCGAGTTTTTCGCGAGCGCAAAAATCCCTGCAATCGCATCGGGTTTCAGGCCCCGCTGCACCAAAACGCGCTGCGCCTCCCGGCGGGTGCGGTGACTTGGGGATTCGAGCAGTTTGATGAGGTCGGCATCCGCAGCCTTTTCAAAATCCGGCACCTTTGCCGCGACGTGGCCTTTCGGTGCAATGCGCACGATGTAGCCGTGCTCGGGGCCCGCCCAGCCAAAGGTCGCCGGGCCTTTCCAACTCGACACGTATGCAAACCCGCGGGCGTCCACATCCATGTCGGTCGAGCGCGTCATCTTTACTAGCGGCTCGGGTTTGCCGGTTTCCTCGAAGGTCGCGCCCTTCGGCTTCACATCGTGACGGAAAATCGGGCCTTTGCCCCAGTCGCTAGTGTAAGGCTTGTTGTTCCACGCGGCGGGCCAGCCGGGCTCATCGACCCAGCATGCACCGCATCCCGAGCCGCCGCCGTAGTCGGCGAGAGGTTTCACGATTTCGTCGCCGAAATTCATGTAAAGCCGCGGATATCCGTGGTCCTCAAAGCCCGAGAAATGGTGGAAGCGGATGTCCCAGCCGCCACCGTCGTTGGTGTTGTCGCGCGAGAAAATATCCATGAGGGGCGAAATGGCGACATCGAGGATGTTGCGAGTGCCGCGCGAGTAGAGCTGGATGTTGCTGCCATCGGGCCGGACACGGACCACGCCACCTCCGCGGAGCTGCAGTTTCCGTCCGTCGCTGCCCTCGGCTTCCATGAAGCCGAAGTCGCCGCACGCTACGTAAATCCACCCGTCGATTCCCATCTCGATGGCGTTCGTTGTGTGGTCGGCGGGGCGGCCTTTGAGATCGAATGCGAGTCCTTTTACCAGGACTTTTTCTTCATCGGAAACGCCGTCGCCGTCCTTGTCGATGAACGCGCTCAGATGCGGCGGATGCATGCAGATGACCGTGTTTCCCTGCACAACCAGACCGCGCGGAGAGTCGATCTTTGCAAACTCTTTAACTTCATCCGCCCGCCCGTCGTTATCGGTATCGCGGAGGCGCAGAATGCGTCCCCGATTTGCGTCGCGACCGAGCGAACCGTTGCCGTCGCTGCTGACGAAAAGCGTGCCGTCCGGTGTGGCCGCAATGAAGACGGGGTAGTTCGATTGCGGCGGCGCGGAGAATAGCGTCGCTTCGAAGCCGTCGGCGACTTTCACATCCTTCAGCAATTCCTCCTCTTTTGGGAATGGCGGTGTGGCGTGTGCGGTGGCGGTGAGAATCGACGATGCGAGAATGAAGCGTATCATTTTTTCGAGATGGAATGAGTGTGAGTCTTCGGGCGGGAAAGTCTTAGCAAGATGTTCGGAGATGGATGGAACCCGCAACGGGAAATATCGGATTGGACGGCGCATCGATCGCTGGCGAATGGTTTTGGACGTCCGGCATTGAAAAGTGACAAAAACTTTCACGTTCTCGCTTGCCCTTTGGCCGCTCTCTGCGGAAACCTGCAGGTTCAACTGAGCCGGAAGGCTCTCCGATTTTTCATACAAACACCTCTTTTAGAATCATACAGCCATGGCCGTTACCGCAAAAGGACTCGAAGGAATCATCGCCAACTCCACCCGCCTCTCCGATGTGCTCGGGGACATTGGCCAGCTCATTTACGCGGGGTATGACATCAACGAACTCGCGGGCAAGGCCACGTTCGAGGAAATCATCCATCTTTTGTGGTACGGTGAGCTTCCGAATGCGCACCAGCTTTCGGTTTTGACGGGCCATCTCCGAAACAGCCGCGAGCTCCCGCAGGGTGTGATTGATTTTCTGAAGACGGCACCGGCGAATGCAGGCCCGATGGATGTCATCCGCACGGCGGTCAGCATGCTCGGTTTGTATGACACGAACATCGACGACAATTCGATGGACCGGAACCGCGAGCGTGCGCTGAGCATCACAGCGCGTATCGGCGTCATTGCGGGCTACTACCACCGCGCGCGCCAGGGCAAGAGCCTTCCTCCGATTCGCAAGGACCTCGGCGAAGCAGCGCACTTCCTGTATTTGCTGAATGGCGAGGCTCCGACCCAGGAAGCGGCTGATACGCTCGATGTCGCCTACGTTCTGCATGCCGACCACGGCATGAATGCGAGCACTTTCAGCGCGCGCGTCACCGTGGCGACGCTGAGCGATATGTTCTCCGCGATCACGAGCGCGATTGGCACGCTGAAAGGCCCCCTGCATGGTGGTGCGAACGAAGGCGTGATTCACATGCTCGAGGAAATCGGCAGCGAGGCGAACGTGGACCCATGGCTTGAAGACGCGCTGGCGCAGAAGAAGAAGATCATGGGAATCGGTCACCGCGTTTACAAAGTGCTCGACCCGCGTGCGCCGCATCTTCGCAACATGGCGGTGAAGCTCACCGAGCAGCTTGGAGAGCCGAAATGGATTCGCATGTCCGAGCGTATCGCAGAGGTGATGCGCGAAAGGAAGGGCCTGAACGCAAACGTCGATTTCTACAGCGCGACGGTCTATTACAGCCTCGGAATCCCGACAGACATGTTCACGCCAATCTTCGCGATTTCCCGCACGGCCGGCTGGACAGCGCACGTGCTGGAGCAGCTCGCCGACAACCGTCTCTACCGCCCGCTCAGCGAATACGTCGGACCTGCGGTGGGTAAAAAGGTGGTTCCGATTGCCGATCGGAAGTAGCGCTTTGGAGCCGACGCTCAAGGTAAACGAAGTCTATTCGTCCGTTCAGGGCGAGAGTTCGTGGGCGGGCTGGCCCTGCGTTTTTGTGCGGCTGACAGCGTGCGACCTTCGCTGCACGTATTGCGACACTGCTTACGCATTCTACGAAGGAAAGAAGCGGCTCGTCTCCGACGTGCTGGCCGAGGTTCTGGCGACGGAATGTCCGCTCGTGGAAATCACCGGCGGCGAACCGCTGCTGCAAAAGAACGTGCTCCCGCTCATGACGCAGCTCTGCGATGCCGGGAAGACGGTGCTCATCGAAACGAGCGGCGCCCACGAGATTTCGGCAATCGATTCCCGCGTCCACCGCATCATGGATTTGAAGACGCCGTCATCCGGCGAGTGTGCGCGCAATTTGTGGAGCAACATCGAACACCTCGCAAAGCGGGATGAGGTGAAGTTTGTGATCGGCTCGCGCGAAGATTACGAGTGGGCGCGTGAGCAAGTGCGCGTGCACCGGCTCGACGAGCGGTGCGGGTGTGTTTTGTTTTCGCCGGTCTTCGGGAAAATTGAACCGAGGGAAATCGTGGACTGGATTGTCTCCGACAAACTTCCGGTGCGTTTTCAGCTTCAAATGCACAAGTTCATCTGGCCGCCGACCCAACGCGGCGTGTGAGCGGGCTTGCAGTTCCGCGGAATTCCGGCACGAATCGGCGCGATGAAAACATTCCTCGCCGCAGCAATCGCTCTCACAGTCCCTGCAATTTCCCAGGACGCTTCCGTCAAAGCCGGACAGCTTCACCCCGCATCGGCGGACATGGTGAAGGCCGCAAACGCTCTGTTGGAGAAGCTTCCCGCAGAACAAAAGGCGAAGGCTGTATTTGAGTTTGGTTCCGAGGAACGCAAAAACTGGCATTTCATTCCCCGTGAACGGAAAGGCCTCACGATTAAGGAAATGTCGCCCGAAGCACGCACGCTTGCGATGGCACTCGCAAAGACCGGGCTGAGCGATGAAGGCTACAAGAAGGCGACGCTGATTATGTCGCTGGAGTCGGTCCTCCGGGAAATGGAGAAGGACACGACTGGAAAGCGCGACCCGGAGAAATATTACGTCAGCATCTTCGGTACGCCGGGCGCGAAGGAGCCGTGGGGCTGGCGTTTCGAGGGGCATCATCTTTCGCTGAATTACTCCACGGTCGCCGGCGCATCGCCGTCGATGACGCCATCTTTTTTTGGGACGAATCCCGGCGAAGTGCGCGAAGGGGAAAAGAAGGGATTGCGTGTGCTGGGCAAGGAGGAGGACCTCGGGCGCGAGCTGATCAAATCGCTTTCGGATGAACAGCGGAAGGTCGCAATCATTGCTGAGAAGGCTCCGGACGATGTGCTCAGTGTTCCCAATCGTCCCGAGCGCACGAAGCCCGAGGGCATTTCGTGGGAGAAGCTGACCGCCGACCAGCAGGCGAAGTTGATGCTCGTTGTGAAAGAGCAGCTTTTCCGTTGCCGGCCCGACGTGGCGAAAGAGGAGATTGCGCGCATCGAGAAGGCGGGGCTCGCAAAGGTGCACTTTGCATGGGCCGGCGGGCTGGAGCGCGGAGAGCCCCATTATTACCGCGTGCAAAACGAGAGTTTCGTCGTGGAATACGACAACACGCAGGGCAAGGCGAACCATCCGCACAGCGTCTGGCGCGATTGGGACAACGACTTCGGCGGCGATATCCTCAAGCGTCATATCGAGGAATCGCACAAGGCGAAGTAATCGCTGCGCCCGCTACAGCGCCGGCATCAATTCGACTGCGCCGGCCTCCGGAAGATCGCCCGGTGCGGGTTTGCCGATGAAAAAGCCGGATGCCTTTGCCTGTTTCTGGAGAATCACACCGCGGAATCCGCTGGGAACCTTTCCAGTGGCGGGACGAAAACTGCCTTTGAACAGCCCGGTCGCTACGGCGATTGAGGCTTTGAGCGATGGGTCGGTGGTAAACCGGTTGTCGCTTCCGAGCACGGCGGCTGGATTCGCGGGAGACGCAAGGTTTCCTGCCGTTAGCGCGAAGTAGCCGGTCGTGAAATTCATGATCCGCTGACCAGCATCCGGTTTGATGAAGCGCGAGCCGAGCAGTTCGCAATCGCGATCGAATCCTGCGATGAAAATCTTTTCCCCGGCGGCAATCGGCTTGAGCCAGCGGAGCGTGCCGGTGATGTCATCGGGTTCGTCCTGCTCACGTAAATTGACGGTGCCGAACAGCGCGCCGCGCCCGGCGTTCAGGCCCGCATAAAATGGGACCGTGTCGCCTGTGGTGAGCGCGCCTGCGGACGTTACTGCCTTCCCATCGCAAAGCACTCCGGCGAAGGTCACGTTTCCATTTGCAGTGACCTTGGCGAGCAGGAAGCCCGGAGCTGCGGGAATGACCGAGGGAACGTCGCCTGCCACGGGTTTGGGCGGCTGAATTACAATCGTGTATGCGCCCGAGCGAACCAGCGGCGGACCGTCGGTGTAGAGCGAGCGATTCATTGCAAAGGTCGCCAGTGAACCCGCTTCATTGCGAAGATCGGCGGTGAGAACGGCGGGCGTATTGAAGTCCACGCTGAGACGCACGAGCAGGCCGACCGCAGGAAGTTTGATGTCTTTGGTGACCTGCGTCGTGCCGAGCGTGGATTTGATTGGATAATTCCGTCCGCCGAGTTTGAGACTGCCGGTAAGCGCACCGGTCGGGGCGAGCGTGACTTTTAGCAGCCCGAGCCGGCTCGTGGCGAAGACAGGTGTCTCGATGAGCGTGTTGTACGTGCCGGCGAAGCCCGTGTAGGCGTTGCCGACGATGAGGCGTGAGCCCGGCTCGAATACGATGGTCCCGAGACTCCCGACAATCGGCACGGAAAGATTCACGTTGGTCACATCGAAACGAATGGTCCCGTTTGCAGTCACGCCGCCTTTCATCGTGATGCTCACGCTCGGCGTTACGGCGACACCGGGAATCGGAATCGGGCCGTCGAAGCTCTGGTTGATGACATTGATCGGAAGTCTGCCGGAGGGATTCGCGACGACTCCACTCAATGGATTCACCGTGCCGGTTCCAATCTGGCCGAGCAGGTCTTCGAGGTTTGAGCCCGAGGGAACGATGTTTGCCAGAAGTCCGGTCCCGCGAATCGAGCCCTCGACGCGGTAATTGTACGCGAACGATGGGTCGAGGCGCTCGGCATTGCTGTCGAGGTGAATCTCCTGGCCGGTTCCGAATACAGCGCCGGATAGGTCGAGCGTGACTTCCGCAGCGTGAACGGACGTGAGGCCGATGATTGTCAGGAGGGAGCGGATGAGTGTTCGCATGATGAGTGAGAGTTGTGGACGAGGCTTGGAAAGGTCGTGCGGGCCGCCCGAGGCGTCAACACGCAATCAAGGAGCCAGCGCGGCGGGTACGAGGATCGCGTCGCGCATGCCGTGGACGATTTTCTTGTCCGCGGGAACAATCGTCGCGAGCGCACCACCGAGCTTCGCGACGCCGTCAGTGACGAAGTAATACGGGCAAAGCCGGACGCGCCCTCGCATGGTGCGAACCTCGCCGGTGGTTGGATCGAAATACGGGTGCTCGATGATCCGCGTGTGGGCAAAGCGCATGAGCACATGCGGGTGATGCGGAAACGCGGCAAGCGCTCCCTCGACGGCGGCGGCCCATTCCGACTGCGAGACATCCGAACCGACGGTGACGCCGCGACTGCCCCACGCATCGGGCGAGAAGCCGCTCACCTTCAAAACGACATCGCGCTGCTTCTGCGAGAACGCGGCGAGCTCGCTCCAATCCTGAATCTCCAGACCGGGAATCACCGCGTGGTGCGGCAGCGGCGAGGGGTCGAGAATCCACGACATCGGGATATGCTTCTGCAACTCGAGCCAGTGGTTCTCCCGTAGTTCGCGCCGCCAGAAATCACGGAGCGGACGCATCCAGAAAAGTGCGAGCCACATCTTTTCCTCCAGCCACGGCTTGATGGGCGGCGTCATACGCGCGGCACCGGAGCCCAAGCGGTCGAGGACCGCGCTGATGCCGGGAATGTTCGGTAAATCGAAAAGCTCGAAGAAACGGTAGAGCGATTCGGCGGTGGTCGTGGCGTTTTCGGCTGTGGAAACTTTCCATTCGGCACCGCGCACGGTGCGCACGAGCCATTGCATTTCGGGGCGGTAAGTCGCGGATTCCTCGCTGACGAGAATTTCCGCGTGATTGCCCAGAATGCTCCGGAATCCTTCATGCATGCCGTCGCCGCCGCCCAGCACGTCGAAGCCCGCTGCGGCGTAAGTTTGAGAAAGCCAGCCTGTGAGGCCGATTCCGCCCGGCACGCTGTCGAGTTCGGTGATCGCGAATCCCTCCGGCGTGATCAGTAAATCCGGACGGATGACGCGCGGCAGGTCTGCGCGGAATTCCTTCCGTCGCGCAAACTCCAGCAGTTCCGGCGGCTTTCCACGGTCGAGGTAGTCGGCGACCCATCGCGGTGCCTTGCCGGCGTGACTTCGGTGGTAAAGCTCGTTTGCGGCACGCTGAAAGAGCTGCAGCCGATGCCCGAGACGCTCCAGTTCCGCGACGGTTTTCGCGCCGAGAAGCAGTGGTTGCGGCGAAAGGAGGAAGTCCTTTTCGGCAAAGAGCCCCTCGGCCGGAAATGCGGAACGAAGTTGCGTGGCTGAGACTGCGAGGCTCATCAGCCGATCAAAAGTTTGAGCGCGCCGCGCACGATGGCATCGGTTTCCGCCGCCGGCTGGCTGTTGTGAATTGCGCGTGCGGCCTTCTCGGCATCGGCTTGCTTCCAGCCGAGAGCGATGAGAGCGAGCACTGCGTCGTTTACTTTGGTCTGCTCGGCGGTCGGAGCATTGGCGGCGCTGGCCGCTTCCCACGCTGCTGCGATTCCGACCTTGTCCTTCAGCTCCACGATGATCCGTTCGGCGGTCTTTTTTCCAATGCCCTTTGTTTTCGCCAGCGCCGCTGCATCACCGCGAACGACGCAGGCTTTGAAGTTTGCCACGGTCGTGCCGCTCAGCACATCCAGCGCGGTTTTCGGTCCGATGCCGCTGACGTGCGTGACGAGCAGGCGAAACAGGTCGCGCTCCGATTCGGTGGCGAATCCGTAAAGCACGTGCGCGTCCTCGCGAATGGCGAGGTGCGTGAGAATCTTGCATTGCGAGCCGACGGGCGGCAGCTTGTCGTAACTCGAAAGAGGAATCAGGACATGATACCCGACACCGCCGACATCCAGAACGACTTGCGTGGGCAACGCTTCGGCGAGCGTGCCGGAAAGGTGATAAATCATGGCGTTCTCCGTAGCATGCCGCGCGCGCTGCGTCTATTGCTCGCCCTGTTTTGTTGCAGTCTCACGGCCGGCAAACCGGAGGCATGGGTGCTTTTTCCGCAGCCGAAGTTTCATGCGCACAAGGTCTCCGTACCGATTGCGGGCTCGAAACAGACGGTCCTCTCGGTTGCTCGCTGGACGGATATCGGGCCGGAGTTTGTCTCACTCGATGAGTGGAAGGCTGCGGAGATGGATGAGAAAAAGGTCACGGCCAGCACACGGCAAATGGCTCTCGTGTGGCTGAAGGAAATCAAGCCGCAGTATGTCCGCAACGAGCAGAAGATCGTGGAGTTTGCGCTGCTGAAATCCGATCGCGTTCCAGTCGCGGCGACCGTACTCGCGCCGGAGTTCGTGAAGGAGTTCGAAGGCGTTTTCGGGCCGAAGATGATTGTCGTGATGCCGAATCTCTACACCGTGTTCGTGTTCCCGGGAATCGCGAGCAATCACAACGCGTATTCCGATTTGATTCTCGGAGCATGGCACAGCGATGCGCCGCGGGTGAGTCGCGAGGTTTTCGAACTCACCGCAGACGGGATGAAGGCGATTGGGATTTTCGACGAGTGAGAGCGTCTATTCGGGAGCGGGGATGGAGCGAACCCCGAAATCTCCCGCGGGAATCCAAAGGCCGCGGGTGAGGTCGCCGGCCACTCCTCCGTCACGATCGAGCGATGGGTAACCCCAACTCGACCATCCCTGAAAGGTCCCCGCGTTTTTTAGGTCCGCCGGATTGGCGATATCCGCGACGGTAAGGTTCGCGCCGCCGCTGTTGAAGACGGCGAGATCGTTGCGCAGCGTCCAGTCGTAGGCGGTCGGGATATCGACCGCGTCGCGCTGCACGAAGAGTCCGTCGTCTTCCAGTGCCCATGATTCGAGCTGGGCGTCTGAGCGGCCGGTTGCGGCGTCATAATTGATTCGATTCACGAAGACATTCGCTGCGGTGAAGCGGACGCTGTTTCCGCTCCAGCACTCGCCGAGCGGGATGCTGGAGACGAGGTGTGCTGCCCCATCGAAGGCCACGGCATGGAGGAATTGCTTCGAGCCATCCGGACGTCCCGCGGCATCGTATCCGGGGCCGGTGACGTGGAGCAGTTCGCCGTTCATCGCGACATTCTCGAGCGTGCCGGGCAGGCTCACCGGCGGCTTGATGACCGGCGCGGCGGGGTCGGAGAAATCGACGACGTTGAGGAAGTGACGGTTCGCGGTGCGGACTTTGGCTGCGTCTTCGTCGAGCGCGATGACGTCGTAGTAGCCACCGGTGAAGTGGCTCGCGAACACCCGGCCGTTTGCGGCGAATGGTTTGCTGAAGGTCGAAGCGTTCGCGGGTTTCACGCGTGTCGTGGCGATGAACTTCGGTGCGCGGGAGTTTGAAATGTCGAAGGTGTGCAGTTCCATCGAGCCGTCGCCCGGCCATCCCCAGCCACCCCAGACTGGCATCGCACGGTCCGCGACCAGCGCCGCGCCTCCGACGGCTGCTACGCGGAGCAGTGGCGCATCGTTCAATGCAACCACCGGTGCGCCGAGCGCGATGACGTCGCCCTCAATCGGCATGGGCCGCCACCAGTAGTAGCCGCTGGAATTCCTGCGCGAGACGACGGCGGTTGCTCCGGATGGGAAAACCATCGAGACCTCGCCGTAGGTTCCCGCGCCGGTCGCGGTCGATTCGCCGAGTTTTACGATCTGCGGCAGCGATGCGACGCTGAAAACACCGAGCTTCAAATCGGGCACGCCATTCGCCGCGCTGCGCACGGATTGGACGATGTAGAGCAATTCACCCGCCAGCGAGGCCGCTTGCACTTCACCTTCGCTGAGTTCGAACGTGGAAATGGTATCGTCCGGATTCGAGAGCGGGGAGACGGAGATAACCGGCTTGCGGTCGGCGAGGTGCGCGCCGATCTGGAGCAGGCGGTCTCCGACGATCCAGTTGCGGTCCACGTTCCACGCGAGCTCGACGTCCGCTTTCACAACGGGGTTGTCGCGGTCCGAGATGTCCACGGTGAGCAGGTCCGACGGGCTGAGCGCGAGCACCGCGTCGTCTTTGATCGCCGTGCGCCGCGGAGTGAAGCCGTGGCGGATGACGCCGCGCAGAGTGAGGCTGTCGCGCTTTAAATCGATGAGCTGAACGCCGCCGTCTGCCGAGCCCCAATGCCACCAGCTTCCGCCAAACGGCAGCATGACCAGCCCAGCCTCGGGCAGGACGGTGAAGGCCTTCTCATCCCACTCGGCTTCGCTGGAGGACCAGCCGGTGCCGACGGGGAGTTGCGAGAGTTGCACGGGATTTGCCGGGTCGCTCACGTCGTAAAGCGACACGGCGACGCGGTTCTGCCAGTTGCCTGTGCCATCGTCGCCCCACAGCCGGCCGACCGTGACGAGGCGGTCGCCGAGCGGCTCGATGTAGCTGGAGAATCCAGGCACGTGGAGTTCGCCGGTGAGCGTCGGATTTGCCGGGTCGGTGTTGTCGATGATCCACAGCGGGTCCTGCTGCACGACCGTGACGATGTAAACCCGGTCGCCATCAAAGCGGACGGCGCGCGTGGATTCATTGTGGCCGACCGTGATTGCGCCGAGGCGTTTTGGCGATGCGGCGTTGGAGACGTCGAAGTTCTGGAGCCGGGCGTATTGAGTCCAGCCGCCCGCGGCGGTTTGCTCGGAGACGGCGGAGACGATGCTCATCACGCCGCCCTTTTCGTGCATCTTGAATTTGTCGGGGACGTTCCCTTTCACAGCCACCGAGCCGCCGCGCACCAGCGTGCCGTCGGGGTTGGTGACATCCACGAGGTGAATGTTCGTGGAGTAGCCGCCGGTGTTGTAGTTGTAATCGGGCCGCGCGACCATGAAGCGCTCGTTGCCCGATTGCACCGCGCTCACCCACGAGCCGTCGCCATTGGAAAAGGTGACGGTGTTTCGCTCAATCGGCGCCGCCGGGTTCGAGAGGTCGTAGCCGGTGACTTCGAGGTTCGTTCTCCAGCCCCACTGGTCGGTCGATGGAGCGGGCACGTTGCGCGCCATGACGAGCGCGGAGCCGATGAGCCGGCTGTTCGCGACCGAGCCGTCGAACGCCACGCGCGAAACAATCGCCGGTTCGCCGCCGCTGACGTCGCAGACGACGATCTCACCGCTTTGGTTTGCCTGGTCGAATGTCGGCGAGCCGCTCGTCCAGCCGAGTTCCTTCGGCGTGCGCTTGAGGATTGCGACGTGTTTGGCGTCGAGCTGGTAAAGGTCCTCGCCGGCCGCGGGCATGTGCAGCGTGCCGAGCAGCGCGGGCTTTGAGATATCGGTGATGTCGATGTTTTGCAGCCCGCGGTAGTGATTGAAAAAGTAGAGCCGGTCGCCGTCCACCTTCCAGATGTCGCTCTCGGTCACCGTCCGCGCGGATGCGGAGCCTTCGCCTTTCACGGCGGAATCGAGATTTCCCGCAGTTCCGGCCCCGAGGACTCCCACGCCGCCGCCGAGGTTCATGTTTGGGCCGGGCACGGATACCACTTTCTCGCCGAGGAAGTTTGTCGTGCCTGTATAGAAAGCGGAGGGGAGTTTTCCTTTCTGCTGCCCGAAGACTCGGAGCATGTGCCGCGGCATGCGGCTGCGGAGAGTGAAAGAGACCACGTTTGTCGAATCATCCACCGTCGCCTGCGAGAGCGTCACCCACGGCGTGGCGCGGCGGCCGGTCTTGCGCTGGAGCGTGATGCTCTTAATGCCGTCCGGCACGCGAACGCGGACGGTGCGTCCGCGGACTTCGGCGATCTCGGGCTCGGTGACCGGCTTGAGACTGTGCCGCAGGTTGCCCTCGGCGAATGCAGGCGTGGCGAGCACCGCGGCGAGCGGAAGCGCGAGAATCATTCGGGGTGAAAGGCTGGACATCATGGCAGTGCGACTTGATTTACGCTCCGTAATCGGCGGCGCAAGGCGCATTCTTGGAGTTTTTTGTGCCGCGTCGCGCCTGCCGCAATTGACACGATTGGCGCTCCCTGCATTCTGCGCGCGATGTTCGCCGCTCCACAGCCTGTTTCTTTCGCCGTCTGCGATTCATGACGGACCTGCTGCTCAAACTCTGCGGCTTGAAAATCGAGGGAGCATCGCGCGTCTCGGGCGTCGAGTTTGCGTTGCGAAACTCCGCGTGGCTTCCGTGGTTGATCGGCCTTGCGGTGCTGCTCGGCGTGCTGACGTGGTGGTCCTACCGGCGCGATGCCGGCGAGCTGCTCACGCCGGCGAAAAGGCGGCTTCTCACTGCGCTGCGGATGCTCTTTTTCGCGCTGCTGCTGCTTCTGCTTCTGCGGCCGGTGCTGGCGTTCACGGTGGATACAGCCATCCGGCGCTCGCTGCTCACGCTGGTCGATACGAGCGCGAGTATGAAAATCGCGGACCCGCGTCAGGATCCCGCGGATTTAAAGCGCGCCGCCATCGCCACGGGCGTGCTCGATTTGAAAAAGGGCCTGGAGCAGCCGCTCGCGCCCGATGCCGCTGCGGCGGTGAAGCTCCTGCCTCGCGTCGAGGTCATGCGTGCGATGCTCAAGCAGCCTGCGCTCAATCTCTGGCCTGCGCTGCGCAAGGAAATGGACCTCTCCGTGTTTACCTTCGGTGCGACGCTCGGGGAAGTGCCCGGCGCGCTGGAGACGGTCGATCGCCCCGCGCCCTGGCTCGATGACCTGAAGCCCGAGGCCACGTCCACCGCGCTTGGCGATTCGTTGCGCGAGCTCCTTAATCGCAAACGCGGCCAGCCGCTCGCGGGCGTCTTCATCGTCACGGACGGCGCCAGCAACACCGGCATCCCCACGCTCGAGGCCGCACGCTTTGCGCAGCAGGAAGGCGTGCCGCTTTTCATCTACGGCGTCGGCATCGTCACTCCGCGCGACATCATCGTGAGCAATCTCACCGCGCAGGACGTCGCGTTTGTAAATGACTCGCTCGCCGCCACGGTGCGCGTGCGGGGGCAGGGGATGCGCGGGGAAAACGCGAAGGTCGTCGTGCGGCTTGTGCCCATGAAGGACGGCGTTGCCGATGGCGACGGCGAGATCGTCACGGAGAAAGACGTCACGTTTGCCGATGACGACGACGCCACCGTGCCCATCCAGTTCACGCCGTCGAAGACCGGCGACTTCGAGTTGCGCGCCGCCGTGGAGCCGAGGCCCGATGAGGCTTCGCGCGAAAACAACGCCGTCGCCCAGCGCATCCGCGTCGTCGATTCCAAAATCAAAGTCCTCTACGTCGAGACCACGCCCCGCTGGGAGTTCCGCTACTTGCAGAGCATGCTGCTGCGCGACCGCCGGCTGGAGCTAAAGACCGTGCTGCTCGAAGGCGATGCCAGCCTTGCCGAAGGGCCCGCCACGCCCTTCCTCCCGCGCATCCCGGAGACAAAGGAGGAGCTGTTTAAATTCGACCTCATCATCATCGGCGACGTCGCACCGTCGCGATTCTCCGCGGCGCAATCCACCGCGCTGGAGGACTTCGTGCAGCGCTTTGGCGGATGCATGCTTTTCATCGCCGGGCCGCGGCACTCGCCGTCGGCGTACGCGGGCACCGTCTTTGAAAAACTCCTCCCCGTGGAGCTCGACCCCGCCGCTTCGCAAAACGCCCTCCCGCCAAACGTCGGCACCGCCGTCGAACTCACCGCACAGGGCCGCGCGCACCCGATGCTGAAGCTCAGCGAAAGCGACGAGGAAAACGCCCTCGCATGGCGCGGCTTCGGCAAGCTCTACTGGACCGCCCGCGTCCTCCGCGCCAAGCCCGCCGCACAAGTCCTCCTCGTCGATGCCGACAGCACCCGCGCCAACCGCCACGGCAAACTCGTCCTCGCCGCCGAGCACCAGTTCGGCCTTGGCCGCGTCCTCTGGATGGGCACCGACAACACCTGGCGCTGGCGGCGCAACACCGGCGAGCGCTTCCACACCATCCTCTGGGGCCAAATCGCACAAAAACTCGGCATGCACCACCTCCTCGCCGGCAGCAAGCTCACCCAGCTTGCCTCCGACCGCCAGAGCTACACCGCCGGCGAGCGCGTCAGCATCACCGGCCGCATCTACAACGCCGACTACACCCCCATGCGCGACCCCCAGATTCCCGCCACCGTCACCGTCGGCCAAAACCCGCCGCAGGACGTCGTCCTCCGCGCCATCCCCGATCAACCCGGCGCCTACCGCGGAGACTTCATCGCCACCATGCCCGGCGCCTACCGCTTCGCCACAAAGCGCGACCCCGAGACCAGGCTCGAATTCAACGTCACCGAGCCCCGCTTTGAAAGCGGCGAGACCGCCATGAACGAAGCCGGCCTCCGCCAGATGGCCGAAATCACCGGCGGCGGCTTCTACCGCGAAGAAAACCTCCACGAACTCCCCGCCGCCATCTCCGCAAAAGCCGAGCGCATCGCCACCACGCTCGACGGCGAACTCTGGTCCTCGCCCCTCTTCTTCCTCCTCATCCTCCTCACCGGCAGCCTCGAATGGCTCCTCCGCAAAAAGTGGCAGCTTAAATAACCGCGCCCCCGGCTTCCCGTCGCCACGCCTGCGAAAGTCGTCCGCAACGTAGGCGAGATTTTCAATCTCGCTTCCTGGGCTTCCGTTTTCACAGTTAAAGTTCGCTCTCTGGAGTTCACCCGCGCAACAAGCGAGATTGAAAATCTCGCCTACGTTGGCCGCACTCCTTTCGAATTCAATCGCAGCGCTTGGGTTTAATCACACCCACCACACCCCGCACCCCCCGCAACAATCCTTTGCGCAACGCGATACTTTGCGGTTAAAAAAACCGCATGCCCGCCGAAACACCGACAATGCCGCGCCGCAGATGGCACCTTGGCCGATGGTTCATCGTCCTGATGGTCGCCACGTTGGGGTGGGTTGGGTGGACGGCTTATGCGTATCGCTCTGCGATCTCGCAGGCGAAGGCGCTGGGGTGGCAGGTCGAGCATACCG
>SXGQ01667941.1_pt1 | contig 18095 bp, 19 predicted proteins | sample 3178371 | NCBI WGS metagenome assembly SXGQ01 (sample SAMN11356859, study PRJNA531348) | freshwater metagenome | isolation source: freshwater sample F1-20 | place: China: Fuxian Lake, Yuxi | collected 2017-12-25 | reverse complement strand
ATTAATAAAAACTCCTACTGGATTCAAAACTTTTTCTGGAATTCAAAAAGTATATAAGCCTTTTTATCACTGGATAATTTTTGATGATGAAACAGAAATAAAATGCTCAGAAAATCATTCATTTGGTAGTGAAAAAATAAAAGCATCTAATATTAAAGTAGATGACTTTTTGCAAGGGAAGAGGGTTGTATATAATGAAATAGTGGAGGAGGGAATATATCTTTATGATTTATTGGATGTTGGAGAAGATAATTTATATTATTCAAATAATATAATATCACACAACTGTGAATTTTTAGGATCAGTAGATACTCTCATCAATCCAAGTAAATTAAAATCATTAGTATTTGATGACCCAATAAAAAGAAGTAAAGGTTTGGATATTTATGAAGACCCCAAATCAAATAAAGATTATTTAATTACTGTGGATGTTGCTAGGGGAGTTGGTAGTGATTATTCTGCATTTGTTGTATATGACATTACATCCTTTCCACATAAAATAGTAGGAAAATATAGAAATAATGAAATTAAACCAATGCTTTTTCCAAATGTCATTTATGATATAGCTAAAGCATATAATGAAGCATTTATTCTATGTGAGGTTAATGATGTGGGCGATCAAGTTGCATCTATACTTCAATATGATCTTGAATATCAAAATCTCCTTATGTGTTCCATGAGAGGAAGAGCAGGTCAAGTAGTTGGTCAAGGATTTTCTGGAAAGAAAACTCAATTAGGATTGAAAATGTCCAAGACAGTTAAAAAAATTGGATGTTTAAATCTCAAAACCATGATAGAAGAAGACAAGCTTATTTTTAGTGATTATGAAATTATTAGTGAATTAACTACTTTTATTCAAAAACACAATTCATTTGAAGCAGAAGATGGTTGCAATGATGACTTGGCAATGTGCTTAGTCATTTATGCTTGGTTGGTTTCGCAAGATTATTTTAAAGAACTAACGGAACAAGATGTTAGAAAAAGATTATATGAAGAACAAAAAAATCAAATTGAACAAGACATGTCTCCTTTTGGATTTATAGTAGATGGAAATGAGGCACCAATTGGTGAAGTTGATGCTGATGGTGATGTTTGGCGTTTGGATGAATATGGAGACAAATCATATATGTGGGAATATAGGTAAACCTGTAAAATTATAAATACTTTTAGAGCAAAACTGAAGCACTAGAGGAGTCAAAATGGCGTTACGCTTAGCATCTCCAGGTATTAATGTAAGGGAGGTAGATTTAACTAGAGGTGGTATTCAAAATACTACATCTTTAGCAGCAGGAATTGCTGCTCCTTTTGCAAAAGGTCCTGTAAATCAAATTGTAACTATTAGAACTGAAGATGAGTTAAAGAATACTTTTGGAACTCCATCTAAAAATGATTACCACTATGAATATTGGTACTCTGCATCAAACTTTCTCTCTTATGGTGGAAGTCTAAATGTAGTAAGATGTTCTGGATCTCAATTAAAAAATTCTAATGCTGGAGTTGGTGTATCTACATCATCAGTATCTATTGAAAATTTTGATAATTATCAAGCATCACATTTAAATGCAAGTACTTGGTACTGGGCATCTAAGAATCCTGGATATTGGGCAGAAGATCTTAAAGTTTGCATCATTGATAACTTTGCAGATCAAACTATCTCTGGAGTAAATACAACTAATGTTTCAGTTGGATATGGAGTAACACAAACCATCAGTGGGATTATTGCTGGTGTTGGAACTACTTCAGCAGCATCTGGTTTTTTGAAGGGAATTATTACTGGTGTTGGATCCTCTGAATTTTATGTTAAAATTGTTTCTAAAAATGTAGGTGGTGTTGAATCAGATCAAGATTACAAAGAAAATAGCACTTATGCATTTGGCGTTGGTACAACCACCAATTACTTAAATGTGGTTCATTCATCTGGAGTAACAACATCTTTAATTGCTGGTGGGTCTGTATCTGACTGGTACAACAATCAAAATATTTTAGATATTACTAGAGGAGATTCTAGCACTTTATCTTGGAGAAGTATAGCTCCAAGACCAACAACTAATGGTTATGCTTTAGACAGAGATGGTCAAAATGATGCAGTGCATATTGTAGTTATTGATAGTAAAAAGTCAAATAATATCAGTGGAACTCCACAAACAATTCTTGAAAAATTTGTCAATCTATCAAAAGCACAAGATACTACTATTTCCCCATCAACTAAAATTTACTACAAAGATTATATTGCATTAAATTCTCAATACATTTATGCAGGAAAATCTCCTGGGGATGCAACAGATGCTTATTGGGGAGTTGATCCAGTTTCTGTCAAATTTAGTTCAGGATTTACTCCTGCCTCTGAAAGTTCAGGAATCTGGGGAATTACTGCAGAAGGAGTTACCTTTAATTCTATAGGGAATAAATCTTACACTTTAAGGGGTGGAAAAGATTACAGCACTGGTGTTGGATCAACAGATAATATAGGAGGATTTAATGTAGATCTTACTGATATTATAACTGCTTATGATAAATTTTCAAATGATGTTGATGTAACAATCAGTTATCTCTTACAGGGAAGTGTCTCAGCAGGAAAAGAAATTGAGCAAGCTAAGGCAAATAAACTGATTAGCATTGCAGAAAGCAGAAAGGATTGTGTTGCATTTATTTCTCCATACAGAACAGCAGTTGTAAATGTATCATCTACTACAACTCAATTGCAAAATGTCTTGTCATTCTTTAGTCCACTGTCATCTTCATCTTATACAGTATTTGATAGTGGTTATCAATATGTTTATGATAGATTTAATCAACAGTTTATATACATGCCTTGTTCTGCAGATGTTGCTGGACTGTGTGTAAGAACTGATATAAATCAGTTTCCTTGGTATTCTCCTGCTGGTAAGACTAGAGGAAGTCTTAAGTTTGCAATTAAACTTGCATACAATCCATCTCAACAAGACAGAGATCAACTTTATTCACAAAGAATTAATTCCATAATTTCTTCACCAGGATCTGGAATTATTCTATTTGGAGATAAAACTGCATTATCATATCAATCAGCATTTGATAGAATTAATGTTAGGAGATTGTTTATCACAATTGAACAGGCAATCAAGAGTGCTGCAGATTCACAACTATTTGAATTTAATGATGCATCCACAAGAGCAAACTTTATTAATATTGTTGAACCATACTTGAGAGATGTTCAAGTTAAAAGAGGAATTACTGACTTCTTATTAGTTTGTGATGAATCTAACAACACTCCAAGTGTAATTGACAGGAATGAATTTATTGCTGATATTTTTGTAAAACCAGCAAGAAGCATCAACTTCATTGGTCTGACGTTTGTTGCAACTAGAACTGGAGTCTCATTTGAGACAGTTGTAGGTACAGTTTAATCTAAATAGGAGTAAAAACAATGCCTAACTTTAGCGACAGAACTATTGATAAATTTAAATCCCAGATGAAGGGTGGTGGTGCTAGAAGCAACCTCTTTGAGGTTTCTTTTGGTAGTGAAATGGGAGGAAACTTTACATTTCCATTTGGAGATCAAGTTACAACTGATGACCACATGTTGATCAAAGCAGCAGGTTTGCCTGCTTCAACTATCTCTGAAATTCCAGTTGCCTTTAGAGGAAGAACTCTTAAAGTTGCAGGAGACAGAACATTTGATGTTTGGACCATTACAGTTATCAATGATACTGACTTTAAGTGGAGAAATGTATTTGAAAGATGGATGAATTATATTGTTAAGGTTTCTGATGGAAGTGGCACAATTGATCCTTCTGAGTATCAAACTGATGTTACTGTATCTCAACTTTCAAGAGGTCAATTTACTGGACTAAATCAAAAAGGATCTCAGGGTGGAGAAATTGACATATTGAGAACATATAAAATTCATGGAGTATTTCCAACAAGTGTTTCTCAAATTGATGTTTCATATAACAATGAAAATGAAATTGAAGAATTTACTGTAGATTTACAAGTTCAGTGGTGGGAAGCTGCAGATGCATCCAATTCTACCACCTCACAAGTAGTCTAAATACTTTATAGTTTATAATTATACAATGGCAAAACTGTTTGGGTTTTCAATTGAGGATGAGGGTCAATTATCAAAGACAGCAATATCTCCTGTTCCAGAAAATAACGAAGATGGAGTTGATTATTATTTAACCAGTGGTTTTTATGGACAATATGTAGACATTGAAGGTGTCTATAGAAATGAATATGACCTGATTAAAAGATATAGAGAAATGGCACTTCACCCAGAATGTGACAGTGCCATTGAAAACGTAATTAATGAGGCAATTGTTAGTGATTTAAATGATTCTCCAATTGAAATTGAACTTAGTAATTTAAATGCAAGTGATGCATTGAAAAAAGTTATAAGAGAAGAATTTAAATATATTAAAGATTTAATGGATTTTGATAAAAAATCTCATGAGATTTTTAAAAATTGGTATATAGATGGAAGAATTTTATATCACAAAGTTATTGACCTAAAAAAACCTGAAGAAGGACTTCAGGATATTAGATTTATGGATGCATTGAAAGTAAAATATATTAGAAAAGAAAAAAAGAAAAATGATAATTTTGCAGGAATATACAGGTCCAGAGATGAAGCAAGTGATTTTAATGAACCAGAAATAGAAGAATATTTTTTATATTTTCCTCAGGGTCATATTCAAAAAACTGCTGCAGCAAACAAAGGAATTCCTATTGCAAAAGATGCTATTACATTTGTAACCTCAGGTCTTGTAGATAGAAATAGACAATTGACTTTATCATACCTTCACAAGGCAATTAAAGCACTCAATCAACTTAGAATGATTGAAGATGCTTTGGTAATTTACAGAATTTCAAGAGCACCAGAAAGAAGAATATTTTACATTGATGTGGGCAATTTACCTAAAGTAAAAGCAGAACAATACCTCAGAGAGGTAATGGGTAGGTATAGAAATAAACTTGTTTATGATGCAAATACTGGAGAAATGCGTGATGATAAAAAGTTTATGAGCATGATGGAAGATTATTGGTTACCAAGAAGAGAGGGTGGAAGAGGAACTGAAATTACAACTCTTCCTGGTGGTCAAAACTTAGGAGAACTTACTGATGTTCAGTATTTTCAAAAGAAATTGTTCAGGGCACTAAATGTTCCAGAATCTAGAACTGCCTCTGATGGTGGATTTAATTTAGGAAGATCATCTGAAATTCTTAGAGATGAATTGATGTTTGGTAAATTTGTTGGAAGACTAAGAAAAAGATTTAGTAATGTTTTTCATGATTTATTAAAAACACAATTAATCTTAAAGAATATAGTAACTTTAGAAGACTGGAATAAAATGAGTGATCATATTCAATATGATTACCTGTATGATGGTCATTTTTCAGAACTTAAAGAAACTGAGTTGATGAATGAGCGGTTAAATCTTATGGTTGCTATTCAACCATATGTTGGAACTTATTATTCTAAAGATTATATAAGAAGAAAAATTTTGAGGCAGACTGATCAAGAAATTAATGATGAAAATAAATTGATAGAAAATGAAATTAAAAGTGGAGAATATCCAGATCCCAAACTAATGCCACCAGTTGGACCAGATGGTATGCCACTAGAACCAATGGCAGCAGGTAATCAAACTTTAGGAGCAAATCCAAAAGAACCTGATCTTTCTAGTGCAAATAAAACAACTTCAATAAATGCCAAAGGTGCTGAAATATAAATAATTGAATATACCTAGTATTTTTATGAATCCTTCTGCTGAGTTTATGGATATGGTACTTTCTGGTTCTTCTCCAGAAGAAGTATCTGACAAAATAAAAGAAATTTTATATTACAAATCTTCAAATACAATTGATGAAGTAAGACCTGCTATAGCACAAACTATGTTTGGATCAGAGGAAGAGTAATGTCACTAAAGATTGTTCAAATCATCCCAGCAGTACTTCCACCAAACAACGGAATTGCTACTAGTGGTGTAATTAATTTACAAACTGGATATTTAAGATTAAGTGCTCTTGGAGGAGGGTGTCATATTGCAGTCAAAGATGAAAATTCTAATGTTGCAGTATCATCAGAATCCTCCTTTGTAATTCCACAAAATACTAGTGAAATTATTAAAGAAAGAGTTGCCAGACAAAAAATTTCAGGAATAACAACTGGGTCTACAACAACTGTTTCATTTGGTGAAAATTTTGGTAACCCATTTATTGTTGGAGATTGTGTAAGTATTATTGGATCTCAACATGCTGGAATAAACACTTCATATGTAGAAATTTTATCTAAAACTGACTCTTCAATTATTCTTAATTTTAATAGCACTGCAGTTGGTGGAGCATTGACTGTAACCAATGCAATTGTTTCAAGATCTGTAAAAATTGAAGTATATCCAGAATCAAACAACTCACATCTTCATATTGCAGAAGTTCAAATAGCATCTCAGGCATAATCCAATGAAACTAATTACAGAAGAAATAGAATCAGTAGAAATTATTACAGAAGAAAAAGATGGGAAAAAAACCTTGTATATTCAAGGACCATTTCTTCAAGCAGAAGTAACTAACAGAAATGGTAGATGCTATCCAATTCAAATTCTCTCCAGAGAAGTTGATAATTATACCAAGAATTTTATAGCTCAAGGAAGAGCACTTGGAGAACTTGGACACCCAGATGGACCAACCGTAAATCTGGATAGAGTTTCACATATGATTACAAGTCTCAAATCAGAGGGAAATAATTTTGTAGGTAAAGCAAAAATTCTTGATACCCCAATGGGAAATATTGCTAAGTCTCTTTTAGGTGAAGGAGTTAAACTTGGCGTTTCTTCTAGGGGCATTGGATCTCTTATAGAAAGAGATGGAGTAAAATATATTGGAGATGATTTTATGCTTGCAACCGCAGCAGATCTTGTTGCGGATCCATCAGCACCAGATGCTTTTGTTCAAGGCATCATGGAAGGAAAGGAGTGGGTGTGGGATGGAGGAAAGTTGAAAGAAATAAATGCTTCTATTACTCAAAGAAGAGTTGAAAGACTTTCAGAAAGTAAAGAATTAAATGAAAAATCCAAATTAAAATTATTTGGAGAATATCTGTTAAATCTGTAATTTATAAATAAATATAGAATAAATCAAAGATTTTTATTCGGAGCATACAAATGAGTGTCGGTAACGATTTACAAGAAATGGAAGTATCTACTAAAAAATCTGTCACTGCAGTAAACAAAGGTGCTAAACCTGGAGAGTCTATGCAAAGAGCAACTATTCCAGGAGAAGGTCTTGTTAATGGAGTTGAAGATTTAGGAGGTCCAACTCCCCAAAATTCAAAACCAGATGATGAGTCAAATAAGTATAAGACTCCTGCTTCTAAATTAAAAGCAGTTAGAGATGTTCAACATAAAGGAGCAAAGGGTCCTGATCCAATGCAACATGCCAACACATCTGCTATGTCTTATGAAGAAACTGAATCAGATGAAGAGGACCTAGTTCTTGAATCTGATGAATCAGAAGAGGACCAAGTAGAAGGTGATGAGTATACTGATGATGAAGAAGAAACTATTTCTCTAGAAGAGACAATTAATCAAATCATCAATCAAGATGTTGATTATTCAGAAGATATTAATGCTCTTATGGAGGGTGAAGATCTTTCTGAATCTTTCATGAACAAGGCAACTACTATTTTTGAAGCTGCAGTTAAATCTAAATTGATTGTAGCACTAGAAGCAATGCAAGAGCATTTTGACCATGCTCTTGTACAAGAAGTCACCTCAATCAAAGAGGAACTTACAGAAAGAGTAGATGCATATCTTGAGTATGTTTCTGAAGAATGGGTTGAAGAGAATGCTCTTCAAATTGAAACTGGAATCAAATCAGAATTATCAGAGTCCTTTATGACTGGTCTAAAAGGACTCTTTGAAGAACATTATGTAGAAATCCCTGAAGATAAATATAATGTGTTAGAGGGAATGGTCGAAAGACTAGATGAAATGGAATCAAAACTCAATGAACAAATCGAAAGAAATGTTCAATTAAATCAAAGACTATGTGAAGCAGTAAGCGACACTATTATCAATGAAGTTTCTGAAGGGTTAGCTTTAACTCAGAAAGAAAAACTTGCAAGTCTTGCTGAAAGTGTTGGGTTTGAAGGTGAAGAAAACTATCGTGAGAAACTGGAAACTCTGAAGGAATCATATTTCCCAAGAGCAACAGGATCTCGTAGAGAAGAAGTACTGATTCAAGAAAATGTAGAGGAATATTCTCCTCAAATGAATTCATATCTGAAAGCAGTGTCTAAATTCTCAAAGTGAACTTTAAGTTATACTAAATATTTGTAGTTAAGCACACACTTACCAAGATTAAACAAGGAGAAAAAGCAAATGTTCCTATCAGAACAAATGCAGAACAAGTGGCAACCTCTTCTGGAAGCAGAGGGTCTTGATCAAATCAAGGATCCATACAGAAGAGCAGTTACCGCTCAACTGCTAGAAAACCAAGAAAGATTTTTAAGAGAAGAGAGAGCCTTCATTTCTGAAGCTGCTCCTAATATTAACACCCAGTCTGGAGCAAACCCAGGATTCTCTGGTTCTGCTACTGCTGCAGGTCCTGTAGCTGGTTTTGATCCTGTTCTGATTTCATTAATCAGACGCTCCATGCCCAATCTGGTTGCATATGATCTTGCTGGTGTTCAACCAATGAATGGTCCTACTGGACTAATCTTTGCAATGAGAACCAGATATGTTAATCAGTCTGGACAAGAAGCTCTATTCAATGAGCCAGATACTGCATTCTCATCACAAAACAACAGTGCAAACCTTACTCAAGGTGATTACACTGGTGGTTCTGATGGTGGTGTATCTGTAGGTTTTGGTACTACTGGTTTTGCTCTTGGTGGCAATGCTGCTGGTAGCAACCCTTCCCTATTGAATTCTGCAGGTGCACTTGGCGTTGACTACAAAGTTGGTCAAGGCATGGGAACTTCTGCTTCTGAAGCATTGGGTGATGATGCTGCTAATGCATTCAACCAAATGGCATTCAGCATTGAGAAACTTTCAGTTACTGCAAAGTCTAGAGCACTCAAGGCTGAGTACACCCTAGAGCTAGCACAAGACCTCAAGGCAATTCATGGTCTTGATGCTGAAGCTGAGTTAGCAAATATTCTCTCAACTGAAATCCTTGCTGAAATCAACAGAGAGATCATCAGAACCATCTATAAGGTTGCTGAAACTGGTGCACAAACCAATGTGTCCAATGCAGGTATCTTTGACCTAGATGTGGACTCTAATGGTAGATGGTCAGTTGAGAAGTTCAAAGGTCTTCTGTTCCAACTTGAGAGAGATGCTAATGCAATCGCTCAAAGAACAAGAAGAGGAAAGGGTAATGTAATCCTTTGTTCTGCTGATGTTGCTTCTGCACTCACAATGGCAGGTCTTCTTGATTACACTCCTGCACTCAATGCTAACTTGAATGTTGATGACACTGGAAATACCTTTGCTGGTATTCTCAATGGCAAGTTCAAGGTTTATATCGATCCTTTCTCAGCAAACCTTTCTGCTGAACAGTATTATGTTGTTGGGTACAAAGGAACCAATCCTTATGATGCTGGTATCTTCTACTGCCCATATGTGCCTCTCCAAATGGTACGTGCAGTTGGTCAAGATAACTTCCAACCTAAAATTGGATTTAAGACCAGATATGGTATGGTTGCAAACCCTTATGCAGAAGGTACTGATCAAGGTCTTGGTAGAATCCAACAGAACACAAACAGATACTACAGAAGAGTACAAGTTAAAAACCTTATGTGAGTTTTTTCAACTCTTTCCCAAAGGTCCCCAAAAGGGACCTTTTTTTATGAGAATAAATAGTTCAAAAAATGGCAACAAATCCTTGGGACAATCAACCAGGAAATAGAAACTTTTTATCTCCAGTTGGTTTCAAATTTAAATTACAAAAAGCACCTAAAGTAGACTTTTTTGCAAACTCAGCAAATATTCCTTCCATTACTTTAGGATCTGCAATTATGACTCGTTATGGTAAAAACATTGACATTCCAGGCGATAAAATGAATTTTGAATATTTTAATTTAAGATTTTTAGTAGATGAAAATCTTCAAAATTATATGGAAATTCAAAATTGGATGAGGGGTCTTGGGTTTCCATATAGTCTAGAACAATATGATGATTTACAAGAAAGTGCTAACAACGACAAAATACCAGGATTAGCAAGGGCAAGATTTTATGAAGAATCAGATGGTACTCTTCAAATCTTAAACAGCAATTATGTTACTAGTGCTCAGGTTCTTTATTATGGAATGTATCCTACATATCTCTCAACATTACAATTTGATGCAACAGATGAAGATATTAGATATTTTACAGCAGAAGTAAATTTTAAATACACTTATTACAAAATAGTCGATGCAATAGGAACACCTTTATGATCTCTCTTGATGAAATTCAAATGATGTGGAAAAAAGATTCAGAAATTAATATAGATGATCTTCATAATGAATCTTTAAATATTTCACCACTACATTCAAAATATTATGAAATTTATAATAACATTACATTATTAAAAAAGCAATCATTAATTACTTATAAAGTAAAAAAATTAGAAAGATCAAATTTCTATAATGGAAAAGCGGAACCAGAAGTTTATCAAGAAGAACCCTTTCCATATAAAATCAGAGACAAAGAAAGTTTATCAAGATACTTAGATGCTGATGAACACTTAAATAAAATATTACTTAAAATTGATTATTATGATGTAATATTAAAATATCTTGAAGAAATTATAAAAATGATTTCCAATAGAACTTATCAAATTAAAAACTCAATTGAATTTTTAAGATTTCAATCTGGAACATAATATGTCTGATTTAATTATTTCAAAAAAAAATGAAGTATATTTAAAAGTAGAATGTGATGCTCATATCAAATATGAAATAAGTGATCAATTTACTTTTGATGTTCCTGGGGCAAAGTTTATGCCCCAATTTAGAACTAAGCATTGGGATGGAAAAATTCGTTTATTTAATGTTCAAACTGGAGAAATCTATGTTGGTCTTTTAGATAAATTAATTGATTTTTGCGAAAATCATAAGTATAAATTTGAACTAGAATATAGTAAATTTTATGGTCTTCCTGGAGATATGAATGACTCTATTTCATTAGAGGGTGTTGAAGACTATATGAAAAGTATCTGTTCTCATGAACCAAGAGATTATCAAATAAAAGGAGTTTATGATGCATTAAAATATAACAGAAAACTTTTAGTTTCTCCAACTGCTTCTGGAAAATCATTGATGATTTATTCTATAGTTAGATATTTTACGGAACAGCAAAGGAATATACTTCTTGTAGTACCCACCACATCCCTTGTAGAGCAAATGTATAAGGACTTTGATGACTATGGTTGGAGTGCAGAAGAACACTGTCACAGAGTCTATGGGGGCAATGAAAGAGTATCAGATAAGCAAGTTACTATATCAACTTGGCAATCAATATACAAATTAGATAAGTCTTTTTTTAAAAATTTTGATGTTGTAATTGGAGATGAAGCTCATCAATTTAAATCTAAATCTTTAATTAGTATTATGTCTAAATTACTAGACACCAAATATAGATTTGGATTTACAGGAACATTAGATGGAACTCAAACCCACAAACTTGTACTTGAAGGTTTGTTTGGTCCAACATACAAATTAATTAAGACTGATGAACTTATCAAAAAAGGATATCTATCTAAATTGAATATTAAAGTTTTATTATTAAAACATGAAGGACAAAAAATTAATGATTATGAAGAAGAGGTGCAATATTTAATTTCAAATGATAAAAGAAATAAATTTATTAAAAACTTAGTTTTAGATTTAAAAGGAAATACTTTAGTTCTTTTTAATAGGGTTTCCACTCATGGTGAACCACTTTATGATCTCATAAATAATAATGTAAGTGAAAATAGAAAAGTTTTTTTCATTCATGGTGGAGTTGATACTGAAGAAAGAGAATTAGTTAGAAAAATAACAGAGGAGGAAAAAAATGCAATTATTGTTGCTTCTTATGGCACTTTTAGTACAGGTATCAATATTAGAAACTTACACAATGTTGTATTCGCATCACCAAGCAAATCTAGAATCAGAAACCTACAATCTATAGGTAGAGTTCTTAGGAAAGGAAAAGAAAAAGTCTCAGCAACATTATACGACATTGCAGATGATATAACTCACAATGGTAAAAGAAATTATACTTTAAATCATTTAGTTGAGAGAATTAAAATCTACAATGAAGAAAATTTTGATTATGAAATAATTAGCATAAATTTTAACAAATGATAGAAGAAGAATTTTATTCAGCAATCAAGCTGGTATCTGGTGAAGAAATATTTGCACTGGTTTCTGTTTCAGAAGAGGAAGAAAGAACCTTTTTAATTCTTGATAATCCTGTTATTATTACTCCAGTGCGTAATAAAATTGGCATGATCTATGGTTATAAGGTAGAGCCTTGGATGAATATTCCAGATGATGATATGTATATTATTGAGATGTCAAAGGTTATCACTATGACAGAAGTAAACAATGAACAGATTATTAAAATATATCATAAATTTAATAAATCAAACTCAAAAATGACAATAGACAGAAAGATGGGGTTTATTTCTAAAGTAAATGATGCCAGAAAGTCTTTAGAGAAGACTTATAATAATAGTTAGTTATTATTTTTCTTGAAACCCTACAGAGTTATTTTAGTTGAATAATTAAAACCTGTCAACTACTTGTTAAAACTTCATAATAATGTTATCATTTAAATACTTATAAAATAATTTCATGTTAGCAGTAATGACTAAAGGTAAAAAAAGATCAGAGCATTATGTAAGTAATAAAGATTTTCATCTAGCTCTTCTTGAGTATAAGAAACTAGTTGTTAATGCTAAAGAAAAAGAATTACCAAGACCAAGGATTCCAAATTATCTTGGTGAGTGTTTTCTTAAGATTGCTACGCACTTATCATATAAACCAAACTTTGTCAATTATATGTTTAAGGATGATATGGTTTGTGATGGAATTGAAAATTGTGTACAATATATTGATAATTTTGATGTAGAAAGAACAAATCCATTTGCATATTTTACTCAAATTGTTTATTATGCATTTCTAAGAAGAATTGCTAAAGAAAAAAAGCAACTTGAAATTAAAACTAAAATCATAGAAAGATCTGGATTTGATGAAGTTTTTACTGCAGACATATCAGATATGGGAGATTGTTCTTCTAACATGAATAATATTAAGGATAATATCAATTATAGATTTTTATGAAAGTTGCAATCATAACTGACACACATTATAATTTTAAAAAAGGGAGTCAAATATTTCATGATTACTTTGAAAAATTTTACAATCAAATATTTTTCCCCACATTAAAAAAATTAAAAATTAATACAGTTATACATTTAGGAGATATATTTGATAATCGTAGAACAACTGATTACTGGAGTATTGAGTGGACTAGGAGAGTAGTTTTTGAACCTTTAAAAAAATATAATCTTCATTTGATTTTGGGAAATCATGATATTTTTTATAAGAATACAACCAAACTAAACAGTCCTGAATTATTGATTGGTGATTATAAGAACATCAACTTATACACTAAACCAACTAATGTACAAGTTGGTGAACAAGAAGTATTATTCATTCCTTGGATCACTCCAGAAGGTGAGTCTGAGACCTTAGCAGCAATTCAAAATACCTCAGCAAAGGTTGCTATGGGTCACTTGGAATTGGCAGGGTTCTATGCTCATAGAGGACATTTGCAAGATGAGGGAAAAGATAAATCAATATTTAATAAATTTAATCAAGTTTTTTCTGGACATTATCATACTAGAAGTGATGATGGTAAAATTTATTATTTGGGGAATCCATATCAATTATATTGGAATGATTATGGAGATTCTAGGGGATTTACTATTTGGGACACAGAAACAGGAGATATTCAACAAATAAATAATCCATTTGAAATGTTTAAAATTTGTAATTATGATGAAGAATCTCCAGAAAAAAATTTAAAGCAATACACTGGATGTATTGTTAAATTGGTGGTTAAGAATAAAACAGAACAAAAAAAGTTTGATAAATTTCTTGATTCCTTAATCAAAACACAACCTTATGATCTTAAAATAATAGAAAATGTAAATATAAATCAAAATTTTGAATATGATGAATTGATGGAGCAAGAAGATACTCTTTCTTTGCTTAAAAGGTATGTTGATGAATCTGAAATTCAGTTAAATAAAACTAGGATTAAAGACTTAATACAATCAATTTATCAAGAGTCATTCCAAATGTAAAATGTACATACTAACAATAGTAGGAAGAACTCAAGAAGGAGCATTTGCAGTAGAAGACATAGATGGGGAAAAAATTCTCTTTATGTTTGAAGAAGAAGATGATGCTCAAAGATATCTTTCTATGCTAGAAGAATTAGATTATCCAAATATGGAAATCACAGAGGTTAATCCTCATATTGCAATTATGGCTTGCGACCATTTGAATTATGGTTATGTTATAATTACCCCAGATGACATTGTAGTTCCTCCAGATTATGATAAAGTTTCAGAACCTAAGGTATAAAAATTTTTTAAGTTCAGGAAACCATTGGACAGAACTTAAATTAAATAAAAACACATCAACCTTGATAGTTGGACATAATGGAGCAGGTAAGAGTACTATTTTAGATGCTCTTACCTTTGTTCTGTTTAATAAACCATTTAGAAAAATTAATAAAAATCAATTAATTAATAGTATTAATGAAAAGGATTGTTTAGTTGAGATTGATTTTTCTGTAGATAGCATACCATACACAATTAAAAGAGGTATGAAACCAACTCTTTTTGAAATTTATAGAGAAGGAGTTTTATTTGATCAGTCATCATCATCTAATGATCAACAAAAGTGGTTAGAACAATCTCTTTTAAAATTAAATTATAAATCATTTACTCAAATTATAATACTTGGATCCTCCAATTTTGTTCCATTCATGCAATTATCTTCTCAACATAGAAGAGAAGTTGTTGAAGACTTATTAGATATTAAAGTTTTCTCAGTAATGAATGATGTATCTAAAATCAAAATAAAAGAAATTAAAGATGAATTAAAAGAATTATCTTATAAAAAAGAAAATTTAGAAGACAAAATAGAATCTCAAAATAACTTTATAGAAAAAATTAATAAAAGAAGAACTCAAGATGTTGATAATAAAAAAGAAAAAATTATATCTATTGTAGAACAAGTAGATCAACTTGTATTAGAAAATCAAAATATTCAAGTAAAGGTTCTTGGTAGAACAAATTCCTTAGAAGAACTTGCTTATTCTGATTCTATGTTAATTAAGTTGGAAAAATTTAATGCCAAGATAGAACAAAAATTATCTAATCTAATAGAAGATCATAAGTTTTTTAAAGATAATAGGGTTTGCCCTACTTGCACACAAACTATTGAAGAAGAATTTAGGTTAAATAAAGTTGCTGTTATCGAAGAAAAAGCAAAGGAAATTCAACAAGCTCAAAAAGATCTTCAACAATCAATTGAAATTGAATCTCAAAAACAACAAAATTTTATAACATTCAGTAAAGAGGTATCAAATTTAAACAATGAAATTAATTTTAACAACGTTAAAATTTCTGGACTTAGAAAGCAAATCGAAGAATTTGAATCAGAAATTCAAACACTTACATCCACAAATAAAGATGCAAATATTGAACATGCAAAGTTAAAGTCTTTAAAAGAATCTTTAGATTTAATTTTAAAAAATACTTCAACTAAAAAAGAAGAGTTGCAAAACTACGAATTTATTAGTCTACTTCTTAAAGATGATGGAGCAAAATCTAAAATTATTAAAAAATATTTACCAGTTATTAATAGTAATTTAAATAAATATCTGGAGATTTTAGACTTCCCAGTAAACTTTACTTTAGATGAAGAATTTAATGAGAAAGCTTTAAATCCAATTTATGAAGATTTTTCGTATTCGTCATTTTCTGAGGGTGAAAAAATGAGAATAGATCTTGCTCTTCTGTTTACTTGGAGAGAAGTTGCTAAAGTAAAGAATTCAATTAATACTAATTTATTAATTCTTGATGAAGTTTTTGACAGTTCCTTAGATGAAGCAGGAACTGATTATTTTACAAAAATTATTAAATGTGTAGTTAAAGATTCTAATACTTTTGTAATATCTCATAAAGTAGAAGACCTTTTAGAAAAATTTGATCAAACAATTAAGTTTGAGAAAAGAAAAGGATTTAGTGTTATGCTTGACGTTGATTGAATTTACTGCTATCATCTTAAGAAGTAACCTATGATTTTTGTTATGTTTGGTCCTGATGATGAAAAAACTAACATTGAAGACTATAATGTCCTTTCTCTAATAAAAGATCCAATATATGATTCAAATAAAAATCATTTTTGGAAATATAGTGAGGATAAAATTCTAAAACAACTGCAAGAATATATCGCAGGAACTTATAATCAACATTATGTAGATAGAACTGGTGGTGGTACTGAACAAACTTTGGATAAGATTAAGCACAATAGAAGAGAAGGATTTTGTGCAGGTAATGTTACAAAATACATTGATAGGTATGACACTAAAGGAACTCCTCGTGCTGACTTATTTAAGGTGTTGCATTATACTATCTTATTAATTAATCATCTCAATCTTGTTGAGAAAAAATAAAATTTAAAACTATGAAACTTTCTGAATCTACTCTCAACATTCTTAAAAACTTTTCTTCTATTAATCAGTCTATTTTGGTGAAGCAAGGAACTAAGCTTCGTACTATCTCAGTAATGCAAAATATTCTTGCTGAAGCAGATGTAAAAGAAAATTTTCCAAAAGATTTTGCAATCTATGATCTTAACCAATTTCTAAATGGTATTGGTTTACATCAAGATCCTGATCTTGATTTCACAGAAGACTCTCATCTTGTTATTAGAGAAGGTAAAAGAAAAGTAAAATATTTCTTTGCTGATCCTGAAGTAATTATATCTCCTCCAGAAAAAGGCATCTCCCTTCCAAGTCAAGATGTATGTTTCCAGTTAGATAATTCTCATCTTAATAATCTAATTAAAGCATCTGCAGTATATCAACTTCCAGATTTATCTGCTATTGGTGCAAATGGAGTAATTAGTCTTGTTGTTCGTGATAAGAAGAATGATACTACTAATGAGTATTCAATTGTTGTTGGTGAGACTGATGCCACATTTACTTTTAATTTTAAGGTTGAGAATATTAAAATTATTCCAGGATCTTATGATGTTGTAATTTCTAAAAAATGTATTTCTAAATTTACTAATGAGAAATATAATCTTAACTATTTTATTGCACTTGAACCTGATTCTATTTTTGAATGAACATCTTTGTAACATCTGAGCATCCTAAAGAAAGTGCTGTTGTACTTCCTGACAAACATATCGTAAAAATGCCATTGGAGTGCTGTCAAATGCTCTCCATTGTGGCATCAGAAAAATGGGGATATGGATATGGAACTCTGCCAAAAGTAGATGGAACTCCCTACAAGACAGACAAGGGAGCATTTCGCAATCACCCTTGTACTCAATGGGCTTCAGAGCATATAAACAATGCATGGTGGTTGATAATTCATGGACTAGAGTTGTGTTGGGAATATACTTCTAGATATGGTAAAGTCCATTCATGTCAAAGTACATTAGTAGTGGCGAAGGATTTATTTCCTACTGCTAATTTTGAAACTACTCCTTTTGTAAGAGCAATGCCAGATGAATATAAACTTGATGAAAGCATTGACACTTTTACTGCTTACAAGATGTACATTGCATCCAAACCTTGGGTTGCATCTAATTATCTTCGTATGCCAGAACGAAAACCTTCGTGGATTTAAATTATGAGAAATGATTTCTTGTGGGTAGAAAAATATGCCCCAAAGAAAATTGAAGATTGCATTCTTCCTGAAAGTACTAAAAAAACATTTCAGGATTTTGTGGATCAAGGACAAATACCAAATCTTTTACTTGCCGGACCTCCTGGGGTTGGTAAGACAACAGTTGCAAAAGCACTATGTAATGAATTAGGAGTTGATTTTTATGTCAT
>SXGQ01356920.1_pt1 | contig 18097 bp, 16 predicted proteins | sample 3178371 | NCBI WGS metagenome assembly SXGQ01 (sample SAMN11356859, study PRJNA531348) | freshwater metagenome | isolation source: freshwater sample F1-20 | place: China: Fuxian Lake, Yuxi | collected 2017-12-25 | reverse complement strand
TGCCGTGTCATACGTCGGTTGAAACGGCATGGTTGAAGCGGCGGCCTCACCCAAAATAGATGAGTCACCTTCGAACGCCAAAGCCATTACTTCCAGTTGCACTTCAAACAACCGCTCATCAGAAACCGCTTCTAGGGCTGCGCTGTCTCCTGGCTTCACTTCTAGACGACGCAAGACTTCACCGGCAATCACCGTTGCAGTCTTGGCACTGATGCCATTATGTCCAGCACCACTTTGTGGAATTGCTTGTGTGAATAACCCCTTTGCATGTGATGAGGCCAGCAACGATGACACACTCATACCACCGGCAGATTCACCAGCGATCGTGACGCGTGATGGGTCTCCACCAAACGCTGCGATGTTTTGTTGCACCCACTTCAGCGCGGCGATCTGATCAAGGAGTCCGGCATTGCCCGATTCGGCTAATTCTGGGAAGTGATCAGCAAGGTGCAAAAAACCTTGCGCACCCAAGCGATAGTTGATCGTGACACACACAACTCCGTTGCGAGCAAACGACGCACCGTCATACACCGCCTCGACACCGCTGCCGCCGTAGAACGCACCACCGTGAATCCACACGTACACCGGCAATGAGCCAGTCACATCAGGACTCCAAACATTGAGGTTCAAACAATCTGCACCTGCCTCGGGCAACGGAGTTCCAAATGGTGGAGGAAGCGGTGCTTGTCGCGAAATCAAACCAATCGTGGTGGCATCACGAATACCCGACCAAGATTCGCGAGGCTGCGGCGCACGAAATCGATTCGGCCCGTCAATAGGGGCGGCGTACGGAACTCCCTTAAATATGTGAAGCCCGTTGTCGACCGAACCTCGCAACTGCCCCTGCGCAACTTGAACAACTGTTTCCATATGTAGACCCCCATCTAAAACTATGTCGAGGCCAACTTAGGTCAGAATCACTTCGTTGTCAGTAGGGGAAACTCTATTGGCGCAACCCGAGTGCCTCGGCAGGTGTCCAACACGAGTGAGTTCCCGACGAAATGCGCTCGGGTAATCGCACTCGAGCAATCGGACCATCAGTGAGACGAGTCGCATCAAAGATGAGGCACTCACTGCAATCACGATTCATGTCGATTGTAAAGGTCAACAAGTAGCCGTCGTCCTCTGCAATAGCTCCAGTACGTGGTGCAAATGGTGTCTCGCTACCAAATACTCCTTCACCAAAGAAGTAACGCTCCTCGGTTCTAGTGAGGACATCTTGTTTCACGATTCCATCAAACAAAAACCATCCTGGTTTACCAGTCATGTTGTAGGTGTAGCGATAGTTCTTGCCAGCGATCTGTGGATTGATCATGCCAAATTCCATGACTCGATCTGACAGCGATTCTTCTGTAGTCTCACCAGTCACCAAGTTGAAGCGCCAACGATGAGGCCGCGTTTGTAAACGCTCAAGATCAATTGATCGATAGAGCGACTGAGGCTTAGGAGTTCCTTCACGCTTAGCGGGCATCGGATCATGTTGGAAGAATCCATCCAAGATCAGCCAATCACCATCTTCGTAAGCATTAATCCAATGCAATACATATGTGGGATCAGCTTCAAACCACTTGATGTCTTCGGTGTTGCCCCGACGTGGCACAACTGCAAAGCGCGTGGGAATGTCGCGGTAAAAACGCGGCACGTGCGCACCAAGTTCAATCATGGCCGGATCCCAAAACAACGGAAGGTCATTCAAGATTGCATAGTTCTCGCTAAATGCCATGTCGTGTGGCAAACGTGGACCAGGTAACGGGACATCAATCGCATGAACTAGCTTCCCTTGCGCATCAACAACGCCATAATGCATAAATGGTTCAGATGTGCTGTAACCAAAAATGAGCAACTCCCCAGTGGCTTCATCAAGTTTGGTGTGCGCCGATACTCCAGTGGGACTCGGAAATTGATTAACCCACTCGGCCTTACCCATGTCGACAAGAGTCATTGGGTCCATTTGATAAACATCACCACATTGCCAAAAACTCGTTAGGGCGATTCCGTTATGAACAATGACATCAGTGCTCGAACTATCTTTCATTCGACCACGTGCGCCCCAACCATCTTCATGTTTTGAGTTTTGTGCGAGATCATATAAGCCAGTCCATAAAGGTTCTCCGGCTTCCTGCTCCATTTGCATTCCATCGGTGCGCACGAATCGATTGCGATAGCTGGCTTTACCATTCGTGAATGAAATCTGATGCAACATTCCATCGCCATCAAATGGGTGGTACGTGCCAATTGACGGATGAATAGGATTTTCGGTATTGCGTAAATAGACACCGTTGAGATCCGTCGGAATTTCGCCCTCAACCACAAGATCGTCGGCATCCCACTCACGGTGATTCGGTTGCCAGGCTCCAGTGCGATATGGATGGTCGTCATCAACAGGCAAAGTTGAATTGATGGTGTTGACTATTGATGATGACATCGTGATCCCCCGTGTTGAACTTTTGTCAGACCGCTACAACAAAACTGACGGTCGTTGTTGTTGATCCACCAATATTGAGTGTGGCAAATGTACGTGCACCGTCGACTTGATAATCCCCGGCGCGTCCCGTCACTTGACGTGAAGCATCAAGAACCATTCGCACTCCAGTTGCTCCCACTGGGTGCCCACCGCCAATGAGACCACCCGAAGGATTCATCGGGATGCTGCCATTGCGTTCAAGTCGGCCTTCTTCAACGGCCTTCCAACTTTCGCCTGGCGCAGTAATTCCGAAGTGATCTATCGCCATGTATTCAGACGGAGTAAAGCAATCATGAGTTTCAATGCCATTAATTGATGCAACGTCGGCAACACCGGCACGGGAAAACGCATCGGTGATTGCTCGGCGCACATGGGGCATCACATATTCGTCGTCAGCCGAGCGCTGAAGTTTTTCAGCCAAGGGGAGTCCAACGGTGCGGTGTCCCCAACCGACAATGCGTGGGACTGATTCAATCGAGAGTCCTCGAAGCGACGCCCATTCTTCGGCTTTGGCACGACTGGCCAACACCAGACCAACTCCGCCATCGGTTAGTTGACTGCAATCAGATCGCCTAATGCGACCGACAACTGTCGGGTTCGCCACATCATCGTCAGCAAATGATTCAGGAGTATGCGACCACGCGCGAGTCTGAGCATTCGGATTTGTTTTGGCGTTACGAAAATTCAATTCGGAGATTGCCGAAAGATGTTGACTATCGATCCCGTAACGAGCGTCGTATTCATCGGCCAACAAACTGAACATGTGCGGCCACATATGTACGATCCCTTGGCCTTCGTGACCGATCCATGCTGCTGCACCCAAATTGATTGCGGCTTGATCGCCAGGAACATTGCGCTCTTGTTCGACGCCAACAACTAATGCACACTCATAACGACCGGCTTCAATGTCGGCCATTGCGGCCAAAATCGCGATTCCGCCTGATGCGCAAGCAGCCTCGTGCCGTGATGACGGAATCCCCCAGAGTTGTGGCTCAACAGTGGCCGGCATTCCACCTAGCTGTCCCTGACCATTGAATAATTGACCGAAGGCATTCGCCACATGAATTGTCTGGATATCGGTTGGGTCAATTTGTGAATCAATCCACGTTTCGGTGAGTACTTCAGCGACGATGTCGCTGACCTCAAGACCTTGTTTCACATAGTTCTGGGCAAAGTCGGTTTGGTAACCACCCAAAATATAGATATCGCTCGCCATCATCATCACGGTAGCGCACGACTTCGTTGCCTACTACGGGCAATTGAGCCCGAAGCCAACTGGTGGGCGAGGGGGGACTTGAACCCCCACGATCTTACGATCACTAGCACCTGAAGCTAGCGCGTCTGCCATTTCGCCACTCGCCCGAGTAACACCTTGTAGGGTACCGACGCTCTCGCCATCCCCCCAACCCCCGATACCCTGAGCCAATCAACAAGGCGTTTCTCTCTAGGAGAATTTGTGGGTCTGCAATCTTTTGAGGATGGTTTAGGGCGTATGGTCGAGGGTGTGTTCAGCCGTGCATTTAAAAGCAATGTCCGACCGATCGAGATCGGCCGACGACTCATCAAAGAAATAGACAGCAACCGAACCGTTGACATGAAGGGTCGCCGCGTCGTGCCCAATCAGTTCGTGGTCCGACTTGCCGCCGACGATCAGGCCGCTTTGGCCGATATTGAGTCGGCCCTCATCACCGAACTTTCCGAAGCCGTCAAGGAATATTGCGCCGACGAGAATTACCACCTTCGTGGTCCGGTTGTGGTCACGATCGAGATTGACCAGTCGGTCAGTACAGGCCGAATTGAAGTTGATTCGTCAGTCCGTAAGGCCGGTGCAAACGAAATCGTGGCCAAAGTAACTTTGCCCGACGATCGCAAAATCACGCTCGGTAAAGACACGCTGATCATTGGTCGTCTTGCCGAATGCGATATTGCATTTGATGACTCAAACGTCAGTAGACGTCACGCCGAGATCAAGGCCTTGGTCGGTGGTTACGCCGTCAACGATTTGGGTTCTACCAATGGCACCAAGGTCAACGGCGTTACCATCACTTTCGAACGTGCTCTTCGCGACGGCGACATCATTTCGGTCGGAAGTCATTCCATTCGTTACGAGGCTCAGTAAGCCGGTTCGCGGTTAATCCACATGACTGATCAGTTGCTCGGAGTCCTCAAGATTGTTCTCCTTCTTGCTCTGTATCTTTTCTTTGCCCGCGTTTTGTGGGCAGTCTGGAATGAGGTTCGTGTTCCCGCAGTGAATCGGTCGGCCAAGGGCACGGGTGCGCCAAAAACTGTCACATCAGACTCCCCTGCCGGCGTAGTCAAGGTTCCGCGCCCGTATCGTGTTTCCCGCATGAAAGTGATTACCCCGGCACCACTTCGAGGATTTACTTTTACGACTGACCAACCATTCACCGTTGGTCGCGCTACCGACAATGACATGTGTCTTGACGATGATGAGTTTGCGAGCAGTCATCACGCACGTTTCCTCGCTCGTGACGGTCGCACCTATGTTGAAGATCTCTCATCTACTAACGGCACCTTCGTCAATAACAACCGCATTGATCAAAACGCTCAGTTAAAAATTGGTGACCGGGTGCAAATCGGTTCAGTCATTATCGAGGCTGTCAAATGATTCACGCGACCTGTGGTTCCCATACGCACGTGGGCCAAGTACGCGACGGCAACGAGGATAATTACGTCAGCATTGAAGGTTTGTACTTTGTTGCCGACGGGATGGGCGGTCACAGTGCCGGCGAGGTAGCCAGCGAAATCGCAGTGCGCATTCTTCAAGAGGTGTACACCGATCCTAAAGTTCGTGTTTCGTCACCTGGTCTATTGGCTGACGCAATTTCGACTGCCAATACCGCAATCTTCATGGAAGCGATGCACGATTCTTCAAAGACTGGTATGGGAACCACACTCACTGGCCTAGCCGTGACCAATAGTCCCGACAACCAAATCGTTGTTGCCAATGTCGGCGACAGCCGCACCTACTTGTGGCGCCATGATGAGCTCCGACAAATCACCAAAGATCATTCGCATGTTCAGACCCTCATTGATCGAGGAGCTATTACCCGAGCCGAGGCTCGTGTGCACTTTCAACGCAACATTGTGTTGCGCGCCATGGGAATTGAATCGTGGGTTGATATTGATACCTTCCCAATGACCGTCGAAGACGGCGATCGTTTCATTATGTGTAGTGATGGCCTGGTTGATGAGGCCGACGATGATGAAATTGAAACAGAAATTCGTTTATCAACCTCGGTGCAAGATTTGGCTGAGCGTTTAGTTGATCTGGCTAATCGCAATGGAGGTCGCGACAATATCACCGTTGTTGTCGTAGATTTCGCGGTGAGCGATGAAGAACTAGCCATTGTCGAACTTGAAAATACGGTAGTCGTTCCTGAAACTGATGCACTCTCAGCAACCGAACCAATTACCGAAGAGATTACGGTCATTACCGCAATAACCGAACACGATGTTGTTCCAAGCACGCCTTCAAGTTGGTTCACTGTTGCGACATACGCGATGTGGTTGGCATCGGCAGCAATCACCGCGACAGTGATTATTTCGGCCATCACATCGAGCCAGTGACCAACACTCACATCAATATCGCCGCCCGACGTCGTTCAACCGAATTTCGTCTTGTACTGATGGCAGGAATCATCACTGCTGGCGCATACACATTGGCTTCACTTGGTCAGAACTCAGTCATTCCTCCACGTATCTTGCCGTTCTTGGCAGCGTTGCTCTTGGTCTTGATGTCGGCTCACATTGGTGTGCGGTGGTTGGCACACGGTGCTGATTCAACTTTGCTGCCCGTTGCGACGCTTTTGAATGGAATTGGCTACGTGATGATCGCACGTTTGTCTGAACGCCTCGCTGGTTTGCAGACAACCTGGACGTTTGTTGGAGTGGCAGCCTTTGTGGGCGTTCTCTTTGTCATTCAGCGAGTGAATGACTTATCGCGTTATAAGTGGACATTTTTCTTTGTCGGCGCAGGACTTTTACTATTGCCGATGGTTCCAGGTTTCGGCTTCTCATCTGGTGGCGCACGCATTTGGGTCAGCATCGGACCCATCAACTTTCAACCAGGCGAGTTTGCCAAGATTGCACTCGCACTTTTCATCGCCGGATACCTGGCCGACAATCGTGAATTGATCGCCGCAGGAACCTGGAAAGTCGGCCGCTTCTACCTACCCGAACCGCGGCACTTGCTACCGCTTCTTGCAGCCTGGGGATTTTCAGTCGTCGTCATGGTCGGACAAAAAGATTTGGGTTCCAGTCTGTTGTTCTTCACGTTGTTCATCGTGATGGTGTGGGTGGCAACCGAGAAAACGAGTTTCTTGATAATTGGGCTAGGGCTCTTTGCTGCTGGTGCGACCGCGGCTTATTTCATGTTTGATCATGTGCAAACACGAGTCGCCATTTGGCTTGACCCGTGGAGTCGCTATCAAGGTAAGGGTTACCAAATTGCGCAGGCGATGTATGCACTTGGTAGTGGCGGAGTAGGTGGAACTGGATTGGGTCTTGGAGATCCAACACGAATTCCCGAGGCCAAGAACGACTTCATCTTTGCGGCCATCGGTGAAGAACTTGGTCTCTTTGGTTCTACCGCAATTCTGATCGCATTTCTTTTGATGATCGGTGCTGGCCTTCGAACTGCGATGCGCACAACTCGCCCGTTTGAGAAACTCTTAGCTGTCGGACTCACCACCATTCTTGGCATCCAGGCGTTCATCATCATCGGTGGGGTCATTCGAGTTGTTCCGCTTACCGGCATCACCTTGCCGTTTGTGAGTTATGGCGGATCAAGTTTGGTCGCCAACTATGTGTTGTTGGCATTGTTGATTCGCGTCAGTGATAGTTCGGCTCGGCGACTCGGAGAAATCCCCGACTCTGCAACGTTTGGTGAACGTTTCGCCACACGACTCGCTCAACGACGCGTTAAAAAACATCCCCAAGAACTTGAGGCGATGTCATGAATCAACGTATTCGTCGCTTTGCGGTAGTGCTGATAGTTTTGTATGTCGTCTTGTTCGCGCAGCTCAATTTCATTCAGGTCGGTAAGAAATCAACTCTTGATGCCGACTCCCGCAACACTCGGCAAACCGTGCGCGATTACAACGACCCACGTGGTGATATCAAGACGAGCGACGACGTTGTTATTGCAACATCGGTTCGCAACGAGCCAGGCAGTGAATTTGATTGGCAACGCACATATCCAGAGGGTGATTTGTATTCGGCAATCACTGGCTATTTCACGTTTGGGTATGGGGCAACGCAAATTGAGAAGGTTCAGAACGATGTTCTGGCCGGTCGCACAATTGAACAACAGATCAAGGGCTTTGGCTCACTGTTTAGTGGTCAAGACACCACCGGCACGGTTGAAACAACGATTGATGCCGACATTCAGCAGGCGGCCAAAGCGGCACTCGGAAATCGCGAAGGAAGTGTTGTCGTTATCGAACCTGCGACTGGCGCTGTGAAAGCAATGTGGAGTTGGCCTTCATACGACACCAACTTGGTTGCAGTTCAAGACAATGAGCTAGCTGGTGACGTTTTGAATTATCTCAATGAAATACCTGGCAAGCCATTGCTCGCAAACGCATATCAAGAGCGCTACATGCCTGGTTCCACTTTCAAGGTCATCACAACCGCGGCCGCGCTCGACGACGGACTCATCACACGTGAGTCAACATGGGCCGACGAAAACGAATTTCTTCCGCCCCAAACAACCGACCCGATTCAGAACTACGGAAACAAAGTGTGTGGGGGCGATCTTCCCGAGGTTTTTCGACGCTCGTGCAACACGCCATTCGCACGCACCGCGATTGAGTTGGGTCCAGAGAAAATGGTTGCCGCCGCCGAACGTTTCGGTATCGGGCAAGAGATTCCCTTCGATCTCCCACGCTCGGCAAGTAGTGAGTTCGGCAATGTTGAGTACTTCAAACAAAACTTGCCTCTCCTCGGTATCGGAGGATTCGGTCAAGGCAATACGCAAATGGTTCCATTGCATATGGCCATGGTTGCGGCATCAATTGCTCACGGTGGCGTGATGATGAAACCCTTTGTCGTCGGCGCTACTTACGACCATGACGGTGGCGTACTACAACGAACCGCTCCGACAGTTTGGAAAACCCCGATGACTCCATCAACTGCAAGTTTCCTGACCGAGTTAATGGTTGGCGTCGTTAACGAGGGAACAGCCGCATGTTGCATGAATTTGGCCAACGGTGTTCAGGCTGCGGCAAAGACTGGAACGGCTCAGTTGAATGCCACTGGCGAACCCGAACGCTCGCATGCTTGGATTACTGCGTTCGCTCCCGCTGAAGCACCCAAATACGCCATCGTCGTGATGCTGAAAGGGACGACTGCCGACATCAGTGAAGGAACGGGCGGTACCTTGGCCGGGCCAATAGCCAAGAAAGTTCTTGACGTCGCACTCGCTCAGTGAGCCAAGCAAAAGGTCACTCTGAGCAGGGGCGACAGTCTCAAGGTCACCAACCTCGGTAGCCTGTCGTGAGTTATGTCGGACAACAACGCAGTGATATTGAACGATCGTTATGAAATGCAACAGCGCATTGGTCGCGGTGGCATGGCCGATGTGTATTTGGCTCGCGACATCTTGCTTGATCGCCTTGTAGCGATCAAAGTTCTCTTTCCCGAATATGCCACCGATCCCGCGTTCGTCGAACGCTTCCGTCGTGAAGCACAGTCGGCAGCCAACCTCAATCACCCCAACATTGTGAGCGTGTACGACTGGGGTCGTAGCAACAACACCTATTTCATGGCCATGGAATATGTACCAGGTCGTACGTTGGCTGAGGCTCTTCACGATGTTGGTCAGATCACGGCAATGAAAGCCGCTGAAGTGGGAATTGAAGTTGCCGCAGCTTTGTCATTTGCTCATCGCGGCAACGTTGTTCACCGCGACATTAAGCCCGGCAACATTCTCATTGGTTCAAACGGACAACTTAAAGTTGCCGACTTCGGTATCGCTCGCGCGCTCGGTAGCGCAGCCGACAGCAACTTGACTCAAGTTGGAGCAGTGATGGGAACTGCCGCGTACTTGTCGCCCGAACAAGCACAAGGTGGTCAGCCCGATCCGCGCAGTGATCTTTACTCACTCGGCATCGTATTGTACGAAATGGTCGGTGCACGCGTACCGTTCTCAGGTGACAATCCCGTGGCTATTGCCTACAAGCAAGTTCACGAAGCACCACAGCCACTCAATCAACTTGCCTCTGATGTTCCGCGAGCATTTGAAGCGATCGTTGCTCGACTACTTGCCAAAGATCCAGATCTCCGTTACGCAACGGCAGAGGCCGTACGTGACGACCTCCGTCGATTCCGTGACGGTATTCCAGTGCAAGCTTTAGCCGATGCTATAAACCGTCGCAATGGCGACCCCACCCCTATCAGTACTGCAGCACCAACAACGGTGATTGCAACTGGACCGATGGTCGGTGGCCCTGATGATCTCGCCGAAACAACAACCGTTATTCCGAGTGCTCAGGCGACCACCGCGTTGCCGCGCACCACAATCAATACCAATCCCGATATGCCGCCTGGCTACACCGCAAGTAACGCAGTTGTTCCGACCGATGATTTACAACGTAAGCGAACCGCCATTGTTATCGGCGCAATTTCGGCAACTGTTCTCTTGATTATCGGTGCAGTAGTTGCATTCCTGGCATTGTCAGGTGGTTCAACTGAGGCTCCAACCATCGCCGTCCCTGATGTCACCAATCAAGTGCTTGAGGATGCAGTCACAACTCTGAAAAACCTAGGTTTTGAAGTTGTTCCCGTCGCCGAGGAAACCACAACTGTTGATACCAATGTCGTATGGAAGCAAGTTCCATTACCGGGTGAAGAAATTAAGGAGGGTAAAACTGTCACCATCGTCTACAACCCATCCAACGCACCAATGGCCGTTCCGAACTTGACCGGTTTAACAATCGAACAGGCTCGCACCGCGTTACTCAATCTCGGATTGACCGTCGGAGAGATAACGCAACAAAATGATCCCACGGTCCCGGCCGACACCATCATCGCATCTGTTCCTAAAGCTGGGGAACAAGTTTTGGGTGGAGCAACGATTGACCTCACTGTCAGTCAAGGCAGTGGCGTTGTTCAGGTACCAAATGTTCAAGGCCAAACTTCACAAGCAGCACGTTCAGTTCTTGAGGGTGATCCATTCAAGTTCCTAATCACCATTGTTGAAGAAGCAAGCGCCACTGTTGAATCGGGTCGAGTCACACGAACTAGTCCCACTATCGGTGCTGATACCACCAAGGGTGCATCAGTCACCATTTATGTCTCAACAGGTCAAGCAAAAGTTGCAGTTCCGTTGGTTTCTGGTCTCACCGAGGCACAGGCTCGGGCCAAGCTCACATCGTCTGGTTTCATTGTGAAGGTTGAATACATTGAAGTCACCACTGGTAATGCCAACGATGGTCGTGTGATTGCACAAGACCCAAGTGCGAATGTGCAGTCAACGCCTGGAAGCCAAGTGCTTCTCAAAGTTGGTAAGGCCATTGCAGCAACAACCACTATCGCTCCAACGACAACGGTGCCTGCTACAACAATCGCACCGGTAACGACCCCGGCTACAACAATCCCGGCTACAACAACTCTGCCGACGCCTTAGTTATTTATGGGCTGACTTCTGGCAGTTGTGCAAAAAGGTGCGCAACATATCGCGCCCCGAACCAGTCAAAATACTTTCGGGGTGAAACTGCACACCTTCAACGGGCATCGTTTTATGTCGCACTCCCATCACGATTCCATCGGTTGTTAACGCTGTCACTTCAAGACAATCAGGCATCGACGCTGGCTCAATAACCAGCGAGTGATAGCGAGTTGCCGTTACTGGGTTAGTCACGCCAGCAAAGACACCAACATTGCGATGATTCACCTCACTGGTTTTGCCGTGCATCAATTGAGGTGCGCGAATCACTTGTCCGCCAAACACATGACCAATCGCTTGATGTCCGAGACACACTCCTAAAACTGGAATGCCTTTTTCGGCAAAGGGCACAATTGCCTCGCAGATGATTCCGGCGTCCTCGGGCCGCCCAGGTCCAGGCGATAACAGCACTCCGTTCACATCAAGCGCAAGGGCTTCGTCAAGGGTCAGGTCATCATTGCGATAGACCAACGGCTCGGCCCCCAACTCGCCCAAATATTGGACCAAGTTGTACACAAAACTGTCGTAACTATCTAGAACAAGCACCCGAGTCACTCCCCTAGCCTGCCAGCAAAACCTGTCAGTCGGTGTGGGAGCACAACATTTGAGCGCGTACACTCATCTCTCGTGGCACCTCCGAAACGGAAAACAAGCGGACGCACAACCCCCAAGGGCACTCGCCCTGGCGAGTCCCGTCCCGGAACCCCAACTCACAATGAGCACGGGGTCGCCGCATCGACGCGCTATACCCCGCCAATTCCGCAGTACGTCAAAGTCAGTCCCCGATGGGTCCCAATCTTGATGTTCACCCTTTTCATTTTGGGCGCACTCATCATTTTGCTGTACTACTTGGGTGCTGTTCCGGGCGGCCGTAGTAACTATTACTTGGTGCTCGGCCTCGGATTTATTCTGGGCGGTCTGTTTACCGCCACCAAATACCATTAACGCCAAAAACTAGCTATTTAAATCGTCTGAGCAGGTCTTTTTACCCTAGACCTCATTTCCCCAGCCTGTGGATAAAGCGGGGGATAGTCACACCAATGTAACTTGCAATTCACCTGGCGTATGGCATGTCACTTACCCGGGAATCACTCAACAGGCGCAATGAAATCCATGTCTTCCATACAGTGCCGAGGCGGGACCGGGTCTTGTTCTGGAGCCATCGTCATCCGGATTTCGACACCACACAAACTGCATCGGTAGCGCACGTTGACTTTGCGTAGTTCGCCCTCGGGGGGCGGTTCGGGCAGTGGCGTGGTCATACTTCGCAGCAATCCCACGCCCACGCGCCACAAAAAGAAGAACAAGAAGACGGCTCCGAGAAACCAGATCACTCCCGCAAAATCGATAGCCAGCATGGCGATATGCAACATCAACAATCAGCCAAGGCGTTCGATGATGGTGGCATTGGCCAGACCGCCACCTTCGCACATGGTCTGCAGACCATAACGACCGCCCGTGCGCTCAAGTTCGTTGAGCAACGTGGTCATCAATCGTGCGCCTGAACATCCGAGCGGATGACCCAATGCAATTGCTCCGCCATTGGGGTTCACGATGTCCATATTGGGATGGAATTCCTTTTCCCAGGCCAAAACAACCGAGGCAAACGCTTCGTTGATTTCGACAATGTCAATATCGCCCATCGTCAATTTGGCGCGTTCAAGAACTTTACGAGTCGCTGGAATTGGTGCAGTCAACATGTATCGCGGATCATCGCCCGCCAACGAGAAGTTCACGAAACGAGCACGAGGTGTGAGACCAAGTGCACGGCACTTTTCTTCGCTCATGATCAACAGTGCGGCGGCACCATCGGTGATCTGCGACGAGTTGCCAGCAGTCACCCGACCACCTTCTTCTTCTGGACGGAAAGCGGTCTTCAATTTTGCCAGGCTTTCCATGGTGGTTTCGCGTAGACCCTCGTCCTTAGTCATCATGTTGCCTTCGGCATCTTTGATCGGCAAGATTTCTCGTTCAAAGCGACCTTCAGCAGTGGCGCGTGCGGCACGTGATTGTGACTGCACACCAAAACGGTCCATGTCTTCACGACTAATACCCCACTTATCAGCAATCATTTCAGCTGATACACCCTGAGGAACAAGTCCACCTTCTGGCTGATAACGAGCGCTCACCATCGGGCCGAATGGCCAGCCGTATTTGCCATCAGCCATCGAAGCGCCCATCGGAACGCGAGTCATCACTTCAACACCAGCCGCGACAACGACGTCGTATGCACCAGCCATGACACCTTGTGCAGCGAAGTGCGCGGCCTGTTGTGATGATCCACACTGACGATCAATCGTGGTACCCGGAACACTTTCGGGCCAACCAGCGGCCAACACTGCATTACGACCAATGTTGGTGGACTGCTCACCAGTCTGCATGACGCAACCCATCACAACATCATCAATGATGCCGGGATCAATGCCCGTGCGCTCGACAAGAGCGTTCATGGTTTCGGCCATGAGGTCAACCGGGTGCCACTCTTTCAATTTGCCGTTACGGCGACCGAGTGGTGTACGAATGGCATCAACAATGACTGCGTTAAACATGGTGTCTCCCAAAATTGTTCTTTCCCATAAGTCTGCTGCGTCAACCGGTGTAAAAACGAATTTTGGTAAAACACCGCGACTATGAAAAGGCGTTTAATGACCACCACAGTTCGGGGACAGAGTTGGTCGGGAAAGCCACGACCCCAAATCGGAATCCTGGCTCAGGCGTGGAGGCGTTGTAATCGGCCAATTCAGCGGCCGCATCTTGATCAACGTCAATTCCTTGTAGCGCAAATGACACCAACGGAGATTCAAGGGCACTCAAAAGATCCTCATGCCCCACTTCGCGCAACTGATTCGCCAGTCGCACCTGCAAATCGCGCACGGTTACTTCATCAATTTCGTCAAACGGGGTAATTGAACTGACCACTTTCGCTGCAGGTTGAGCTGCCAACAAAGAAAAGGCTGTCCCAGTGTCACATACGAACCACACGGTTGATGCTGATTCGTTCAACACGCGATCACCAAACACCCATTCAGTGCCAGGTTCAATACCGTTTGCAATTCCGCGCTCTTCAAAGTCGTAGACCAGCGCTGGATACAAACCAACGAGCCCCCCATCACCAAGCCTCAACATGATGGGGTCATCTGAAGATAAGGCATCATGAAATTCGACGGCCTGTTTCAATGCCGCATGTACGTTGTCGGCATCTGATGTAACGGTCTGGTTGACGGTCGCTGGTAAGACGGCGCCACCGATATTCAGAGCGAAAAGTCCCATTGCCACAACTGTGATCATCGGATGTCTGAACTTAGTCGTGTTCGCCAGCGCGACGCCCATGATCCACGCCAACACACAGATCACGATGACCGAACGCCATAAGACGACATACGGAAAGAGGTAACCCCGTACCTGCGCCACTGCCACTGTGCCAGCCACCAACATTGACCACACCAATGGAGCTGAATACAAATATTCGTGGCGCGGAGAATTTTCAGGTGAACGCCATACCCACAGCGTCATCGCCAACAGTCCAAGTACGACACCGACAAACCAGATGAGCGAACTCGGTGGAGCTTCACCCACGAGTCCAACCTCGGATGGTCCCGCTAGCCATGAAGCTCGAGGACTCATCTCAAATGACATCACCCGCAGAGCACGGGACAACCCGATTGAAGGTTCATTGGTTGTCACAAAATATTGCGCAAGGTCACCCAAATTTCGCACTGCTTGTCGAAGGTGAAAGAGATATGGAGAGAACAACAAAACGGCGGTAGCGATTGGACGGGTAATTGATCGTTGGTTGCCACCCGTCCACCAAAAAACGATGCATGCGACAAGACCGACTAGTCCAGCCAAAGGTAGATAGCCGACATGTACCTGAACAACCACTGCGCCCGAAATCCATAACAACCACATTGATGGCCGATCACGCTCGGTCACGCCTAGTGCCGCAAAGCAAAAAAGAATAAAGAGTGGAAGGGCCAAATACGGAGTCCAGGCATCAACGCTGGCGATGCGCCCAACACTGACCCAACATGCCGCCAAAGTCGCGACACCCAATGCACTCCCCCATGTACCGCGCAAGCGATAACTAAGCCAAGCAATGAGTACGAGTAAAGCGCATGAATAAAACGCGACACCAACAAACAATCCCCACGATGCACCACCAGATAACCAATGAAATGGGGCAAAAACGTAGAAAATCAATGGTCCTAGGTGATTCCAACCGTGCCAACTGTATTGCCCTACCGACGGAAATGCGCCGGTCGCAGCATCCTTCACGAGCAACGCAAAAATCGCTCGATCACCAACCAAAATCGCTCCGCCACGTAAGGCGTTGATCAAAGAAATGATGACTGGCAGTACACCCAAAAGCGAAAGCGCTAACCACCTCGGAAATCTTTTCAACATGTTGGATGATTCACTTTTTGAAAGGCGAAACTTTGGTGAGTGCTCGCACCATCGTGCTGACTTCAGTTTCGGTCAGTCCGCTGGCAAACTCACGCTGAATAGCGCGACGATACAAAATATTGGAGTCGCGCCAGACCAATCGTCCCATTCGAGTGAGTCGCACCATGACGGCGCGGTTGTCGTCAACCGTTGGGGCTTCTTCGCGAGTGACGTAACCGCGTTCAACAAGTGAGTCAATCCGTCGAGACAAACTGCTCGCCACGGCCGACAGAATCTCGCATAATTCTTTCACCCGCATTTGATCGTTGTTCTGCGCTAGGGCCGCAAGAAGGTCGAACTGCGGCAGCGCCAAGTGGAACTCGTCAAACATCTCGGCTTCGATGCTGCGCGAAACTACCTCGCCGGCAGTTTGAAATGCCCGCCAAAGGGCAACACGTTCAGCATCAAGACGAGGCACTGCAAAAGACTAACCAATAGTCAACGCATTGTCACGAGATTGTTCAGGTTGCAACAAACGTCGAGACCAACTCGAGTGCCTGTTCCCATGTCGCAAGATCGGCCAACAACTTTCGAAACGGCATGAGTTGTTTGGGACGACTCACACCGAGGGCTGCCTTCAAGTAACCGTCTTTTTCATACAACGCAACAAACGACCGCTCTTCGGGCGAGCCGACAACGACGTGCGCTATTTCGTCACCGTTGACGCGACCCAGAAATTGTATTCGTGCAGTAAATTGATCACTCCAGAAAAATGGAACCGTCGCATACGGCTTGGGTTGTTCACCACGTGACACTGCGAGCAGGTTTGACGCTGCAGCGACACCTTGTTCGGACGCCGTCGTCCAGTGTTCAACCCGCATTTCTTGGTCGTACAGATTGTTGAACCAACGACAGATATCGCCCGCTGCGTAAATGCCAGGCACACCAGCATTGAGTGTGGTGTCGCACACAACACCGTCACGTAATTCAAGTTCGGTGTTTTCAAGCCATTGCGTGGCTGGCACAACGCCAATACCGACCACGACCACATCGGCGGGAACAATCTCTCCACCATCTAAAGCCACGCCACCGACTGCACCTGGACTGCCTTCAACGAGTCCGGCCACTTTCACATCACATCGCAATTGCACACCGTTGTCGGCATGCACCAATGCGGCGGCCTGACCCATCTCGGCACCGAGACCACGCATCATGGGTGCGGATGCGCCTTCAAGAACTGTGACCTCGCAACCTCGCGCCTTTGCGGTGGCCGCAACTTCAAGCCCAATAAAGCCAGCGCCGATCACAACCAGTCGAGCACCAGGATTGAGATCCGCGCGTAGATTCAACGAATCATCGAGCGTGCGAACAACATGAACGCCCTTCCACTCTGGCTGGTTGGGCAGCTTGCGCACTCCCGAGCCAGTGGCGATGATCAAACCGTCAAATGAAATGGTCTCTCCCGAAGCCAAGGTGAGGATTCGGTTCGTCGTGTCGAGCGCTGTAGCTGCTGACCCGAGTTTCCAGTCAATGTTGAGTTTGGCGAGGTCTTCAGGTTTGCGCAATGAGATGCGTTCGGCCTCCCACTCACCAGCGAGAACTTTCTTGGACAGTGGTGGACGATCGTATGGTTGGCGATCTTCGGCGCCGACGATGATGATTCGGCCTTCGTGTTTTTCAAGCCGCAATGTTTCAGCGGCCCGCAACCCGGCCAACGACGACCCGACAATGACCACGGTGTTCAATTCACTCACGCCTTAACCGTATCTACTGTGGTGATTCTGGTGCAGAATCGCTGCATATTTCGTAACAATTCTGCACCAGAATCACAAATCATCGGGCGGGAGTGGAGTTGAAAAGTTGCAAGAGCCAGTCGGGCAACATATCAATCTCTAAAACCATTTCGTCATGAGCCGCAGTATCAACAAACTCGACACCTTTGGGCATCTCGTCGATTGGCAGGCGACCGTAGAAGTCCTCAATCCAGAGGACTCTTCGACCGGCCTTAATTGCCGCCTCGGCCAAATCGTGGGCCGCTGCCGCCTTCCAGTCGACGAATCGACTTCGGGTTCCGTCGTCGACTACTGGCAATTGTTCAATGCCAAGATGCTCGGCAATTTCATCATTCGCTCGGTGTCGCCACGTAGTGCACCAATGCACCTCGGCGATGTCGGTGAGTTGGCGAATGAGCCAACCCATGTAATCCGGGATATGCACCATATGGCCATGGCTGTAGACCTGGTCAATGCCCCAGTCACGGTCTAAGCCGCTCAGAGCGTTTAAGTCATTGATGACTCCATCAATGTCGAGAAGGATAAGTGGGTTTGGGTTATCGGTTGTGTTTGTCATACCAGTTAAACGCATCAACGTCGCGAAAATGTGCGGTCAACTATCTGGTTCACTTTCTATATGTGTCGGCAGAATGCTGGAGTGAGTATCAACCCGACCGAAATCACCGACCCCGCCGATCCCCGATTGGCCGATTATGTCGGTCTCAGCGATCCAGAAATTAGGCGCCGTTCAGCCGACAATCAATTCTTCATCTCTGAAGGTGTTGAGGT
>SXGQ01596100.1_pt1 | contig 18103 bp, 31 predicted proteins | sample 3178371 | NCBI WGS metagenome assembly SXGQ01 (sample SAMN11356859, study PRJNA531348) | freshwater metagenome | isolation source: freshwater sample F1-20 | place: China: Fuxian Lake, Yuxi | collected 2017-12-25 | reverse complement strand
CGCATCGTGACGAAGTCCAAGTCACGTGACAAGGAACAACAGGAGAAGTACTCGGAGATGGTCACGACCATGTGCAAGGACTACGGTTACACGCCGGAATCTGCTGAGGAAATACTTGCGTTCGCCGCGAACAATTTGTGGAGAGATTCTTAGAAGTAATTTCTACATAAACTAGAAAGGCCCCGGATATCCGGGGCCTTTTCAGTATTTAACTGTGAGTTTTATGGAGCTGTCCTTTTTTGATAATCAAGGTGGTAAGTGTCAGGTTCTGCAGGCTCTTCGATTACGCCTTCATTAGGATCGAGACTACCGGCAGGTCTGAGCTCTGGACTATCTTTATACATTAACCTTCCACTGGGCGTTCTAAAATAAAGAACATATTCTGTATGCGCAGGAATGGTAAATTTTTTTCCGCCCGTGGTCCAAGATAGTTCTTCTTTTTCAATTTTTTCTCTTTTTAACACAGGACAATTGACACCATCGACATTCAATGATTCAATATCGTCCGGATGAAGTGGACCATTTACCCACTTCACTGACATGGGACTTGCGTCCAGCCATTGACCTCCATGGAAGCCTCCTCCTAGAGTATATCCAGACCCTAACTGGCTTTTAATAATCTTGTTTACAGGCTTGCGAGGCTTGCGAGGCTTGGGAGGCTTGGGAGCATCCATTGCGTTCTCGACCTCTTCTTTGATGAGGTGGCGGAGTTGCTTGACTGTGAGCTTCATGGTGGTAAGTATTATCTCTCAACCAAAAGTGTACTCTACATCGATCTTTAATTTCAAGTCCGGCACACGCAGGTGGTTGGCCAACCCGTGCGATTGAGCCTCAGCAGCATCGAGGTACCAGTCCGCGTGGGATCGTTCGTGGATCATCTTAAGAAAATACTCCTCTTCCTTGCCACAGTTTGTTGCCATCTCCCGGTAGAGCCATTGATTCAATCGATCCGACTCCTTGGCGTCCGCCTTGATCTCCTCCACCTTACCGTGGGCTCCGGTGGAAACATCGTGGATCATAATGGTGGCGTGCTTGTCCATGTATCGGTGACCGAACGCACCGAAGGAGAAGAGAAGGGCTCCACAACTCATCGCCTTGCCCTGAACGATGGTTGCCACCGGAATCTTGGAGGCCTTGATGTTGGCCACCATGGAGAGGAGGGAGTACACCTGCCCACCGTAGGAATCGATCACAACAGGCACGATGGGTTGGCCGGTGTTCTGTGCCTCGCTCATCGCATCTGAGAACTTCTTTGCCGACTCCTCATCGAACTTGTTGACGCGAATCACCACAGGTTGCTTCCGCAGTTCCACCTCACCGATCAGTTTCGAAATATCTCGCAGTACATTCATGTGTGCTTCTTTCTCCAGTTGTAATAGTAAGTTAATGCGTGGTCGCGGGGACAAGCGGGAGGCAGTGTTCCCCTCACGAAGATCTCCCAAGCGGCGGCAGCATAGTCACCGATGCCCGGCAGTTCCTTTGCATGCTTCCAGTTTGACCTCAGATAATGTTGCGACATTTTTATTAGGTTACCGGCCCTCCTATTTCCAAAGCCCAATCTGGCAATGACCTGGGCCAACTCTCCGTGGCCTGCCGCAGACATTGCGTGAGCATCGGGATATTTGGAGAAGAGGCGAGGCAGCACCTTCTCCATGGCGGAGCGTGTGGTGCAGTTGAGGAGCATGCAGGCCACGAGGATCTTCCACTCGTCCGGCCACAGGTCTTCTTGGATGAGACCATAAGGAGAACGAGGTGGAATCATTTAGAAGATTGATAATCCTTGAGGGTCATGTAACAGTAGTAGCGAGGAGTCTCTATGAACTGTGTTTGAAAGTGTGCCGTTAGATCGTTGAGAGTTCGTGTGTACTGAGAGACGATAGCACCGTTGAGCACGTTCCTTGTTCGATGCCACTTCCACTTAATTGGACTGAAATCCAGGTCGAGTTCAAACACCATCGTTCCTGTGGAAATTAATTCGTAATCTTCAGGATCTGTCTGTGAGGATAATCTAAACTTCTCGACGATTTGATTAAATCCCGCGTGTTCGCACAAGACGCCTTGCTGATCACCGCGACGTCTCTTCGTTACTTCCACAGTGACAGGTTTTTGTGAGATGATGTGCTGACCGACGATGACTGGATGTCCGCTCCCAAGAATGTTGTCACCTTCGCAGACAATGATGCGCTTTATTCCCGACTCGATCGATTCCTTCATGAGCCCGGTGTGAACCATGGCGTTCACCAAGTCACCTTGTCCACATGCATGAAGCGACGTTTTGTCTCCTACTTGGTGGAGTCGATTATCGGGTGTGAGACAGAATGACTGATAATTCATTACCAGCCGAACGTCTTTGCCGACCGCTTTGGCATATTGTAGTGCTTTTTCTGCGTCCGACGGTGAAACAAGCAACCACACATGCTTCACCCACGAGACTTTCATCAGCTGCATCTCGAGCAACGTCGTGCTGCTGCTCGGCATGTTCTGAAATGAGTTACCATCGACGACGATGCAATGGACTGTCTCTCCACTTAACAGTGATTCCTTACCTCGCCAGAAGGCATCAATCGAAATGCTGCTGTTGCAGATTATTGTCTCTTTCGAGACTTGGTACGGCAAGTCGACAGTGTGGTCTTGTGGATTGACAAGGAAATCCATGAGGTCTCTGATCTCAAGGCCGCCGACCTTGTTGATCGACTCGAGAACTTCTATAGAAAGACCTTCAAGCTGCGACTGAAGAACGCCAAGAAAACCAGGAGACCCACGCATGAATTCATTATAACCCATGTGAGGCAGAGTTTGCAACTTACAGTGATTCGAGCATCGACTTGAAATAATCGCCGAACTGAGAACTCATGAGAAATTGCGGATCAACCCAGTCGGGCACTCCCTCCCACGAAGGCTTCAGTTCACCTGTGTAAGTTGTAACCCTGTAAGTCGTCACCAATTTGCCATTGTCAACTTTCGAGTAAATGGGAAATAGTTCTTTCGCGCGGAGGCCGGTTTCTTCCCACAACTCTCTGATGCATGCGTCCAACGGATCCTCGTCTTTTTCAACAGTGCCACCCGGCATGTTAAAGTTCGTCATGTCGGCGCCGCGACTCACGGCCAAAACCTTATTTCCATCAGTGACGTACGCCAACACGACCTTGTGCAATTCCTTATCTACATCTGTCGGCAAAGAATTCGTATCGGTCTCGACAGAACCTCTACTACCACGAACTTGCTGACCACCTCTGAAATTACCCGGTGCCTGCATCCTTCGTAGGCCTGTCATGCTGAAGTCGCTCGCGAGTTCAGAGATCTTCTTCATCGTCTAGTCTGTTAAGTTTTCGTGACAATTCTTTGAACTGCTTCTCAAACTTGATGTCAAGAGCTTTCTTCAACAGCGCGTTGGCTTTTTCTTCATTGCCCCGCGCGCGTTTCATTGCAAGAGGATGTTTCTTCTCGACGAAATTGGTGACATCTTCTTTCACGTCATCTGAGACTTCAATGTCGTAGTACATTGACCTGTCTTCAATCCAATCGTTAGCGATATCCTCATACCGACCTTTTCCGGAGAAGAAACCTTTAACCTTGTCCAAGAGCGACTTCTTCTTTTTCTTCTCAGGCGCAAGATCGGTTTTCCTCTCAGAGTCCCAGTACCAATCTTCTTTCAATACAGTTTCGATGTATTCTTTAAGCAGTTGATTCTTCATGATGTTTTCTTGCTCTCGGTTATTCTTTTGGCGACACCAATAACATCGACAATTTGGCCGGCGTGTCTCCTAGCGTCAATTTCAAATGGGTTATCATAATATGCGTTGCTGCCTGGACAGCCTAACTTTATTCCAACATAACATAATCCATAAATTATTGGTTGGAATATTCCAAGTCTCATCATCTGATCGACGTGTTTCTGTTCGTGAATCAAGATCCTTGGATTGTTAGTGATGGAAATTTCGTTCATGACAACGACATTCCCAATCGCATGACCTCCCCACCCCGTCCACATTCTCTTTAGGAATGTTGGTGAATCTTTAAAGGAAGTAACCCAAACCATGGCGTCGCCTTCGATACCATGCCACTTATACCACTTCAGCGCCCTGAATGTTGACGTATAAATGACACCTAAAAGAGTCATAGGTGACGCCCACGTGTATCCCAAGTACTTCTTGATTCTGTCTAACATGACGACACCTCCGAATTCACTAAATAGGTGCAGAAAATTAAAGTGAGGCCGGAGGATTACCACCGGCCTCTTTATCACGTCGTTGTACGCGTCTTCTTCTTTATTTTGCTTTCAAGTTCATCGATTCTTTCTTCCAAGTCATCGATGTTCTTTCCAGCTCGTATCGCTTTGTTCATCCCACCTTCAAGTTCGGTCACCTTTGCCTTGAGTACATCGACGACAGAAAGAGCATCATTAAGCTTCTTTGCCGTGTCGTCAAGTTTCATTTGTAATTCACGATTGGCATTGGTTGCAGCGAGGGCGTGGCCTTCACAACGTTTCTTATTCTCTTCGTTATTGCTACTGCTCTTCTCAATCTCGGCCATCTTACGCTCGTGATTCTGCTTCGTGAATTGAGAGTAAAACTTCCAGGCTGCTCCACCACCGAGGATCGCCATACCAGCGAGAACCAAAGTGTTACCTCCGATGGGACCTTGCTGTGCAAGCTTAAGAACGTCAGGAGTGTCTGCGACTCCTACAGACGCATGCGTGTCGGCTGCGACAGGTGTGTGGACAGGCGCGTGATCAATGACAGGCGAGTCCTCAGGAGGAGCTACTATGTGGGGATCGGACATGGATTTACCTTTCGTTTGTTTTGGAACTTCAATGACAGGCTGCGAATCTTTGGGAGGAGGAAGTTCGTCCTCATACTCCACACCAAAGTAGAAGCATGCACCTGGAACAAGCGTGCATTTGTCCATACCTTCAAACATGGGAACGCACTTGCCTGGATTTATGATGCACTGTCCATCTCTGATTTCAATGGATGGCGACAAGTTGGCCGGAAAAGGCAACTCGGCCTGAGTTGGCATAGAAGAAACGGGTGCGACCGATACCTCTGTTGGTACTTCGATCACACCCGGAGTGAGGATTTCTTCTGGCATCGTACGATCTTAATTATAAGATCGCAGATGATCTTTTAAGTATTACTTTTACTTTCCACCAACAATCTTCGAGACAGGTTTCGAAGACCACATGCGACACGACCAATAGGCAGCCTTCGTCCTATCAGAGGCTCGCTTCGTTCCGCAACCGTGACGTGCCCTGAAGTTCTTACGTCTCTTTGGATCGTCCCTCTTTATCTCTGCGTTGGGGTCACCAAAGTTCACCTTCTTGACGTTACCGGTCTTCTTGTCCTTGACATAGACCTTGAACTTCTTGACGTCACCCTTCATCGGTTTGCCGAGCTTGACGTCACGGCCACCGTATTGCGCCTCGAGTTGAAGTCCTTCCCCCATCAACTGACTGTAGATGAGATCTGTAACGGCAGACTTCATGTCTGCCTTAGAAAGACCAAGAGTATTCGACCACGTCTTCCACTTCGGGTTTAGAGTGAAAAATCCTTCGGCTGCATCGGCGGCCATTCCCTTAGGATCGTCATGGGACTCACCAGCGAAGTCAGCTGCATATGCTTCGATGGCATCTTGATACTCGTCTTCGAGTGACAGCTCGGCGTCATATTCGTCGTGCCATGTTGGTCCGTCCATGTTCCCAGCAGGACGTTTTACGTGCTTGTAATCGGGATGAACATACGAAGATCCCGCCTTCTGACCACGAGCGAGGAGGACTTCGCCCGTGTCCTCGTCTACGTACTCCCCGCCGGCAACCTCTTCCGGATCCATCGTCGCGATCAAATCGAGGAGCTCACGGCGCGGAAGCATCACGTCATCTCCGAGACCTTCACTGAGTGCCTCTTCGTGGATTGCCTCTTCGATTGCATCATAGTTTAGTTCAAATTGCTCGAGAAGACCTGCCGCTTTAAGTGCGGCGCCCTCTGCGACAATGATTCTAGCGATCGATTCAGGAAGACCTTGAACGCTCTCGAACCTCCGACCCATGCCAGATCTCGAAGGTAAGTCATCTGCTGGATGATCCTCATGCGAATGAACAGGTTCCTGCGCAAGTGCTGGAGAGGTATCTAAGTCATCGTCCGCATCTGACATGTCATGTGACATAGAACCTTCATAGGAAGATTTCGCGAACTTCAACTCCTGCTCAAGTTCTGCATCGGTGAAATTTTGGAGCTGCTCCTGTGTAGGTCCGATGAAACTTATGCCCACGTTGTCTGCGTATTCCTCATTGTACATGAGGATGCTGTCGATAAGATCTTGACGCCTGGACTCTGATATTAATTTCTTGTGTGCACGCATGAACGTAATTATACGTCGGTGTGAACATTAATTAGAGACTTGAACGTAAAACATTCCGAACAAATATAGCAAACAATACGGTAAGGCCCACTCAGCTTTGGTGACAATTATCGTCGTCAAGCCTACTAAGCCTATTCCGTGAAGAAAGTTAACAATTGTATTCGTCACCGTGACAGTGCGTGTACTGTTTTCGATGCTGTATGCATAAGCGTCAAGCCGACGCTTGTGACGATCTAATCCAATTTCTGAGAACTTGTCTGGATTGGCGATTTCTGGAACGGGCATGTTGGCCTCCTAATTTAAGTAGGAGGATTGCCCCACAAATTTTCGAAGGAGGAGGTAAACTTCTGCCAAGCTCCGTCCTTCACCATGGAATTGAAACCGTAACTTGCAAACACGTCCTTGACGACGTCCCAGTCCTTGGTCGGCGTGGAGCACGTCATCTGCATCCGTTCCTCCTCGGACCACTCGGTGAATCGAATGAGATCGTAGTTACGTGTGAAGATGGGTTCCACGTCAGGCTTCGCCACATGTTCCTTGAGGAGGTCTGGGTCGAGAGCAATCTTCTCAGCGGTCTTGTCACCGATGCCGGGAACACCTGGGATGTTATCGGACGGATCGCCGCGAAGCGCCTTCCAGACGACATAGTCATAGTCGGGTGCCTCGACGAATTGCTTCTGAACAGGATTGTACAGCTTGAGGTTGGGATGATCCTGCAGGAGTTGGATGAAGTCGGTGTCGGAGGACACGAGCACCCAATCCACTGCTGAGGAAGATCGACGGATGAGATTGGCGAGAGTGTCGTCGCACTCGGACGTGGCATGACGGACAACAGAAACCGGAAAGTGTTTCTGAAGTAGATTGACAATGACATCTTTCTGCTTGAAGAACTTTTCCAGTTCCTTAGCACGTGGATCGTCGGCCTCCACTTTACGGTTTGCCTTGTACTCACCGAGAGCCTCGTAGCGATGCACCGGCTTGCCTTCGAGTGCCACATAGATTCGTGTAGGCTTGAATTGATCGACGAGTGCCTTGAACTGACGAAAGAAGTTGTAGACAACAGGTGCAGGGCCTAGTTGAAAGCCACTGCGAGCACGATGGGCCTGATTCATGAAGTCGATCGCGAGAATGGTCATGCACCTATCCTAACATAGGATGCTGGCGGTTTGCACCGCGTTAATGATTACTTACGGCCGAGAATGAACTCGACCTTGCTCTTTGTGTAAGGTCTCAGCGACGGATCAGCGAGCAGGGCGTCGGCTGCGTCCTTGTCCATCTTCCTCAGAAGTGAGGACGCGGATTCAACCGCAGAACGTCCGGCATGGTAGGCTCTATAGTCGTCAGCCATCTCGTAGTCCCAGTCGATGCTGTTGAGTCGACCGACAAGACTTGCAGTCTCCACTTCTTCTCTGATGATCTGTTTGAGTTCGCTGAGTCTGATCTTCATGTACTTCTCCGTTTCCCTAATTATTCGAGAGAAATGGCGTATGGAACGTTTGGGAAGATTATAGAGACTTTATTCTGTGCCTCTACATAGTCCTTGGCGTACAGCGTGAACTCCTGCGTACGACCGTTGGAGTAGTAGAGGTGAGCTCGCCATTTGTGCATGGTCATTCGCTCACCCCCAGTTCATCGTTGTCAAAGTGGAAGACCTCGTCGATGGCATTGCCAATTTCGCGGATGACGTTTTCCCGGATCATCGCCTCCGAAGGCGTATCCGTGTGCTTGTGGGCTCGTTGCCAACCCCACTCGAAACCCTCCTCGAGGGCACGTTGCAGAACTCTGTACGATTTCACTCTCATTGTTGCCTCACATACTTCTTGATGACGTTCTTGCCGGTTCGCTCCACCGGTGGGACGAAATCCATCTCGAGGAGGTCGAAGAAGTCCTGCTCCTCGGGAACCCAGAGTTGTTCGCCAGTCGGCATCGTCGGCATCACGTCGGTCATACGACCGCCACCGGACATGGTCTTCCATCGCTTGAAGATGCCTGGTACGAAGCCGTTGAAAGGGTTGCCGTTCTTGTCGGCACCGGAACCTGTCCGCATCATGAAGAGACCGCCCCAATTCTCGGGTCGAGCCACGAAGAGATCGAGATTCATGCCTTCGTTGAGACGGACTCGGACGTACTTGGAATCGTCCTTGGGAGTCCAGGGAACGACACCAGGTACGCCGGGCTTGATCGTTTGCCCGACGTCGCCGAGGAGCCTGTAGAGCTTCTCACGATCATCGACGATGGCTACGAGTTCGATGTCGCCGACGATAGGCTTCTCACGACGAATGGAGCCTGCGATCTCGATGCGAGCCATGGCAGGCTTCACATGTTGCAGGATTCGATTTGCGATGCCTTGTGCTTCGGATAGTTCGATTTTACCAATGCCCATGAATACATGGTATCATCATTTTGGACAACATTACATGGTAAAATCGTCAACAAATAACCAATTAACCATGATCGCGGAGGATCTCAGGCAACTTAATGTTGACGACGGAACCGTCGGGCATCACCACAGAAGTTGATGCATCCTGCGCAGGAGGTTGTGCAGGTGTCTTCTTCAACATGAACTCTGGTAGATCTTGAATCGTTTGTGGCGATGAATCGACTTGAGTTTCACTGAAACCGTACCATTCGCCGGCTTTTCGGGTGGCAGCATCGACGAGCTTGACAATCTGTGACGTCGCCCTCTGCACCAGAGTGCGCTTGGCATCTTCGGCTGTATTGAAAATTTCCCCGTCTACCTGACTTAGGGTCACCTTATTAGTCCTGTCAGAACCTGCCTGAAGCACGTAGCTAATCTCTTCACCATTCAAGGTCTTCTTGGTGATGACCTCAATGACCTGCATAGGATAAACTTGATTCTTCTTTGTGAGGACAACGAAGAGGACTTGACCTATCACATACATGTCAATCCTCTTCTGCCTCTGCCTGTTCCTCATCTTCATAAGGATCCGACGTCATTGGAAATACAGACATTGGAGGCGGAGCAATTGGAGCAATGATATAATCAGGAGCTTCATGATCGAGTGGCAGACCTGCTTCCTCACAGAGATCAGACACCTTCGTCCATAGATGGGACTCAACGATCGATCTGTCTTCGAGCTCTGCCAACGCCTGACTCATTGTCTTGCGGGCATCAGGTGGCAGAACGACGCTGAAGAGGTCACGAATGTGAATAAGCTCCATCTTTGTGAGCCTCATCTCATATGTCTTGCGCTTCTTGATCTTGTCTTTGCTCATGGTTTCCTAATACCTGCTGCCAGGTTGTCCGGGTTCATTCGAATTGCTGCACTCAAGTTTGTGATTAGTAGAATGAGGGCACCGCTTGTTGCCACACTTGATACAGACTACCATCCTGTATAATACGGGGTTGTCTAGACCAAGTTCAGGTCTATTGAGACAATCGTAACAATCGGTGCACCTCTCTTCTTCCATCACGATTCCACTGGTTCGAGAGCTTCCATGAAGAGATCGAAAGTGTCCCTGTGATCGACGGTCTGCTGAATCTTGACGACGCGGAGAGCAGCCTGGAGGGTTTTCATGTCGAGTTTCTCAGAATACTCTTCGATGATGTCCTTGCGATCCTGCTTCAAAAGCTCAAGTTCATTGTCAACAGTTTCGATCTTACCGACGAACTCCTTGACTAGGTCACGAAGTGCACCGATCTCATCGGGTTGAAGATGCGCGATATTGTAGTTTGTTGCCCTGGGTTTCTTAGCCATGCATCTATGATACTAAGATCTCGGCCCCTTGTTCACAGCGCCTTGATTTTTTGTATCGTGGCCCTGAAGTCCTTAATGTATTGAGCATTCTCGGGGATGCCGGCCTTCGTCACGCTGGCGACCTGCTGTTCAAGACTCTTGACATAATAGTCTTTCATGGCCTTCCTAACACCGTCAAGCAACAGCTTCTCGGCCTTTGCCTTCTCGGCAGGAGGAAGTTTCTTGATCTTGTCGGCGTCAGGTATCGGCTTCTTCGTGAGCTTCTGTAGGTCTTCTATCGTCTTCGCCTTCTTCATGACGGCCTCTGCCTGACCATAGATGTCTTTGAGCGTGTCTCTGTAAAGCTGCACTGCTGTTTCTTGCATCTCTCTGAAAGTGGGAGTATCGGTGACCTTTTGAAGAAACTTCTTATTCGTCAAGATCTTTCTCTCTAAAGAAGCTCTCGCAGATTCTTTCTCATCTTCGTTTAACTGAGACTCTCCGAAGACATCTTTTGGATCTTTCCTGGACTTCTTTGTACGAGTATCGGAGTCAGAGTTTTTAGATTTTATTCTATCGATGAAATCGTCTGAAGAGCCTCCTGTCGCCACCGAAAGTATCTCTTTGGCGACGGTCGGTGATTTGTCGACAGCAATCTTGCCGAGGACAAGAGCAGGAGATGCCATGAATGCGATGAACGCAGCATCGGTGCCAGCCAGAGCCTGATCCGTCTTATCGTATACATCTTTGTATTTGGACCTGATCTTTTCGAGGTCTTTCTTTTCTTCCTCAAAAGCGTCTTCATAAGTGCGACCAAGTCCTGGGATGACGCTGGTGAGCACAGTGCCAATGACGACGTCGACTGCAGTCCACACGGTGCGTGTAATTTCTTTGCTCTTGCCGACCGCTGTCTTGAAGACATCGACCCACGGACCAATGAAAGCATCATATAGGTCCTGATTTGAGCCGTAAGAACGACCGTACGGTCCGCTGCCAATATCAAGGCCGATACCGGCATAATCACCACCGTAACCTCCCATGTCGTCTTCCTTGAGTACCTTGCGGACGTATTCTCTCAGGAGTTTGTTGTCTGATTCTCGATGCATCGTGCTAAATATAACGCAGACAAGGCATATTTAACACGAAATGAGAACAGTTGGATTAGTGCCCGCGGCGGCGAAACCATATCATGCAGGACATGACGGCCTAGTGAGGATTGCTGCAGAAGAAAACGATGAAGTCCTCCTCTTCGTATCGACTTCAGATCGGGCTCGCAAAGGTGAGATAACGATTTACGGTGATAGTATGAAACGAGTGTGGGACGATTACATTGAACCATCACTTCCTGGTAACGTACAGGTGGTGTATGGTGGCATCCCAGTCCAACATGTGTATGAAGAGTTGGAAAATGCCGAGGCGTCACGGGATAGGACCACTACCTTTAGGATCTACTCGGATATTGAGGACATCCTCAAGTACACAGATGTCAGCTTATCGAAGTCAGCTCCGACCCTCTTTTCAAGAGGACAGATCGAACGTCGAGGTGTCGACAGGAACGAAACGGTCAACGTCAGTGGCACGAAGATGCGTGAGTATATGGCAAATGGTGACGTGAAAAACTTTAAGAAGTTCTTACCTCAGGCCATTCAGCAGTATGCAAAAGAAATCCTGCTAATACTGAAGAGATAATTATCCAACCTTGACGTTGACTTGGTTAGGCACGACACCGCTATGCGCATGTCTTACTTCAACGATGTATCTTCCCTTTGTTGTCAAAATACTGCATGTAATTTGTTTTGTAACGCCGGGATAAGATATGTCAATTCTCTTTATGTCACCAACAAGGTCAAGGGCGTCTTTCTTAGTCGCAATCTTTTTGACGTGCCAATTTCCTCCACCCATGTCTCTGGCGTACCAATAACCAATTCCGTAAGCAGAAGCTAAATAAGTCTGCACTTTTTCATAGTCCTGTTGTCCTTCAGGCTCAGCTTCTACGACAGGATCTTTCTTTGAATAACGTTTTGGTGTTGGAGCAACAGGTGCAGGAGATTCACGTAAAACGTTTGTGAATCCTTTGGCTGCCAATCTTTTGTTAACGCCGAGGGCTAGCAAGAAATCGTCTGTAGGATGACTGCCTGGCAAAACGGCCGGCTCTCCATTTCTGTCTTTGCCTAGTTTGAATCCGCCCGTGTAGCCTGTGTTAGCAAAAGTAGAACCACCAGGATCTTTCAAAGAAATATAAACGATCTTTCCATCTTTAGTATTGGCACTTTTATCTTCACGCTTAAGAATAAGTGTTAAGTCAGAGATTATACTGCCAACATTGGGTATTGTAGAGAGCAAAGGTCTCGCATTGTTCTTGCCACCTGTTTGCTCGGAGTCTTGGATGTTTTTTGGATTTATCCCTATCGCATCTAAGAGCGAAGCAATTGTTGGAGACACCACACCAGTCTTTAAATCCTGTGCCTCTTGAGAAAGCTGATCTTCAAACTGTTGTCCTTTATTTCTACCCTTTGTAAAGACGACGGGGTAGGTAGCGGCACCTTTTTTCACGATGAAGGTTGAAAAAGTATCGCTAACAGAACCTGGCGCTTTTTTTGGTATGACTTTAACAATTTTAAGACCTGCTTTGATTAGAACCGAAGCTATTTCTTCTTCTGTGAATGCGTAAGATTCACCTGAAGGTGCTATTCTAATTTCGTTATTAGAAGCTTTTTTCACTTCAAGTGGAGGCAGCCTCACCTTAGTACCGGCAGCTACGATGCTATCACCAACATCCTGCGCGCTGAGTGCGGCTATCTCTATTAAAATGCTTTCTACGTATTCTTTGAGTAATTCGCTCATAGCTTCGTTCCCTTACGTCCGTACTTAAATAATCCAAGAATCTGGTTAGCAGCTGCGAAACTGCCGGTGAACTTGTAGGCGTTTCCCTTGTAGATGAAGACGACGCCCTCCATCGGAGACGTGATGTTCTCCACCGACTTGAGCTTGCCCATCTGCTGTGCCAGTATCGACATGGCAGTCTCATCACCACTCGACTCGATGGCGGTGATGGCGTTCTGCACCTCTCCACGGAGGCGGTCGACCTCCCTGTCACTGTCGTCGATGAGTGTGGAGTTAAGTCCCTTGAGGACCTCCACCGCGAAGTCGTTGATGGCCAACTCGATGGGTCGCACGTAACCCTTGAGGAGGACAGGAGAATTCTTGACAAATGCAGAGACCTTGCCTTGGTCTTCTTTTGACAGGTTTTTCTTGATGTCGACGACAGTAGGTGCACCCTCAAGTCCGAGGCATCGGGCGATCACCATCTTGTTTATCTTGGGAGGCAAATCCAACGCCGCCAAGTCTTCCTGTAGAAGAGTCGTAAGATAGTCACCCATCGTCGACGAGTCTGAGACACCGGCGTCCGCCATGGCCGAATCGATCGCGGTGACGGCGTTCTGGTACGTGTTGCCGTTGGAAAGGTCGCGCATCCTCACGATGGACGGTCCTCTGACACGCCAACCTGAAGAATCGACTGCACTCTGCATCCTCTCGATGTATTGTGTGAGAATGTCGATTCCTCCCACTTCGTCTTCTGACATCTGTACGTCACCGGAGCGACCCCTTTTGAAGACAGGCCATCCGTGAAAGACGAGGTTGTTAGAGTCGTAGTTGATGACGTTGGGGTTCTTCGTGTAGATGATCTCCATCGAGTACCAGCGATTGGCCGCCGGACCGAACACCTTCTGCTTCACCTTCACTGGTAGTGCGCCGATTGCGCCCTCTAACACCTTGAATGCTCCAACGAAAGCCTCCTCGACAGAACCACGTCCTGCGAACTTTGCCGCTAAGGCTGCGGCATCCATACCACCTGCCTTGATGTCGGAACCGCGAGTAACTTTCACAGTATCCTGTGACAAGTCGTAGGAGAAGACGAGGTTCATCCCGTCCATTTTTTCGGATGCCTTCTCGAGACGACCTGTGGAAGCCTTACGAAGGATCGATTTAATCTCCTTGAAGGTTAAGTCCTTGTTGTCGTACAAATGCTGCAAATGGCCGACGAGACCACCTTCAAGGAGTGTCTTACTCATCGTCGCCTTCTTCCATTGGTGGTTTATTCTTGGCAGCCTGACGCATCGCTGACTTTAGCTCTGCACGCAACCTTGTGATGAGACGAGAGTAGTTGGCACGTGCCTCGGTCCCTCGACGTTGTCTGTCACGCCACTTGGTCAAGTCCTCGATCCTGTTCTGAAGATCTGTGACGTGTTTGTCCGAGCCCATCTCCGCCTTACCATCACTGACATCGACCTCACGGAGCCGAGCCTCAAGGACGAGGTGAATGTATTCTTTCAATTCACTGGGCATGGGTCGTCTCCAAGGCGTTCTTCATGGAAGAGACCAAGAAATACTTGACGTGACTCTCAGTGATCATGTCAGAGTTTTCAAGCATGAATGTGTCCATGACACGTTCAACCATCTGCTGTGACATGTCAATCGTCGCCACGGTGCCGTTAGGTAAACTGATGTCGATAGATTTGGTGACTTCCATTTCTGCCTCACTTCTTCGGTGTGATGGGGACAGGCCCGCTGGTGTCTTCAGAAGACGGCTTCTTCTCGGTCTTCTCCTTCTCAGGAGCCTTGATGACGTTTGGCTTGATGGACTTCGTCTCTTTCTCGCCAGCACCCTTCTTCATCTTGACGTCAGGATCTGGATCGGCAGGATCTGTGGCCGTCTCTGCGTCGACCTCACCTGTTACGATCTGAGAAAGTCCCTTGAGGAAAGCGAGAAGGGCGACCTTTTCGGCCTTGGAGAGGCTCTCAACATACTCATTCATCTTTGAGGCGATGGCTTCGTCCTTGAAGGACTTGCCCGCCCTGATGGCATTGAGCTTCTCGATGATGTCCTTCGGTTCAACCTCACCCTTCTTGAGTTTCTCTTTCTCGGAGTCCATCGTCTTTGAAGAAGTCTCTTTCTCTCCTCCTTCAGAGCCTGAAGAGTCTCCTCCGAAGAGGTCATCGTCCTCTTCACCCATCAGTTTACTCTGCACTTCCTTTTCGTCCACGGCGTTCTGGTGCAGTGCCGACTTTAAACTCTCGTTGACGATCGCGTCAATCGCCTTCAAAAGTGACTTACCTGTGTTTATCTTGATTTGTTTTTCCATGGACCACCGTGACTTTAAATATGATTGAGTTTCACCAGATCAACCCCTAAGGTGCACATCTTCTTTTCGACGTCAAAATCGAATAACTTTGCACCAGAAAACCTGTAATCACCTTCGACGCACAGCTCATCATCGCCATGGTGCAGGTGAAGCATCCTGCAGGATAATCCGGTAGTCGTGTATTTCTTGATCGTGTCATATGCTTTCTTCGTGTCGAGGCGGACGTCTATCTTGATGTCGCCTTGTGACTCGAAGGAGATTCCTTCGACCTTGCCCGCCATAACGTCTATGTCATCAAAGCCGTCGTAAATAATCTCAAAGACGCCAACTAAAAAGGCGTCGTTCATATTTTTCACTTTGTCTTCCTCGAGCTCAGGGATCATGCCCTTAATCGAGTCACTCATCAACAGTCTGTTCGACGTATCATCTATCATGCGAGAGACTATACACTACGTCTTTGTATAGTTCATCCGCAGCCTTCGCATACTCTCTATCGAGTTCTGTCACCTGTTCTATGTCGTGAGTCTGAAGAGTCAATGACACGGTTTCGTGCTGTATGGATATGGTGGCGTTATGTCCCACCTTCTCTTCATGAAGCAGCAACTGTCTCACGAAGTCGTTACGTAATTCATTTGAAATGAACTTATAGGTTTTTACGAGTGAATTTTCTGATTTTTGCCACTTGTTCGTGGCGATAACAGGAACGTCTTTACCGCGAGGCATGACAGGAAGACGCCCGAAGTCCATTGGACGTCGAGCTGCATCGATGAATTCCTCGTGAAGACGTGATAATTTCAAACAGACCCCGCTTTGGCGGCATCGATGTTTGCCTTGAGGTTGGCCATTGAGGGTCCTATCGAACGATCTCTCCACTTCAAATTCTTCGTAGGCTTACCATACTTCTTGAAATTGAATCTGTTATCGGTGAGAGCTTCTTTCAGCGCCAGCATGATTCCCTTGAGGTCAGATGCTGGCAATTCATTACGATACTGCTCACGAGAATAGGACGGCGTGAAGGAGTCCATACCTCCGGACGGAGTGCCTTCTGCAACTCTAACCACGACTGTATCCGATGATGGCATGTAATCGATGTACAACGTATCGGTGTAACGAGTGTCGCCTGCAATGTTGGCGCTGATGTAACCGAGATTGACAGGTCTGTCTCCGTAAACTTCGGCAATTACTTCTCTGATGACGCTTCTGAGTTGTTCTAATACGATATTCATAGCAAAACACAGCCTCCTACGACGGCCGCCTCTGTGAAAGATGAGCCATGGGTCCACACGTTCTTTTTCCTGTCGATGACGCACGATCCTCCCTTAAACCTAAGGTCGCGTTCTTTGCCGACACGATTTGACACGATCACATTGGCGTTTGTTTCCTCTGCCAATTCAACCCAGGTAGAATCCGGAAAACCGTAATCTGACCCCCAGTTTGTGAGAAGCGCGATTGTGTCCACTGAACCTCTCTTGTAGAAACGTTGTTCGTTCTTGTAGAACTTATACGTGTCTCTGTAATTGTTCATCACGTCGCGACAAATGAGAACACCAGTGCGTCCTGCACGGGTCACAATAACGGGATGCAGATGATCCGAAGCCTCGGCCCAAAGGTTGTCTGAACCCCACAGGTTGTGTTTCTGGCAGTTGGACACGAGACCCAGGGGACCGACGACTGCAGCGGAGTTGTAGAGCTTTCCCTCACATGTCTCGACATAACCAAAGACGATGTGTGTATTGAACCTGCGAGCAATTGGCAAAAACGCCTCCGTCTGGTAGCCGTCACGTTCCTGTGCGCAGTCTGCCGCTTCTCTTTTGTTGTTGAGGACGTATCCACTGGTGCACAACTCTGGAAGAACGATCAAAGACGCGCCCTTCGCGGCCGCCTCAAATGCTAACTGAGTGGCTGTCTGAAGGTTTGCATGAACATCGTGCAGTTCAGGCTTGAACTGAACTGCTGCTACTATGGGAGTTTCCATCATCGCTCTTTCTTGGCGGCCTCGGCAACCTTGCTCTTCATCTCTCGCTTGATGTACTTGTCGAGAAACTCGCGGAAGCCATCGAGCTCAGCAACGATGTTTGGATGATCCTTCATGAGCTGGACGTCTGCCGAGGTCAGTTCACCTGACTTGTTGAGAAAGTCTATGTAGTCACTCATTGCTGTGAGAACGACGACCTGCAGTGCATCCGGATCCATCGATGCAGCGAACTGAATCTTCGTCATGGCCTTCTCCACGGCCTGCTTCGCACCGGACTCGGAAGCATAACCAAGTTCCTGAGCGATCTGCTTGAACGAAGCTCCACCTACGTCAGTCTGCATGACGTTCTTTCTGTCGCGACCGGCGACAGGGGCATCGGCGCGCATCATTTCTTCAGCATCTGTGTCGACGTTCATCGAGGTCAGCGTCTTCTCGAGGTCTTTGCGACGCTTCTCGTGGGCTTTCATCCACTCTCCGCCGTGCACACCCATTGGAATCTTTCTGACAGGTGGAAGCTCGGCCTCACTCAACATCTTTCTGATAGCAAGTCTGATGGCCTCTTCGACCTTCTTGTCATTCTTCATATCGTCCTCATCTTTATTCTTATTAATTGCATCGAGCACAACGTCAAACGTGTCGCCGGCCAAATCATCGGAAACATCGTCAACAAGTGCTAAAAGAGCTATTTGAAGTTCTTTTCTGTTTGAAGGTTTGAAATTTGGATTCTCCGGATCTGTCACGGCTGCTGCCGGGTCGACGACTGCAGAAACGGCAGCAGGAGAATCAGAGAGCTCAGACGTCGACTGCCAGCCAACGCTTGGATTCATCATGGTTTCTCTGATGAATTCTCTAACAGCTTGTTTGCTCACAATTAACTTCATGTTCATGCCGTCTTCGAGTCAGTCCACCGACGTCCAAAATATAATCCT
>SXGQ01226049.1_pt1 | contig 18106 bp, 13 predicted proteins | sample 3178371 | NCBI WGS metagenome assembly SXGQ01 (sample SAMN11356859, study PRJNA531348) | freshwater metagenome | isolation source: freshwater sample F1-20 | place: China: Fuxian Lake, Yuxi | collected 2017-12-25 | reverse complement strand
GGCTGAGGCTCAGCGCGGCTATGGTTCAGACGTCTCCGCGTGCTTCGCCACCGCCCCGCCGAGCCGTGGCCATGGCACCCGATCATGAGGATGGCGCTGTGCGAAACGCGATGACCCGACTTGGCACTTTGGTGATCTGTCTCGGGGGTGCGTGCTGCTTTGCCGGACAGGCCGCTCCCGAGCCGCCAGCGGACGAGTCGGATTCTGAGTCCTGGAATCGGATTCTGGCCGAGCTTCGCCAGAAGTCCGAGCCTCGGTTCCGGTATGCCGAGTGGCCCGGGAAGGAAGCGGCGCCGCTCGCGTTGGGACGCGTGAGCCTCGCCGGGTTATCCGTGGGCGATTGCTCGCTGTCGATCGAGAAGTTCTTCGAGATAACTGTTGAGACAAGATCAAACAGTAGCGAGCTGTCCGGCCGCGCCAGTCTGCGGCTCCGACTTATGACTCCTGAGGGTACTCAAGCCGACTTTGCGCCATTGCATCTGAGTATCCGAGAGTTCGAGTCTTCTGAAAGGGCACAGTCTGCGCTGATGGATTGGTACTCTTCCCCATTGAGGTCGTCGATGTTCGTAGCCGAAGGCGACTGGACTCCCTATGGCGAACAGCGGATCGACGGTGTCGGCGATGTGTGTTTCAGGTGGTCGGGTTCGATCGAGTGCATTGTCGCTAATGCATGGTTGAGTTTGCGGTTTCACGACGGGGCTGAGCCGCCGTGCGCGATTGAGGACATCGCCGCGGCCATCGTGGAACGATTGCGGGCGACGGATGCACAGCTGAAGGCGGCCGCGGAATCGCCGGGGCGGGTGGTGGTGAAGCCGGTGCTGAGTGTGCGCGGCAACACGCCGTTTGAGGTCGCGGCGCAGCCGGCCTCGGCGATCGAGGTTGCCCCGGGCCAGAAGGCGATGCTGGTGGTCGAACGCGAGCCTCCGCCGGGAGAGCCCATGCTGGGTCACAAGGTTCAGACATACGCCTCGAGCAGAGGATCGGCGCAACGTGCGTGGGAAGCCGATGGCCGCACCTTGGGCCCGTACACCGTCACGTTCACGGAGGCCGACAAGGGGATGCAGCAGGTGATGGGCGTCGTGGTGCTGGAGGACAACAGCATCCAATTCCTGCGGACGACGATCGAGGTGCGGTGAGGGGGCGGAAATGCCAGTGCTTCGCCATAGCCACGCAAAGCCGTGGCCATGGCACCCGGCACGGCGGTTTACCCCGCAAACCCCCCCGCCCGGATCAGCCCTGCGATCGCCTCGATGTCCGGTGATGGCGGGCGGTCGGCGGTGAGTTTGGGGACCGCCGAGCGCACCAGCGCGTGGGCGCGTTCGACGCCCTGGCCCGAGCGGAGCGGGCGCTGGTATTCGATCGCCTCGGCGGCGCAGAGCAGTTCGATCGAGACGACGGCGGTGCACAGGTCCGTCGCGCGGCGGGCCTTGGCGGCGGCGCGGGGGCCGAAGCTGTTGTAGTCCTCCATCCCGGCGCTGGTGGGGATGTTGCTCACGCTGGCGGGGGTGGCGAGGGTGATGATCTCGTTGCAGCAGGCCGCGGCGGTGTACTGGGTGATCATGAGCCCTGAGTGCAGGCCGGGCTGGGGGCTGAGGTGGGCGTTGAGCGGGTTTTCCGAGTCGCTGGCGGCGAGGATGAAGTACACGCGGCGTTCGGCGATGCCCGCGATGTGCGACAGGGCGATGGTCAGGACGTCCATCGGGATGGCGATGGGCATGCCGTGGAAGTTGCCTGCCGAGACGACGGCGCGGTGGGAGTCGGCGGACTCGCCGGTGAAGACCAGCGGGTTGTCGGTGACTGCGCCGAGCTCGTGCTCGACGGCGGCGCGGACATACGCCACGGCGTCGAGGGCGGCGCCCAGGACCTGCGGCGCGCAGCGGAGGGAGTAGGGGTCCTGCACGCGGGGGTCGTTGATCAGGTGGCTGGGGATGATCTGGCTGCCGGCGATCAGCTCGCGCAGGCGCCGGGCGGCCTCGCGCTGACCGGGCTGGTTGCGGGCGATGTGGACGCGGTCGTCGAGGAAGGCGTCGGTGCCGCGACAGGCGTCGATGGACATGGCGGCGGCGCACAGGGCGGCGTCGGTGAGGCGCTGGACGTCGGCGAGGATCAGGCTGGCCTGGGCGGCCATCAGGTGGGTGCCGTTGATGAGGGCCAGGCCCTCTTTGGCTTCCAAGGTCAGGGGGGCGAGTCCGGCGGCCTTGAGGGCGTCGCCTCCGGGCATCGATTGGCCGCGGTAGCGGGCGTGGCCCTCGCCGATGAGGACCAGGCAGGCGTGGGCGAGGGGGGCGAGGTCGCCCGAGGCGCCGACCGACCCGACGCCGGGGACAACGGGGGTAACGCCGGCGTTGAGAAGCCCAACGACCTGATGGGCGACGGCGGGACGGACGCCGGAATGGCCGCGGGACAGCGAGGCGGCCAGCAGGAGGAGCATGGCCCGGACGACGGGCTCGGGGAGGGGTTCGCCGACGCCGGCGGCGTGGGAGCGAAGGAGGTTGCGCTGGACATCGCGGAGGTCGTTGTCCTGAATGCGGGTGCGGCCGAGGGAGCCGAAGCCGGTGTTCACGCCGTAGATGGCCCCCTGGACCCCCAGGGCGGTTTCGAGGGCGCTGCGGCTTGCGGCGAGGCGGGCCTCGGCGGCGGGGGCGATGCGGACGGGGCGGTGGCTTCGGGCGACGGCCTCGACCTGGTCGATGGTGAGTGGGTCGCCGGTGAGGTCCAGGGGAGTGGTGGTTGCCGTTGAGGTCATGGGAGGCAGTGTCCACGGGCGGGGCGTGGCGGGCAAGGAGGCGGGTTGTGAGTGCGAGGGCTGTCGGGTATCACCGGGTCATGAAGGATCAGGTACTGCGTTGGGCGTGCTTCCTGCTGGCGGCGTTCGTGGTCGGGCCGATGGCCGGGGCGCTGGTGGGGCTGGTGCGCGGTCCTGAAGGGGGCTTCGGGGCTCAGGCGCTCCTGGCCGAGTCGCCGATGCTCGGGCTGCTGGCGTATCTGGGCGTGATCGTCCTGGCGACGATCATGGGAGTGCTGGGGGCGCGGCTGGCGACAGCGCGGCTGGGGCTCTTCTGCGCCGGGCTGGTGGTGGCGTGGGCGGCCTTCGGGACCGAGCGACTGGATGCGGTGATCCGGCGTGCGCAATCGGGTGCGCCGCTGCGGATGCTGGCGATTGAAGCGGTGATGCTGGGCGCTCTGGCGGTGGCTGGTGCGGTCTTGATTGTGCGCAGCGACCGAACGGGCGAGCGGCACACCGGCGGCGGATGGAAAGCTGCGGCGATCGCGCTGGTGATCACGGTGCCGGTGGCAGCGCTGGTGGCGGCGTTCCTGGCGCGTCACGGCGCGGTGGGACAGACGATCGCCTCGGCGACAGCCGGCGCGGTGGCTGGAGCGCTGGTGGGGCGGATCGTGGCGCCGGGCTCGTCGCTGGTGGCGTTTGTCGCGGCGATGATGGTGCTGGCGACGTTGGCGCCGCTGGGGGCGATGATCACAGACGGCGCGGCGATCGTGCAGCGGTTGTACGCGGGCCACGAGTTCGCGCTGGCGCGTCCGATGCCGCTGGACTGGATCGCGGGCGCGCTGATGGGCGTGCCGGTGGGCTCGTGGTGGGCGGCGTCGATGGTCGAGCGTCAGCACTCGACAGCCGGGGCAAACGCGAAGGCGGCGTAATCCAGCGGGATCTGCCCTTGGTGCGTCCTGAAGCCACGGGGCCGGACGCGGGTGAAACCGCGGGGCTGTTTCCGGCGAAAGCGGGATTGCATCAGAGATGGAAGAGTCGCCCCGACCGGGTGGTTCTATAGTTTGTCCGGGGGCTGCCGGCGGACGCGGTGCGTGTGCCGGCTCAGGAAGCGAGGCAGGAGATGACCATGACGGCCCGACCCACCGCCATGCCCGATGTTCAGGGGTTTCGTGACGACCGCCAGATCGCCATCGACAAGGTTGGCGTCAAGGGCGTGACGTACCCCATTACCCTGCGGACGCCCGAAGGCGGCACGCAGACGACGGTGGCGTCGATCAACATGTACGTGTCGCTGCCGCACCACCAGAAGGGCACTCACATGAGCCGCTTCCTGGAGGTGCTCAATCAGTACGCGCACCCGCTGACGCCCGACTGCTTCTCGATCGTCGCCAAGGCCATCAAGGAGAAGCTCGACGCCGAGACGGCGCACCTGGAGGTGGGGTTCACCTACTTCATCGAGAAGTCCGCGCCGGTGACGGGCGCCAAGGGGCTGATGGACTACAAGGTCACGTTCAGCGCCATGAGCAACTCGCACGACGACTTCGTGATGACCGTGCGGGCGCCGGCGACGAGCCTGTGCCCCTGCTCCAAGGAGATCAGCCAGTACGGGGCCCACAACCAGCGGTGCGAGATCGAGGCCCGGGTTCGCTTCAAGGGCACCATGTGGATCGAAGACCTCGTGACGATCCTTGAGGGCGCCGCTTCGAGCCAGGTCTACGCAGTCCTCAAGCGTCCGGACGAGAAGTACGTGACCGAGAAGGCGTTTGAAAACCCCAAGTTCGTCGAGGACATCGTCCGCGACCTGGCGGCGGCCCTGGACCATGACGAGCGGGTGCTGTGGTACTCGATCACCAGCGAGAACTTCGAGAGCATCCACAACCACAACGCCTACGCCCAGATCATCCGCGACAAGCGCGAGCACTGATCCGGGGGGCCGCCCCCCCCCCGATTGCCTACCCCGACCCGGGCCGCAGCCCGGGTCTTTTTGCTGCGCTGCGGCCGCGGGGCCGGATTGAGTCGATAATGAGCCGGTGCCGATCCGCGAGGCGAACAAGCCCTGGTCCAACACGCACGAGATCGTGCCGAGCATGTACCTGCGCCGGCTGTGGCTGCTGGGGCTCCTGATGCTTGCGGGTGCGGGGGTGATGGTCGCCAAGGCCTACCGGATCGCGGTGGTGCAGGGCGAGCAGCATTTGGCCGAGGCCGAGGCCCGCCTGGTGGTCGAGGACTGGACCCCCACGGTCAGGGGGCGGATCGTAGACCGCAAGGGTCGGGTCCTGGCCGAGGACAAGCCGGGGTTTGACCTGCAGGTGCAGTACCGCTTCATCACCGGCGAGTGGGAGTACCGCTGCGCCCTGCGCCGGGCCCGCGAGGAGGTCGGGGCGGGGTGGTTCAAGCTCAGCCCCGAGCAGCGCGAACGCGAGGTGGGGCGCTACCTGCCGGAGTTCCAGGCCCGGGCCGCGGCGATCTGGAGCGAGCTGACGGCGATCCTGGCATGGTCCGACGAGGAGATGGAGGCGAAGCTGTCGTCGATCGTGGGCACGGTGCAGACCCAGGCGACGGTGGTGAAGGGGGCGATGCTCAAGAAGCGGCGCGAGCAGCTTGCCGAGCGCGGCAAGGACCCGGCGTCGATCGAGTTGTTCAACATCGATCAGGAGCTGGCGGTGCAGCGCGAGCCGCACGTGATCGACAGCGGCCTGGACGATGTCCGGGCCTTTGAGATCCGGCGGCTGGCCGAGCGTGCGGCCCAGGAGCTGCCCCTTGGCTCGCGGGCCTCACCGCGCTCGCCGATCGAGGTCGTCAAGAGCGGCGTGCGGGTCTACCCGCTGGAGACGATGCAGGTCGCGATCGATCGCTCGACGTTCCCGCGCCCGCTGCGCCCGCCGGAGGATGCCGACCCCTCGGTCGAGGTTGAAGTGGTGGGGGTGGCGACGCACATCCTTGGGTGGATGAAGGTCCGGCAGGCTGAGGACCTTCAGGACCCGCGCTTCGTGCGCCCGCGCGTCGATCGCGCGACCGGCGCGATCGACTATGGGCACTACCGCACGGGTGATCTGATCGGCGCGACGGGCGTCGAGCGGGCCCGCGAGGAGACGCTGCGCGGAGATCGCGGGCGGGTTGTCAAGCATCTGGACTCGGGCGAAGAGCAGACCATCGAGGCCCGCGCGGGGCTTGATGTGCCGCTGACGATCGACGCGGTGGTGCAGGCCAAGGTGCAGGCGCTGATGGAGCCGGTGGTGGGGCTGGCGCGGCTGCAGGAGTGGCACATCAGCGCGATCGAGTCGCAGCGCCCGGTGTTGCCGATGGGCTCGCCGATCCGCGGGGCGGCGGTGGTGCTGGAGATCGAGACGGGGGAACTCCTGGCGCTGGTCACCACGCCCAGCTTCACCCGCGAGATGCGCAGCACCGCCGGCTCGGGATTCTGGAACGACCCGGTGGCTCGACCGGCGATCAACAAGGCCATCAGCGGGCGATACCCGCCGGGCTCGATCATCAAGCCGCTGGTGCTCGCGGCGGCGGTGACCGAAGGGGTCCACACGCTGAGCAACCCGATCTCGTGCACGGGCCACTTCTATCCCAACCGCAACGACCTGTTCCGCTGCTGGATCTACAAGCAGTTCAACACCACGCACGATCAGTACTACCCCGGCGGGCTTCAGAGCGAGGAAGCGCTGGCGGTGTCGTGCAACATCTACTTCTACACGCTGGCCAACAAGCTCGGGTTCGAGCGGCTGACGAAGTGGTACGCCCGGTTCGGCATCGGCACGGCGATCAATCTGGGGCTGGGCGAGGAGTACCCGGGCTACGCGGGCGAGGGCCGCTCGGGCGCCGACCGCGGTTCGCGCTCGGCCGATGCGATCAACATGGGGATCGGGCAGGGGCCCGTCGACTACACGCCGCTGCACGCCGCGGACATCTTCGCCACGCTGGCCCGCGGCGGCGTACGCCTCAAGCCGCGGCTGTTCCGCGACGAACGCCCGCGCAGCGAGGAAGTGCGGCTGGATCCGGATGCGGTCGAAGCGGCTCTCGAAGGGCTGCGTCAGGCCGTGTCCGAGGAGTTTGGCACCGGGCACCACATCAACTTCGGCGGGGGCTTCGGGCGCGAGAACATCTTCCTTGACAAGGGCGTGACCATCCGCGGCAAAACCGGCACCGCCGATGCGCCGGGCATCACCGTCGACGGCGTGGTCGTGCTGCCGGCGCAGGGCACCGACCATTCGTGGTTCGTGGTGCTGGTGGGACCCCAGGGCAAGAACGCGCCGGCGAAGTATGTCGTCGCCGTGCTGATGGAGTACGCCGGCAGCGGCGGGCGCGTCTCGGGGCCCATCTGCAACCAGATCATCCATGTGCTCAAGGAAGAGGGCTATCTGTGAGCGGGATCGGGCATCGCATCCTCGGATTGACCGACGGACTGGTGTCGCGAGCGGGCGGGCGCCACGCTCGCCTGATCATGCCCAGCCGGCTCAACTGGCTCACGCCGGGGTGGCTCGTGCTGATCTCGGCGGTGGCGCTGGCGCTCTTGGGGGCGTACTGCGTGTCGGTCTCGTTCGGGCTCGATGAGGCGCGTGCTGCGGCGGCCGGCAAGCGGCACCTGGTGTTCACGGCGCTGGGCGTGGTGGTGGCCGGCGTGGCCGCACTGCCGCACTACCGCTGGGTGATCCGCTTCACCTGGCCGATGGCGGCGCTGTGTGTTTTGGTGCTGGTGTTCCTGCTGATCCCGTTCGTGCCCGAGGCGCTGGTGCAGCCGCGCAAGGGAGCGCGGCGGTGGATCAATCTGGGGTTCACCGACTTCCAGCCCAGCGAGCTCGCCAAGATCGCGTTCGTTTTGGCGGTCGCCGGCTACCTGCGTCACCGCAGCAACTATCGCCGCCTGGTCGGGCTCATCCCGCCGGGCATGATCGCGCTGGTGCCGATGGGGCTGATCCTGGTGCAGCCCGACCTTGGCACCGCGCTGCTGTTCGTGCCGACGCTGGTCGCGATGCTGGTGGCGGCCGGGGCCAAGCTTCGCCATCTCATTGTGACGTCGCTGCTGGGGCTGGTCGCGGCGTTGACCGTCGCAGGAGCCAGCCTGGCGCTGGCGGAACACGACTCCTACCCGCTGCTCCAGAAGCACCAGGTGCGCCGTATCCAGGATGTGCTGGACCGCTACAAAGGCGACGACAGCTACCAGGCCGACCGCGGCTTCCAAGGCAAGGCCGCGACAATGGTCGCCGGCGCCGGGGGGTTCGCCGGCAACCCCGAGTCCAAGAGCCGCGCACTGGTGCACTTTTCTCGACTCCCCGAGCCGCACAACGACATGATCTACGCCGTGGTGATGGACCGCTTCGGCTTTATCGGCGGCGTGGGGGTCATTGGGCTGTACGTGGTGTGGATCGGGTCGTCCCTGTGGGTGGCCGGGCGCTGCAAGGACCCCTTCGGGCGGCTGGTGGTCGTGGGCTTTGCCACCACCATCGGCACCGCGACGGTGATCCACATCGGCGAGAACCTGGGGGTGTTCCCGATCACCGGGATCACCCTGCCGCTGGTCAGCTACGGCGGCACCAGCATGCTTTCGACGTTCCTGATGACCGGGCTGATCCTGGGGATCGGCCTGCGCCGCCCGGAGTACCTGTGGCGCAAGAGTTTCGAGTTCGGGGATGATGACGGGCGCTAGCCCGCCCGAGGTTCCCCGGACCGACGAAATCCCCCCTCGCGGCTTCCCAAGGATCTGCCACAGGAGAACCGCCATGCCCAGCATTCGACCGCTCTTCACGCATCGAACCCTGCTCCGCGCCGTCCTGGGCGCCGCCCTTGGCATCGCCGCCGCCGGATGTGCAACGGGCTGCAGCGGATCGATGAACGTCGAGGCCAAGCAAACGGTCACCCTGAGCTCTGTCGCCGGTGGCACCTCGCTGGCCCTGAGCAACCAAGTGGGCGATGTCACGATCAAGACGGATCCCGGGGCCACGGGCATCACCGCCGAGGTGACGTCGATCGGAAAGGGACGATCGGCGCAGGCCGCACAGGAGGCGCTGAACGAGATCAATATCAGGCTGGATGCGCAGCCGGACGCAGCGGGCGTCGTCGTCGCACGCGCCGACCACCCTTCGGGCTCGATCGGGCGGGGTTACAGCGTGCGATGGGTGGTGACGGTCCCCGAGGGCTTCGCGGCCGATGTGCGCAATGGCGTCGGTGATGTCCGCATCGGAGCGCTCGCCGGGCCGGTCACCGCGTCCGTCGGGGTTGGCGATATCACCATCGACGGCAGCGGCGGCGACGTCTCGGCGACCGGCGGCACCGGGGATATCCGCGTGACCGGCGCAGGGGTGATCCGAGCCGAGACCAAAGTGGGCGATGTCCACGTGACGCAGCGCCCCGCGACCGGGCGCGCACCGGCGGATGTGCATGCCTCAACGGGCGTGGGCGATGTCACGGTTCAGATCGCAACCAGCTGGCAGGGGCGTGTGACCGCCGGCACGGGCGTGGGCGAGGTTGATGTCACCTCATCCGGGGCGACGCTCAAGGCCGAGCAATCCTCCGGCAAGGCCTTTGCCGGTTCGCTGGGCGACGCGACCGGTGCGCAGGTCACGGCCAAGTCCAACGTCGGGGATGTCACGGTGCGTGCGACTGGCGGCGCCGGGAGCTAAGCCCGGTCCGACTTGCGGCCCCTTGGCCGCGCCTCTACCGTTCGGGCATGCCCACAGGCCCTCATGATGACCCCGCTCCGGACGTCGGCGGACCGCGTCCGGAGCTTGTCTTTCCGGCCAATGTGACCGCGCTGGAGCCGACGCCGGAGTTTCTGGCGACGGCCTCGGAGGCGGGAGTCGTCTTTGACGACGGCGACCTTGAGCGCCTGGGGCACTATCTCGCCCTGCTGAGGGCCGGCAACGAGCTGGCGAACATGACAGCCATCACCGAACCGGCCGAGATGTGGATGAAGCACATCTTCGATGCGCTCACGCTGCTGCCGCTGCTCGGTGAGCTGCCCGAGGGCGCGCTGGTGGCGGATGTCGGGAGCGGGGCCGGCCTGCCGGGGCTGCCGCTGGCGATCTGCGCCCCACACCTGAAGTACGACCTGATCGAGTCGACGGGCAAGAAGGCCGCGTTCATCCGCCATGCCGTCGAAGAGATCGGGCTGTCGAACGTGACGGTGCTGTGCGAGCGCGCGGAGGTGCTGGGTCAGGACTGGTCGCAGGGCAAGGGCCACCGCGAGCGGTACGACGCCGTCTTGGCGCGGGCCGTGGGGCGGCTGGCGGTGGTGGCGGAGCTGACGGTCCCGCTGGCGAAGGTGGGGGGGCTGGTGCTCTTGACCAAGGGGCAGAAGGCCGACGAGGAACTCGCCGAAGCAGCCAAGGCGTTGCAGGCGCTGCAGGTGCACCACGTCGAGACGGTGGCGACGCCGACGGGCCGCATCGTGGTGATCGAGAAGCTGGGGCGGACGCCCAAGGCCTATCCGCGCCGACCCGGCGAGCCCGCCCGCGCGCCGCTGAAGTAGGCGGCCCCGATCGGTGGGTAGACTCTGGCCGTGAGCGCGGTCGTTTCCGACATTCTGGGGTCCGGCGGGCCGATCGCGCAGGCGCTGGGCGAGCAGTTCGAGCTGCGCCCGCAGCAGGCGCGGATGAGCGACGCGGTCGCCGGAGCGATGGAGTCGCGCTCGACGCTGCTGGTCGAGGCGGGGACCGGCGTCGGCAAGAGCTTTGCGTACCTGGTCCCCGCGATCCGAAGGATCATCGAGACACGCGCCACACCCGGCAAGGCCGAGCGCATCGTCATCGCGACCAACACCATCGCGCTTCAGGAGCAGCTGATGAGCAAGGATGTCCCCTTGCTCGAGGCGGCCTTTGCCAGGGCGCTGGGACTGACCGGCGACGAGCCCGCCTTCCGCGCCGAGCTGGTCAAGGGACGTGGCAACTATCTCTCCGTGAGGCGGCTGCGCCTGGCCTCCGAGCGTCAGGACCGGTTGTTCGTCGATGAGGGCGCGCGGCGTTCGCTGCACGTGATCGAGGACTGGGCGTACGAGACGCCCGACGGCACACTGTCGACGCTGCCGCCGCTGGAGCGCCCGGGTGTGTGGGACAGGGTGCAGTCTGATTCGGGCAACTGCATGGGGCGCAAGTGCCCGAACTTTGAGCAGTGCTTCTATCAGAACGCGCGGCGGCGGATGGAGCGCGCCGAGCTCCTCATCTGCAACCACGCGCTGTTCTTCAGCGATCTGGCGCTGCGCTCCAAGGGTGTTGGGTTCCTGCCTGAGTACCACCACGTGATCCTCGATGAGGCCCACGGCGTCGAGGAGGTCGCCAGCGAGCACTTTGGCGTCTCGCTCAGCGAGGGGCGGGTGCGGCATCTGCTGTCGTGCCTTGTCGCCGCCTCGGGCAAGAAGGGCATGCTGCCGCAGCTCCTGGTGTCCCCTGATGCGACCGATCTGGTCGGGCGCGCGGTGGCGCTGGTGTCGAGGGCCGAGGATGCCACGATGGCGTTCTTCGATCAGCTCGTGGACCTGGCGGGCGAACGCGAGGGGATGGTCCGCGTTCCCGGTCCCGGGGTGCTGACCAACCCATTGTCGCAAGCGTTCGCCGAGCTGTCGGTGGTGCTCAAGCGGCTCCGCGATGCGGCCGTGATCGAGGCCGACAAGTTCGAGCTCAATGCCTACGTCGAGCGGGCCGGGGCGATCGCCGAAGAGGCCGCGATCCTGGTGGACCACACCCTGGAGGGCTGCGTCTACTGGGCCGAGACGGCGGTCGGCGGAGCCGGCGGTGGTCACGGGCGGGTGCGTTCATCGCTGACGTGTGCGCCGGTTGAAGTCGGACCGCTGCTGCGCGAGGCGCTGTTCGACCAGCCGTGGTCGGTCACGCTCACCAGCGCCACGCTGACGACCGGGCGCGACGGCTTCGGCCATGTGCGCTCCCGACTGGGGCTGCTCGACGATGAGGCCGTGCAGACGCTCCAGCTCGGCAGCCCCTTTGATCATGCATCCCAGGTGGAACTGCACGTGGATCGGACGATGCCCGACCCGCGCAACGACCGCTACGTCGAAGAGCTGGCCACCCGCATCGGGCGTCACATCGACGAGACCGACGGCGGGGCCTTCGTGCTGTTCACGAGCTTCTACACAATGGAGCAGGTGGCGCGCCGGCTGGGGCCGGTGATGGAGCGGGCCGGGCGACCGATGTGGGTGCAGGGGCGGGCGGTGGGCGGGGGCGGGCGCGGGAAGCTGCTCGAGGAGTTCCGCAAAGACGAACGCAGCGTGCTCCTGGGGACCAGCAGCTTCTGGCAGGGGGTGGATGTCCGCGGGCGCGGGCTTCGCAACGTCATCATCACGCGGCTTCCCTTTGACCCGCCCGATCGTCCGCTGACCCAGGCGCGGCTGGAGAAAGTGGCCGAGCGCGGCGGCGACCCGTTCATGCACGACTCCCTGCCGCGGGCGGTGATCCGCTTCAAGCAGGGCTTCGGGCGGCTGATCCGCAGCGCCTCGGACTCGGGGCGGGTGGTGGTGCTGGACCCCCGGATCGTCACCGCCCGGTACGGGCGGCTGTTCCTTGAGGCGATCCCCGAGGGGGTGCGGGTGGTGGGGGCCGAGCGCGAGGAATGATCCCATCGGCCCGCTGGGGGCGAGCAGGCCGGTATTGCAGCATCCCGCGTCAGCCGGGGGTTGCCGGTATTCTGGTGACCCTTTGCTCACAGGAGGCGGCATGCTCGGCAAGGTCTTCAAGGCGTACGACGTTCGCGGGACGTATCCCGATCCGCTCAACGAGAACATGGCGTGGCAGATCGGCTACGGCTGCGGCAAGGTGCTGATCGGCGAGGCCGCGGCCGCCGGCGACTCGACGCCGATGATGAAGTACCTCGTGGTCGGCCACGACATGCGCAAGCACTCACCCTCGCTGCGGGACGCCCTGTGCAAGGGGATGATCGACTCGGGAGCCAACGTGATCGATGTGGGCAAGGTGGACACGCCGTTTGTCTACTTCGCGATCAACCACCTGGACTGCGCCGGCGGCGTGCAGGTGACGGCCAGCCACAACCCGCCTCAGTACAACGGCTTCAAGGTGTCACGCCGCAAGGCCAAGCCGGTGGGTGAGATGAACGGCCTGGCCGACATCCGCAAGCAGGCGGCGATGGTCGAGGCCTCGGAGAAAGGCAAGGGCAAGGGGCGCATCGAGAAGCGCGACCTGTGGGACGCGTACCGCAAGCACGTCCTGAACTTCCTGAACATGAACGGGAAGAAACTCAAGGTCGTGATCGACGCGAGCAACGGGATGGCCGGGACGATGGTCCCCAAGGTCTTCGGGTCCAAGGGGGCGGATGTTCCGGGGTTGACGGTGGTCGAGTTGTACTTTGAGAACTCCAAGGGCGAGTTCGTCCACGAGCCCAACCCGCTGGTGGCCTCCAACCTCAAGGACCTGCAGGCGAAGGTTCTGGCCGAGAAGGCGGACTTCGGCATCTGCTTCGACGGCGACGCCGACCGGCTGATGGTCGTCGATGAGAAGGGGCAGATCGTGGGGTGCGATCTCCTGACGGCGTTCCTCGGGGCGTGGTTCCTCAAGCGCAGCCCCGGCAGCGCGGTGGCGTACGACCTGCGCTCCAGCAAGGCCGTTGAGGAAGACATCGCCAAGGCCGGCGGCGTGCCGCTGCGTTCGCGGGTGGGCCACGTGTTCATGAAGGCCGCGCTCGCCGAGCACAAGGCCGTCTTCGGCGGCGAGCTCTCGGGCCACTTCTACTTCCGCGACAACTTCAACGCCGACTCGGGGGCGATCGCCATGGCGATCGTGCTGACGGCCATCGCCGAGACCGGCAAGCCCATGAGCCAGATCATCAAGCCCATCGCCCGGTACAAGCAGTCGGGCGAGATCAACTTTGAGAACGAGGACAAGGACGGCGCCATGGCCGAGCTGCGCGAGGAGTTCGAAGACCGCGGCACGATCGACGAGCTCGACGGCGTGACGGTCGACTGCTTCGCCAAGGAGGGCTGGTGGTGCAACGTCCGCAAGAGCAACACCGAGCCGCTGCTCCGCCTGAACCTCGAGGCCCGCGACGAGGCGACGCTCAGAAAGATGACCGACGCGATCGCACCGATGCTCGGCAAACAGGTTGATCACTAGAAGAATCACCGCAGAGACGCGGAGATCGCTGAGAGAAAGCCAATGCGCAGGGGCCAGAGGGGAGAACAGCGAGCCGTGGCGTCAGTACCCTGTTCCTAAGACCGTTCATACCCTCTCCGTGACTCCGTGTCTCCGTGGTTTGTTTCTGATGACTCTGCGATCTCTGCGTCTCTGCGGTGAATGGAATCCGAATGCGCATCATCGTCACAGGTTGCAACGGGAAGCTCGGGCGGGCGGCGTGCGAGGCGCTTGTCGCCCGCGGCGATGAGGTGATCGGCGTGGATGCCGCCGCGGCGTCCGGCCGGCCGCACCGCGTGGTCGTCGGCACGCTGCTGGACCCGTTCCTGGTGCACCGCGTGTTTGATGCCGCGGGCGGACCGGTGGACGCGGTGGTCCACCTGGCCAACCACACCAACTCGCGCGTCGCCCCGGCGGAGGTGGTGCTGCGCGAGAACATGGCGATGAACTCCAGCGTGATCCTGGGGGCGTTCAACGCGGGCGTGCCCCGGGTGGTGTTCTCGAGCTCGATCCAGGCGATGCTGCCCTTCATCGAGATGGACGGCGGCGTGGGCGAGCAGCGCGTGCCGCCGGGCTTCCCGATCAACGAGGCGATCGAGCCCCGCCCGAGCAACACCTACGGCCTGAGCAAGCTGCTGACCGAGCGGATGCTCAGCGAGCTTTGCCGCACAGACTTGTTCAAGGGGACGATGTCGGCGGTCAGCCTTCGCCTACCGTACATCCTTGGACCCAAGGAGTTCGACTGGGTGGTGGCGCGCACCGAGGCGGCGCAGGCGGTGTGGGGCGGGCCCGAGGCGTTTGCGTATGTGGCGGTCGAGGATGCCGCCGCGGCCGTTGCTGGCGCGGTCACCGCTCCGATCCAGGGGCACGAGGTGATCTGGTGCGCAGCGCCCGACCCGCGCCCGATCGACACGGTCGCGGCCCTGGTGGAGCGGTTTTACACGGGCGTTGCGGGCGCTGATCAGTCGGTGCGTTCCGGCAGCCTGCAGGACTGCTCGAAGGCCAAGCGGTTGCTCGATTGGCACGCGACCAAGCTGCTGGCCGATGAGCGCCGACGCCGCGGGTTGATCCCCTAGCTGAGGCGGCGGGTGAGGTCGGCATCGGTTAGTATGTGGTGCGGGGCCCGGTCCGGGCGCGCGTGGAGGCTCAGCCAGCGGATGAACATCGCCAGTTTTCTTGAGCACTGGTCGATCGTCGAGAACCCGTTCCGGGCCGAGGAGGCGCGGCACGACCCCGTGTTTGCCCGGCTCGGCTCTGGCCCGATGTCGCACCCGGACTTTGAGAAGTTTGTCGGTGACTTGGCGCGTCCGTCGACCGCGATCGTCTTCGGCGAGAAGGGCAGCGGCAAGACGGCGATCAGGCTTCAGCTGGCCGACCGCGTGCGCCACTACAACGCCGAGCATCCCGCCTCGCGCGTGCTGCTGATCGGCTACGACGACCTGAACCCCATGCTTGATCGCGTGTGCGAGCGGCAGGGGGTCGGAGCATCGAGCGAAGCGCGGGAGGTGTCGGATGCGCTCAAGGCAGTCCGCCTGGCGGATCACCTGGATGCGCTGCTGCACCTGGCCACCGCGCCGCTGGTCGACCGCGTGCTGGGGCAGGGCCGCGAGGGATCCGTTGAGATTGACCTGGGCGACAACCCGGCCCGCGAGCTGCGCCGGGCCGAGCGTTCGCTGAAGCAGGACCTGCTGGTGCTGCAGGCGGTGTACGACCGGCCTGAGAGCGCGGGCACGCGCTCGCGCCCGCTCCGCCGCAAGATCAAGGCCCCGATGGACAGCGGGGCGCTGCTGTGGAACGCGCTCGTGTACCTGGGCTGGATCGTGCCCGCGGGCGTAGCGTTTGCGTCGTTCAAGGTCGATCCCGGTCGGAGCTACATCGGGCACAAGACGTGGCTCTGGCTGTTCCTTGGGGTGCTGGCGCTGTGGCTGGCGGTGCTGGCCAAGAAGTTCCTGTGGGACCGCTGGCGCCTGGGGCGGCTGGGCAAGCGCGTGTGGCGCGAAACGCGGTCGGTGCCGCGGACCCCCGAGGCGATCGCGCAGGCGCTGGCCCCGATGCCCGCTGAAGACCGCACCCGCGATGTGCTGCCCGTCGACGGCTCCGAGGAGACTCGGTACGCGATGGTGGCGCGGCTGCGCCGCGTGCTGGGGGCGTTCGGCTATTCGGGTCTGCTCGTGGTCGTTGATCGTGTGGACGAGCCGGTGCTGGTCAGCGGCGATCCCGATCGGATGCGGGCGGTGATCTGGCCGATGCTGAGCAACAAGTTCCTCCAGCAGGACGGCGCGGGCATCAAGCTGCTGCTGCCGATCGAACTGCGCCACGAGTTGTTCCGTGAGTCGTCGCAGTTCTTCCAGGAAGCGCGGCTCGACAAGCAGAACATGATCGAGCGTCTGAGCTGGACCGGCGCGACGCTGTACGATCTGTGCAACGCCCGGCTGCGCGCGTGCCTGAAGCCCGGGGCCGAGCCGATCGCTCTGATCGATCTCTTCGAAGAGGACGTGACGCGCCAGGATCTGGTGGATGCGCTGGACCAGATGCACCAGCCGCGCGACGCCTTCAAGCTGGTCTACCAGTGCATCCAGGAGCACTGCTCGAACGTGACCGACGAGCAGGCCCGCTGGCGGATCCCGCGCCTGGTGCTCGAGCAGGTCCGGAAGCAGCAGTCCGAGCGGGTCCAGATGCTCTTCCGTGGCATCAGGCCGGCGTAAGTCCGGATCTGTTTGAACCGGGCACCGCCCAGCGGCGTAGACTCGGGAGGTGGCCTTCCCGCCCGAGGAGAGACCCGTGCGCCCACGCCGATCCCAGAGCCGATTCGCCGCCGCGATGGCGGTGTGCGTTCTGGCGGTTGCGGGGGTGTCGAGCGCCCCGGCGCTGGTCGTTCCCAGCGGGAACATGGCCGAGCCCACGAACTACGTCGGGTGGTGGCGCGGGGCCACGGGTGTGGCGGTCGGGCCGCGGCACGTGCTGTCGGCGCGGCATCTGGCGGGGGTGGCGGGGGAGGGCTTCCAGCTCGACGGCCAGTGGTACACGGCGGTGCGGGTCACGAACCATCCGCAGTTGGACATCGCGCTGATTGTGGTCGACCGCGACCTGCCCGGCTATCACCCCATCGCTTCACGCATCCGCAAGGGCGACCGCGTGCTGCTCGCGGGGCTTGGGCGCGGCGCGGCCGGGATCGATCGCGGCGGCGTGTCGTGGTCGGACCTGCGCACCGAACGCTGGGGCGAGAACGTGGTCGCCGGCGCGAAGAAGGGGCTGATCACGGTGAAGCTGCGCAAGCCCAGGAAGGCGCTGGCGCACGAGGCGGTCTTTGCCCACGGCGACTCCGGCGGCGGGGTGTTCGTCGGTCATTCAAGCGGCGTGCCGGCGCTCGCGGGGATCGCGGTCGGCGCCGATGGCGACGGCTACTCGCGCTACGGCGCGAGCGGCTATGCGCTTGATGTGACGGGATTGATGCCGTGGATCCTGGCCAACCAGTGACGCGTTCGACGCTCAGCGGTCATTCGCCGGGGATGTAGCTGATCACGCCTTCCCAGGGGGAACTGGCGGAGGCGTAGAGCTTCTTTGGGATGCGGCCGGACAGGTAGCTCTGTCGCCCGGCGAGGCAGGCGTGGCGCATGGCGTGGGCCATCGTGACAGGCTCGCGGGCGTGGGCGATGGCGGTGTTGAGCAGCACGCCGTCGGCCCCGAGTTCCATCGCGACCGCGACATCACTGGCGCAGCCGACGCCGGCGTCGACGATCACGGGGTAGTCCGCATCGTTGCCCTTGAGCAGCTCGAGGATGGTCACGATGTTGTTACGGTTGAGGACGCCCTGGCCCGAGCCGATGGGCGAGCCCGCGGGCATTACGCTGGTCGCGCCGGCCTCCTTGAGGCGCACGGCCATGATGGGATCGTCGCTGGTGTAGCAGAGCACCTCGAAGCCCTCCTTCACCAGCGTGCGGCAGGCTTCGAGCGTGCCGACAGGATCGGGGAGCAGGGTCTTCTTGTCGCCGAGCACTTCGAGCTTGACCCACGAGGCCCCGGGATTGCCGAGCTGCTCGAGGATGTCGCGACCAAGGAGCGAGACGCGGACCGCATCCTCGGCAGTGAAGCAGCCGGCGGTGTTGGGCAGGATGGTGTAGCGCGAGGTGTCGAGCGCATCCAGCAGGCTCTCGCCCTTGTCGTTGAAGAGCCGCTCACGGCGCACGGCGACGGTGACGACCTCGGCCCCGCTGGCGTCGAGGGCGGCGCGCATGGTCGGGAAGTCACGGTACTTGCCGGTGCCGACGATCATCGACATTTG
>SXGQ01105068.1_pt1 | contig 18106 bp, 16 predicted proteins | sample 3178371 | NCBI WGS metagenome assembly SXGQ01 (sample SAMN11356859, study PRJNA531348) | freshwater metagenome | isolation source: freshwater sample F1-20 | place: China: Fuxian Lake, Yuxi | collected 2017-12-25 | reverse complement strand
GTAGCAGAAGTAATCGGGTGTAAAGTGAAATAATAATGTCTTTACATGTAAAGTTTATTTTAGTAAGATTTAAAAAAATTATTTTTTTTTCATAAATAAAATTAATTCACAAGCAAAAATATATGCCAAATTTAGATAAATTCCGTGATTTAGGTCTTTCGGAAATCATGCTCGAATCGCTTCGCAAAAAAGGCTTTGAAGAACCAACCGCCATTCAAGCAAAAACCATTCCATTTTTATTAAAAAACACCAAAGATTTAATTGGCAAAGCTCAAACCGGAACTGGTAAAACCGCGGCTTTCGGGATTCCAATCATTGAAAATATTGTTTCGCAATCAAAAAAAGTTCAAGCTTTAATTTTAGTTCCAACTCGTGAACTGGCGATTCAAGTAACAGAAGAGTTGTGCTCTTTTGCTGAAAATCAAAAAACTGGAATCGTGGCGGTTTACGGCGGTCAACCAATCGATCGCCAAATTGGTCGTTTACAAAGAGGAGTTGACATTGTGGTTGGAACTCCGGGTAGAATCCTTGATCACCTAGAGCGCAAGACTCTTGATATTTCAAAAGTTTCTTACATAGTTCTTGATGAAGCCGATGAAATGTTAAATATGTGCTTCGTTGAAGATATTGAAACAATTTTAAAATCATCGCCAAAAACCCGTCGAACAGTTTTATTTTCGGCAACCATGCCAAGTCACATCGAGCGTTTGGCAAAGCAATATATGAATGAATATGAAATCATTTCGGTGATGAGCGATCAAATTAGTCGCGCCAATATTCAACAAATGTATTTTGAAGTTTCGCAATCCGATAAATTTGAAGCTTTGTTTCGTATTATCGATGTTGAAGATAGTTTTTATGGCATGGTTTTTTGTCGCACTAAAATTGATGCTGATGAAATTGCTCACAAACTCGCTAATCGCGGTTGCAGATCTGAAGCGATTCACGGCGATTTATCGCAAGGACAAAGAGAAAAAGTTTTGCAAAAATTTCGTAGCAAACAAATTACCACTTTGGTGGCAACCGATGTCGCGGCTCGCGGTATCGATGTCGATAATTTAACGCATGTCATCAATTATTCTCTTCCACAAGATCCTGAAAGTTACGTTCACCGAATCGGACGCACGGGTCGAGCTGGCAAAACTGGAATCGCCATCACTTTAATTACTCCGTCAGAATATCGCAAACTTACTTCAATTCAAAGAATTGCCAACGCTACAATCACTAAGCAAAAAGTGCCAAATGTTGCCGACGTAATTGAAAGCAAAAAACAAAGAATTAAAGGGGCGATTTCTGAAATTATTAAAGCGGGTGGATCGAAAGATTTAGATGCAATTGCCGAAGAAATTTTGAAAGAAAATCCTGACGCTAAAACTACTCTATCAGCTCTTTTGAAGGTTGCCTTTAAAGATGAGTTGAGTGAAAAAAGTTACAATGAAATTCATGATACCGGTTCTTACAAAAAGAACAAAGATTTTTATTATGATGATCGTGGAATTTCGGGTTATCGCCCAATTGGCGATCAAGAAAAACGCGGTTATGTCGATCGCAAAGGAACGGCTCGACTCTTTATTGCCAAAGGTCGCAACGATAATATGGATCCGCGCAAATTAGTTGAATTTATCGAAAAAACTACGGGCGTAAATCAACGTCATATTGATGATGTTAAAGTTCTCGAAAGTTTTTCATTTTTCGCCGTGCCATTTGAGGATGCTGAAAAAGTTTTACAAATGTTCCAGCAAAAATCTGGCGGTAGCAAGTCTTTAGTTTCTAGGGCAAAAAAGAAATAAAAAATTATATCATTTTAGGTTTTTAAAATTATAATTTTATTAAAAATAAACTTATAATTTTTAAAACCAAAATTACTTAAGATGAAACCAATTTTACTATGCATTTTAGACGGCTTTGGAATAGGCGATGAGGCCAATAAATTCAATGCCATCGCCCAAGCCAAAATGCCCAATTACCAAAGATTTCTAAAAACCTATCCGCATTCTCAATTAAAAACTTCTGGTCTTGATGTTGGGTTGCCTGAAGGTCAAATTGGCAATTCAGAAGTTGGTCATAGCACGATTGGAGCGGGTCGAATAATTTATCAAGATTTACCTAAAATTAATAAAGCAATTAATGATGGTTCTCTCGCACAAAACCCTGATTTACTTGATTTAGTCGCGGATTTAAAAGAAAAAAATAAACCTTGTCATTTGCTCGGATTATTTTCCGATGGTGGAGTTCATTCGCATTTTGAACATATTATTTTTTTAGCAAATTTTTTGACGAAAAATAATATCGAAGTCTTTATCCACGCCTTTTTAGACGGTCGCGACGTAGCGCAAAAAAGTGCGATCGAATATTTTTTATTAGCACAAAAAACTCTCGATATAAAAGTAAAATTTGCCACGATTGGCGGTCGTTATTTTGGTATGGATCGCGATAATAAATGGGATAGAATTGAACTCGCAACTGACGCCATAATTTTTGCCAAAGGGGAAAAATTTGATGATGTTTTTGCCGGCATCGAACATAATTATTCACAAAATATTACCGATGAGTTTGTAAAGCCTTTTATTATCGGCGACTATTCAGGAATAAATGATGGTGACGGTTTAATTTTTGCCAATTTTCGCGCCGATCGCGCTCGTCAAATTTCACAAAAACTTTTTGATTTGCGTAAATTTTCCCAAGCTATGGCGCTTACCGAATATTCAAAAGATCTCAATAATTTTCATAAAATTTTATTTCCCCATCAAAAAATAAAAAATTCTTTGCCGGAAATTTTAGCGACCAATAATTTAACGCAATTGCGTATTGCTGAAACCGAAAAATATGCTCACGTTACTTTCTTTTTTTCCTGTGGTCGCGAACAAGAATTTGTAGGTGAAGAGCGAATTTTAGTGCAATCGCCAATGGTCGCCACTTATGATTTAAAACCCGAAATGTCGTCGCAAGAAGTTGGTAAAAAATTAGTCGAAGCCATCGCTTCCGATAAATTTGATTTTATCGTCGTAAATTACGCTAATCCAGACATGGTTGGGCATTCGGGCATGCTTGAGCCTTCAATCAAGGCTTGCGAAGCGATTGATGAGCAACTCGGAATTCTCGAAAAAATTATTCTAGAAAAAAATGGCGCCATGATAATTTCGGCGGACCATGGTAATATTGAATGCATGCTTGATGACGAAAATCATCCGCATACTTCGCATACTACCAATCCAGTTCCATTTATTTTTATTACTCCAAATCACAACAATTATATTCTAGAAAACGGTGCACTCAACGACATCGCGCCTTCAATTTTAAAGCTTTTTAAAATTGCAATTCCGCAAGAAATGGATGGTAAAAATTTAATCATTAATAAAAATTAAAATGTTGTCAAGAATCAAGAAAATCAACAATCAAGAGTCAAAAATTGAAGAAAAAAATCCAGAAAAAAAAGAAGGTTTTTTTAAAACTTTTTTGTGGGCTTTATTATGTGCGGTTATTTTGCGTTCATTTTTATTTGAACCCTTCCATATTCCATCATCTTCAATGTATCCGAATTTACTGATTGGCGATTATATCTTTGTCAACAAATATGCTTACGGCTATAGTCGATATTCTTTCCCGCTTGGATTAAATTTATTTGAAGGACGCATTCTTAAAAACACTCCACAGAGAGGCGACGTTGTTGTGTTCAGATTGCCATCGCAACCATCAATTAATTATGTAAAAAGATTGATCGGCTTGCCGGGAGATAAAATTCAAATGCGAGACGGAGCCTTGTTTATCAATGATCAAGAGGTGATAAAAACTTTTGATGGCGATGCTCTTGAGGTAGAAATTAACAAAAAAGTTGCCTTTCAAAAATATAGCGAAATTTTACCAAATGGCAAAAAAATAAATACTTATCATCGCGAGACGACACCGCAAGATAATACCGGAATTTATACCGTTCCCGAAGGGCGTTATTTCTTCATGGGCGACAATCGCGACGATTCGCAAGATAGTCGTTTTTTAAATTTTGTTGGCTATGTTCCCGAAGAAAATTTAGTGGGTCGAGCTTCGATTATTTTTTTCTCCAACCCCAATTCTATCTTTGATTTATTCTCGTGGATCAAGACAATCCGCGCGGAAAGAATTGGTAAAAATTTAAATTAATGGAAAATTTTCAAGAATTTTACAAAATAATTTTATATAATTTTCGTGATGAAAATTTGTTAAAAATGGCATTAACTCATCCCAGTTTAAACTCCAAAAGCTTACAAAATTTTAATTATGAAAGGTTGGAATTTTTAGGTGACAAAGTCTTGTCTTTAGTGATTGGAGAATATTTAATGAAAAAATTTCCGAGTGAAAATGAAGGCAATTTATCCAAGCGTCACGCCAGCTTAGTTTCGGGTGCAACTTTAGCACAAATCGCCACCAAAATTAATTTACCAAAAATGTTAATTTTAAGTTTTGGCGAAAAAAAAATTGGCGGAAATAATAATAAAAATAATCTTGAAAATGCTCTCGAGGCTTTGATTGGAGCCATTTATCTTGATGCCAACTTTGAAGAAGCAAAAAAATTTATTTTAAATTTTTGGCAAGATTTTTTTGAAAAAAATCTTTTACCTCCGCAAGATTGTATTTCAGAATTGCAAGAATTAATTCAAGCTAAATCCAAAAAATTACCGCAATATTTTACTGAAAAAAAAGGCGGTCTTGATCATCAACCAATTTTTGTTTCAAGGCTTGAAATTGAAGGTCTAAAACAAGAATTTTGTGCTGAAGGAAATTCCAAAAAAGAGGCTCAAAAAAATGTCGCCCAAATCGCTTTAGATTTCTTAAAAAATCGATAATCGCAATTAATATTTTATATTATTTATTAAAAAGATTGCGACAATTTCCAAAATTCTTCAATAGTTAATTCCTCGGCGCGCTTAGTGCCATCTATATTGCATTGTAAAAAAATTTCCGCCAAATCGTGATTAATAACTGCGCCTTTTAACGAAGATTTGAGCATTTTGCGTCTTTGATTAAAAGCTTGTTGCACAATTTTTTCAAATTTTCTTAAATTATTTTTCTCGAAATATTTTTCAATTTTTTCAGCATTTGGAATTATTTGCACAATCGCCGAAGTAATTTTTGGAGGCGGAGAAAACACCATTTTATTGACTTCGAACAACATTTTAGTATCGCATAAAAGATTCAACATTATCGCCAAGCGACCATAATTTTTATCGTCAATTTTTGCGCAAATTCTTTGCACCACCTCTTTTTGAAGCATCAAATTCATCGAAGCAATTTTTGGTAAAATTTTTAGCCATTTAAAAAGCAACACAGTGCCGATATTGTAGGGCAAATTGGCGATAATTTTGAATTGAGAATTGTCGTTGAAGATTTTAGTTTCATCAATTTCGAGAGCGTCGCCTTCAATAATTTCAAGCCTTGAACCATAAAATTCTTGTAATTCTTTGAGCGCTAAAATGCATCTCTGATCTTTTTCGATGACGAATAATTTTTTGACGCCAGCATCAAGAATTGAGCGTGTTAATCCGCCTGGACCTGGTCCGATTTCGAGCACTGTAAAATTACTTAAATCGCCAGCCGATTTGGCGATTTTATCGGTAAAATTTTTGTCGAGAATAAAATTTTGTCCTAAAGATTTTTTGGCGTCGAGTTGATATTTTTTAATTAATTCGGAAGTTGATAAAAGTTGCGACATCTTGTGAGAGTTGGTTTTGCGAACAAAATAAATTTATTTTAGTTTGCGAAAAAAAATAAAATTTTTACGCAAACTAAATAAAAAATTTAGTTTAAATTAAATCTTGTGGATCAAAAAATTTATGACCCAAAGCTTCGGCGACCGCTCGGTAAGTGATCATACCGTCAAACACATTTAATCCCGCCATTAAATTTTTATCGTCGCGAAGTGCTTTGTTGAAGCCTTTATTGGCAATCGCTAAAGTGAAAGGCAAAGTCGAATTTTCTAAGGCTTGCGTCGAAGTGCGCGCAACCGCCCCTGGCATGTTAGTTACGCAATAATGAATTACGCCATCAACTTCGTAGGTTGGATTGCTGTGCGAGGTTGGACGACTTGTTTCGAAGCATCCGCCTTGGTCGATAGAAATATCGACCATCACCGAACCTTTTTTCATTTCTTTAACAATTTTTTTGGACACAACTTTTGGTGCCGAAGCGCCTGGAATAAGGACTGCACCAATTACCAAATCAGCATCGATAACATTTTTTTCAATATTTTCGATCGAAGCGTAAAGCACATTTGCCGAATTGCCAAAAATGTCGCACAAATAACGAATTCGCGCCAAAGATTTGTCGAGAATCACCACTTCCGCGCCCATGCCAATGGCGACTTTAGCCGAGTTGGTTCCCGAAACTCCCCCGCCAATAATTACAACCTTAGCGCGTTCAACACCAGGAACTCCGCCGAGTAAAACACCGCGTCCGCCTTGAGATTTTTCTAAGGCTCGCGCCCCAGCTTGAATTGATAATTTTCCAGCAACTTCACTCATCGGAGCGAGAAGTGGTAAGGATTTATCGTTAGCGGTGACGGTTTCAAAAGCGATGGCGCGACAACCCGCTTTCATCAATAATTTGGTTAAATTCGGTTCGGCCGCGAGATGCAAATATGAGAAAATAATTTGCTCTTTTCTGATTAAATCGCACTCCGATTTTTGCGGTTCTTTTACTTTTAAAATCATTTGTGCTTTTTCGTAAACTTCTTCGGCGGAACCCGCAATTTTAGCACCTGCATTGCGATAATCTTCATCCAAAAAACCGATGCCTTCGCCTAAATTTTTTTGCACCAAAATTTGATGCCCGGCGCTGGTTAATTCTCTAACGCCCGAAGGGGTTGAGGCTGAACGATATTCATGATCTTTTATTTCTTTTGGAACGCCAATTAACATTTTAACTCCTAATTTAAATTTGATATTTTAGTGATGCGAATGATGTTGCTTTCTTTCGAAGTTAAGCTTGGAAAAAGCTCAAATTCAAAAGAAAATTTTTGCTTCGCTTGTGAAATTTCGAGTGGCAAATTTTTGCCTTTTAAAAATAAACAATAGCCATCTTTTTTTAAAAATTTTTGACAATATTCTAAGAGTTTATCGAGTGGCGCCAGGGCTCGCGACATAATGCAATCGAAATTAATATTTTCTAATTCTTCGAGTTTAGCTTGTTGAACAAAAACGCGATTCGGCGAGATGGTTTTAATTTTGCGTAAAAAATCGGCCTTGCGAAAAGATTTTTCCACCAAGTGAATTTCTTTTAAGCCCAGAATAGACAAAACCATTCCCGGCAAGCCTGCACCCGAACCCAAATCGGCGAATTTTTTTTGCGGATTTTGTACAAATTTAATTAATTGGGTGCAATCGAGAATATGACGATTCCAAATTTGATCAATGGTTGATTTGCCAATAAAATTATATTTTTCATTTTCTTGCAAAAGCATTGAAACATAAGCCTCTAAAGCTTTTTTTTGCTCAGGGTTAAGTGTAAAAAAATTTTCAATTTCAACGAAAATTTTTTCTTTTTCTTGCGATATTTTTTGTTCTATTTCAAGTTGCATAAATTCTTAAAAAATTTGGGTTAAGAATTGTAAAAATTTATGAAATTAATTGCAAGTTTGATTTAAAATAAAGTAATTTTGAACGATTTTTTGAGATTTATCAATAAATTTATTAATCTGCATTTCTTGATTTTTTTTTCGAACTTTCATTAAGAGATTCTGCATCAGGAGAATCTTCTTTGTTTCTTTTTTGCGAGGTTGGTGATGGACTTTGTTTTTCTTCGGGCTCTTTTTTCTCAGTCGCAGAAGATTGCAAAGCATCTTTAAGTTTTTTATTCTCAGATTTAAGTTTTTCATTCTCAGCTAATAATCTAGCTATTTCGCTATTTTCTCTTATTTTCTCTCTATGATCAATATTTAAACTTTCTCTAATGTTTGCTGGTATGTTATAATATTCATTTCTTAATTGTTCTATTAAATTACCTACTTCTGGTGGTAATTTTTTATTTACTGTTCGATTAAAAAATTGATCTGCCATTTTTTTATCTACAAGAAGTATTGACATCCTACTTAAAATAGGAAGGTTTGGAAATTTTGGCCATTTTTCTTCATCTAAAAAATTTTCCGGTCTAAGATATGGGTACATGTCATAAGATTTAAGAGTTGTGGTCGCTGATTCAGCAATGCCTATAGTGCCTGAGGCAAGTGCTCCACTAATAGCATCGGGATCTATTTCGGAAGGAAATGAGTCGTTTAACTTTTTGTTAAGTATTAATGGAATGGAACCTTGGAAAATTTCTTTAGTCATATTTTTTAAAGAATCTTTGGAAATTGGTTCTGCTTCATGGGGACTTAAATATTTTTTTGCGAGAGAATTAATATCTCTTCTTAGATCTATTGGGACGAGAAGATTTCTCACTGAAAATGTAGGACAACTTTCCTGCTGAATTATAAAAGGATATGATCTCATGCCATTTGATACAAATAATTCAAGTAATTTTAAAAAGGGTCCTTTATTTTTTAATCCAATCAATTTTGAGTCTATTTTCCTTAATGGTTGTTCTGGAGCCGGGGTTTCTTGAGGACCTTTTTTATAATCTTCGAAAAGAGTTATAGCATCTCTTTGTATTTTAATCTTTTCGTTAAATATCCTTAAATCAAGAGATTCAAAAACAATAAATTCAAAAGATTCAATAGATTCAAAAATATCATTTTTGTATTGTGCAGTGGATTTTGAGCCTATAATTCTTAAATTTGTTACTCCTGAATCAATTAAAAATTTGATATTGTCGATTTTATCTTGATTGCTAGGATCTTCTCTAAATTTGCATAATGCGATACCAATAGGTTTGTATCTAACATCAGCTTCGTGAGTTTCATATCTAGTATATGGAAAAGATTCACTGTAAGAAGTAAATTCTTCTTTAGTTATAAGTTCATCTGACCGATTAATGTCAAAACATTGCTCTCTAAGTAAATAAGTTATAATTTCTTTTAATTCATTATGAATAGCATATCCCAAGGCTCTAAATGAACTGCGATTATTAAAGCAAACTATGTGATCAAATTTATTTGTGCGAATTTCATTCAAGTGATATTCAAGAATATCTTTTTTATCTTCTCTAATTGCCATTCCAGAAATTGTTTCATGGCTACCATCTATTAAAGTGCACGCTTTATGTTCAATTGGCACAACTTGATTATATATTAATAATTGGACAGATTCAAGGTTAGCAAGAACTGCCAAGCCTGAAATTGTATATTGTTTATCATCAATTGTTAGAGATTGATTTAAATTAGGATCTTCTTGTTTTAATTCGTCTATTAAGTTGAATAGTGAATCTTGGTCAGAGTGGTCTTGTTCAAAATCAATATTTTTAAATTTATTCAATATTTTTGTTAATTTTTCATTCAAGTGATATTTGAGAATGTCTTCTTTACCTTCTCTAATTGCCATTCTAGAAATTGTTTCATGGGTACCATCACTTAAAGTTTGCGCTTTATGATTAAGTGGCACAAATTTATTTTCTATTAAAAATTGGACAGATTCAAGGTTAGCAAGAACTGCCAAGCCTGAAATTGTATATTGTTTATCATCAAATGTTAGAGATTGATTTAAATTAGGATCTTCTTGTTTTAATTGTTCTATTAAGCTAATTAGTGAAGCTTTTTCATTGGGGTCTTGATCAGGATTAATATTTTTAAATTTATTAAATATTTCTAGTAATAAATTTAAAGGGGGTTGTTGCAATTCTTCTTGAGGAGTTGGAGAAATAATAATATCTTTAGGTTTATCTGGAGATGAAATTTGAGGGGGGTTTATCATAAGATAAATATTTATAATTTATAAAAAAATATTATTAATAATATTAATTAAAATATTTTTTATTGTAAATAAGTTTAAAACATATTTGTTAAATTTGCTGAATTAAATTTTAAAAAATCTTGACCCGCAAAAATAAAAATTTATAATTTTTCTCAAAAATATTTAAGGCTAGATTTAATTTTAAAAAGCATTTTTAGAATGAAAATTTGGTGTAAATTTATTACAAAGAAAATTCCAAATCATATATTATGAAAATTTCAGCAACAGTTAAAAAAATTCTTTCACATTATGAAAGTGATAATCCCGGAACTAAGGCCAATCTTGCCAGAATCTTGATGCATGGTAAATTAGGTGGCACCGGAAAAATGGTTATTTTGCCCGTCGATCAAGGTTTTGAACATGGTCCTGACCGCAGTTTTGCTATGAATCCAGATGCTTATGATCCACATTATCATTATGATTTAGCGATTGAAGCGGGTTTGAACGCTTACGCAGCACCCCTAGGCATGATTGAAGCGGGAGCAGATAGTTTTGCTGGACAGATTCCAACAATTTTAAAAATTAATTCTTCAAACTCACTTCACAATGGCGGAACTGCTCCGCACCAAGCTACAACAGCTTCGGTTAAAGACGCTTTGCGTTTGGGTTGCTCGGCGATTGGCTTTACCATTTATCCCGGATCTGACGCAGCTTTTGATATGTTTGAAGAAATTTCTAGCATCGCTGAAGAAGCTAAAGCCAACGGTTTAGCGGTGGTGATTTGGTCTTATCCACGTGGTGGCGATTTGTCAAAAATTGGCGAAACGGCGATGGATATTTGTGCTTATGCAACGCACATTGCAGCAATGCTTGGAGCTCACATTATTAAAGTTAAGCCACCAACTCAAGCCCTAGAGAATCTTGAAACCATCAAGGTTTATGAGAAATTAAAAATTCCGATGAACACTCTCGAAGAAAGAGTTAGTCATATTATACAAACTGCTTTCAACGGTCGTCGTATCGTGGTTTTCTCGGGCGGAAATGCTAAAGGTGAAGACGATATTTATAATGAAATTCGTCAAATTTATAAAGGTGGAGCAAATGGCTCTATCATTGGTCGCAACACTTTTCAACGTCCAAGAGAAGAAGCTTTGAAAATGCTTGATAATATTATTAAAATTTATCAAGGAAAATAATTTTAGCTTTAATTTGCTAAGTCATGAATAGTCAAAAATTTGATATCGCCATTGTCGGAAGCTCTTTTGCCGGCATGACTTGTGCTTTAACTTTGGCACAAATTTCGCCACAAATTTCCATCGCTTTAATCGAAAAAGAAAATATTTTCGATAAGGTGCGCGGTGATGATGGGCGGGCTTACGCCATCTCATCATCATCGTTAAAACTTTTTAAAGAACTTGGAATTTATGATGAATTGCAAAATGTTGCCGGCAAAATTTCTGATATAAAAATTACCGATTATAAATCGCCTTTTGTCCTAGATTTCATTGGCTTGGAAGTTGATGAAAAAGATGGTCAACTCGGGCAAATTATTGAAAATCATTTTATTTTCGAAGCTTTAAAAAATAAAATTTCTCAACAAAAAAATATCACAATTTTTTGTCCAAATTTTTATCAAGAAATTAATTTTGAGGAAAAAGTTTTAATTGAATTAAATGATAAAAAATTTATCGAAACAAAATTACTCTTAGCCTGCGATGGGAGATTTTCTAAGCTTCGCGAGCTTTATAAAATTCCAACTCAAACTAAAAATTATCATCAAACCGCAATCGTTTTTAAAATTTCGCATCAAATTCCGCACCAAAATATTGCTTACGAAAAATTTTTACCAAGCGGTCCTTTGGCGATTTTGCCTTTGAAGGATCAAAATCAATCTTCAATTGTGTGGATTGCACGCGATGAAGAGTCTCAAGCGATTTTAAGTCTCGATCAAGAAAATTTTTTACAACAATTGCATAAAAAAATGGAAAATTGTTTGGGCAAATGCGAAATAATTTCGTCAAAATTTTCTTATCCGCTTATTATGATTTTGGCACAAGATTTTTATCATCAAAAAATGTTATTGATTGGCGATTCAGCTTGCGGAGTCCATCCAATCGCGGGTCAAGGCTTTAATTTGGCGATAGTTGGCATCAAAAATTTACGCGATTTAATCGCACAAAATATTTTATGTGGTTTAGAAATTTCTTCGGAAAATTTAATCAAATCTTATCATCAAAAAACCCGCAATAACGCTAGAAAAATGGTGGTCGCCACCGATGTTTTAAATTCAATTTTCGAAAGCAAAAGTTTGGTTTTAAAAGCGGGACGCAATGTCGGTTTGGGTGTTATAAATTTACTGCCAAAAGTTAAAAAATTTTTTATAAAAAATGCTGGAGGCTTTTAAATGGGGCTTCGCGGTAATATTTTATTAAAAATTTATCAAATTTTTTCGACAATAATTTTGCCTTTTTTATTTTTTTACATTTTAAATCGTAAAAAAAAATCGAAAGAACATCCACGCAGATTTTTAGAAAGATTCGCCATTACAAAAATTGCAAAACCACAAAATTGTCAATTATTTTGGGTTCACGCCGTAAGTGTTGGCGAATCAAATTCGGCGTGGATTTTAATTGAAAATTTATTAAAATTTTCGCCAAATATTTCTATTCTTTTTACTTCAACCTCAACCACTTCGGCGCAAATTATTAAGCAAAAAATATTACAAAATGAATTATTTAAAAATCGAGTAATTCATCAATTTTTGCCCATAGATAGTTATTTTATTGTGCAAAAATTTCTTAATCATTGGAAGCCAAGAGCCTGCATTTTTGTTGAGTCGGAGATATGGCCAAATTTTATTTATTGTGCTCACAAAAAAGCTATTTTGAGTTTTTTAATTAATGCTAGAATTTCACAAAAAAGTGCTTCGCAATGGCTTTTGTTAAAAAAATTAGGTTTCAATATTTTTGATTATTTTTCAACAATTTTTGCCCAGAGTTTGCAAGATAAAAATCTTTTACAAAACCTTACGAAAAATAATATTTTTTACGAGGGAAATCTTAAATCGCAAAATTCTAAACTTGAAGTTGATGTACAAAAATTGCAAGAATTAAAAACGCAAATTGGTGCTCGTAAAATATGGCTTTGCGCCTCTACTCATGCGGGTGAGGAAGAATTAATTTTATCAACGCATCAACGTTTAAAAAAACAATTTTCTGATTTATTAACGATTATAGTTTTGCGTCATCCCAATAGGGCTAGCGAGGTTTGCGAGCTTTTGAAAAATTTTAATTTTTCACAAAGAAGTATAAATCAAAACATTATTGAATCTACGGAAATCTATCTCGTTGACAGTTTGGGTGAGCTTGGAATTTTTTATTCTTTGGTGAATTTTACTTTTATTGGTGGTTCGCTTTTAGAAATTGGTGGACATAATCCGTTTGAAGCGATTCAATTAAATTGTGCGGTGATTAGTGGTTCGCGGGTTTTTAATTTTGCCGAAATTTACGCCGATTTACAGCAAAAAAATGCTTGCGAAATTGTTAAAAATGGCGATGAACTTTGTGAAATTGTGCAGAAATTTTTACAAAATCCAGAATTGATTTTGCCTTACTCCGATAATGCTAAAAAGGCTATCACAACTTCACAAAATACTTCGCAAAAAATTATTGAAAAGCTTGATGCAATTTTAATGCTAAATAATTAATTTATATTTTATGAAATCGATTTTTTGTTGCATAAGAGTCCCTTTGGAAAATTCGCACTTAATGCCAGCCGAGTCTGTAAAAGCTTCTCAACCGCTTTTAGCAAAGATTACTGGTGGATTGGATTTGGATCAAATTCAAGAGCCGTCACCAAATATTTCTTCCCCGATTCATCGATTGAAAAAAAAAGTTACATTTAAAAATGATTCTAAAGCAACTAGTTCCTTTATGGTAAGGTCCGCCCAAATCGATGATTTTTCTGAATCAGAGCCAATAAATAATATTCAAATTTTTGCTCATCAGATTAGTGATTCGGGTTTATTAAAATCACAAAGGCAATAAAATATTATTGTGAAAAACCAACGCCCGTCTAAGTTTAATCAATAAGAGCATTTTAATAAAATCGTCAATTTTAAAATTGATTTATAAAAATTTTCGCTTGGCGTTTTTTATATTAATTTTGTCTTTTTTGTTAAAATTAAATTTATAGAATTAAAATTTGATTTTTAACAAAATATTTAAACAATGATTAGAGCTAAAGATTTATCAATTTCTTTTTCGGGACATGAAGTTTTTTCCGAAGGCAATTTTATAATTAATCCACGTGAAAAGGTTGGGCTGATTGGTCGAAATGGCAGTGGCAAATCAACTTTTTTAAAATTAATTTTAAAAAAAATAGAACCCGATAGTGGTGCGGTTGAAATCCCGCGAGGCTACAGAATAGGGCATTTAGAACAACATATTCATTTTACCCACAATACAGTTTTAGAAGAAATTTGTTCAGTTTTGCCCGAAGATCGTGAACATGAAGGCTGGAAAGGTGAAAATATTTTATACGGCTTGGGCTTTACGGAATCAGACTTACAAAAGGATCCAAAAAATTTTTCTGGCGGTTATCAAGTTAAATTAAATTTAGCTAAATTATTGTTAATCGAACCGCAAATGTTGTTGCTCGATGAGCCGACAAATTATCTCGATATTCACTCAATTCGCTGGCTTAAAGAATTTTTGCGCGAATGGGAAGGCGAGTTGATTTTAATTACGCATGATCGTGATTTCATGGATAGCGTTATTACGCACACTTTGCTTCTTCACCGCAACACTTTCAAAAAAGTTCCCGGAAATACTCGCGGAGTTCGTGAAAAAATTGCGCTCGAAGAAGAAATTTACGAAAAAACTCGAGTCAATGAAGAAAAACAACGTCAAAAAACTCAAGAATGGATTGATCGTTTCGGCGCCAAAGCCAGTCAAGCCAGTCGCGTTCAATCTCGAGTAAAAATGCTGGAAAAAATCGATGTCAAAGAAAAATTGGACAATATTCAAAACCTCGATTTCGCTTTTAATCACAAGCCTTTTGCTAGCAAAGAAAATTTGATTGAAGTTGAAAATTTGGCATTTGGTTATAATCCTGAAAATCGTTTAATTAATGATTTATCTTTCAAAATTGCCAATGGTGAAAAAATTTGCGTAATTGGAAAAAATGGTAAAGGAAAATCAACTTTGTTAAAACTTATAACGCAAGACATTCAGCCCTTGAAGGGCGCGGTCAAAGTTCATAGTAAAGTTGAAATTGGTTTTTTTGGACAAATGAATATTGATCGTTTGGATAAAAATTCCACAATTTATGAAGAGCTTCAAAAGGTTGACGAACGCTTGCCCCAAAGTCGTGTCCGTCAGGTTTGTAGCAATATGATGTTTTCGAGCGACTTGGCAAATAAGAAAATTTCGGTGCTTTCGGGTGGCGAAAAAAGTCGCGTAATGCTTGGAAAAATTTTATTAAAAGGTGCAAATTTATTATTACTCGATGAGCCAACCAATCACCTCGATATGGAATCTTGCGACTCACTTAAAGAAGCGATAAAAAGCTTTGAAGGTGCTTTAATCATGGTTTCGCACGATGAAGGAATGTTGAAAGAAATCGCTAATAAATTGGTGGTTTTCGATGATGATAAAACATTTACTTTTGAAGATTCCTATGAGTTCTTCTTAAAAAGAAAAGGTTGGAAGGATAGTTAATTGAAATAAATAAATTCTCATTTTATTTCAAAAAAAATATTTAACTCAATAAACTAACAATAAGCTGGATAAATTTTATATATAATCATAAAAATTTTTTAATATAAAAATTTAACAATTTATTTTTTAGTTTATGAAAAAAGATGACTCTTCAAAATTAGAAAAATCAGTTGAAAACAGAAATCGTAGGGTAAAAAGATCGGCTTCGTTATTTATGTTATCAAATGTCGCGGTTGATGATTCTGTTGCACAGGGTGTGGAGCAAAATGAGGCTGGTGATATCGGTAATCAAGCACCGAAGAAGCGACTACACACATCATTACCATTATCATTTATTGCAACAAGCGAAGGTAGTGAAGAGATGCCAAAATTAGAGCTTTCACCATCCGCTTCGATGAATTTCGGCGTCAACCCTGATTATGGCTTTGAAGCTGAAAGTGCTAATGATAAAATAATTAACGAGTCTTTGGAAGCAAATTTTACCAGCCCGGGACCAAGAGCGCCAATTCGTCAGGCTAGTAGTAGATCATTATTGCAATTTGTTGATGATTTAGCGGTGAAGGATAAATTTATGGATTTGGAATCTTCTGAAATAGAAAAATATTTTGGCGATACTGAACAAGAAAAATCATCGCCATCTTCATCGCCAAAGGCAAGCTACACAAGAATTGAGACCGCTAAAAAAAATATCACCGATAAAGAAAAATAAAAAAAGGTACTAGGTTAATTTTGTTTTTATCTAAATAATTTTATATAACTCTCAAACGTAAAATTGCGATTGCGTTTTTGCCCCGTTATTTCTTTCAAAATTTTTAATTTCACAAAATCGTCAATTAAGCGTAAAGCGGTTGAAATATTGATTTTGAAAAGCTTCACCACATCAGAGCTATCAACCATCGGATTGGAATAAAGATGTTGCAAAAACTCTCTCGCCATTTCTTGTTTTTTGCCAAGTTTGGCGATTTTTATTTCCGCCTCGCTTCTTAATTTTATAATATTTTTGAAAGTTTGAATTGAATTTTCTGAAGTTGCACGGACGCCTTCTAAGAAGAATTTTAGCCATTGCACTAAATCATTGTGAGTTCGAACGCGGGTTAAATTATCGTAATAAAGCGATCGGTGTTTTTCAAAAAAATCAGACAAATAAAGTGTTGGTTTCGACAATAACTCATTGCTAACTAAATAAAGCGTAATCAACAATCGACCTATTCTGCCATTGCCATCAAGAAATGGGTGAATGGTTTCGAATTGATAATGGGCGATGCCAATTTTTATTAATTGTGGAATTACTAAATTTTCATTGTGCAAAAACTTTTCCAAATCATTCATTAAATCATCGACCGAGTCTTGATGGGGCGGAATAAAAACCGCATCACGCAAACTCGCGCCACCAATCCAGTTTTGACTTTTACGAAATTCACCGGGAGTTTTGCGATTTCCTCTAGCGCCCCGCATCAGCGTTTTATGTGCTTGTTTTAGCAAGCGATTGCTTAGAGGAAGTTTATCCAAAGATTTTATCGATTGATTCATGGTTTCGACATAATTGTGAACTTCAAGCCAATCATCTTTTTTTTCGGCTTCGATATTTTCTTCCTTTTGCACGGCGTCATCAATGTTGGTCTGCGTTCCTTCGATTCCGCTACTCTTAGTTCCTTCTTTCAAAATATGCATTTTGATAAAAAAATCGACATCGGGAATTAACTGCGAAAAGGCATTTAATTCGCCAAGTTTTATATCGGCTTGGCTTAATAAAAATTGGAGCTCGGCATTGTCTATTAGCCATTCTACATTAATCTTCGATGGCTCAAAGCTTTTATATTGATAACGCTGAATCGAGTTACCTGATTTGAAATTAGTAATGCTCATAATTTGTTTATAAATTGATTTAAAGCAACTATAAATATAATTACTTGTATTTCAAGTAGTTTTGTGCGATTATTATCATTTATAAATCAGAAATTGATTAAGACAAAAGGTATTAGGTTCCTGTTATTTCTCCAATTAAGAAAAAAGGTACCAGGTTCCTTTTATTTCTGATTGTTGAAATCCAAGCTGTTTTTATTTAGAAAATTAAAGAAATTAATGGCATTTTATTCGCAGTTTATTAGCATTAATTCTACCAATAATTTAAGTTAGTAAAAAAAACTTACCTCTGCCAATAATCACCCCAATCAACCGCTATCAAGTCGCTACCATTCACCCAAATGGCTTGAAGTTGGTTTTGTTGAAGCGAACTTTAGAAGTGAAAAAAATCGTGGTTATTTATTGGGCAATAAGTGGCGGGATTAATTGAATAATTTAAAAATAAAAAGTACATTAATATAATGATAATAACAAATTATGCCATTTCAATTTTTTAAACATTTTATAATTAATTAATAAGTTGAAACGGTATACGAACAGTAAAAATAATAAAGTAATATGAATCAATCTGCTCACAATAAATCAATATCCTTAATTTGGTCAATAGCAGACGATTGTTTGCGCGATGTATATGTAAGAGGAAAATATCTACCGATGCAATCCGCAGCGCTAAAAATTCCAGGCTATCCAAACCTTGAAGTTATTCCTGCAACACAATCTCTTGCAAAT
>SXGQ01811541.1_pt1 | contig 18107 bp, 16 predicted proteins | sample 3178371 | NCBI WGS metagenome assembly SXGQ01 (sample SAMN11356859, study PRJNA531348) | freshwater metagenome | isolation source: freshwater sample F1-20 | place: China: Fuxian Lake, Yuxi | collected 2017-12-25 | reverse complement strand
GGACGGCGATCGGCGCACCGTCTATGGGTGCTACCAGTACGACGGCCGTTGGCGGAAGGTGGCCGACGCGATGGTGGCCCACTACGGGATCAAGCCCGGCGACCGGATCCTCGACGTCGGATGCGGCAAGGGCTTTTTGCTCTACGACTTCACGCAGGCGGTGCCGGGCGTGGAGGTGACCGGGATCGACGTTTCTCGCTACGCCCTCGACCACGCCAAGGAAGAGGTCCGGCCGTTCCTGCGGGAGGCGTCGGCGGCGAAGCTGCCCTTCCCCGACAAGAGCTTCGACCTCGTGATCTCGATCAACACGCTCCACAACCTGTACTGCTACGACCTCTATGACGCCCTCAGGGAGATCGAGCGGGTTGGTCGCCGGCACAAGTACATGTGCGTGGAATCATGGCGGACGGAAGAGGAGAAGGTGAACCTGCTCTACTGGCAGTTCACCTGCGAGATGTTCTGCACGCCCAGGGAATGGGAGTGGTGGTTTCAGCACGCCGGCTACACCGGCGACCATTCGTTCATCTATTTCGAGTGATGCTCGTCGGCCCTGCGGTTTTGCGACAGGAGTCGCGCGAGCAGATCGGCGACGCCGATCGTGTCGGCCATGTCGTGGAGGTAGGCCGCATCCAGTCCGCTGCCGTGCAGGCGGACCAGTTTCGAGACGTCGTCCCACTGCCGCTCCGACGTCTCGTCGGTCAGCCGAAACCACTCGAGCTTGGCGAGGATCGAGTCTTCCACCGTGGCAACGGGGATTGGCTCCGTCGCCGAAGGCCCGAACGACGCCGGACGGGCCCGGCCCAAGGCCGACTCGTCGAACCGCCGCCCACGATGGACGAACACGTCGATCTTGTAGGACGTAGGCAAGTGAATCAGGTTGAAGCATTTCCGCTGTCTCACCGCCTCGCGGGCGGCCCCTGGATTCGCGTAGTAGTCACCCCCGCAGGCGACGATGAACGGCTCGACGTGGGCCTCGTCGAGGGCACACACCAGATCGACGTCCATCGTCGAACGAATCGCGCCATGGAACGTGCTGGCGACGCTGCCACCCACATAGTGCGCCACACCGAGCCCGCGCAGAGCCGAGACGACAGGCTCGAGGGCGGCCACGAGGTCGTCGAAATCACTCACCGTGCCCGCGCTCCAAGCCACTCCCGAACCTCGGTGGCGAGTTGCTGGCCGTATGCCAGAGCCAGGTAACGAAGCCGCACTTCCTGATTGGAAAGCTGAGGCTCTGCAGCATGCATCGCGGCAATCGCGAGGTCACGGCCGCGGCGGGAACTAGCCACCATCTTGTGCAGCCTTTCCTGCGGTGTGAGCGCACGAAAACACGCCAGCTGCACGTCGAGTGCGTCGGGGGCCGTGTCCGTCACCGTGGTGGACATCGTCATAGCCTGCACCTCCCCGCCCATCGTATCCGAAGAAGCAGAGATCTGCCGCTGGCACAAAGACGGCCTTCGCATTCCCGTCGCAAGCGGCAGCACCGAGCGAGGCACCGCCGCTCGTGTGGTAGTATTTAGGAGTTCCATCTGGCTTTTTCCCAGCCGGTGTATCGCCGTGAAGGCCCGCGCCGCCATCCTCGTCGAGCAACGCAAACCCCTCGTCATCGAGGACGTGGAGGTGCCCGTACTCAAGCTCGGGCAGGTGCTCGTCAAGGTGCTCACAAGCGGCATCTGCGGTTCCCAGATCGGCGAGATCGAGGGCGTGAAGGGCCCCGACAGGTTCCTGCCCCATCTCCTCGGCCACGAGGGTTGCGGCGAGGTGCTGGAGGTGGGCGAGGGCGTGCGGCACGTGAAGCCAGGCGACCGGGTCGTGCTCCACTGGCGAAAGGGGGCGGGGTTGGAGTCGGTGCCGCCCGTCTATGAATCGAAGATCGGCCGCGTGAATGCCGGTTGGGTGACGACGTTCAATGAATACGCCGTCGTCTCGGAGAACCGCCTGACGCCGGTACCGGCCGACTTCGACCCGGAGGTCGCTGCCCTCTTCGGCTGCGCCGTCACGACCGGCTTCGGCGTCGTCAACAACAACGCCCGGCTGGCCATCGGAGAATCCATCGCCATCTTTGGCGCCGGAGGCATCGGGCTGAACATGGTGCAGGGAGCGGCGCTGGCGGGCGGCAATCCGATCATCGCCCTGGATCGCTTCGACAACCGGCTGGACCTGGCCCGCTCGCTCGGCGCGACGCATGTGATCAACGTCACGAAGGCCGATGCCGCCGATGAGATCCGCCGGATCGTGGGCCATGACGGCGTGGACGTGGCGGTGGACAACACGGGCAATGTCGACGTGATCGCGCTGGCGAGCCGGCTGACGAACTCCCGCGGTCGTACGGTTCTCGTGGGAGTTCCGCCCCAGGACAGCACGGCGGCGATCTCCACGCTGCCCCTGCACTTCGAAAAGCGGCTCATCGGGTCGCACGGCGGCGAATGCCGGCCGGAGATCGACATTCCCCGCTTCGTGCGGCTCGTGCGGGACGATCGGCTGGCGCTCGGCTCGATTGTGGGCTGGCGTTATCCGCTTGCGGATGTCAACACCGCAATGGCCGAGATGACTACCGGTCGGCTCGCGGGACGTGCGATCTTGCACTGTTCCAGCACATAGACTCAACATGGAATCCTGAGGGTACTCATGGCACGCACGGTGGAACCGCAATACGAACGCTGTCTGGAGATTGCAGAGCAGTCGGGCCGCACAAAACTTGGGCTCATGACAAACCAGGTGTGGCACGACGACCCGCGGCGACTCGCGTTCGTTCTCGCCCGATACAAGTTTGTTTCCAAGATGTTGAGCGGCATGGGTCGGGTGCTGGAGGTTGGCTGCGCCGACGCATTCGCCACCCGCATCGTCTTGCAGGAGGTCGGCAGCGTCACGGCCGTGGACTTCGATCCACTGTTCATCGAAGACGTCAAGGCTCGAATGGACGCAAGATGGGCCATCGATGCGAGAGTGCACGACATGCTCGAAGGACCAGTGGACGGGATGTTCGATGCGGCCTACGCCGTTGATGTGCTTGAGCACATTCCAGTTCACAAAGAAGATTTGTTTCTTGGAAACATCGCCTCCTCGCTCACGGACTCGGGCGTTCTCATCGCAGGGATTCCTTCCCTGGAATCGCAGGCCTACGCCTCGCCTCCGAGTAAGGCGGGCCATGTGAATTGCAAAGACGCTCCCCGCCTTCGAGCTACTATGAGCCGCCACTTTCGCAACGTCTTCATCTTCTCGATGAACGACGAAGTTGTGCACACGGGTTTCTATCCCATGGCGCATTACCTATTCGCATTGTCATGCGGACCGATCCGGCAGGGAGCCGGCACGCTGTGACGTCATGACTGCCGCTGGCGCCTCGCTTGTGATTGGTGCTACGGGTTTGCTTGGACGCGCTATATCGGAGCGTTTGCGAAGCCTCGGGCATCGTGTTTTGGAAACGAAGCGGCAATCGGGTGACGGAAGTCCATCACTCGACATCAGTGCCATGACGGGGTCATGGGCACCCCCGAGTGGTGTCGCGACGGCATATTTGTGTGCCGCTGTGACATCACAGAGAGTATGCCGGGCATTGTTCGACGAGGCCTACGCTGTGAACGTCACAAACACCGTCTTGCTGGCTCGCCGGCTTGTCGATGCAGGCATATTTGTCGTCTTTCCGTCAACTAATTTGGTGTTCGACGGCAGTCGACCCCATGAGCAAGCCAACGCTGCGCGATGCCCGCGCACAGCCTATGGACGCATGAAAGCAGACGCGGAGCAAAGGCTGCTCGCTATTGGTGGGGGCATAGGGATCGTGCGTTTGACCAAGGTCGTCCACAGCCATCTACCCATCTTTGTGCAATGGCGCTCCACCTTGTCCCGCGACGCCGACGTGCACCCTTACCATGACATGGTGTTTTCGCCTCTCCTGCTTCGTGAGGCCGTTTCCGTTTTGATCACTGCTGGTCGGGCTCGGGCGGAAGGAGTAATGCAGGTCTCTGCCCAAGATGATATTTCCTATGCGGAAGCATGCCGCCTTCTTGCGAAATGTCTCGCGGTTCCTGAAGCCCGAGTGAAGCCAGTGGCGTGGCAAGAAGCTCAATCAGGCCTTGAGCACGTTCCCGAGCATACGACACTCGGAACCGGCCGCGCCGAAGAAGTCTGCGGATTTGCGCCACTCAAGGCTCAAGCCGTACTCGAGGAAGTCTTTGCACATCCGACTGCGATTCAGGGTGCGCCGTGACATTTGCGTGATCAGCCGAATCGGCGATAGCACGCCTATGGGCCCGGGCTTTTGGCTACCCGGTCACGTACCTCGGCTGCTCGCGCCCGATACACGGCTATCGCCCCCGATGACTTTTTGCCGGATGTGGGATAAACGATTTTGCCCACTCGCCGAATGAGAATCTCGAGCAAACTATGCGCAACGGAGCAGATGTTGCGAAAAGTAAACGCTTTCGAGCTTCCGCCCGCTCGCTCTTCTTGGATCACGGGAACCTCGATGTATGTGGCTTGAAGATCGAGTAGCCTCGTAATCAGATCTGCTTGAAATCCGAAACCGTGCGAGTTGGAGTGCCACCTCATGACGTTGTACCGCAAATTGATGGGCAGGCCGTTGTAGTATCGAATTCGGTGTCCCCCAAGAGCGTTAACCATCATGGTGTAGGTGCGCGATACAGCTTTACGAAACCAAGAGCGACCTCGCACTTCGGCGGGGTACGTCAAAATGATGTCGGCCTCGCCAAGATGCCGCAAGGCGCTGACAAGCGTCTCCTTCGACTCCACGTTGTCTCCGCAAACCAGTCGATAGTATTTACCTCGGCCACGAAAAGCGCCTTCGGCAAAGTTGGCGCCGAGCCCTTGGTTGGTTTCGTTGACGTAGAGCGTGATCGGTTCATCAGGGTGGGCGTCCTGAAACCCGCGGACGACTTCCACGGACCGATCCGTGGAGGCATCATCGATGATGACAATGTCATACGAGCAGCCGACATCCTTAAGCGCGGCCAATACAGTCTCAAGAGTGCCAACGATGCCCAGTTCCTCGTTGAAGCAGGCAATAAAGACCGTGATGTCGCAGTCGTTGTGAATTTCGAGTGAGGTCTGCATGCGGTTTTTCATCGACGGGAATGACGGGTTCCGATGATACCCGATCGCAGGCCGTCGAAGATTCGGGCCACGATGAGAAACGGCAGCCGGCCGCTGTGCAAACGCCCGGCCTTTTCGACGAGATGGCCGCCCCGCACCAGCCGGTCGAGGCGGATCGCGACGACCTGCCGCGAGTCGTAGGCGGCCATGACCGCGTCGGCAGGCTTGCCGCCCCCGGCGGCAAGCAACTCTTCCAGCAGGCGTATCCGTAGTGACGCCACGGTGAGGTTCACGAAATTGAAGTAGCCGAAGGCGAAGGCCAGGTACGTAAGCAGGTCGAGCCCGAGGTAGGCGACGCGATCGGCCGCGCCAATGTCCATCCGGCCGGTGGCACAGCCCGCGACGGCGGCGTCGACGACGAGGCCCAGAAAGAACCCGATTCGCAGCGAATGGTAGGGCCCGCGGCCCGGCAAGCACCGCGCTACGGCGATCTGGCCGAGGCAGTACGCAGCCAGCCCGAACACGGGCGCCAGCACGACGAGTGGATAGGAAGCGTTCACGTCCCTCAGCCCCCAAGATCGAACCGCAAGAGCCGCCGCCACGTGGCGAACGTTCCTGCCCAGGCCCGGCCCTTCGCCGTAAGCACCAGCCGGCCGGCCTCGTCGCGGATCATGCCGTCGCGCAGCATTGCGGCAAGGCGAATCTCTACCGGAGAGACGTCGAGCAGCAAGGTCTGTAGTTCCTCCCGCGACTGCCCGCGGTTGCCCGCGTCGGCCACGCGGCAAAGAATCGTCATGCTGGGGCTGCGCTCCTCGATCGCTGAGTAGGCGACGATGTAGGCCAGCATGGCCGCCACGTGGAAGATCGCCACGTGCAGCACCTCCCACGGATTAGCGAACCGCCAGGCGGGCGGCCACCACGGCGAGGTGGCCAGGCCCGCCGCCAGTGTGCCGGAGAAGATCGCCAGTAGCCAGGCGGTCTGGCGGGCGGGGATGCGCACCCGCCAGACGAGCCAGTGGACGAGAAATCCGGCCGCTGCACACACGAGGGCGATTGCCAGGACGCGCACGATTAGGGTGCTTTCGGGCGGGAAAAATTTCTTCATGAGTTGGGCTAGCAAATGAAGCCCGCCCAAGAAAAGACCATACCAACCGTTCGCCGGCCCGCAATCAAACCCCACAAATTCTTGCGACCGTCATGGGAAGAGCCGATACGTGATTCCACATAGAGGTGACGGCCATCCCAGGTGAGGTAAGGGCCGTGACGGTCGCCGTTGCCGTGGTACCATAAGCGGTTTTCTGCCAGTGGTGCTCCCGCCGCGAGATTTTTTCCATGGCCGGTTGCGAGTCCACGAAAACGGTCTCATCGCTGGGATTCATTGCGAGTTTGATAGTCGTTGTCTGCGTTGCCTGGTGTGCCGGTAACGGGATTTGGACCGCGACGGCACTTTCCCGGCCGACCACCTACCTCGATCCCGAGAAGGCGGACGTCGTGCACTCCCTTGCCATGCTCAAGGCAACGGCGCGGGGTGAGTTTCCACTGTTCGGCTGGAAGGGCGTCGAGCACCTTGGCGCCCCCTACACCGCCAACTGGAACGACTGGCCGATGGTGGAGGACATCCTGGTCCTTGGATTCGGCTTGATGGTGAGGCTCTTTGGCCTATTCGCCGGCCTCAACGTCGCGATGCTCCTTGGCAATGTCCTCGCCGCGGCCGTGTATTACGGCGTCGCCCGCCACCTCGACTGCCGACCCCACTGGGCGTTCACGGCCGCGCTGGCCTTCGGCCTCGCCCCCTTCATTTTCGCCCAGGCGCCGTACCACATCACCTGCGAATGGGTCTGGCATATCCCGCTGTTCCTGCTCGTGTGGCGCTGGGTATCGACCGATCCGGGGATCGTTCCGAAGTCGCGGCAGTTCTGGCAGGCCTGCGGCATCGGCTTTCTCACCGGCTGCCTGAATCCCTACTTCACCAACGCCCTCTGCCAACTCACGCTCCTCGGCGGCGGCATCCAGTGGCTGCGGAACCGGAAGCGGCCCGCTTTGCTCTCCGCGTTGGCCGTGGTCGGGGCCGCCGCGATCGCCTTCGCCCTGATGAACCTCGACACCTGGACCTACAAGCTCGCCCACGGGCCGAACGAAGGCGCTCTCGTCCGCGAATACAAGTGGCTCGAGATCTACGGCCTCAAGGTCAAGGACCTGTTCATCCCGCCGGTCATGCACCGCTCCGACGCATTCGCGAACTTCTCCAAGGCCCACCGACAGGCGGCGCCGCTCCTCGACGAAGGGGCTTCCTACCAGGGAATCGTGGGTCTCGCCTGCTTAATCTGGCTCGCGGTCACGTCCATCCGCTGCATGATCACCGGCCGTGAGAAGGACGTGCCGATGGAGGCCTGGCAGGTGCTGTGGATCGTGCTCATGTTCACGACCGGCGGCCTCAACGCCCTGTTCGCGGCCACCACCGGCTTCACGATGTTTCGCGGCGGCTGCCGCTACAGCATCGTGATCCTCGCCATCACGCTGCTCTGGGCCGCCCGGCGGCTGTCGGCCATGCAGGCCGAGGCGGAGCGGACGCGGCCCGCGGGAGCGACCGATTGGCGGTGGCTGGCCGGAGCCGTCTTAGCCTGTCTCGTGATCCTCTGGGACCAGGTGCCGCGGCCACCGACGGCCGAGGAGACCGCGACGATCGCCCGCCAGGTCGCGGCCGACCGCGAGTTCACCGAGAAGATGGAGGCCGCGCTGCCCACCGGGGCGATGGTGTTCCAGATGCCCGTGATGGAGTTTCCGGAGGCACCGATTCCGGGCGTGCCGCCGTACGACCACTTCCGACCCTACCTCTACAGCAAGGACCTCCGCTATTCGTTCGGCTCGATGAAGGGCCGCGACCGGGAGAAGTGGCAGCCGGCCGTGCAGGCGAAGTTCTTCGAGGGGGCGTCGCTCGACCAGCAGGCGGGATTGATCCGGGTGAAACCGGCGAACGCCAGGATCGCTGTCGACGAACTCAAGCGGCTCGGGTTTTCCGCGATCTACATCAACCGCAACGGGTTCCCCGACCGTGGTCGGGGCATCGAAGAGGCACTCCTCGAGATGGGCTACACGAAGCCGCCGATCCGCAACGCGACCGGTGACCTGGCCTGCATCATCCTGGAGTGACGAACACCGTCTCCACCCAGTCGAGCAGGCTGGCGTAGGCCGTCACGCCGAGTTCTTGGCGGCGGTCGCGGTGCGGATCCGCGGCCGGATCGGCGACGATCGCGGCCGCGCGGATGCCGGCGTTGATCCCCGCCTCCCAGTCGGCCGGTGAATCGCCCACCATCCACGCGGCCCCGGCGGCAAGGCCGTGGGCGGCTAGCATTTCCTCGATGAAACGCGGCGACGGCTTGCGGTACACCGCCGGCTCGTCAGGCCGCTCCGGCGCCACGCAGATCCCGGCGAAGACGTCGGCGCCAAGGCCCAGGAGGTCGACGAGGCGACGATTCTGGGCCTCCACGTCGGCGAGCGTGAAGTAGCCGCGACCTACCCCCGACTGGTTCGTGAACAGGAACAGCTTCGTGGACGCCGCCCGCGCCCGCTCGAGCGCCTCGCGGACGCCGGGCAGCAGCACCACGCCCTCCGGAGAGGCGAGGTAGTGCCGGTTCTCGATCAGCGTGCCGTCGCGGTCGAGGAAGATCGCCTGCGGTGCTGGGAGGCGGGGGGACATGCGACTAATCTACCCCGGAAGCCGGGGCGGCATGCCGCCCGTGACGGCGCGATTCGGCCGAGGCATACTCCAAGACAGGGACTTCACTCGATGCACGCCGCCCGCACTCCACGCCAGACTCCGGAAAACGACGGGCCTGGCCGCGCGTCTGTGCCGCCGCGTGGCGAGTCGGCGGCGCCGCGAATCCTCGTCGTGGGCGACCTGATGCTCGACCGGTATTTCACCGGTTCGGTCGACCGCGTCTCCCCGGAGGCGCCCGTCCCGATTCTCAACGTGCGGCAGACCTTCCTCCGCCCTGGTGGCGCGGGGAACGTGGCGGTGAACGTGGCGGCGATGGGGGGCGGCGCCGTGCTCCTGGCCGCGGTCGGCACCGACGAAGCGGGCCGCGAACTCAGGGATGCGCTCGAGGCCGACGGCGTCGGCTGCGGTGAACTCGTGGTGACCGGGTCGATTCCCACGACCGTCAAGACGCGGCTTCTCGCAGGCCACAACCAGATCGCGCGGTTCGATCAGGAGGCGGTCCTCGACGACGCCGGCGTCCTCGCGGAACTCGTCCGCCGCTGCGTGCGGCTCGTCGCCACGACCGACGTGGCCGTGATTTCCGACTATGCGAAGGGCACCTGCAACCAGGCCGTCTGCCGGGCCGTGATCGAGGCGGCCCGCGGCAAGGGCATCCCGGTGATCGTCGACCCCAAGGGCCAGGATTTCACGAAGTATGCCGGTGCGACGGTGATCACGCCGAATCGGGCCGAGGCGACCGCCGTCGCCGGATTCGCAATCCGCGGGCCGGACGACGGACTGCGGGCCGCCCGGCTGTTGCGCGAGCGATTCTCCATCGACTCGGCGGTCGTCACGCTCGGCGAGCAGGGGATGGTCGTCGTCACCCCGCGAGAGTCGGCGATGATCCCCACGCAGGCGAAGCAGGTGTTCGACGTCACCGGGGCCGGTGACTCGGCCGTGGCGACGCTCGCCGTGGCGCTCGGCAAGGGGATGCCGCTCCGCGAGGCCTGCTTCCTGGCCAACGCCGCCGCCGGCCTGCAGGTGTCGCGGATCGGCACGGCGCGGATCGCCTGGAGCGAGGTCGAGGAGGCGATCCACCGGCAGGCAGCCAACGCCCGCGGCAAGGTGGTGGGCCGGGCGGACCTCGAGGCGGCCGTGCGGCAGGCCCGGGCGGAGGGCAAGCGGATCGGATTCACGAACGGCTGCGTCGACATCCTGCATCATGGGCACGTGGCGCTCCTCGAGGCCGCCGCGCAGGAGTGCGACCTGCTCATCGTCGGCGTGAACTCCGATGCGTCCGTCGCGCGGCTGAAGGGCCCGCCGCGGCCGTTCGTGCCAGCCAGTGAGCGGCTCGCGGTCCTCGCCGGGCTGTCTTCCGTAGGATTGGTCTGCGAGTTCGGCGAGGACACGCCGCTGGAGCTGATCCGGCTGGTGGAGCCCGACGTGCTCGTGAAAGGCGGCGACTACGCCGGGAAGGACGTCGTCGGCGGCGAGTTCGTGAGGGGCCGAGGCGGACGCGTGGTGACGCCCGTCTTCGTGGAGGACGCCTCGACGACCAACATCGTCGATCGGATCCGCACGTCAGGTTCCTGACGCCGCCGGCGCCCGCTCCCGCAGGATGTCGCGGACGGCGTCGAACACCCGCTCGACCGTGATGCCCTGCATGCAGAGGTTGTTGCGGCAGGACGAAAGCCGGTTGTTGTAGGCGCTGACGCAGGGCGTGCAGGGCAGGCCCAGCGAGATCACGTGGCTTCGCGGCCCGAGCACGCCCCAAAGCCGCGGCGTCTCGGGGCCGAAGAGCGTGACGATGTCGACGTCGGTGAGCGCCGCGAAGTGGGCCGGCCCGCTGTCGTTCGTGACGAGCACGTCGGCGAGCGTGAAGAGGACAAGCAGTTGCCGCATCGTCGTCCGCCCCGCCATGGAGATGCACCGTGGGTCACCGACCTGGCGAACGAGCGCCTCGATCGGCAGGGCTTCGGAGGGAGCGCCGGTGAAGGCGATCATGAGGCCGGGATGCTCCGCCAGGAGCCGGCGGGCAAGTGCGACGTAGCGCTCGCCCTCCCACTTCCGCAGCGGGATCAGGTCGCTGGCGTTGGCGTTGAGCAGGACGAGTGGCCGGGGCTCGCGGCCTCCGGCCAGTTCGCGGAGCGTGCTTCGGACCGCATCCACCTCCGCGGTCATGGGGCGAAACCGGGTAATCGACTCGTCGAGCGTGGAGACGTCGACGCCCAGGGCCGGCAGGCCGGCCGGGTCGAGCCACAGGGCCTCGGTCTGCACGAGCATCGCCCGCAACGTGTGCACCTGCGGACTGTAGACCAGCCGGTGCGTCAGCAGATCGCCGCGCCAGGGGCCGTCACCGTTGTAGGCGTGGTAGCCGACCCGCCGCGAGGCGCCCGTCAGGTAGCCGAGCACCGCTGAAGAGCGGGCGAAAAGTTCGAAGTCGAGCACCGCGTCGATCCGTTCCCGCCGGACGCGGGCGACCGCCGCGAGCAGTCCGCCGAGGGTCGTCAGCAGGCCGCCCTGCGGGATCGCGATCACGTTCTCGGGCCGCACGATCTCGAGCATGTCGAGAATCGGCCGGTTCTCTTCGAGCACCATGAAGAAGACGTTTTCTGCCCCGACGCGTTCCACCGCCCTCCGCAGGGCCGGATAGGCCAGCACGGTGGCCCCCTGCTCCACGAGCTTCAGGAACAGGATCCGACGCACGGGTTCGGTGCCCCGCCGCCGATCGAAGAGCCAACGCCAGAGCGTCAGCACGGCACAGGCCGGGATCCCCAGCCAGCGGTCGACGAAGCGGATCGTGGAGGCCTTCATGCCTGGAAAGACCGCGGCGGTATCGATGCGTCTCCCAGGAACATTACCATACGGCGGCAGACCGTTGGGGCCGGTGAAGACCGCTGAAGATCCTGACTGTTCCGTGGATGCGGAGCGCTTCGTCCATGCCTGATCAGGACCGCCCCTGGCGGACCGCCGCCCTGCTCGCGGGCGTGACGCTCGCCGTCTTCTTCCCGACGCTTTCGGCCGACTTCGTCTATGACGCCCGGCTCCAGGTGCTCACCGACCCGTTCCTGCACGACCCGCGGAACTGGTGGCCGGTGCTCACGTTCCAGACGCTCGGCATGGACGTGCTCGACTTCAACCGGCCCGTGCATCTGGCCTCGCTGATGCTCGACGCGGCCCTTTGGGGCCGCGACCCCTTCGGCTACCACCTCTCGAGCGTGCTGTTGCACGCGGCCAACGTGGTGCTCGTCTGGGCCGTCTGCCGGCAGCTGCTCGCGGAGCCGGGCCGGGCCGCCCCGGGCGCCACCCTCGTCGACCCACGGCTCGCGGCCGCCGGCACGCTCCTGCCGGCGGTCTTCTTCGCCGTGCATCCGCTGGTGACGGAGGCCGTGTGCGAGCCCTCGTTCCGCGAAGACCTGCTCGCCGCGTGCTTCACGCTCGCCGCGCTGCTCATGGCGATGCGGCACGACCCGCGCGGCGCGGCCTGGGATCCGTGGCGGGCGGTCGCCATCGGCGCCTGCTGCCTGCTGGCGATCGGGAGCAAGGAGTCGGGCGTGGCCGCCCCGGCGATCCTGGCCGTGTACTGGTGGTGCTTCCGCCGCGGCGAGCCCGGCCGGTTCTGGGCAGCCGCGATCGGCGGCGGCGCGGCGGCGGTCGTCGGCTTTCTCGCCCTGCGGTTCCGGCTGGAGGTGATCCCCTCGAAGATCTTCGAATATCGTCCCCAGTATCCCGGCGGTTCCCTGGCGACGGCCCTGACGGTCGTGCCGCGGATCCTCGCCCTCTACGCGCAACTCGTCGTGGCGCCGGTCAACCAGTGCGCCGACTACGGGCTGTTTTCAGCCCGGCACCTGCCGATGCCGGTTTCGCTCGTCATCGTCGCTGGCTGCGCCCTGGCGGCATGCCTCGGCATCCGCCGCGACCGGCGGCTCGCGGTGGCGGTGGCGGTGGTCGTCCTGCCGCTCCTGCCGGTCGCCAACCTCGTGCCCATCTACCGCGCCGCTGCCGACCGCTACCTCTACCTGCCGCTGGTCGGCGTGGCGCTCGCCGCCGGCTGCCTGCTCGACGCTCCTTGGCTCCGCGGCCGCGACGCCCTGCGACGAAACGCCACGCTGGGATTCGCCGCCCTGATCGCCCTGTTGGCAGTCGGCTGCACCGCGCGGCAGCGGGTCTGGACGGGCTCGCTCTCCCTGTGGACCGACACGTTCCGCAAGAACCCGGTTTCCTTCACGGCGGCGTCGGGGCTGGCGGAGGCGCTGCGGGAGGCGGGCCGCCTGGCGGAGGCCGAGCAGGCCGCCCGCGCGGCGGTCGGGCTGTGCGGCGGCGAGCGGGGCGAGGCGTGGGCGACGCTGGCGCTTGTGCTCGACGACGAGGGGCGGCAGGCCGAGGCGGCAGAGGCCCTCGACAAGGCCCTGGCCGCGGAGCCGCGGCTGGCCCGCCCCATGGATCGCGTGGCGGTGATGGCCATGGAGCGGCCGTATGCCGAGGCCTTGGAGCGGTTGCTCGCCCGCCGGAACGCCGCGCCTTGAACGGGTGCTTTGTTCGGCAGCGGTCCGGACATAAACTGGACGCGTCATGGGAACGATCCATCGCGCACCACGTTCTCGTCGGGATTCCCGGCCCGCCCGGCCCGCCGCCCCGGCCGCGTCGCCGCCGGACGGCGGCCTTGCGCCGCCGACCGCCTGGCGCGACTTCATCTTCGAGATCGCGATCCTCGTGCTCGCGACGTTGTGGATCTACTCTCCCACCTACCACGGCGACTGGCTCTGGGACGACGACCAGGCGATCACCCAAAACGCGGTCGCGCAGGGTCCGTGGAACTTCTACAAGCACTGGATCTGGCCGGATGGCGCCGACTACTGGCCGCTGACCGGCACCGGCTTCTGGATCCAGTGGCATCTGTTCGGGATGAACCAGACCGGCTACCACGTCGTCAACATCGTGTTCCACATCCTCGGCGCGCTGGCGTTCTGGCGATTGCTGCACGTGATGCGTCTGCCGGGCGCCTGGTTGGGCGGCCTGATCTTCGCCATTCATCCGGTGGCGGTGGAGTCGGTCGCCTGGGTTTCCGAGTTCAAGAACACGCTCTCGCTGCCGCTGCTCATGCTGTCCGCGGCCGCCTACGTCCAGTTCGACGAGGCCGACAAGGAGTCGCCCCGCGCGCTGCGGTTCTACGCCGCGGCGGTCGTCCTCTACCTGTTCACCATGTTCGCCAAGACGTCGATGGTGATGTTTCCGTTCGTCCTGCTGATGTATGCGTGGTGGAAGCACGGGAAGGTCACGGTCCGCGACGTCCTCGCCAGTGTCCCGTTCTTCCTGATCTCGCTCGCGCTCGGCCTGATGACGATCAAGTTCCAGCACGAGAAGGCGATCGGTTCGGAGACGATCCTCGTCGGCGACTTCCGCACCGCCGCCGGCCTGGCGCAGCGGTTCGCCCTGGCCGGCATGTCGATCCTCCATTACCTGTGGAAGTCCGTCTGGCCGTTCGACCTGCTGACGATCTACCCGCGCTGGGACGTCGAGCCGCCGAAGGTCTGGCAGTTCCTGCCGTGGCCGATCATCGGCGGCGCCGTGTGGTGGCTGTGCAGCCATCGCGGCACCGCCGAGCAGCCCACCTGGCAGCGGCACATGCTCTTCGTGTTCGGATTCTTCGTGCTCATGCTCTTCCCGATCCTCGGGTTCGTGACCATCTCCTACATGCGGATCACCTGGGTTGCGGACCACTTCCTCTATCTGCCGATGATCGGATTCATCGCCTTCGGAGCCGCGGCGATCGCCACCGCCTATGCGAAGTTGAGCCGGGCGGAGCAGCCGGCGGCGCTGGGCGTGGCGGCCCTCCTGCTCGCGGTGCTCGGGCTGGCGTCGTTCCGCTACGCCCACGTGTGGGCCGGCGAGGAGACGCTCTGGCCGCACACGATCGCGGGCCATCCCAGCCCCTGCACCTACCCGCGGTGCGGCTGCTGGCAGGCCCACAACCGGCTCGGTGCGAAGAAGTTCGCCCGCGGCGACGTGGAAGCGGCCCACTTCCACTTCCAGAACTCGACCCGGCTGCGGCCCGACCTCGGCGAGACGCACAACAACCTCGGCACGACCCACTCCGCCCGGGCGCAGATGGCCGCCCAGCGGGGCGACGCCGCGGCGGCCAAGCGGGAGATGGACCTGGCCATCGAGCAGTTCCGCGAGGCCTGCCGCGTGACGCCGCACGTGCCGGCGATCCACGTGAACCTCGCCAACGCCCTGGCCGCGGCGGGGCTGTTCGGCGATGCGGCCGACAACTACCGGCAACTCCTCGACAAGATGCCGCAGAACCCGGCGATCTGGAACAACTACGGCGTGGCCCTGTTCAAGAACGGCGACAACGAGCGGGCGGTCGAGGCCTTCCGCAAGGCCTTGGCGATCGACCCGAACCTCAAGGATGCCAAGGAGAGTCTGGCCGTGGCGCTCGGTGAGAAGCCGGCTCCGGAGCAGCCGGCTCCGCCGCCGGGCGGGCAACTGCAGCTCAACCTGCCCCAGTCGCCGACGCTCGGTCCTCTGCCGCTCCAGCGGTGATTACCGTCCCAGCCGGGCGGCGGCGGCCAGCCGCAGGAGCCGCCAGCCACCGACGAGCGATTCGCGAATGCCGGCCTTGCTCGAGCCCTGCTCGCGGTTGGTGAACGTGATTGGCACCTCGACGATCCGCCCCCCGGCCCGGTGCACTTTCCAGAGCATCTCCTCCAGGAACGTGTAGCCGGTCGCGAGCGGCCGCGGCACCCGGGCGAAGGTCGCCAGCCGGACCGCCCGAAAGCCGCTCGACGCGTCGCGCACCGGGACGCCGACGATCCGGCGGGTGAAGCAGCCCACGAGCCGGCTCACCACGTGTCGCCAGATGGGCCAGCCGAGCGTCCGCCCTCCGCTCACCCGCCGCGAGCCGACCACCACGTCGGCCGGCCGGCCGCCGGCAGGCTCCAACGCCGCCAGCAGTCGCGGGATGTCGTCGGGATCGTGGCTCAGGTCGGCATCCATGTTGACGGCGATCTCGAAGCCGTGCCGGGCGGCGAGGTCGAAGCCCTCGAGAATCGCGCCGCCGAGGCCGCGGCGGCCGCGCCGCACGAGCACGTGCAGTCGCGGCTCCCGAGTGGCGCGGGCCAGGGCGGCCGCGCCGGTGCCATCGGGCGAGTCGTCGTCCACGACGAGCAGCTGCAGGTCCGGGGCTGCGGCGAGGACGCGGTCGACGAGCGAATCGATGTTGGCCCGTTCCTCATAGGTGGCTGCCACGACGAGCGTGCGGCCGGGAGGCCAGTCGGCACGGGAGGCGATGTCGGCGGTGCCGGCGGGAAGCGTCACGAGGTCGATTGTGGCTTCGCCGCCGTGCCGGGTCACGCCTGCGGCTGGCCCGCGCCGTCGCCGCGGCGCAGCCGGGCGAAGAGGCTGCGATAGTCGCCGGGCCGCACGGCCACGACCGCCGGCCGCCGGTACGCTGCTTCAGCGAGGTCCTCCTCGATGACGACCATGTCGGCGTCGTCGGGGTCGCCGGAGGCATCCGGACCGACCGGATCGGGAGCCTCACGGCCGGCCGCGCTCCCGGCGGCGAGCACCGGCAGCTCGATCCGCTCGCATGCCGCCAACTGGCGGCCGAGCGATTCTCCCTCGCGGCTGACGACGTGCCGGCAGTCGCGGAAGTCGTCGGGGCCCTGCATCCGGAACCGCTCCACGGCGGCCCGCTCCTGCTCGAAGTATTCCGCGAACGGGTCGCCCGAGCCGTCGAACACCAGTTCCACCTCGGGGCCGCTCCACGGGTCGCCGGCGTCGCGGCCACCGGCCGTGGATGGCGGCAGGCCGCCGTCGCCTTCGGGCACCGCGTCGTCGAGGCTGCCAAACTCGAGCACCTGCATGCCGTCGGGCTCGTTGTCGAAGGACTCGATGGCCGCCGCGGCATCACCGCCGAACTCGATCGTGGCGGCCCGCTCCGTGGCGGCGTGGTCCGCGGCGGCCGGGGGCGGCAGCCGCTGGATGTCGCGCCAGGCCGCGGCGACTTCGCTCGGCGAGACGGGCCGCGGCGATTCACCCCGGAGCATCAGGGCGTGGTCGCAGAGCTGGTTGACGAGCCGGGGCACGCCGTCGGTGGCGGTGAACACGGCGTCGTCGCAGCCGGGGGCGAAGGTCGTGGCCCAATCGAGACCGGCCACCTTCATCTGGGTGCGGAGGTAGGCGGCCGTTTCGGCATGGTCGAGCGGTTCGAGGTAGTTCCGCACCGCGATCCGTTGGGCCAGGCTCTCCATCCGCGGCAGACCGAGCAGTTCCTCGAGCTTCGTCGAGCCGGCGAGCACGATGTGCACAGCGGGCAAGGGCGTGGGAACGTTGGTCAGCAGCCGCAGTTCCTCGACGAGCCGCAGGGGGAGTGTCTGGGCCTCATCGACGAGCACGACGAGCCCCGAGCCCGTCGCCGCCAGGCCGCGAATCCGCTCCACGAGCGCGATCCGCAGTTCGGCCTCGTCGATGCCGCGATACGGCTCGCCGATCTCGGCCAGGATCGCCTGCCACAGTGCCCGCCGCGTGCAGATCCGGGCGCCCGACAGCAGCGCGACATCGAAGTCGTCGCGAACCCGCTCCGCCACCATCGCCAGGAGCAGCGACTTCCCTGTGCCCGGCGGTCCGACGACGAGCGCCACGCCCTCGGCCCGGCGGATCGCCCGCTCCGTGCCAGTGACCGCCGCCTCGATGCCCTTGGCCGGGTGATAGAACTGCGTCCGCGGTGCGGCCATGAAGGGGCGGGTCGAGGGATGACGGCGTCTGGCGTGCATCGTGAGCGCGGCTCCCGGAGGACGGCGGCCACCCGTGCCGTCCGCACCACAAGGTGTCGACCATCGGGGACGGGTTCCTGCACCATCTGACGGCGGCGTAGACTTTCCGGATCGGGAAAGCAGCACGCCGGCGCGCGGTCGCGCGGGTTGTGCCGCCGCCACCGGCGGCCCCGCTCGAGGCCTGGATGTACGACCCACTGTTCCACGTGAAGATCTGCGGCATCACCACGCCGCTCGACGCGGGGCTGGTTGCCGCCGCGGGCGCCGACGCGGTGGGGCTCAACTTCGTCGCCGGCTCGCCCCGGTGGCTCGACGTCGCCGCCGCTCGGGCCGTCGCCGCCGCCCTGCCACGGGGCGTGCTCACGGTCGGCGTGTTCGCCGGCGCCACGGGCGGCGAGATTCGCGCCACTGTCGAGGCCGTGGGCCTCGACGCCGTCCAACTCCATGGCCACCTGTTCGCGCGGGATGCTGCCGCCCTCGTCGATCCTCCGGAACTCTGCGCGGCGCTGGCGGGCATTCCCGTGATCCGGGCGGTGCGGCTCGACGCGGCCGATGCCGACGCCTTGGCGACGGCCCGAGCG
>SXGQ01618268.1_pt1 | contig 18107 bp, 12 predicted proteins | sample 3178371 | NCBI WGS metagenome assembly SXGQ01 (sample SAMN11356859, study PRJNA531348) | freshwater metagenome | isolation source: freshwater sample F1-20 | place: China: Fuxian Lake, Yuxi | collected 2017-12-25 | reverse complement strand
GAGGATGGCGGCGAGGTGCTGCGTGGCGGCGTCGAGCGCGGCAACCGCCTTTTTCAAAGCGGGCGCGCCTCCCGCAGAGAGCGCGGCCTCCACATCGGCGGCGCGGGCCGTGATGGTGTCGCGGTCGGCCGCAGGGAGCGCGTCGCCGACTTGCGCAAGCGCGATGCGGACGGCGGGGAGCAGCTCCTTCGCCTTGAGGCTGGCCTCGGTGAAGACGCGGTCGTTCATGTCCTCGAACGCGTGCTCCAGCGAATCTTCAAGCATTTTCTCCACGGCTTCGTCGCTCACGTCCACGGCGCTGGTCATTTTGATGACTTTCTCCGCGCCCGTCTTTGTGTCGCGGGCGAGGACGTGGAGGATGCCGTTGGCGTCGATCTCAAACTGCACGCCGACGCGCGCCTGGCCTTTCGGCGCAGGCTCAAACGGGATGTCGAATTTGCCCAGCTCCCAGTTGTCCTTCGCCATCTCGCGCTCGCCCTGAAGCACGCGGATGAGCATCGACTGCTGGCCGCTGACGGCGTTTGTGAACAGCTCGCCGCGCTTGATCGGGATGGTGGAGTTGCGCGGGATGATGACGTTCATCAGGCCGCCAAATGTCTCGATGCCGAGCGAGAGCGGCGTGACGTCGAGCAGCACGACATTTTGCACCGCGCCGCTGAGGATGCCCGCCTGAATCGTGGCACCGAGCGCCACGGCTTCATCGGGGTTTTGCGAGACGTTTGGCTCGCGGGAGAAAACGGTGCGGACGAATTCGCGGATGAGCGGCATGCGCGTCTGGCCGCCCACGAGGATCACGTCGTCGAGCTCCGCCGCCGCGAGCTTTGCATCCGCAAGCGCTCGGATGCAGTGCTGCCGGGTGCGCTCAACGACCGGACGCGCGAGCGCCTCCAGCTCCGCGCGGGTGAGTGTGTGCGAAAAACTGCGGCCTTCGTGGAGGAACGGCAGATCGATGCGCGCCTCCTCCGCGGCGGAAAGCGCGTGCTTCGCAGCGATCGCGGCCTCGCGAATCCGCGCGGCCGTCGCGCTGTGCTGCTCCACGGAAATCCCGGCAAGCTCAGCGATGTGCGCGATGATCGCCGCATCGATGTCATCGCCGCCGAGGTGCGTGTTTCCGTTTGTGGAGAGCACCTGGAAGACGCCTTCATTCAGCTCCAGGATGGAAATATCAAACGTCCCGCCGCCGAAATCATACACGGCGATTTTGCTGCGGTCCTTCAGCCGGTCGAGCCCGTAGGCGAGCGCCGCGGCGGTGGGTTCATTCACGATGCGCTCGACGGTGAGCCCCGCGAGTTCACCCGCTCGCTTCGTGGCGTTGCGCTGCGCGTCGTTAAAGTACGCAGGCACCGTGATGACCGCCCGCGTGATGGCGGTGCCGAACGACTTTTCCGCCGTCGCCTTGAGCTGCGCGAGAATCAGCGCAGAGACTTCCTCGGGCGCGAGTTCCGCATCGCGGGCCACAACACGAACCGGCTCCCCACGCCGCCCCGCAAGGCGGTATGCGACATCCGAAGGCTCATCTCCGGCGCGCCTGCCAATGAAGCGCTTCGCCGAGTATATCGTATTCTCCGGCTCCACCGCACGCATCCGCTGCGCCGCGCGTCCCACGATGGGCGCGCCGCTCTTTGGAAAATGAACGACGGACGGCACAAGCCGCTCGCCATCGGAATCCGCGAGCAAAATGGGAAAGCCCGCCTCCATCGCGCCGATGAGCGAGTTGGTGGTGCCGAGGTCGATTCCGACGATGATTTCAGACATGCCCGCACCGTGGCCGAAAATGAGCGCAAAACTCCAGCGTTAGTTCGTCTGCAAGCCAGCTAGCTTCGCGAGTTTTTTAGCTTTCACATCGAAACTGAAAAACCTCCGGCACCGCAGCGTGATAGCCGACGCGACGTGCATGATGTCGTAAGTCCGAAAGCCATGCTTGGCGGTGAAACGCGCGGCTAGCGATGAAAACTCGGAATCGATGTCGGCAAGAGAGAGCGGCACACGCCGCAGTCGCACGCCATGCGAGATACGTTCTTCAAAATCAGCAAGCCCTATTGCCGCAGCTTCCGGCGTCACGCGCCACTGCCCGCCAGCACGGCTTTCAAAAACCATCCGGTAGATCGCGTTCTGAACCTCGAACCTCAATATGTCAGTCATCGGCAATTGCCCGTGCAAATCGTCGGATTCATCACCGATGAGCGCGAGTACTTCATCGTGGCCTGGCAGCTGCAGAAAGAGCCGCACCAGGAAGTTGGCATCAACGTAGGTTCTCATTCCTCACCTGCGATGATTCGGTTGATGCGTTCGTTCTCTTCCTCTGACGGCGGCACAAGTCCCAGCTCGCGTTGCCTGGCCCAAAGAGCCTTAAACCCTTTATCAAATTTCTTTTTCTTGCGCTCGATCTTTGGCTCTATGGTAAAAACCTCGCCATTGCGTGTGCGCACTTCCGCGCAGCCAAACTTGCGCACTGCGGCAAGAATTTTCGCTGGCTGGCGGTTCAGGTCGCGAACCGTAAATGTGGTCACCGTGCTCATGTCTGACATCAATGACAGACATCGCTCATTCTGTCAAATTGACCACCGCCTTACTCCAGCGTGAACCACTGCGCTTCCACGCGACGGCTTTCGTCGGTGGTCGCGAGCGGTTCCTCCCAGCCGCGGCCCATGACTTCGATGCGCGCGGCATCGACCTTCTCCCGTTCGACGAGCTGCTTCTTGATTTCCGCAGCCCGCTGTTTGCTGAAGTCGGTCGCCTTGATGGCCATTGTGCGGAGGAAGTCGTTGCCGTTCTTTTTGAACTCTTCGACCTTCGAATTATCCACGTGACCGCGGAGAAGAATCGTCGAGCCGGGGCTGATTTGCAGCATTTGCTTCAGCGCGCCGAGGCTCTTCAGGTTGTCGGCATTCGACATGTCGAGGACTGCGCTGTTGGGCTGGAAGAGAAAGCGGATGTTTTTGCTGAGCAGTGGATCGCTTTCCACCGGTCCCGCACCCTGGGTTTTGATGGGCGCGATGCTCACGGTCTGCCCGGCGAAGGTGCCGGCGGTCTCAAGGGCTTTGAGGTGCTTTAGGTCGAGGAAGCGCTCGCTGTCCACCGGGTCCTTCACGAGCTCGCTGCCGTACGAGTAAATCGCGCTCTGGTAGATGCCCGAGAAGCTGCCCGCGGCATCCATCGCACCGCTGAAGAACGACAGGTTTTCCGGGCCGTTGGAGAAGTGAATCTTCTGCAGCTCCTGCTTCGCGCGTGCTTTGTCCCACGGCTCGTCCTTTGTGGAAAACGCCTTCGCAATAACATCGAGATGCGCTTCGGGATTGTTGCGCACCATCTGGTTGCCTTCGAGGATTCCCGCGACGAGTCCCTTCACTTTATCCGGCTCGGCGGCGGCGAAACCTTTGTTCACGACGAGCACGTCGGCGACGATGAGCAGGTTGCGATTGGTCGTAAGCAGGTGGGCTTTTCCACCGCTTTCCTTCACGGTGTCGGTGGTCTTGGGAGCCCAGGTCACGCAGCCGACGATTTTTCCGGTTCCGTCCGTGGTGAATGCGTCGCAGGCAAGCATCGCATCCTCGGCATAGACGAGGTTCACGGCGTTCGGATCCGGCTCGGCGTCGAGCGAAGTCATCATCTTCACCTGCATGCCGGCCTCCTGTGCGAGGTAGCGGATGAAGAAATCGGCCTCGGTGAACTGCGCGCTCGCGAGGACCTTGCCTTTCAGATCGTTGATGCGCTTGATGCCGGTCTGCACGACCACGCCATCCGCGCCGCGCGAGAATCCGATCTGCATCGGGACGACCGCATTAAACTGCCGGCCGTAAACCGCCAGCACGTCCACGGTGGTCGCACTTGCCGCCATTTTTCCAGCGTTGAGCGCGTTCCAGCTTTCCTCCTCGCTGAGCTTGATGCGCACTTTCAAGCCGTGCTTCTTCGCGAAGACGGAATTGTCGTTTGGCTCCAGCCCGCCGTTTGCAGCGACGATGCCCGCGTAACCGGCATAAACACTGAGCTCCAGGTCCACGATGTTGTCCTTGCTCTGATAGACGCCCGCCGGTCCGAGCCGGGGCACCTCGGTATGCGTCTCGACGATCAACTCCGAGCCGCCGCCGCCCTTTCCACCGCCGCCTTTCGAATCCGCGCCGGGTTTGATCTTTGGCCACCACTTCGAAACACCGAAGCCGACGATGGCGAGGAAGATGATGGTGAAAACGAGTTTTCCGCGTGCTGTCATGGCGTGGTGTTTAGCCCCATCAATCCCGAGTTCCAACAATGAAACGCCCGCCGCAACGATGATTCGTCCTCGCCTTGCCGTGGTTCGCAGGTGAACAAATCGCCCATGAACCGCCGAACTTTCCTCGCCACAACCACCGCAGCCGCACTCGGGCAATTCACACGCGCTGCTGATGGAGAACGCATCCGCATCGCGCAGCTCGGCACGGCGCATTCCCACGCTGCCGGAAAAATGGAGGCCATCCGTGCGCTGCCGGAACTGTACGAAGTCGCGGGAATCGCGGAGCCTGACGAGAAGCGTCGCGCTGCTGCGGAGAAGGCGGCGGCTTTTTCGGGGCTGATTTGGCGTTCCGAAGCGGAGTTGCTCGCGGATTCCACGATCCGCGCCGTCGCCGTGGAAACCACGCTCGCCGACTCCGCCCGCGCTGCGCTCGCGGCGATTCGCGCTGGAAAGCACGTTCACCTCGACAAGCCGGGCGCTGCCGACCACGCCGAGTTTCGCGCAATGCGCAACACGGCTGCAGAGCGCGGGCTCACCGTGCAGATGGGCTACATGCTCCGCTACAATCCCGCATTTGAGCTGCTCTTCCGCGCCGCCCGCGAAGGCTGGCTCGGAGACATCACGGAAATCGACGCCAGCATGGGCAAACTCCTCCCTGATTCGCAGCTTGAGAAAATGCGCGATTATCCCGGCGGCGGCATGTTCGAACTCGCCTGCCACCTCGTCGATGCCGTCGTAACACTGCTCGGCAAACCCACCGCCATCCACTCCTTTTCAAAATCCACGCGGCGAAACGGCTTCCCCGACAACCAGCTTGCCGTGCTCGAGTACCCACGCGCCACCGTCACGCTGCGATGCAACCACGGCGACCCATTTGGCGGACCACACCGGCGCTTCGCGGTCACCGGCACCAAGGGCGCGATGGAGATCCAGCCGCTCGAATCCGGCAAGGGAATCCTGCGCCTCACCGAGCCCCGCGGCGACTTTGCAAAAGGCGAAACACCCCTCGCCCTCAAAGTTCCCTCCGACCGTTACGCCGGAGAATTCCGCGACCTTGCCAGAGTGATCCGGGGCGAAAGGAAACTAGCCTGGGACGCAGCGCACGACATCGCCGTTCACGAGACTGCGCTGCGCGCGGCAGGGGCTTAACGCCTCAATCTACGCCACGTTGACAATGCTCGCCTTGCCGGTTTTCTGGCAGTGGACGATTTCGTCGTAGATCCACGCGTAGGTCTTTTCGAGGCCGGTGCGCAGCTTGATGTTCGGCTCCCAGCCGAACGCTTTTTTGATCAGCGTATTGTCCGAATTGCGGCCGTTCACGCCTTTGGGGGCGTCGAGTTTGTAGCGGCGGTTGAGCGTGATTCCCGCGATGCTTTCCACGGTATCGACGAGCTGGTTGATGCTCACTTTTTCCGAGCTGCCGATGTTGATCGGCTCGATGAAATCCGAGCGCGTGAGCATCTGCGTGCCGTGCAGACAGTCGTCGATATACATGAACGAACGCGTCTGGTTTCCATCGCCCCAAATCTCTATGTCGTGGTTGCCGCTGAGCTTGGCGTTGATGACTTTGCGGCAGATGGCGGCCGGGGCTTTTTCGCGCCCGCCGTCATACGTGCCGTTCGGCCCATACACATTGTGGTAGCGTGCGACGCGGCACTGGATGCCAAAGTCTTCGCGGAAATGGCGGCACATGCGCTCGCTGAAAAGTTTCTCCCAGCCGTATCCGTCCTCCGGCAGCGCGGGGTATGCGTCGCCCTCGGCGAGCGCGGTGATGTTCGGGTCCTTCTGCAAATCGCCATTATAGACGCACGCCGATGACGCGTAGAAAAAGCGCTCCACGCCGCCGCATTTCCGAGCGGCCATAAGCAGGTGCGTGTTGATTAGCACGCTGAGCATGCAGAGCCCTTTGTTCAGCTCGATAAAGCCCATGCCGCCCATGTCTGCAGCGAGGTTGTACACCCAGTCGCAGCCAGCAACGGCCTTCTCGCAGGCTTCCTTTTCCCCGAGGTCGAGGTGGAAATTCTCCACGTCCTCGAACTTCTGATACCATTGGTCGAAAGGCTTGATATCCACCGCACGGATGGACTTCACACCTTGACGGCGAAGGTCGGCTACCAGGTGTCCGCCGATAAAACCGCCGGCACCACAGACGAGGACTTTGTTCATATTTTTCGGAGTAAGATTTCGCGGGGAAAAGGGCCGGAACTCTCTTCACCCCAGCACCGTTTGCAAGTGGAGAATTAAAGCCCGTGCAGTGGGTGATTGTCCACCTGCCGGCCATCCTGAGTCATTTTGCCGACACCCTCTTTTTTCCGCAGCTTCTCAAACGCGCCGGATTCATTCGCGTAAAACGGATACCCTCGCGTGGTGTTTTTCGGACGGTACCGGAAGTGTTTGTAAGGCCACATCCACAGGCCCGGCTCACGGCGCAGACGCGGCTCAAAGTGGTCCCAGCAGCGCTGGGCGATTTCACGTGAAGAAAGACCGGCCGGCATCTCGATGACTTCCGCGCGAACATCGCAGGTACCGTCGGATTGCGGGGTAGTATGCAGCACGACCAGCAGGGCGTTGGCGCGTTCTGCGAGAACCGCGTGGATGATGCTCGCGCTGATTTCGAGGCCGAAGATTCGGATGACCGTGGCCGCCTGCGTCGGGTGAACTCCGAGGTCGCACAGAAATCCTGCACGACCTCCACGTTTCACGGCGCGCATCATCCGGAGCATCGAGTTCTCCTGCGGAATGATCTCCTGTCCGGTGGCTTCGCGCAGTCGGGTGATGACAGGAGCGACGGCGGGATTTGCAAAATGCTCGGCGACCGCAATGGAAGGCAGTCCCGCCAGGCCACAGCCGAGGTTCGCCCATTCCCAGTTCCCCGCGTGCAGGGAGATGTAAAGAATGCCGCGGTTCTCGCGGGCTGCGCGTTCTTTGACGGCTTCGTAACCGTGTGTTCGGATGTGCTCCGAGGTCACCCGCGGCGCCCAGAAAAGATCAACCATCGCGCGTACAAAGTTCCGGTAACTTTCGCGGACTATCGATTCGCGCTGCGCGGGAGACAGTGAATCGCCGAATGCGCACTCCACATTCGCGAGCGCAACGGCGCGTCCGCGACGGTCAAGCAGCGCACCAAGCTCGCCGATCGCATTGGCAAGGTGGACGCAGCCCTGGCGATCGAGCTTGGGAATACCCCACGCAAGCAGTCGCAGTGCGGCGGCCTCCAGCGTGAATCGCAACTTTTTCCACAGCGTCATTGTGGCGTTTGAATGGCGAATCTCCCGCTCCGACACAAGCGCCGACCTCTTTTTCCAATCCGCCGCGTTTTTTTCCTGCGCCTGCCCGATGCAACACGCTATGAATTGCCGCCAGATGAATCCGCTCGAAAAGCGACTGAAGTACAAGTTTCGCAATCCGCTCCTGTTGGCGGAGGCGATGACGCACCCTTCGCTCGGCCACGAAACGCAGCGGCATCACTTTGATAATCAGCGGCTGGAGTTTCTCGGAGACGCGGTGTTGCAGCTTATTTTCACAGAGTGGCTCTTCGACCACTTCAAGAGCTTCAGCGAAGGGCAGCTCACGAAGCTCCGCTCGCGCCTTGTGTCACGCGAAGGGCTGAAAATGCACGCCGACCGTCTGAACCTCGGTTCGCACTTGATGATGGGCCGCGGCGAGGAAGCGAGCGGCGGTCGCGAACGGAGTTCTGCCCTCGCGGACGCATACGAGGCGCTGATCGGGGCCATTTATCTCGATTCCGATTACGTGACAGCCCGGCGGATCGTTCTGTCAGAGGCGCGGGAGGATTTGGAAAACCTCGACCTCGACCCGCCGGAAGCCAACCCGAAAGGTCGGCTGCAGGAAATCCTCCAAGCCATCTCGCCGGTGAGTCCGCGTTACGTCATCCTGCACGCCGAGGGTCCGGAGCATCAGAAGCAATTCACCGCGCGGGTCGTCTGGAACGGCTGCGATCTGGGTCAGGGCGATGGACGCAGCAAAAAGGAGGCCGAAACCAGCGCCGCACTCGACGCGCTGAAGCAGAAAATCTGGGACCAGCCGGCTGGTGAACAAAATGTGAACAAGCCGGAAATCTCTGCGAACGGGGACCAATAAATCGCTCGGGTATTCAGATTCCCGCCGCTCGGCACAGAAACACCGGTGGTTGTTCACAGCTTTCAAACGGTGCGGAACACAGGCAGACGCTGCGTGGAACGGGAATCGCGGGAGTTATTCGCATCTAGAGTGTGATGATGGATCTGCGGATCAAAATGAATCCAATCCATACACTGTGTGAACAAGTCGCCTGACAGGACTTCTTCAACTATCTGCTCCGAGTCCCTCCATGTGGCATTTTTCTCGCTATTGCATGGGCCATGGCGCGTATCGACCAATACTTCAAATTCATGAAAGAGCAGGGTGCTTCCGACTTGCACCTGTCGACCGGCAATCCGCCCATCCTTCGTATTCATGGCGAGCTCATCCGCATCGATGCACCCGCGTTTGAGAGCGACGACCTCAAGGCGCTGGTTTACGAAATTGCGCCGGAGCATAAAATCAAGCAGTTCGAAGAAACGGGCGATGTGGATTTCGGTTACGAGTACCCCGGCTTCGCGCGCTATCGTGCAAACTTCTTCAACCAGAAATACGGTATCGGAGCGGTCTTCCGTCTTATTCCGAGCAAGGTGCTGACGGCCGACCAGCTCGGCCTACCGCCTGTAATTAAGCAGTTTGCGATGCTCAAGAAGGGTCTGGTCCTCGTGACCGGCCCGACGGGGTCTGGTAAGTCGACGACGCTGGCAGCGATTGTTGATTACGCGAACCTCCATCGGAAGGATCACATCCTCACCGTTGAGGACCCGATTGAGTTCGTGCACCAGTCGCAGCAGTCACTGGTGAACCACCGCGAAGTCGGCGTGCATACGAAGTCGTTCGCCTCCGCGCTTCGTGGAGCGCTCCGCGAGGATCCAGACATCATCCTCGTCGGTGAAATGCGCGATTTGGAGACCATCGAACTCGCGCTCACAGCAGCCCAGACCGGTCACCTCGTCTTTGGAACCCTGCACACGCCGAGTGCACCGAAAACCATCGATCGTATCATCGACGTCTTCCCAGCAGGTCAGCAGAACCAGATTCGTTCCGGCCTTGCGGAATCGCTCAAAGGCATCGTTGCTCAGAATCTTTTCAAACGCATCGACAAACCCGGACGGACGGCGGGTCTCGAGGTCCTCGTGGTGGATCCGCCGATTGCCAACCTCATTCGCGAAGGCAAAACGCATCAGATTACCGGCATGATGCAAATCGGCAAACAGAAGGGAAATCAGCCGCTCGACGACGCCATCATGGAGTTGCTCAAGAAGAGTATCATCGCTCCAGAGGAGGCGTATGATAAGTGCCTCGATAAAAAGAAATTCCGTGTGTTCCTCAAAACCCCGCCAAGCGCGTTCGATGAATAACCCATGAAACAGGCTGAACTCGATGCCGTTTTGCTGTCTCTGCTCGCTTCAACGTCGGGTATCTCGGACATCAATTTCAGTGTGGGCCGCGCTCCCCAAGTAGAGGCGTTTGGATTCCTTCGCGAGATGGACGTGCCACCGCACGTGAAAAAGCTCACGCCGTATCAGACGGAGCGAATCGCCCTGAACATCATGGGCAGTGAAAAGCGGCTTTACCGAGACTTGGCTGAAAAGGGTTCGTGCGACTGCTCTTACACCGTATCGGATCAGGTCAGATTCCGCGTGAACATCTTTCGCAACCGGGGAAACATCTCCATCGTCATGCGTAAGGCGCAGACAGAAGTTCCAACCATACAGGGCCTTAATCTCCCGAACGTTCTTCGTGAGATTGCGAAGGAGAAGACCGGCCTCGTTCTTGTCACCGGCGCCACCGGCAGTGGCAAAACGACGACGCTTGCCGCGATTCTCGACGAGATCAACCGGACGCAGGCGGTGCATGTTGTGACACTCGAAGATCCGATCGAGTACGTTCATCCCCACAAGAAATCGACATTCAACCAGCGTGAACTCGGTGCGGACTTCGATGATTTCCCCAATGGCCTCCGCGCGGCTCTACGGCAGGCGCCGAAAGTAATTCTCGTTGGAGAAATGCGCGATCAGGCGACCGTGGATATCGCGATGACAGCCGCGGAAACCGGTCACCTGGTGCTCTCGACGATCCATACCATTAACGCGGGACAATCGATCAACCGCATTCTCGGTATGTTCGATAAAAGCGAAGAGAAGCAACTCCGCCAGCGTCTGGCAGACATGCTACGCTGGGTCGTCTCGCAGCGACTCCTGCCGCGCACTTCCGGCGGACGGCTGCTTGTTCAGGAAATCATGGGCAACAGCCTCCGAACCCGCGAAGCGATTGCCATGGGTGAGACTGAGGACGTGAGCTTCTACGATATTATCGAACAAAGTGAGACGTTCGGCTGGTGCACATTCGACCAGGCGATCGTGAAGGCTTTTGCTGACTCGAAAATCACCGAGGACGTGGCGGTCCAATACGCATCGAACAAAGGCAAGATGAGCCGCTTCATCGATGACGTTAAGAAGCGTTTGAACATGACCACGGTCGATACCACCGGCCTGAAACTCGACAGCCTTTCGCTTTCCAGATGAATCCGTTTCCAGAAGCTGACTTCCATCACCGGATCGACCTTTTCGAGCCCGGCGACAAAACCGCACTGGTATGCGTGGACGTGCCGGAAGTGCAGAGACTCGTCGTCGAGAATCTCACGGAAATCGACTACAAGATTCATACCGGGCTTTTTCTCGAGGACATCCTGCTGAAGCTCCAGAGTCATCTCTACGACGTCGTGGTGCTCTCGGAGCACTTCAACGCCACCGACCGGAATACAAACCCGATTCTTGAGGCGATGCGGCTCATTCCCGGGAACCAACGCAGGCGGCAGTTGTTCGTGATGGTGGGTTCCGGCGTGCACACCGACAGCGAGATGGAAGCTTGGGCCAACAGCACGGATCTGGTTGTGGGCCTCGCTGACGTTCCGAATCTCAAGCACATCGTCCGCCGGGCTGCTCTCCGCCGCGAGGCTTTCTACAAGCCTCTCAATGACGCATACGCGGCGTTGGGAATCGCCTGATTGGCGCTACTGCGCTTCGATCCAGATACTCTCCGAGTGCGCGCCGAACTCCGGTGCATACATGCACTCGATGCTCGCAAGGCCCGTTTGGTATCGGCCGCGATGGACAATGCGCGTGGTCGTTTCGAAGACGTAGTTTCCTTTCGTCAGACGATCAAAGAACCAGTGTCCGGCGGTGTCGCGCGTCGTCTCGTAGTGGCCGAGGCCGTCCTGCCATTTATACTGCGAGAGCACCGCGACCGGCTCCGTGCCGCTTCCGCGATGATCTTTCAGATGCACGAACTCAAGGTCGCGATCGACCTTCAAGACGATGCGCACCACGAGCTCGTCGCCGACCTTCACCGGACCCTTCACCGGTTCCAAAACGGGTCCCTTCTTTGTGAGCTGCCGCGTGAACAGTTGTTTCGACAGTTTCAGCGGAGTCCCGTCGTATGCGGTCACCTTGCTCATGTCCTCGAGATACTGCCAATGGACGCTTCCCCATGACACGCCAGCGTCGGTTTTCTTCAAAGTAATGCGCCCTTGTTCCGGCTTCACCTCGCCGCGCACGAATCGCTCCTGGAAGAATCCTGTGCCGGCTTCGATTTTCTGCGGCTTCACAGCGGTTCCGCCGAGCGAGACTTCAACGAGCGCATCGGATGCGAGAACGTTCGTGCCGCGCAACAGCAGGGCGTAAACGGCGTCGGCGGTCGATTTTGTCGTCTTCCAATTCTGTGTCTGCTTTTGTTTCAACAGCCACACTTTGGAATCCTCCACCGCCTTCGCGTCGCCCATGACTTCATCGAAAGCCTCAATCATCAGCGCCTGAGTCTCAATGGGAGCAGCCTGCCACGACCATGAGTTCTCCGTGTCGCGCCAGAACATGCCCATTTCCTCGTTGGTTACCGAGTGTTCTTGGATGGATTTCATGATCGCCTGCGCCGCGGTTTTGTCGCCGAGTCGCTTGAGCGCGAGTGCGCAGTGAGCCTGCGATTGGCGGCCGAGCCTCAGCCAGTGTTTACGGGCCTGACCGAGGAAATAATCCACGGCCTCGCGCTGCGCCGGAGCGATGGGCCGTTCTTCGATGAAAAAGCTGCGCCCGTACAGGTAGAGCGCAATCGTTGGATCGAGATGATTGTCATCGCGGGACTTTGCAGGGATGTCCCGGTAAACGCGGTCGAGCCAGCGGTCGAGGTGCGCGAGTGATTTCACAGCGGGCGCGCTGTCGATTTTCACGCCGAGATGCCGCATACGTCCGAAGCCGGTTGTGATATAGAGCGTGATGTAGTCACTCGCCGGTCCGCCGGGAAACCATGGCCAGGCGCCGTCGGGCCGTTGCTGGTCTGTGAGTTTCCGCATGATGCGAGCGGTTTCATTCTCGAGCCGGTTTTGATCGAAAAGAATGCCCACGTTGCGGCGCGCTTTGCTCTCGGCCTCGGCCTCTCGCACCCACGGTGTTTCCTCGAGCATCACGGATTTGAGGTCCTGATTCTTCTCCAGCGGACTGTCCAGTGCGGGCGTGCTTTTCCACTGATCGAACACCGCACGGATCTTCGGATCGGCGTTCGCGATGTGGCGCGCGAGTGCGTTTGCGTAGAGCCGGTTGAACGTCTGCTCACTGCACTCGTGCGGGAACTCCATCAAATACGGCAGCGCCATCACCGCATACCACGACGGGTTCGACACCATCTGGACCGTGAGGCTCTGCGACTGAAGCGAATCGGATTTTCCGGACTCGATGAGGCGGGTGAAATCAAAGGTCTTCGTCTGCGCACCGCGAATCGGCAGGGGCAGAGACTCAATCACAAGAGTGCGCCGTGAGAGCACCGGCAGAAGCCCCTCTTCGCCATCCGAAAGCCGGTCGGTCGAGCCCACCGCCTTGTATGCAAGCGGTTCCGCGCCGTCGGGAATCTTTAGTTTCCACGAGAAGCTGCGCGATTCGTGCGATGGAATGTCGAATGCCTGATCCGTGGCGGAATTTCCCAAAGCCTCGTCCGCCGACTTGCTGGTGCGAGCATTCGAGAAGGTCAGCCGCACTTTACCGATCTGCCGAGCCGCCGATTGATTAGACACCTTCACTGTGAACTCGAGGACATCGCCCTCGCGCATGAAACGCGGTGGATTTGGCTGCACCATGATGTCTTTCGATGTGACGGTCTTGTCCTCGAGAAACCCGGCGCGCAGTTCGCGGTCGTGTGCGAAGCCCATGAACCTCCACGTCGTCAGCGCCTCGGGCATCGTGAACTCCATGGCGACGCTGCCATCCGCACGGCTGATCAAATGCGGGAGAAAGAACGCGCTTTCGTTCAGGTTTTTTCGCGCAGTGACGGTGGCAAGATCCACAGCCGGCGGAGTCTTTGGTTCGGCACCGCCGTCTTCGCCTGCTTCGGCGGGAGCGGCGGCAGTGGCAGTGACCGGCGTAGCCTTCGGTGCGGGCGCGGCGTCGGCGGCGAGCCCGGCGATTTCCAAACCGCGACCTCTCATAGCCATGGGAGAACCCGGCGGCATCGCACGGCCTTCGCTTTTCATCGGCGAGCCGCCACCACCGCGAAGCATGCCGCCGAATGCCATTTCCGGCACCGGGAATCCGGCCTCCGAGACCCAGGCTGGGAATGTGCGGAAGCGAATCTCCACCGGTTCCTCGGCCGAGATCCAGCCGCCATGCAGGTTGTTCAGTTCGGCGGCGCGATTCTGGAACTGTCTGCTGATGCGCGAGTCATCGCGCCGAAAGACGCTGAATGCCTGCTGCCAGCGATGCGGAAGGAATGCATCAAGCGATTGATCGTACAGAGTTGCTACCATCTCGCCGACCGCCGCCTTGGCGTCCGGTCCGCTGATTACGGCTGTCCACGTCTCCTTCTGCGACGGCTCCATTTTTGAAGTGAAATGCTCCCATTTGACGGAGAGCTGCTTGTTGCTCCACGGCACTTCGATGCGGCGGGTTTGAAGATACGCCCGGTTTTCGCGGACCATCGTCACGTGCAGGGAAAAGCCCCCGCGCATCGCCTCGGTGATTTTCTGTTTCACGATCTGCTGCGCGCCGGCTTTGGGAGTCCAGTAGCTCTGAAGCATCTTTCCGCGGTGCTCGATCTCGATGAATGCCTGCGCCTCCGGATAGCCGGTGGCCCACAGCGCGGTGAACTCTTCGCCGGGCTCTATCGACCAGTCGGGAGCGGCTACGAGGTTCGGGATCCGTACGGCGAGCGGTTTCCCGTCGAGATTGATCACATTGAATGGAAGCTGCGCGGTCACCTTCTTTCCAAAGCGGTCCTTCGTCTCGATGAGCGCACGGTAGGGGCCGGCGGGTAGTTTGACGGAAACCGCCCCCTTCCCCGCGCCATCCGTTTTGACGACCGGCTCCGCTATGATGTCGCCATTTTCCCACGAGTCCGGATTGGATGGCTCGGGCTCAGGCTTTTTGGCTGCATCAATCCATGGCCGGAAACGCGGGTCGCTGAGTGGAGCCCGGATGACGGCTTCGGGCTGTTTGAGTTTATGAATCTTCACGACACACTCCGCAGCCTGTCCGTTGTTGTCGTGGGTCTGTGTGAGAAGGCGCAGCTCCACGGGCTTTTCCACCGGGAGCCATTCGTCCACCGATGCGGAGGCTTTGAGCGCCGTGTAGCCGAGGCTCACCGCGTGTTGCGCACTTCGCGTCTCGCCGGTGGTGTCTGTGACATCGGCGTAAACTGTGTAGCTGAATGTCGGTCCGTCTTTCTCCGAAACCGAGCGATCCGGCTTCGCGATAAATTCCACGGTGAAGCCGCCGTCGTCCTTGGTAACGGTTGTTCCGTGCGCGATTTCCTGGGCCTCCTGGCGAGGCATTTGCCTCCACCAGAAGCAGCGTCCCCACCAATCTGGGAAACGGACCTGCCGCACGACACGGTATCGGACTTTTGCGCCGCCGATTGCCGCACCTGTGTAAGCGGTCGCTTTTCCCTCCACACTCGTGCGATCGTCGAGCTTTCCGGGAACCTTTGGCGGTTCGAGCGCGACCTTGAACTTCGGTCGCTTGTACTCCTCCACTTGCACAGTTGTCGCCCCGAATGGTTGCGCGTTGGATCGGATGGTCATCCGCCCCGCCAGCCGGTCGCGAGGAGCTGTGAAACTGCCGCTGAACGATCCGTAGTCGTTCGTTTTGTGCTGTGCCTTTTCGATCTCCTTCCCGTTCACATCGGAAAAGACGACCGTCACGTTTTCCCCGGCGAGCACCTTGTAATTGTCGGCATCGCGGTCGGCGCGAAAGCTGATTCCTTTGTACTGAATCGTCTGGCCGGGCCGGTAAATCGACCGGTCTGTGAAGAATATCGTCTGCGAATTCACGTCCGGGCGTTTCTTCTCGCGCCATGTTTGCAACATGTCCGCGGTCGCGAGCGACTGCCCGCCATGCGTCACGAGCGCGAACACGCCGGGGTCGTTGTTTGCGGGTGCCGAGAACATGCCGTAGGTGTCCGTCTTCACCGTCACGCCCGGCTTGAACCGCTCGCTTCTTGCGAGGGCCCAAAGTTGCACACTGGCTCCTTCGACGGGAGCTCCAGTGCGGGCGTCGAGTACGAACCCGCCGAAGTTCGCCTCGCCCGGCGTGGTGCGTGTGATGATCGACAGATCGCTGACCCAGAATTCCGAAATCATCACCACGTTGTTCTCCTCGCCGAAGCCTTTGTCGTGGCTCGCGAGGAGGAAGTAAAAGCCCGGCTTGAAATCCTTCGGTGGCGCGATTTTTTCGGTGCGGTTCCGGAAATCAGGCGTTGCTGGAAGGTCCGCCGACCACGCGTGTTCGGGCTTCGCGGCGAGCAGAGCGGCGCGCTCCTTGTCGTCCAGCCAGGGCGTGCCTGCGCCGGTTTTCATCCTCTGCTCCCAATCCGCCTTCGTGATGCGGAAATGAATCCGGTCGAGATTGCGATAGCTTACCGTGATTGGTGCAGGCGGATCGTTCCATACGCGCTCGATATTGACGGTGAACGATTTCTCCTCGATGCGCCGCACGATGTTTTTGCAAGCCGTTCCGAAGATAGTTTTCGGAAATGCAGCGGCACCTTGCTTCGCGATTTCATGTGCCTGCGCCGGGTCGGAATCGAAGAGGAGTTCCGCCCAAATCGAGCGCGCGTAGGCGGACAGTTCGTGGTCGCCCCATTGATTTGTGAAACGCTTGAGAGCCTCAAAGTAGCGCGTTTCCTTTTCATCACCCGTGGCCCGGTTGTTTGCGAAGTGATAGCGCTCGAGTTCGCAATGAAGCAGTGCCGATTTGTCGGCGTCGGCGGCGTGGGCGCGTGCGAGGGCTTGATGAAGTTTGATCGCCTTCACGGTGATCGAGTCGCCTTCCGGCTGCCATTTCAGGAAGTCGTCTGTTGGTTGAAAGACCGGACCGTCGGTGCGGAGTTCGAATTCGTCCTGGGCCTTGGCGCCGGCCTGTTCTCCGGACGCGTAGAACTCGAGCGCCTGGTGCGCAATGAAATCGAAGAGCGTCGGTCGCCATGCATCGGGCACGGTGCCCTTTTCCAAAAATGCGTCGTATTGCGCGACGGGCACCTTTCGCAGCTCGGCCTCCGCAGCAAGTGCTTTTGAAAACTGCGCGTCGATCTCACGGAAGAGTCTCGGAAGATCCCACGTCGTGAAATCCTTTCCTGGCCCCTCGGCTGTTTGTGTGCGCCGCATGAAGCGCCAGCGGTTTTGCTGGAAGTACTGCCAGTACCAGTTCGCCAGAATGGCCTGCAACACAGGCGTCATTTCCTTTGGTGCTGTCTCCAGTTCCGCGGCGAGACGGGTGATCTTTTCGCCGGGCTTGCGGCCCTCTATCTCGCTTTCAAACGTGATCCGTCGCGTGAGAGCTTTGATCGCTTCGGGCCAGGCTTTATCGGCTATCGCGCTCGCAGCGATGGGCCCGAGCTTCTCAATCGCAGTCTTGGGGAGGCCCTTCTCCGCTGCTTCATCGACCTGTTTCCAAAGTTCATCGCGATTTGCCGCAGACAGCGGACTCGCAAGGAAAATGAGCGTGAGCAGCCGGGAGAGAAAGAAGAGCGTTTTCATCGTTGATGAGGACAACGATGACAGCACAGGCGGCGTGAAATGTCACCGTGCGGTTCTGAAGATGTCAGAAAAGTGTGCGGCGCTACTCGCCGTCGTCAGCGCCGCCATCATATCCGTCGCCGAAGTCCGGTGATTCCTCGTGGTGGGAAAACTCTGCGCAGCTCATAGCGCCTGCCTTGCGAACATCGTCAGGTATGACGTTTAGATGCTCGTTATCCTTTGCCCACTGGCGGAGTTGCTCACGCTTCCGAACGGTCTTCACCGTGGCGAACACAGTGCCCGAAACGATTCCAGCTATAACCGAAGCAACGATGAACATAGCCGGGGAATACTGACGGAATTCCGAGGAATTGGAAACTTTATGTAAGGGCGGATGCCCGGATCACCCGTAACGGCCTTCGATGTACTCGGCGGTCTTCGGATTGCGCGGGTTCAGGAATAGATCCTCGGTCCGCGAGTGTTCCACGAATTCGCCCATGAGCATGAAGATGCACTCGTGCGACGCACGGCGGGCCTGCGCCATGTTGTGTGTGACGATGACGATGGTGTACTTGCCCGCGAGCGACCACATGAGTTCCTCGATGGCCTTGGTCCCGTTCACGTCGAGCGCGCTGCACGGTTCATCCATGAGGATGATTTCGGGCTTCAGAGGCAGGAGACGTGCGATGCAGAGCTTCTGCTGCTGCTCGAGCTGAAGGCCTGTGGCCTTGTCATCGAGCCGGTCCTTCAAGTCGTTCCAAAGGCCGACTTCGGTGAGCGCTTTCTCCACGGCGTCGTCGAGCGTGCTTTTCGACGGCTTTG
>SXGQ01226085.1_pt1 | contig 18113 bp, 13 predicted proteins | sample 3178371 | NCBI WGS metagenome assembly SXGQ01 (sample SAMN11356859, study PRJNA531348) | freshwater metagenome | isolation source: freshwater sample F1-20 | place: China: Fuxian Lake, Yuxi | collected 2017-12-25 | reverse complement strand
TGTTTCGCCGGCTCGACGAGCATCACTGGCATCAGGTCGAGGCTTCGCACCGTCGCCAGTACCAGGAAGACGGCCACAAACCACGGCACGTACGTCGACAGCTTCGCCGAGGCCGCCCCTGTCCGTGCGCCCCACACCCGGAAGGCCAGGCCAATGATGACCACCGCGGGGCCAAGCAGCAGCACACGCGTCAGCTTCACGAGTGTCGCCACATTCCCGGAAAGTTCACTCACCGGAAAGGCCGCGGCCACGACTTGCGGGACGGCATACACGCTCATTCCGGCCAGCACGCCGTACTGGTAGTTCGAGAGCATGAACGGCGCGATCAGCATCGGCAAGCCAAGCACCAGCAGCACACCAATCACGGCCGTCAGGCCAATCGCACTTGCCACATCCTTCTTCTCGGCCCCGATCACCGGAGCGAGCGCGGCGATCGCCGAGTTCCCGCAGATCGAGTTGCCTATCGCCACCAACGCCGCGAGGTGCACGCCCAGTCCGAGGGTGCGCCCCACCGAGAAACTCACCACGACGCCCGCCCCCACCCCACCAACCACGAGTGCGAGGAGGGCCGGGCCAGCCTTCAGGATGTCCGGCATGTAGACGCTGACCCCGATGAATGCAACACCGGTTTCAAGCACATGCTTGGAAACAAATGACGCCCCAGCCGTGTAGGCTTTGCTCCCGTCACCCATGACGTTACGTACCAACACGCCAATCAGTAGCGACACCACAAGTGCCTCGATCAGCGGGTTCCCAAGCACCCACGTCTCAACCTCGGCCAAGCCCCAGCCAACGGCCGCGATGATGCACATCAACCCAGCCCCGGGGGCCCACGGGGGCAACACGCGCGCCTGACTGGGTTCGCTCATCGTGGTTCCTCTTCCCGCACTCGTTCCCGGCTCATCGCGACCGCTCAATAGGCCATGGATACCTAGCCGTGCCGGCGGTGCTACCCGGTTTCCGGCATGAAAGACGGTAGCGTCACCCCCGCGAACGGCGGACACGCGCCTCGTACCTGGTGGACGTGCATCTCCACGTTGCGCCCACCCCACGCATAGGCCTGTCGGACCAGATCCCCACACTCCACTGGCACCAGAAAGACTGGCGAGTGCCCGCGATGCCGGTCCAGTTCGGCCAGCAATACTGCAGCCGCACCTGCCTCGGTCCGCGCCACACCCGGACCGACCATCCGGCTTCCCGGGTGTGCAACCGATGCCACGACCGCGTCGAGGCGCCCGTCACGGCCATCGAGGACGGAGACGTGCCAGATGCCGGCCCGGTTTTCAATGAAATGCGCAAAGTCACCACCGCGCCGGATCCCTGTCAGCTCTTCCTCAAGGGCCACGATCGCAAGTACGTCGGCAGCCGTTGCCGAACGCACCCCCGCCCGACCCGGTGCATCGTGCGGAAGCCCACTCGCGGGTACCGCCAGAAGGATGTCCTGATAGGTACGCCTGGGCACGAACCCGGCCCGCGTGTAGAGCGAAAAGGAATCGAGGTTCATCGCACTCGACACCAACCGGACCGGCAGCCCCCGTGCATCCGCCAGATCCGTGATGTGCCGCAACAGGCGACGCGCGACCCCAGTCCCGAAGTGCGCCGGATGGACATTCATGATCCCGAGACTGACGTGCGTCTCACGAGGATGGAAAAAGCACGACCCCATCAGTCGGCCGGAGCGTGGGTGGACCGCCAAGATGCAGCATCCGGGATCGAGCGCTTCATAGACCTCGGGAAAGACCCGTGCGACATCCGGTCCGCCTGCGAAGATCGCTCCCGGTCCCCTGGATGCGTACCAATAGTTCGTCGAGGTGTAGACCAGTTCCGCAACCGCATCCCAGTCATCGGGAACCATCGCCCGCAGCACCATCTCGGTCATGACGGCCGACAGTGTATCGCTACCACCGTGCTACCGGCGCAAGCGCATTCCCACCCCACCCCACCGACGTACGCTCCGCTTGGCCCACCCCCCCTTTTCCAATGCGCTTCGCCCGGGGGTCGAGGTAGCGGGTAGGCGTCAGTGACTTGGCCAGGCAGCGACCGAGGAATGGCATCCTGATACTCGAAACATGGACGCTCGAGCATCGACAATCCGCCAACCTCCTATCGAGGGCACCAGTCCGCCAACACTGTCGCCTCATCCATCGGTGCAAGGACTACCGCAGCGATCCGTGTGCGTTTCTCGATGACCCGGAGTGCCCCACGTTCGCACAGGACACTAGCCATGGCAGCGCCGAGGTCACCTATCAGGTCAGGTTGGTCCAAGATCAGCAGCGAACCCATCGGGAGGTCGCGCACTGACTGCAGCGCCGCCTCACGGCCCACCGGAATGTACGCGTCCTGCGTCATCAGGCTAAGGGGCAAGCGGTTCACGATGGTCGTGCCCACACGTGCCCTAGGGTCAAGGTCGGGTTCGATGATCATCGCGATCCGGCCGTCCACGTTCGCCCCGGGCGCGCGGGCGAAGTGCATTTCAGTCAGGGACCGGTTTGCAGGAAAAGGTGGCGACGCAGTGGGGTGGTTGGGAGTGGAGACAAAGGCCTCCACCAGACCCCGCAACTCCACGACATCATCACCAACCGGCGGGTACAGCGTCGTGCGGATGCCTTCCGCGAAAGTCGGAACCACCGGCGGAACCGGTGATGCACCCTGTGTGTACTTCGCCTGCAACCACCCGATGCCGGTCGATCCATAGGACGCCAGTGCCACCGAGGCCCCTCGTGCCAGGACTACCGACACAGCCACGACCGCGCCCGCAACCACCGGCATCATCGCGCCATCCCACACGCCCGAACCACGTGTTCGCAGCCGATGCAACCAGTACACCGCAATGATCGCGACCGGATACATCAGGTGGTAGAGGTTGTTCGGATGGGATCGGAACGCGAAGTAGCTGAACTGCAGCATCCCGTACGCCGCTGTCAAGATCACCGTCTCGGCAACCCGTGCCACATCGGGGTCCGCGTCAGCGTCGGCGTCAACGGCTTCCGTCAATCGCGATGCCCACTGCGCCGCGATCACGATGAATGTGATCGCGCAGACGAGGAACATCGGTAACCACGGGCTTCGCACATCCGGTGGGGAAAACCCGAAGCCTCCCCCGTAGACCGAAAGGTACTGCGTGTAATGGCGCCAGTCTGGCAGGCGACCAGACCGTCTCACCACGTCGAGTAGCAGCGCCACATGGAACCCTGCAATGCCCACACCCACCGCCAACACGCTTGGCACCAAAGCGACGCGCGCATCCATCAGGCCGTGCGACGGAGTTGCGTCACGCGCCTCTCCCGAAATGCGATATCGCACCCACTCCATGCCAAGCCCACATGCCACAACGACAGCGGTGTAGATGAACGCCTCAAGACTATGGACACTCGCGAGACCCGCAACCGCCCCCAGGCACGCGGCACCAGTGCGTGGGTGGCGGCGCAACCGCCGACTCGTCAGGCAGGCAATCGCCAGCCACCCCAAGCCGAACCGGATCGCACCCGTCGAGGCGTGCGTTGAAGGAATGGTCATGCTCCCGAACCGGTGCAAGGCCATCGCCGCGCCGAGGAGCAGAATGTTGGGCGCCGACCACCGGGAAACCCGCCCGACAATCACGAACAGCCCCGTTGCCAGAGCCAGTTCCACCAGATTCGTGACAAACGTGAATGCCGGGAAGGAGATCAGCAGCGGGTTCCAGAGAAATAGCACCCCGATCACATAGTGCACGCCAACCCCATACTGCGCGTTGATGTCGGCCAGCAGCGACTTGCCATTGATGAGATCAACCACCGGCATCAGGAAGAAGGACTGGTGGTGGATATCCACCGGCATCCGCGTGTTCAGCATCAGGAGCAGGATCGCCACCATGGCAACTCCGGCGCCTAAGCGCCGCATCGCCCCACCGGATCGATAGACAACGCGCCCGACCGGCAAATTCGTCCCACCCCCTAGCAGAGAGTTCCAATTGGTGTCCGCTTGGTCTGGACGCGAGAGCAGTGTCAACAACAGCACTACGCCGACCATCGGCCCGACCGGCAGCACCGGCAATGGCCAAGACACCACGAACTCCACGACCGAACCGACAATCGTGATCACCGCCACCAACATCACTTCCCCTTCCCGCGTGCGGTTGAGTGGCAATGGGGCGGGGGAAGGACCTCCCGGGATGGCCAGACGCTCGCCCGGGGAAGACACGGACACGTCGCCTCCCGGTCTCTCTTCCTCGCCCAACAGGCGTGCCGCGATAACCACTCCGACGACGATCACCAGATACAGGACAACCACCACCGCGGGCATCGACTGGAACCCGTGGAACCACAGCACGGATGCAACGGCAAGGAACTGCATCGGGGCAAGCACCAGTGGTGTCCAGAGGCGCATCACGCGCGATCCGACCTCATGTGCAATCAACGCCACAGTCGCCGGAACCGCGAACGTCACCAAAAGGTGTGACAGGCCTTGGTCGGCGAGAAACCCAGCGCCCACCAGTACGAGGACGGCACCGGCGAACTCCAACGGGCGGAGCAACTGCCACAGGATCACCGCCGCGGTTCCGGTGACAAGCGCGACCGCAAATCCTGGCCCACTCCTGTGGACAGGCCCGTACCAGATCACCGCGCCAATCACGATCACCGCCGACCAGTAGGCAAGACGGTCGGCCATCGACACTCCATTGGCATCGACCGAACCGAACCGCCTGATACCGATGATTGCCAGCGCACCGGCCCCGGTCAGGAAAGGCGCGAGCAGATAGATCGTTTGCTCATTCGCCGAAGTCACTGAGGTGGCTCCGGGTGGACGGATCACCCACAGCACGCCGGCAAGCGACACGACAGCCCACGCAACCATGGTGACGACGAACCGCAGATCCATCTCGGCGGACGCGGTACCGATGACCGAGACAGCGGTGCGCAGGTCCCAAACGGGGCCGGTTCTCCCCTCGCCTTTCAATACCACCCAACCACCCCGCCTGATTGATGCGCGCTTCGCTTGAGCCACCCGACCACCCCGCCTGATTGATACACGCTTCGCTTGCGCCACCCGGCCAACGCCCGTGTTTCATGCACGGCCATCCCATCCCTCCTTTCTCATTCGCTTCGTTGGGGGCAGGGAGGGCGCGAGGATCTCCCCAAATTCCCGGATGGCCCGCCACATGATTGCCAACGGGCTCGATCCGCGTTGCCCTGACGTCCACTCATCGTCATCGGGGACACTCGCGATCCCATCTGTCTCGCGTTTATTTACCATGCAGAAATGTCAATATTCTGTGATCCATCGGCATCCAAAATTTATGATTCTAACCATTCAGGATTATCAGAAAAACACACGTGCCGGACCGGCCCACGCAGAGTACTGCCCACTGGAACGACCCCGTCACACCACCGGTCGGGTCGGGCCCCTCTCCCGTGGCCTTAGCCACTCGCAGGGGTGGGCAGATCCCGTCTCCGGCCCTCTCCCCACCCCCCCTCAATACGCTTTGCCCGACGGAACCCGTAGAGGGCGGGGGGTAAGGGTCTCGCTCCAACCGGTTGGAGCGCATCATCCGACTGCGTTATCCTGCACAAAGAGGATGTCCGAAGAGTGATCACCGCGACAGACCCCAGACCCGCAACCCTCGTTTCCCGGGGTCAGGTCCTCGAGGACACTCCCGGGACAATCGGCGAACTCCGTCGATCCGATGACCTCGGTACCTCGCCCGAGACAATCGCACGCAACATTGCCACCGCGCACGAACGACTGGACGAGGACGGCTACCTCTACCTGCCCGGCTATCTCCTGCGCGACGAAGTCCTGGCCGCCCGCCATGAACTCTGCAGCCAACTCGCCGATCATGGACTGATCAGATCCGACCACCCGGTCGATGACGCCATTCTTGTGCCCGGTGCGACCCTCGGCGTGAAGTCCTCCGACGTTGCCCGCGACAACCGTGCCTTGCAGCACCTCCTCTACGCCACTGACGGCGCGATGATCCGCTTCTACTGCGCCCTCTTCGGCGAGGAAGTGCGCCACTTCGACTTCACGTGGTTACGTCTGGTCAAGCCCGGCATGGGCACCGCATCGCATTGCGACCTCGTCTTCATGGGCCGGGGCACCCACCAGTTGTGCACGTCGTGGACCCCATTGGGAGACATCGACCGGCACCTCGGCGGACTGATCGTCCTCGAAGGATCCCATCGGCAGCACGACCTGACCGGCGACTACCTCGCCACCGACGTCGACACTGTCTGCGAGAACCGCCACGATGGGGCGTGGACCGGGCCGGATGGCCTGCGCAACCGTCCCGACCTCGCGACTGGGGCGATCACCGACGACCACGTTGGCCTGCGCAAGAAGTTCGGTGGCCGGTGGCTGACCACCGATTACCGTGCCGGCGACCTTCTGGTATTCAACATGGTCCTGGTGCATGCCAGCCTGGACAACCAGTCAGCCGACCGTCTGCGCCTGTCATCGGATTCTCGATACCAGCGGGCCAGCGAACCCGCCGACGAACGGTGGATAGGCATCGACCCGCCCGCCCACGGACCACAGTCCGCCCGCCCTGTCATTTGCTGACGCCAGACAATGTAGGCAACCCCTCGCCCATCGCGTCCGTATCCACGCGCAGGGACAAGCCAACTCCCCGCTCCCCACGCAACGGGGGTATGGGGTGGGGGCATTATCTCCCGGCGCTCCCGGAAACTACCCATCACCGCGTCGAACCCGTCGCCCACTCCATCCCCTCAAGTGAGGCAAAGTCGTACACACTGGCCATATGCACCGAACTTGGGGGGACTGCAATGCGCTGAACCATCGTGTTCAAGTCCAGCAATCCACGGCAGTTTGCCTGCCGACGGACTTCCAGATTGCAGACCGCAAGGTGCAGATCTTCCGCCAAGGCACCGACATCGTCATCCGGCCAACCGCCCGAACACTCGTTGAGGCAGTCCGGCTACCAAAGTCGCTTCCGGGCGACATGTTCACGGAATCCCGTGATGTCTCGCCCCCGCAGGAACGTGACTGGTGGTGACCCGCTCCATCTGATCGACATCAACATGTGCATCGATCTGCCCCGGCCCCAGAGTGCACCTCTCTCGCGCAGGCTTGCAGAACACGCCCGGAACCGTTGCAGTGTCGGTCGTCACGTTGGGCGATTTGCGGGTCGGCGCGGAGCGAAGCCTGCGTGGGACAGAGGCGCACCGGATCATCGGGGAACTCTTGGGGTTGATCCCTGCGGTAGCCCCGCCAGAAGCCCCAACGAACCAACACGGTGAGGTTCGCGCCCATCCGACCCGGACCGGCCAGATCATTGGCAGCAACGACCTCTGCATCGGCGCCCACGCCCGATCCGTGGGCGCGACCCCTTTGACCTCCAACGTGCGCGAACTCATGCGCATCCCATCATATGGTTGGGGACTGCGCTACTCCAGATCCGCGATCACTTCACCACTGGTTGCGCAAGCCAACCCCGGTCACCACCCACTCCACCATTTTCGATTGGCCATGGGAGCGATGCCCCGGAACCACTCACAACCCCGGGGCCACCATCCCCCTCGCCGTGGCGGCACCGGTCGCTCCACCAAGGTCGTGAATGGTGATGCCGGTCCGCCCACCAAGCTTTGCCCGCGTCACATCCAACTCGGTGAGGATTGCTCCCGTAAGGTCCGCCCCGGACAAGTTGGCCCCGATCAGTTTCGCCCGCGTCAGGTCCGCACCCGCAAAGTCCGACCCCGTCATGTTCTCCGCATAGGACAGGTTCGTCCCAATGAGAACCGCACCGGCCAGGGTCGATGCCGTCAGGTTCACCCAACGCAGGTCCGCACCCGAAAGGTTTGCACCCCGCACCGGCGCGCGGGTCAGGTTCGACCCGGCCATCGTCGCCTTGGTCAGGTTCGACCCATCCAGGATCGCCCTGATCAGGTTTCCGTAAGAGAAATCAGCGCCAGTCAGGTCGGTGGCGATGACCGTTGCCCCGAACAGGACGGCCCACCGCAGGTCCGCACCCGAAAGGTTTGCCCTGTGGATGACAGCCCCCGAGAGGTTCGCACCGGTCAGTGTTGCCCGGATCAGCATGGCACCGCTCAACGTTGCCCGGGTCAGATCTGCGTAGGTGAGGTCAGCCTTGGTCAGGTTCGCACCAGTGAGGTCTACGCGGTAGAGGGTTGCCCCCTTCAGGTCGGCGCCAGACAGGTTTGTGCCGGTCAGGTTCGCTCCGGAGAGGTCCGCGCCGGTCAGGTCGGCTTGCGCCAGGTCGTGCCGGGAGAGGTCCCGTCCACGCAAGTCCTTGCCAATATCACTCCCAGCCATCGGTTGATCGTATCGCGTCCGCGCACGGTCGCTTCCCGGTAGAAATCGAGCCACCCGGCAAACGCCCCGCGGTTGGCGTGTTATGGTCTCTAGGCACACGGCAACCGGGTCTAGGTCCTGTTGATTGACGCCAAATGAGGAGTGCGCCGTGCGGCGCTCCGACTTGCCCGTCAGCACGCCGTTGCCGGTCCTTTCGGATCCCGGTTGCACCGAAGCTGCCGGTACACCCACCCGAGAGGACGCCACTATGGCGACTGGAACCATCATCCGTCTTGTCCGTGACCGAGGCTTCGGATTCATCCGCGGCGAGGATGGCAAGGAAGTTTTCTTCCACGCCACCGGCGTAGTCAACGGCATCTACGACAACCTCAACGAAGACCAGATGGTCACGTATGAGAAGCAGGCCGACACCCGCGGACGCGGCGAGCGTGCCGTGAACGTCCGCCCGGCGTAAGCCTCCCCACCCAACGGACGGCCAAACGCCGTTCGTACCCCCGATCCCGGCCGGATGATGCAGGACTTCCTGCGTCACCCGGTCGCTTCGTTTCCCACGAAACCCTTAGGCGTCGCGCACGTGCGTACGGGTCACCACGGGGTCCTTGTCACTCCACGGGAAGTTCACCCACTTGTCCGTGTAGCGCCACACGAAGTCGCACTTCACCTCGGAATGAGGCTTCTCGTACAGCACCGCAATCTTGGAAGCGGCCACCTTACCCTCGCAGAACTCGTTCACCAGTCTCAGCGTGCGTCCGGTATCGGCCACGTCATCCACCACGAGGATCCGCGCGCCACCCACGTCCACCAGGCTTGGCACCGGTGGCAGCATGATCGGCATCGGCAGGCGTTCATCGATACCCGTGTAGAACTCCACGTTCAGGGTGTAGGTGTTCTTGACTGACAGCGCGTACCCAATCGCGCCGGCGGGCAACAAACCGCCCCGGGCAATCGCCAGGATGATGTCGGGTTCATATCTCGATTCGGCCACCATCGTCGCCAGTTCCCGACTGGCCGTCCCAAACAGTTCCCACGTGAGAATCTCACGCGCTGCCGCCATCATCTCGCCATCCCTCTCCAGCTTCCAGTTCAGTCATCCGCTACCGCACCAAGCGACACGTGGATGAACCGGGTGGATCGTGGTTGTACCGGACTGGGCAACAAAACAGCCTAGGCAATCGCCATACCCTCCGGAAATCCACCCATGGCCAGGCCGCAGCGGATTGAACCCCTCAGCGATGTGGTGGACGATTGAACCGTGACTGCCCCTGAAATGGAGCACCACAGGCAGCCGAATGCCCGTCAGTGGTGCGTCAGACCCGCCGCGTGGCGCCCAACGATGGGAACCTCACGACCCTCGTCGTGGTCCAGTTGGTCAAGTGCGCACACGATGTCCAAGCGGTCGCCGTGTCCCGCATTCACCATCCGTCCGTGCATGCGTTCGAGTGCCGCCGGATCAGTCGCCGGCCGGGTCACAATCTCAAGATTGGACGCCGCGATCTCCACGTACGTCTCCGCATCCGTCCCGAACAGTTCGAAGACATCCGCACTGAACCCGCGATGGGATACATGCTCCCCAAGCGTCCCGGCGATGTGCGCCCGCATCTTGTCGATCACCCGTGTCAGTAACACGATGCCGCCGACAGTGTCATGCCCGCTTCGCGGAACGCCGTTGATCAGGTCCATGTGCCACTTTCCCTGTTTCGTGCGTCTCACCTGCCAAGCGACGCTCAGTTCGGTCGAAGGCGACCGCCTGACTGGCTTTGGAAGCGCAATCGAGGCTAGTTGGCGGCAACCAGAAAACCTGTCAAACCTTCCGGGCCATGTTCACCGCGCGCATCACCCGGGATCGCGTCGGATCCTGAAGTCGTTCCAGTTCCAGTTCCCGGCGCATCCCCTCGAGTGCGTCCGGATCAAACAAGTTGTCAAGGTCGAGGGTCCGCGCCAGGGCAACAAGTTCCTCGAACGGGATATCCGCCGTCTTCCGGTCGGTCCGGGACGCCCGCCGGTACGCCACCGTCTGAGGGGTAATGCCCGCCGGCCAGAACACCGTGCGCCCATCAGGGTCAGTCGTGCGAAGCACCGACCGGTCGACCGTGCGCAGGACCGCCTGCCGGATCACCGCACCCGCCCGCCCGAAACCGTGGGCATCGGCAACCCGCTTGACCAGTACCTCGTCAAAGACCGGCCCCTCGGTCGCGACCACCAGTGCCGTCATCTGGCGCACCACCGTCTGGTAGGCAGGTTCGTAGAACAGCGCCCCGGCGGGACGGATGCCCGATGTCCCGAAAGCGGTCACGACGTACACCGGGTGAGCAGTGAGTGGCCGATGAAGCCGGGGCGTTGGGGAGAGCGAGCGAAGCGCATTGCCATCAGGCGGCGAAGGGGTGGGCGAGCGAAGCGCATTGCCATCAGGCGGCGAAGGGGTGGGGTGGTTGGCCGGTGGCTTCACCAAAGGCGCGTCCACGATCGACGCGTAGCGCTTCCCATCATCCGCGCCGGCCTGCTCCCCCGCCCCGTCTTGGGGGACAGCCGGTTCATGAATGAAGGGGGCGATGGGCTGGGGTGGTTGGCCAATCTCTCCAGGGGCCAGGCCAGTCTCCCCGGCACCCCGGTCGGCCTCAAGGAGTTCGTGCAGGGCGTCATGCAGACGTGTCGACGCCCGGCCCATCGTTACCCACCAGTCAGTCGACCACACGCGCAGGATCTTCCACCCCAAGCCGCGCAGGACGGACTCGCGCAAGCGGTCCCGGTCGCGCGCCGTCGCCGACCGGTGATACGTCGCACCGTCGCACTCGATCCCCGCCAAGTACCGGCCCGGATGGTCGGGATGCACCACCGCAAGGTCGATCCGGAATGAGGAAACTCCCACCTGCGTCCGGACTTCCCACCCCTTCGCCTGCAAGACCTCCATCACTGCCGTCTCGAACGGCGACTCGGTCATTGCCCGAGGGACCTCGGTCGCCTGCGCAAGCGCCACCGGACCACGTTCGGCGTAGTCCAGGAAGTCCTTGAAATCGCGCACGCCTGCCGGGGTCGTCGGCGTCAGCGCGATGTCAGTTGCACGGAGTGTCCCGAACACCGCGAGTTCCCGTCGCGCCCGCGTGATCGCGACATTCAGCCTTCGTGCGCCACCACCGAGGTTCAGTGGGCCAAAGTTGCGGTACACACGACCATTGCGGTCCGGCCCGTAGCCGATTGAGAACAGGATCACATCGCGCTCATCACCCTGGACTGTTTCCAGGTTCTTGACAAAGACTGGCCCATCTTCCGACGCACCAAACCGGTTCTCGACCTCGGGATTGGTTTGCCGTTCCTTCTCGAGAAGGTTCTCGATCAACCGCGCCTGTTCGGCGTTGAACGTGACGATGCCGATCGATGGTGCGCTTCCGCCCGACGTCAGGCGCCGCACCACATCGGCAACCACCGCGCGCGCTTCGGAAATGTTCGTCCGCGCCCCGCCCCGGTCATACGTACCGGGCACGTGCACGTAGCGCACCGCACGTTCGCCGGAGACTGGCGAAGGGAACGTGATCAGTTTTCCATCGTAGTACCGTTGGTTCGAGAACGCGATCAACCCCTCGTCCCGACTCCGGTAATGCCAGTCCAACCGCTTTTCCGGGAGGCGCGCCGCCAGGCACTCATCCAGGACGCTCTCCAGATCCTCGACTTCCTCGGGGTCGGCCGTCTCGGTGTCCGCCCTTTCAAAGAAGTTCGTCGGAGGCAACTGCTTCGGATCTCCCGCCACGATCACCTGGCTTCCACGGGCACTCGCACCGATCGCATCCCAGACCGGCAACTGTGACGCCTCGTCAAAGACCACCACGTCAAAGACCCCATGGCGCGCCGGCAGGTACTGCGCAATCGACAACGGACTCATCATCAGGCAGGGCGCAAGCATCGGGATGACATCGGGCATGCGGGCGATCAGCGTCCGGATCGGCAGGTGACCCCGACGCTTCTGCAGTTCGCGTGCCAGCAGCATCCACTGTTCACTGGACGCCACCTGCCCGCGCGAAGGCACCGAGGACGCCAGACGCGCCTTTATCACCCCCGACGCAAGTTCCGTCAACCGCGCATCAGCATCCCGGAACCGCTGGATCACCCGTTCATGCGTTCTCGAGTGGAACTGGTTCAGGCCCGCCTCGGAGTTGACAACCGCGTCAATCCACCCACGCGCGTAAGCCAACCGGCCGACCTCGGGCATCTGTCTGGCGGTGATGGTGCCCTCAATGAAGGCCGTGACGATCACACCAAGGCAAACCTTGCCCGTTGGCCCGCGGGCACCACTGCCACCGCATTTCAACGCTTCACCGGACGCCCGTTGCCACGCACACCAGGCCTGCAGGTCATCCGCCGCCTCAACCCAACCATTGGCAACGGGAACAACACTGGAGATCCAGTCGTCGTCCAGAGGAACTCCCGGCCAGCCAGCCCCGCCTGATCCACTCCCGCCTCGATCGACGATCTCCCCGGATGCCTCAACCGCGACGCAGGCATCGACAAACCGCCGGAAGGCAGCGCGCGCCTGCGCCAGCCGTTCGCGCGTCCCGGACGCACCCGGTGTCAGCGCAACATCAAGTCGTTGACGCAGTCCCGTCAGCCAGTCACTCGTACCGCCCTCTCCCGCTTGCAGGGATGGGCCAGGCGAAGCGTGCAAACCAGAGCGAAGCGCATTGCCATCAAGGGGCGATGGGGTAAGCGAGCGAAGCGCATTGCCATCAAGGGGCGACGGGGTGGAAATCCCACGTTCCGGCACCGTGCCATCGCGGACATCCCGCGCAAGTTCGACCGCACGATCAGCCCAAGCAATCGCCTCGCGCACCGCTTCAAGATCGGTCTCCGGGCCGGCCCAGACCGTCCCGAACCGTTCCAACACCTCGGACTTCGTGTTGAACACCGCACGCAGGCCTGCGATCTCCCGCAGGCCCCGCAGTTCCGCGCCCGCATCCGCAGGACGCGAGGTCGAACCCTTCCCACCGGCAACATCGGTCGCCACATGCATCGCAACCGCCTGCCACAGCAGACGCGTCCGCCACCATGCGACAAGCACGAATGCCCCGGAAGCCTCCTCCCACTCGCTGACAACCCGGTCGAAGTCCAGTTCCCACACCGTCTCGCGCCACGCGCGTGCAAGACCGTCAACCGCCCTGTCCATCGCACCAAGGGCGTCCACCCACTCGTCGATGGCCACCCGCAGCGCCACTCGATCCACCGACAGCATCCGGTGCCCGGCGATCGCTCCCGGCGCTTGCAGGTGATCGATCAGGTCATGCCTCGACTTCAGGCGCGCCGGATTGCCAGTCGGTGCCACGTCCAGGAACTCCGCCACCAGCACCGACGCCGGAAGCACCGCCTGCGCCTCCCGGATGAACGCCACCGCCAACCCGAGGAACTCCCGTTGCCACATCGGCGTCCACACCGTCTTCCCGATCGCACGCAAGGGATGCAGCGCGGGGTTTCCGATGTCCTCGCCCAGGGCAGCCAACTCCGTCAGGTGTTCCGCCATGGTAGACAGAACCGCTTCGGTGTCGGCACTGGGATCCACGCACTCGATCATCAAACCGGGCGGAAAGCTGCGGCCGGCGATGACCTGACCGAATGCCCCGTAGGCAGACATGCCGTTCGGCCATCGCCGGTGCAGCAACTCCACATGGGCATTCAACTGGTCACGCGCCGACTGCAACGCCTCCGCCGTGAGGCGCCATGGTTCATCCACACCGTTCGACTGGAACTCCCAAGCCGAACTCAACTGCTTCAGCACCTCCGACTTCTGCGCCTTGGCCGAGTGCAACTCAAGGCAGAATGGGCCGAGGCCGGCACGTTCCAACCGCCGACGCACCACCTCCAGGGCCGTCGCCTTCTGCGAGACGAACAACACCGTCTTCCCGTCCGAAAGCAAGTGCGCAATCAGGTTCGAGATCGTCTGGCTCTTCCCCGTCCCGGGCGGGCCGTACATCACGAAACTCCGCCCCTCGGTCGCGGCAACGATCGCCGCAATCTGTGATGAGTCGGCATCGAGAGGCAACTTCAGGTCGGCAACCCCCATGCGACGGTCAAGGCCAACCGCGTCCGGCAGCGGCGTGTCGTCAGACTGGCCAGACCCACGCATCTCCACCAGACGTTGCACCACCGGGTTCTCAAGCAGATCCGCCACCTGGACGCCCAGTTGCTTCCACATCAGGAACTTCGCGAACGAAAAGGTCGAAAGCGCCACTTCCTCGGTGACCTCGAACCCCGCAAGTTCCTTCAGATACGTGCGCACCATCGTCCAGATCGCGCGGACGTCAAGCCCGTTCTCGTCCGCCGGGAGGTCGCCGTCCAGTTCCGGGATCTGCACCCGGAAGTCCTGCCTCAGCATCTCCAGAAAGGTCGGGTTGATCGTCGCCGGTTCGTCGTGCCGGCGCAGTGTGAACCCCAACCGCACACCCTTGCGTTCCAGGGCGACCGGGACCAGCAGCAACGGTGCCCGGTACGTCCCGGCCCGGATTGCCCCGCGCGCTTCCGTCGGCCTAGGCGTCCACGAGACAAACCCGATGGCAAGGTAGAGATTGTTCGCGCCAGTCTCCTCCATCGTGGTGCGCACCGTGCGGTAGAGGTCCAGCACCCGCGCCTCAAGGTCCTCAGGTGGCAAGGTCGTGTGCACGGCATTCCCGGCAAGCGCGTCAGCCGCCAACGCCATCCGGTCCGGGATTATCCCCGCCACTCCCGGGGTAACCGCGGAAGTTTCCCGGCGCGGTGCCGGTGCCGGATCGGGCAGTAGCCGCAGCGAAGCGCCATTGGCCAGTCGGTCCTCAAGCGCGCCGGGATCCGGACAAATGAACTCGATAGTGCCCTTGCCCGCCTTGAAGTTGAGCAACTTGTTGCGCATCGAGAGGTCAAGCAACCGGCGCTTCCACCGCTCAATCCGTCCCTCCGGGAGTTCCGCGTTCCCCTCACCAATGGTCATGCGGTCGGCCAGTTCGGGGCGGTCGCCCAGCGAATACGCCGGACCGGTTTCCACAACCGGACCATCAACAGCGGCGGAAGGGCCGGAAAGCGACAACGGCCGGATGCGCCGGATCCGTGCGCGGTGGATGTCCAGTGCAACTTCAAAGCCCTGCGGGGCATCGATCCGCACCGACGCTTCCCCTTGGACCGTCGCTTCCAGGAACTTCACCGGTGCCTGCCCCGCCGGCCGCACCGCCAGCATCGTGGTCTCAATCAGGCGAAGTTCGTCAAGCGCGATCCGTTTCCGCAGGAGTTGCGGTTCGTCAACCGTGGTGGTGACGATATCCGTCGGTTCCAACCACACCCCCACCAATGCATGGCCCTCAAGCAGGACCACCAACGGATGGAATCCCATCTGTTCGAGACACGCCGCATACAGGAGTGTCAGGTCCAGGCACGTTCCGACCTTGGTGCCCACCACCATCGCCGGCAAGCGCACCTTCTGACCCTCCCGTTCGAAACTCGCCGGAGGCAAGGCATAGGCAATCCGTTCATCGGAAAGCGCACCCCAGAGGGCTTCGGCGCACTCCACCACCCGCGCGCGCCCGCCAGGTCCATACCCCGCAAGTGCGGGATCGCGACGCGCGGTTCGCAGCTTCTCCGCGGTGTTGCGCAGGATCACGTCCACCGCCGGATCATTCGGGCAGACGAAGGCCGCCAGCAGTTCGGGGGCATGTCGCATACCCGTCCACTCGGTTGGCGCCATCAGCTCGCATGCGACAACCGCCCGGCCAACCTCGCGGTCCGGTGTCGTCACGGTGCACGTGACCGATGCGTGCATCGCCTCGGTCAGGCGCAGGAAGATGCCCGGATCGAGTGTCGCCACCACTGATGGGATGGTTCGCGTCTCACCGGCCCGCACCCGGTCAATCGGGAACGGCGACACCATGAGGAACGAAGGGTCCGCCGTCACCGTGACGGTCAGGTCCACGATCTCCGTCGCCGAGGTGTTGCAAATCTCGATCGCCCCGAGAGCCGGGACCCCATTCTGTTGGAAGGCGATGTTCAGGCGAGGTTCTACGTCCAGTTTGACCGTCACACCGGTCATTGCCCTGCCATCCCCACGAGGGTTGTCCGGCACGGCCTTGAGCTCATCCCCTGACATCACCGGGCCATCATCGCACATGCACCCGGCTTCGCCCCCATCTCCCGTCGCAACCGGGGTTGGGTTGGGGGTGGGGGTCTCCCATCAGCCACCAACCCTAGCCGTCGCGGGGACGCGCCCAAACCCGGTCGATGATCGCCCCCGCCACGAACCCGACGATCGTCCCCATCACTGTCCAGACCATCACAACCGGCCCGAGTTCACCGAACAGCGGTTCCGGCAAATCGGCCCGGCCAATCGATGCGACCACCGCCACCATCGACCCCACAAGCGTCCCGCCGGCCACGCCGATGGCGACGTTGAGAACGATGTCGCGCCAGACGTCGAAGGCGTGCCCGGGAACCATCTGGGCACGGATGCCGTAGAGCGACCCAAGCAGTCCCCCAAGCATGATGCCGAGGTTCACGGGGGCCCAGATTGCCGGGACCAGCGTGTCGTGCACCATCAGCTTGATCACGACGACGGCGGTGGCCACCCCGAAGGCAGTACCACCACGCCACGCCCACCTCAGCATTCATGCATCCTACCCGACACCATCGGGACCATCCGCGCGCATAGCAAGGACAAGAAATGGGGAACAGACGTTCGCAAGTCCCGGATGTCAGTGGATCAGACTCCACCCCGGTCTGGACAGTTTTGTACGACACCCAAGCCTGACACGGCATTAGCTATCTGCGGGCAGGGATTCCAGCAAACCAAAGTGCCTCACCACACGCATCTCCCGTCGCAATGAGAGGTGCACGGAAGGGGTGGGGGTCTCTCTTGCCACCACCCCGTTCAACTTCCTGATGGACGACACCTCCCCCGTGCAGGCTGTCATCGAGGCATTCACGTCCGGCGACCCGGTCACCGCCATCGCCCGTGGGTTCGCCATCGAAGCGTCATATCCCGACGACCCCGCAGTCCTGAACCACCTCGGTGCCATCCACTTGCAGTACAGCCAACCCGCACACGCCCTGCGCGTTCTGCGTCGCGCCTTCGAACTGGCCCCGACGTCCTCGGTCATTTGCGTCAACCTTGGCCTCGCACTGGAGATCGACCAACAGTTCGAGGCCGCTGCCGACGCGTTTGGACTTGCCACCGCCTACAAGCCCGATTTCGTTGCTGCCCACTTCAACCGGGGCCGGATGTGCGTCCGCACCGAACGCTTTCAGGACGCCACCGATGCCTTCGCCGAGGTCATCATCCACGAACCCACCAACGCCGACGCCTGGAACTACTGGGCCGGGTCCATGTCACTCCTCAACCGCCTCGACGAAGCATTGTCCGGATACGAACGCGCCTTGACCATCAATCCCGGTCACCTCAGCGCCCTCCGGAACCACGCCATCGTCGCCATGCGTGCCGGGCAACCGGTCAGGGCCCTGCCCAGTCTGGACCGTGCACTCGCCATCGACCCGTCGTGGGCACACGGACAGCAGCAACGGGGCCGGGCGCATACCCAGTCCGGGCGCTTCGCCGACGCCGAAACCGACTTCGCCATTGCCCTGACGCTCGACCCCGGCAACCGTGACGCCCTCAACGGACGCGCGTGGTTGCGCCACATCTCCGGCGACCGGATGGGGTGCCTGCGAGACCTTGAAGCACTCGTCGCCGAAGATCCGACCAACGCCGAAGCACGCGCCTTCCTCGGCCTGGCCTACCTGCGGGAGGAACGCTTTGCCGAAGGGTGGTCGGCGTACGAGTCCCGGTGGGACGTCCCCGCGAACGCCGGCATCTTCGATGGCGCCACCAAATTCCGGTGGGACGGCAGCCA
>SXGQ01422280.1_pt1 | contig 18115 bp, 15 predicted proteins | sample 3178371 | NCBI WGS metagenome assembly SXGQ01 (sample SAMN11356859, study PRJNA531348) | freshwater metagenome | isolation source: freshwater sample F1-20 | place: China: Fuxian Lake, Yuxi | collected 2017-12-25 | reverse complement strand
GCGGCGAACCGATCACTCAGGACATCAGCACGCTCGAGAATCCGGCGATCATCGATCAGCTGCGCGCAACGCCGCTACCGCCGTATCCGGAAAGTCGCTGAATATCGCATCGACGCCGAGCGCAGCGAAGGCGCGGTACTCGGCTGCCGGATCGCCGGCGTAATCGGCGGCGAGATGGATTGCCTCGTTGCGGAAAGTCCACGGATGCACTTCGAGACCCGCAGCGTGTGCGAGCTCGACGAAGCGGGTGGGCGCCGTGGTACGCCGGGTTTTCTCGGTTTTATCGGCGGGATCGGTGCTGCGCGAACCGATGAGGTGGCGCTTCCATGGACCTACGCCCTCAACATATTGGGCGAAGCGGGCAAAGGTTTGCGGATCGTTGAAATCGCGCGGGATATCGCCTTGCGGATAGAGCTTGCAGCGTCCCGAGGCGCTCCACCCCGAAGGTGGTGCGACGCTGCCATCGTCGCGCAGACTGCCGCCATCCAGCAGCTGCACGAGGCGTACGCCGGTACGCTCGCGCAGCCAGCGCAGGTTGCCCGATTCGAATGACTGGATGAATACCGGCGCGCTGCGGGTGGTCCAGTCCGCGGTCTGCAACGCCGCGAGCAGGGCGGGCTCCAGCGGCAAGCCGAGTTCGCAGTGCCAGCTCGGGTGCTTGGTTTCAGGATAGATGCCGATCACCCGTCCGCGCGCCGTCGATTCGCGTTTGGCGAGTTCGATGATTTCTTCGAGCGTCGGTACGGTGTACAGCCCGTCGTATTCGCGCGATCGATCCGCACGCGGTTGCACGGCCCGCAGTGTGCGCAATTCGGCCAGCGTGAAATCGGTGGTGAACCATCCCGTCACTTCGACGCCATCGAGTTGCACCGTGCGTTTGCGGTCGGCGAACTGCGGCAATGATGCGACGTTGGTGGTTGCCGAGATATCCGGTTCGTGACGCGCGACGAGATGCCCGTCTTTGGTCGAGACGAGATCGGGCTCGATGAAATCCGCGCCCATGTCGATCGCCAGTCGATACGCCTCGAGCGTGTGCTCGGGGCGATATCCCGAAGCGCCACGATGGGCGATGACGAGCGGCGCTTTTGCAGAGGGCATGGCCGGATTCTGCACCTTGCTGGCGGTAGCCGGTACTGCCGCGCCAACGGCCATCAACGTGACCGACAGCCATCCGCATCGCAAGCGGGCAAGAACGCCGGAAGTTCGCATGGCGCCGCGCATGTTGCCGAGCATGCCGCGAGTCGATGACGCTTTGGTGACGGACTGCCCGCTGATCACCTCTAGTTGTGTGCCGCAGTGGTCGACCCGACGAGCGCCTTGGCCAGAATGACGAAGCGCAGGTCCGGGCGCTTCGGTTCACCGAAGCGTGCATCACCGTAGGGGAACGGCGCGGTCTCCCCGGTGAGTGCGTAGCCGCGACGCTCGTACCAACCGATGAGTTCGAGCCGCTGCTCGATCACTGTCATGATCATGCGGCGAGTCTGCCATTGCCCGCAAACGAAGCGCTCGGCCGCGCCCAGCATCGCTTTGCCGAGGCCACCCGTCTGATGCGCGGGATCAATGGTCAACATGCCGAGGTAGGCCTCATCGCCTCGTCGCTCGAGCTGCACGCAGGCGAGTATGCGTTTATCCGCCTCGTGTACCAGCATTACCCGGTCGCCTTCGCGATGGCCGTGCTCACTGAAATCGACAAGTGCGCGTGCATCGGTACGCTGACCGCCGAGCAGATCCGCTTCGGTGGTCCAGCCGCGACGGCTGCTGTCGCCGCGGTAAGCGGAATTGACGAGGGTCGTGAGCGCGGGCGCATCAACGACGCTCGCCATTCGGGTGATGAATTCCATTCGTGCATGTTCCCGCGCGTGGCGAGCGCGGGTCAATCGACGGCGAGGCGGCCGCGCGTCTCGGCGAGTTGTGCCATACCGATGCGCAACTCGAGCCGGCGATTGAATTCCTCCGCGCCGAAGGCCCGTTGCGCAAGCACGTTCATCGGGTCGGTACGATAGCCGATCTCCCGTACATAATGGTCGTAGTTCTGCTGCGCGAGTCGTTCGCTTTGCGGTAGCGGCGCTTGATCGGCTTCATCCAGCCAGCCGAACCAGCGATCGACGAATTCTTGCAGATAGGTTTCGCAGGCGCCAATGTTCTCGTCGGTGAGTTCGCCCATCACGCTCGTACAGACCGGCGACATCAACCCGCGCAAATAGGTGCCGTGGCTCCAGTTCCAGGTGAAATTCGGCTGACCACGAAAACGGATGGCACTCGCATTGGCCGGTTCGTAGTACTGGTTCACGTAATCGAGATTGGTACGCAGATCGACCCGCGGCGTGTAGTCGGCATAAAAGAAAAGCTTCGGCACCGTGCCAAAGATGATCACCAGATGCGGCACGCGGTTCTGCTGTGACAAGAACACGGTGGCGTTCATGTCGAGCAGACTCGCCCGGCGGTTGCCGAGCCAGGAGTGCACCAGCCACTCGACTCGAGGTCCCGACCAAGCGTTGAACGACCCCTCCATCGACTTGTCGAGCGAGGTGAAGTACTCGTGGCCCAGCGTCGAGGGATGTCGTGTCACCGCGAACCGTGCCTTGACGCGTTCGACGATACCCGAGTGGATGCCCCAACAGCGCTCCCAGGCACGACTGACGTCCACGTTCGGTTGTTCCGCCAGGAACTCCGTGATGGTCTTGATATCGAGTTTGGTATCCGCCACGTTCGCTGCTCCCCGTTGTATTGCGCACGGTCGGTTCGCCGTGTGCGAGTTGTTCTGCTAGCCTCGGCGTCATGGATCCCCGGCGCCGCAACTTCATCGTCGCAGCGGGCGCTGCGACCGCCCTGCCTTTCATTGCCTCGTGTTCACGTGGTGGCGAGGTGGCGCGACCCACGGGGGTGCCGCTCAGCCCGTTCGATGGCGACAGCACCGCAGAGCAGGTGACCGCGGGCATCGACCTCGCTGGCAAGACGGCGCTCGTGACCGGGGCGACTTCGGGTCTTGGCCTCGAGACTCTGCGCGTGCTCGCGCTACGCGGGGCTCACGTGATCGCGAGTGGCCGTACGCTCGAGAAGGCGAAGGCCGCCTGCGAGTCGGTGCAGGGCCGCACTACACCGATCGCCCTCGAGCTCGAGCGCTGGGACAGCGTGGCTGCCGTCGCCGATCTTGTACGCACGCTTGGCATGCCGATCGACATGCTGGTCTGCAACGCCGGAATCATGGCGCTGCCGCAACTCGAGCAGGTCTATGGTCTCGAGAAACAGTTCGCGGTGAATCATCTCGGACACTTCGTGCTCGTCAATCGTTTGCTGCCGCAGGTCATCGCTGCACCGCAGGGGCGAGTGGTCGTCGTTTCGAGCGGCGGATACCAGTGGGCGCCTGCCGCGGGCATCGAGTTCGACAATCTCTCGGGCGAGCGGGACTACGACCCGAACAAGATGTATGGCCAATCGAAGCTCGCGAACGGACTGTTTTCTTTGGAGCTCGCGCGACGACTGCGCGATGCAGGTTCGTCAGCGACTTCGAACTCGCTGCACCCGGGCGTGATCAACACCAATCTTGGCCGACACTTCGATGAGTGGAAACTCCTGCTGAGCAAGCTGATCGGCTGGACCTTCATGAAATCGATCCCTGCGGGGGCGGCGACCTCGTGCTATCTCGCCACGGCGCCGGCGCTTGCCGCGATCAGCGGCTACTATTTCGAAGATTGCAATCCAGTCGTCCCGAAACCCGGCAAGCATATGGATGACGCCATGCTGGCACGTCGGCTTTGGGACGAATCCACACGAATCACCGCGGAGTACCTCGCATGACCTCGACCGCACGCTTGTTCACCACGCTGCGCCACGTTCGCCGTGCGGCGCTGCTGGTCGCCCTGGTCGGTCTCGTGCCCTTGACCGCGTCGGCCGCTGAGGAGATTCCGGCGCTCGCGGCACGCGCGCAGTCGGCTTATTTTTCGGGTGATGCAGCCGAGCTTGCCAAGCTGGCCGCCACCACCGCGCCGTGGGCCAAGTCGACGAATCCACGCGAGCTCTATGCACAGGCCTACGTGGAGTTCCGCGTGCTGCAACTCGCGATCGCCGCCAAACGCAACAAAGACGCCGAAAAAGCCGGCGAAGCCTGCGTTGACGCGCTCGCCGCCGTGGTAAAGCGCGACCCCCAGTTCGCCGAGGCACATGCCCTGCAATCGGCTTGCTACGGCTATCTCGCCAATCTCGGTGGCATGGGCGCGATACGCAATGGCTCGCGTAGCGGCAAGAGTATGGAAGCCGCGCTCGCCATCGACGCCAAAAGCCCCCGCATTTTATTGGTCGACGGTTTCGGCGTGTACTTCCGGCCGAAGTTCGTCGGCGGTGACAAGGCCAAGGGCTGCGCGCGATTCCGCGAGGCTGCAGCCGGCTTTGATGCCTACGGCGCCGCCGGCAACGGCGGCGCAGGCGGCATCGCCTGGGGCGTACCGGAAGCCCACTATTGGGCAGGACGCTGTGCACGCGACGCGGGCGATGCCGCGACGGCACGCAAATATTTTGAGCGTGCGCTCGCGTTGGCGTCCGATTTTTCGGCTGCCCGCAAGGCGCTTGCCCGCTAGAACACCCCGGCGGCGAGTCCCGCAGCCAGCGTCGCGCCGAGCTCGCGGCAGCGCGCAAGTGCCTCGTCATCGGGCGTGCCGATGACAATCACTGGCGCGGCGATCGAGCGCCAACGAAAACCCGCGACGATGCGCTCGACGGCGGTACATGTACCCCGTCCATCGTTACCGGCGCTGACGAACAGGCCCCAGGGCTTGCCCTCGGTGCGGTGCTCGCAGGGATAAAAGCTGCGGTCGAAGAAATCCTTGAGTGCGCCGGACATGTAACCAAAGTGCTCGGGCGTGCCCAGCAAGAGTCCGTCGGCCCACAGTACATCGTCTGCCGCAGCCTGCAGCGCCGGTCTCTGCCGCAATTCCACCGACTCGTTACTGTCGATGATTCCTGCGGCGACCGCCTCGCGCAGCAGTTCGGTGCGTCCGCCCGGATGGCCCCCGTAGACGATCAAAATGCGCCGAGTCATCGCCGCGCGTCTCCTCGGTTGGCGTCGAGCTGTGCGAACCAATGCAGGGTGACATCGCGCCGCTGCAGTCGATTGACCGCAAGCACCGCCAAGGCCGCGAACAGACCGCCGACACCCGCAAGCGCCATGTCGCGGTGCGCATCCCACTCATCGCCTTGCGTGCCGAGAAATGCGGCGCCGAGATCGCCACCATAGACCACCACGGCGCCCCACTCGATGAGCTCGTAAAGCAGCGAGGTCGACATGACGAGATCGAGCGGCAGGAAATAACTCCAGAACCCGCGCACGCCTGCGGAGCGCATGAGTAGTTCACGAAAGGGCAGCAGCAACAGCGCACCGTAAGCGAGATGCACGAGACGATCGTAGTGGTTACGGCGCAGGCCGAACGCGTCGTTCAAGGAATAGCCGCTGAGGGTGCGCAGCGCGTCGTCGTAGGGTACGAGCGAGTAGGTGAAATGGGCGCCGATCGCATGCAGACAAAAGAAAGCGAACAACAGTGAATAGGATGCGGTGGAGAGGGGCAGCGCGCGGCGGGTGAACCAAAGAAAGAGGGCGCCCAGCACCAGCAGCGTGTTTTCGAGTACCCAAGTATCGCGCTCAAGTGGCGAGATGGCGAGCGCTGTCCAAAGCACCCCGAAAACAGCCACCAGCGTGACAAGAAAGGAACGTCTTGACATGGGCGGAGTGTAACGCCGCGCGCCACGGATGAGCGCAGCGTGGCCGCACGTAGCGGAATCGCCGCGGACGGCTGCCGGTTACCGCGTCTGCATCCTATGCTGTACGCATGTCGGGACGGGGTCTTTGTCGATTGATGCGGCATTCAGGCGGGCTGAAGACCGCGTTTTTGGCTGCCATTTTTCTTTGTGAGTCGACAATGCCCGTTGCACGGGCGGCTGCGGGCGCGCAAGAGGCATCCAAATCGATCGTAGTGCCGCGACTCGAGTCCCGCATCAAGCTCGACGGTCGAATCGATGAGCTCGAGTGGGCGAGCGCCGCGCGCATCACCGACTTTGAGCAGTACGCCCCGGGCAGTGGCGAACCGCCGACGGAGCCGACCGAGTTTCTGGTGGCGATGGACGAGGACAATCTTTACGTTGCGGCGCGCTTCGGCGACGCTGATCCTGCCGGTATCAAGCGCTCGCAGCTCGTGCAAGGCCAGGCCGTCTTCAATGACGACTATGCGCAGATTTTGCTCGACACCTTCAACGATCAGCGCACGGGCTATATCTTTTACGTCAATCCCAACGGCGTGCAGCGCGATGGTCTGCTGCTCGGCGGGACGTCCTTCAACATGGACTGGGACGGCATCTGGCAGGCGGCGGCGGCCATAAACGATGGTGGCTGGGCCGCCGAGTTCGCAATCCCCTTCAAGACGCTCGCCTTCGATCGCAATAGTGATGTCTGGGGCATTAACTTCATTCGCTCGATCCGGCGTAAGCGCGAGGATGTCGCATGGCGACAGCAGGATCGTCGCGTGACCCTCGATGTGAGCGGCGAGCTGCGCGGCATGAGCGGTCGCGATCAGGGTGTGGGACTCGATCTCGTTCCCTCGGCTTCGTTCAGCGAACGCGAGCGTTTCGCCCTGAACGAATCGAGTGTGATCGCCAAACCGTCGCTCGATGCGTTCTGGCGCATTACTCCTTCGCTGGGCGGTGCACTCACCCTCAATACCGACTTCTCGGCGACCGACGTCGATGATCGTCAGGTCAATCTCACCCGCTTCTCGCTATTTTTTCCGGAGAAGCGCGACTTCTTTCTCGAGGACAGCGAGATTTTCGAGTTCGGCGGCTTGACGCAGAATGCGCGGCCTTTTTTCACGCGCACCATCGGCCTCTCGGCGAGCGGCCAACCGATCGATCTGCAGGCAGGCGCACGGTTGACCGGCAAGGTCGGTCGCTACTCGCTCGGCATGTTGGCGGCACGACAGGACGAGTATGACTCGCTCGCGGCGCAGAACGTTTTCGTCGCGCGCGGTTATCGCAGCTTCGGCGAACAATCGACGATCGGCGGGATCCTCACCGCCGGTGATCCGACGACCGGCAGTGACAGCAAACTCTATGGCATCGATTTGGCGCTGCGTGATCAGCGCCGCTTCGGTGGTTTTGTCGAGGCGAGGGCGTGGCTGCAGGAGTCCATGACACCGGGCCGCACGGGCGATGAGTCGGCCTGGGGTGTATCGGTGGCCTGGCCGAACGATCGCATCGATGCGCTCGCGAGCTACAGCGAGATCGGTCGCGATTATCGGCCGGCCCTCGGGTTTGCCAATCGAACCGGCATCGCCGAGCGCTACGGCAAGTATCGCTACCGTCATCGCTTCGCGCGTGGCAGTGCCTTGCGCAGCTGGCTCTCCGGGGTCGAGGCGCGACAGATCGAGGATGATGCGGGCCGACTCGAGTCGCGCGCGGTGGTGCTGACCCCGTTTTCCCTAGACACCCAGCCAGGCGATCTGCTCTCGCTCGATGTGGCGCGCTACACCGAAGAGCTGCGTCGCCCATTCCTACTGCCCGGCGCCGTGGCGGTGCCGGTCGGTCGCTACGAATTCGATCGAGCGCGTCTCTACGGCCAGACTGCGGGCTTTCGCAACGTGAGTTTCACCTGGGATTTAGAAACCGGCGATTTCTATGATGGCGAGCGTCGCGATGTGCGCGTGGGGCTCAATTGGCGACCTAATCGCCACTGGTCGCTCGGCAGCCTGGTGCAGACCAATGAAATCGAACTGCCGCGCGGCAGGTTCACGACCCGTGTTTATTCGCTGAATGCCAATTACGCCTTCAATGTGCGTTGGGCATGGCTCAACGTCACCCAATACGACAACGTGTCGCGTCGCGTGGGCCTGAACAGTCGACTGCGCTGGTGGCCGACACCGGGGCAGATTGCCTATCTTGTGGTCAACTACGACTGGCGTGAGGATGCCGCCGGCAATTTTCAGCCCTTTATCGCCGAGACCACCGTCAAGCTGACCTGGACCTTCAGGTACTGAGTGCTCAGTTTTTCTCGACGGTGTAGACGATCTCCGCGCTCGCTTCCTTGCCGGCTTCGGTACGCAGCGTCCAGCGATCATTGATGCTGTAGCGCAGTTTAAGCGTATTGATCGCCTCCGCGAGCGAAACGCCATAGCTCACGTAGAGCCGGCTCGACAGGTACTTGCCGAAGACCAGCGAGGTTTCATTGGCGAGGTTCTGCTCGATGCCGACATCCTCGATGCCGATGCGTTGACCGAGCTGCTGCGCGAGGATGGCGCCGCCTTGTGCGAGCAGGGCGTCCCGACCGCTGTTGGCGAGCGTGCTGTTCTGCGCCGACTCGAGCGTGCCCCCGGCGAGAATGAGCGAAACCACCTGGGATTGCGGCAGCGAGGGTTCCGAGAAGAACGTCATGCGCGGTTCGCGCAGCGTGCCGCGCACGTTGACACCCGCCCGCACGTCCGGGAATTCTTTGGTGGCGCGTAGATCAACACCGGGATCGGCGAGCAGGCCACCAGAGAAGATCAGTCGGCCGCGCTCGATGTCGAGGCGTCGACCGAGTGCCGCATATTTGCCCTCGGCGATACCGAGTTCGCCGGTGCCGCGGCTGGTCCCGTCGGCGGCCGTGACGACATTGAGCATGCCGGCGAGCCGCCCGGAGAGACCGAAGCTGTCGAGCGTGACACGCTCGCCAAGTGTCAGGCGCAGGTTGCTCGAAACGCGGAAACTCGCTGCGGGATCGCGCGGCTCCTCGCCCACGAGCACTTCGTCGTCCGAGGTCAGCGCCGCACCCGTCAGGTCTGCCGGTACGATGCGCGCGGTCGGAATCAGCACGCTGCCGCTCGCGCTCAGGTTACGACCGTCGACCCGGAAACGCAGATCCGGCGAGGCCTCGATGCGTGCCTCGGGTACATCGATCACCGTGAGATTCTCGCCCTTGATACGCAGTTCGCCGAAGGGTTGCCCGCGCGTCCAGGTCAGCTCCGCGTCGGCGGCGATGCTGCCGCGGCCGGCACGCGCGGTGGAGGCGAGCACGAAGCTGTTGTCGAGCAGCCTTGCCTCGGCACTGATGTCACGTAGTGCGAGGTTGATCTGGTAGAAATCGAGCTCGCCGTTTTCGAGTCGCAGCACACCGTTGACGAGCGGCGTGCCGAGCGTGCCGCCGACCACGAGATCGAGCGACAGATCACCCGCCGAGCGATCGATCTCCGGCAGGTAAAAATAGAGCAGGGCAAGCGCAGTCGAATCGGCGCGCAGCGTGGCGACCAGTGGCATATCGCGCCAGCCCGCGCTATCGCGCAGTCCCGCTGTCGCCGCGTCGGCCGCTGCCGTTGAGGTCGCCGCAGCTGTGACTGTCGGCGGCAGCGTCGCCCGCAGGACACCACGGGCGCGTCCACGTTCGCCCGCTGCGATATCGAGATTTCCGCTGATGCCCTGAGCATCCGACTCGAACACCAGTGACCCCGAACCGAGCGGAATCAGTTCTTCCTTGCCGCCCGCGCGTTGCCAGCGCAGTCGTGCGCCGGCAAATTCCGCGCTCAATTTGCCTTGCGGGGGACCCGCCGCCGAGCCGCGCAATGCGGCAACGGCACTCAATGAACCCTCGTAGCGTGCGCGGGTTGCAGGATTCGGCAGCACGCTCGCGAGCGGCAGCTTGGCGATCGCCGCATCGAGATTCCAGGTATCGCCGCGCCGCGCGCCAGAGCCGCAGAGTGTGGCTTGGTCGGTGAGCGGCGACTCCCGACTGCCGCGCAAACAGAACGGCTCGACCGCGATCGAGTCGGTGGTCAGCAGCAGATCGAGTGGGGCATCGAGGGCGAGTGCGATCTCGTCCGGCAGACGCAGACCGAGCGTGTTCCAGCGCTGCTGCCAGCCCTCGCTCGCGAAGCTGCCCTCGCCGCGTGCTGCCAAAGCCAGCTCAGTGCCACTGACATCGATCGCGAGCGTATGCCGCCCCGCGGTGCCGGCGACACCGAGCAACAATCGATCGGCTGCGCGACCGGCAAAATGAAGTGCCGTGGCGTCGACTTGCGCCCGCGCCGTGGCGTTCGCGCCGCCTTGCGGGTCGAGGTCGATATCGGCGGCGAGTCGGCCGACGAGCAGATCGCCCAGCGCCAGATCGCGTCCTTCGGCTTCGAGACGAATCAGCATCGAGGCGGGCGTACCGCGCAAGCGACCCGTCGCGCGTAATCTGCCTCGACCGCCCTCGACGAGCACGCCGAGATCGCTGGCCTCGATACGGAAGTCGAGATCGTTGCGCCGCGGCGAGAGCGAGCCATCGAGCGCCATGCGCAGCCCGCCGGCGGCGAGATCCACCTTGTCGAAGCGCAAATTACTGCCTGCGAGAGAGAGGCGACCGCTACCGCGCGCGGGCGCACCGCGCAACTCACCGCCGATTTTTTTGATCTCCACATCGATCGTGCTGTCTGCAGCAAAGCCGCGACCGCGGGCGTCCAGCTCGAAGTCGAGTTTGCCTTGCAGACCGGATCGATATTGTCCTGGATTGAGGCCGCGTACCGCTCCAGCGAGGCGCCAGCGCTGTGCGTCTCGCCATTGGATTTCGCCGGTCAGATTGCCGGTGCCCGCGAGCGCCTCGACCTCGACTCGGGACAGCAGCAGCCGCCCCGGCTGCAGCGTCGCCGCGAGCGCGGCCTGCAGCACGGGTAGCGCGCCGATCTTTGCATCGCCCTGAACAGTCAGGTCGTAGGGTCCGGAACCCGCGAGTGTGAAGCGTGCTCGCTCGCTGCGAAAAGGCGGCGTGACGTCGGCGAGCGGCCAGCGCAGCTGTTGCCAGTTGCCCGCGAGCTCGAGCTGCAAGCCAGTTTCGGTGCCGGTGACGCGGCCGTCGATGACCGCTCGGGTGCCCGATGGCGCATGCCTTACCCCAAAGCGCCGCGCGGTGAGCACGCCCTGAGAATAGCGACCGTCGAAGTCGACCTCGAGCGCGCCGGCGGCAAGCCCCGGCGGCAGCACAGTGCCCTGCGCCCGGTAGCCGTTGCGGTCGATTTCGAGTTCGAGCGTACCGTCTATCAAGCCGAGAAAGTCCGAGCCGCCGAATTTACGCAGATCGAGGCCGGCGAGCGTGGCCTCGCCCTGCACGCTCCACGGCAGCAGCAGGCGCAGCGAACCTTGCGCGATCTGCGCCGTGAAAGGCTCGAGCAGGCGCGCATCGAAGCTTGCCGCGGCCAGATCGCCATCGACCGTCGCGGTGGCGCGCCATGGTGGGCCGCGCTTCGGCTGGTAGAGCGCGCGCACATCGACATCGAGACCGAGCGGATTTGCCGCCAGCAGACGCCCATCGGCATCGAGCGTGATGTTGCCGAGCTGCGTGCGCAGCGCGCGGATCTGCAGTGCATCACTGCGCACCAAAGTATTCAGGGTGGTATCGCGAAACAGCACCGCAGCAGCGCGGGCCGGTCGGATCTCGATCAATCCGACCCGTGCATCCCCGGCGTTCAGTGTCAGCAGACCGGGCAGAAAGCGCATCGGTCGATTCGGTGGCGGTCGATCACGCGGCTGCGGCAGGATCTCCACGCGATCTGCCTGCAGGCCGCGCAGCTCGATGGTCTGCCAGAGCAGCGGCAGCAATTCGAGTTTGGCGCGCACGCCATACAATCGCAGATGAAAGACATCGTGGTCGATCTCGACGGCATCGATCACGAATCCCCCGGCGAGGCTACCGCGCACGTCGCGTATCTGCAGTCGCTCCACGGTGCCGAACTGTGCGGGGATCTGTCCGAGCAGAAAGCGCAGCGTGCTTTCGGAGTGTCCGAGTACCCAGAGCGCCGTCAGCGGTGCCGTCAGCAAGATGACGGCGATGAGGGTCAGGATGAGACGGGTGCGCTTCACGAGGGATCAGAGTTTGGGCGAGAAGTTGAAGTGCAGCCGCGGTCCGGAACGCTCATCGAAGCCGGGCTGCAGATTGCAGCGAGGATCCGGCGTCGCGCTGCGACAGACCGGATTGGTGAGCGGCTGCGCGATATCGATGCCCAGCGTGACGATCGGCAGGCGCAGCCTGATGCCGATACCCGCCGAAAACTGCAGCGGATCACCAAAGGAATCGACGGCATTGCCAGCATCAAAGAAAACGGCAAGGCCGAGGTTGCGCGGCAGATCGCGGATCACCTCGACCGTCGCGGTCAATAGGTGACGACCGCCCACCTTGGCGCTGCCCGAATCGATCGGTGAGAGGTCATTGAAACCGAAGCCACGCACGCTGCGATCACCGCCGGCGAAAAAACGCTCGGTGCCGGGCAGACTCGCCGTGTCGGAAACGAGCGTCGCGCCGAGTTGGCCGCGCACGAACAAGTGCCACTGCGGCGCCAGATCGAACACGCGCTCGCCCTCGAGCCGCAATTGCAGGTAGTTGTCGGTCGCGCCGAGCGCCTTCGCCGAGCCGCGCAACTCGGCGTAGAGCGCACGCGAAAAGAGTGCCTCGCCCAGATAGCCGCGCGGCACCGAGGCGTAGCTGATGCCGGGAATCACCAGCGTGTTCGATTTTTCGAAATCGGCACGGGAGGCCGTGGCTGTGGTGATGGTGTTGACCCGGCTGAAGGAGGCGAACATCACGCGCTGCCACTCGCCATCGACTTGGGTGATCGACGGTTGAAAACGGGTGGTTCGTGTATCGAGATCGCCGAGCTCGTCGCGGGCATAGCGAAGCTCGAAACCGAGTTTCTCGAGTGCAGGATCGCCAATCGGCACCACGTACCGCGCTTCGCCGGATTGCTCAAGTTGAGCTGCCTTCAGTTCGAAGCGCAATCGATGACCGAGGTCATTGAGGCGGCGATTTTCCCAGGTGAGCGTACCGCGCGCCTTGCTGTCGGTGGCGTAACCGAGGCCGGTGGAGTAACGATTGCGTCGATTCGGGTCGGCACGAATGCTGATGGGTATTTCGCGAGTGTCGCCGTCGGGCTCGCCCGCCAGCACTTCGACACTGGAGAAATACTGACTGTCGTCGAGCGCGAACTGCGTGCGCAACAATTGCGTCGCATCGTAGGGGGTACCGTCTTCATAGCGCAGATAGCGCTGCAGCAACGGTTCTTTCAAAGAACGCTGTTCGATGGTGGTGGTACCGAAGCGATAACGCTCGCCGGTTTCCATGACGAGTCGTACGCTCGCGCGGCGCTGCACCGGGTCGACCAAAAGTTCATTGGCGGTGAAACGTGCATCGACGAAGCCGTAAGTCGCGGCGACGCGCCGCAGATCACTCTTGAGGGTGTCGTAGTTGCCGTGATCGAGTTGGGCACCGGAGCGCAGTGGCGTCGCGCCCAGCACGTCGCGAAAGGCCGCGAGTTCGCGACCCGGACCCTCGACTGAAACTTCCACGGTCTCGAGCATCACTGCGGCACCGGCTTCGATGTCGATGCGCGCTCGCCAGCGTCCCTCACCCGTCTGTTCGATGCGCGAGGTTACCTTCGCTTCGTAATGGCCGAAGGGCCGCAGCGCCGCGGCTGCTTCCCGCTCAGCGCGCTCCTGCAGGCGTTCGATGAGTGCCTGATCAAGATCATTACGAGTCTTGTAGCGCTCGAGGCTGAGGAAGGCGAGCACGTTGCGGCGCAGTGCGCCCTCCACGCCGCTCACCTCGAGATCGATCGTCGCATGCGCTGCCGGAGCGGTGATCATCGCGAGCGCGAGACCGAGTAGTGGCAGCGTGGCGAAGCGGACACGAGTCATGCGGGCGGGGATTTCCGGGAAGCGACTGCAGCCGATTCTAACCAGCCCTTTGCGGGCAGCGTGTACCTCGCCGCATGGGATTGTTCACCCGCCGCATCAAAGCTGCGCTCCTCGAAGTGCACCCGACCATCATGACCGACCAGCAGGATCGACGAGCAGCGCGTGCCGTACTCCGGATGGTGCACAAAAGGCGAGGAGAGCAGGTGCTCCCACTCCAGCGTGAGACCGGTCACCGGCAACTCATCGTGGGCCGCGCGCTGGCGGTCTGCGAGAGCATCCCAGAGGAACGCCGTATCTTTCGCTGCTGCGGCGACCCAGCTCTCGAGGGCGTGCCGCAACCGCTGCAATTTCGGCCAAGGTGTATCGAGTACATGATTACTAAGCGCGTGGACGCCCGCCGCGAGCGGCCTCGCGAAGGGCTCGGCCCGATTACTCGCGTACCAGAGCGTCTCGGCATCGGCGAGCAGCAGATTGAAGCCTGCGTAAGTCGTCGTATCGCCGATGATCGACTCAAGGAATTGCCCGGCAGGACGCGCGCTTTGCAGATATTCGGGGATCAATCGGCCGCGGGTCGGTGCGCAGGGTCGCGGCGCGGCGGGTTCGCGAAAGTTGGTAATCAGCCCAAAGCGCCGATCTTGGGCGAGCCCGAACCAGGTGCCACCGGCTTGCAGATCGCGCCCCGCGAGAATCTGCGCTGCCCCCGCCCCGAGCCCCGGCCATGCGCCGAGCGCCGCCGCGGGCCGAGCGTGAAACTCGTCGCGGTTGGCCACCACTACCGCGCGCCACAGCGGATGCACATTCCACGCAAGAGCGGCGAGGCACACGAGCAGTCTCCCGAGCAGTGTGGCGGCGGCGCGCTACGTCAGCGCCGCGCCGCGGGCGTCCAGAAGCGCTGCGGCAAGCTGCGCAGCGGCATACTTGACCCGGCATCGAACCAGGTTTCGATGAGGCGATGCGAGATGGAGGTCGGCGGCGGCAGGGTCACCGCACCGGCGGCGATGTCGGCGCGGCTGAACCAGCGCGCGTCTTCGAGCTCGTCGCCGCCTTGCGGTACCGACCCCGGGACCGCCTCGGCCATGAAGCCGAGCATCAGCGATGAGGGGAAAGGCCAGGGTTGCGACGAGTGGTAATCGCTGGCGGCGACCTGCACGCGTGTCTCTTCGAACACTTCGCGCGCCACGGCATCTTCGAGGCTCTCGCCCGGCTCGACGAACCCGGCGATGGTTGAATAGCGACCCGCCGGCCAGATGGCCTGTCGCCCGAGCAAGGCCCGATCGCCATCCCGAACCAGCACGATGATCGCCGGATCGATTCGCGGAAAAAATTCGCTGGCGCAGGCAGGGACCGTGCAGCGCATGACATGCCCGGCGCGTACCGGCAGGGCTGGCGCGCCACAGACGCCGCAGAAGCGGTGGCGTTGCTGCCACCAAACCAGCGCCCGCGCGTATGCCAGCAGGCCGGCTTCTGCGGTCTCGAGCAGCGGCGCCAGCGGTCGCAATTCTTCGAAGCGCAGCGATGCGCTGGGCTGCTCTGCCTCGCGTGCGATCTGCACCAGCACACAGCGACGCTCCCTGAACCAACCGAGCAGCACCGGCGAGCGGCGATCGACCTCGCGGATCAGAGGATGCGAAGCCTCGAGAAACGCCGGCGCCGGCGGCTCACCGGCCACGCCCAAGGCGGTGCCGCTGACAGGCAGGAACAGCGTGGTGGGATCGGTGAGCGCGTCATCCAGCCAGCGCGGGTTTTCGCGCTCTTCGGCGCGCCGATCGAGGTAGGGTCCCGCGAGGAAGTTGGCGATGGAGCGTGCAGAGGAGGGCAGCATGAGAATGGACTCCCCCCAAGCAACGGGTCGGTCAGGTTTTGGGCGCCACCCGCATTCTATCAGTGTGGTTCGGGTGGCCGGAGGTGTCGCCGAACGGGTCGCCGAAAGCCTTGCTGCCGCTGCGCGCAGGCGAGGGGAGCTTCTCGGGCATGGGCGATTCGCAAGACCGGCAGAGTGGATCGCGAAGCGTGATGGCTTCGACGATGTTGACGGCCTGACAGCTCGGGCAGAAACGCAGCCGGATCTCATCGCCCGCGGTGAGCGCCGTGGCGAGGAAGGCGGCGTATTCGAAGTCGATGCGAGGGCGAGGGACGACGCGTCGATACGCCTCGAAAGCGTCGCAGAGCAGCCGGCCGCGCGCGATGGTGGGCACTTTGCGCAGCGAGGCAGGGTCTGGTCGATCGGGAATGGCGCCGAAGAGCAGCAGGATCGAGGCGAGCGCATGCGCATCGGCGCCGATTCCACTCGAACGCAGGAAATAACCGATTTGATGGGGGGATTTGCCGCGATGTCGCCGCAACCCGGCACCCGGTTTGATGTAGGAGCGGAACAGCTTGCGGATGCGATCGTCGCTGAGGCCCGTCCAATGCCGGATGGTGTGGGTGCGGGCCTCGTGGCGGATCAGCCGCAAGGCGAGTTCAAGACGCAGTCGGTCGCGCTTGTAGCGCTCGTCGGTCACGTGCATGACCAGCTCCCTTCAGAATTTTTGACGCTATTTCCATGGAAAATATCCCAAAACAAACGCTGCGTTCCAAGTTGGTTTGGGCCACCATTTCCGGCGAAAAGACGGAGGAATGCATGGCCAGCGAAAAGAAACCCCCCGCCGCCGACCCAGCGGCCCTCGCCACCACCGAAACCGACTTCGCGCGTAGCGTCGATCGCGAGATCATCCGCCAGGTCGGCGGCATGAACTTGCGCGGCCTGCGCATCCTGCGCGAGGCGCTTGCCGCCTCGAAAACCGTATTGCCTGCCGCCGCCAGCACGCTGCGCGAAGACTGGCTGACGCTCGATGACGCGGCGCTCGCCTCGGTGGCGGACTGTCCTTACTTGCTGTTCGATCTGGCCACCGACACGGCCTTCACGCTGTGGCGCCGGGCTCAGGCCGGCGGTCCCCTGCCGCGGCTGCCGCCCGGCTTGTGCGAAGGTCAGGCCGGCGCCGGATTTGCGCGGCTGGTGTGCTACTTCGCCTGGCAGACCTCTCAGTCGCGGCCTGCCGCGGCATCCTTGCTGCTTGGCGTCTCGCCGGCGGGTTGCGCCGCCTTGCGAGCCCTCGAGCTGCCACAGATCGACGAACTCGCCGAGACGGCTGGCCCCAGCGTCAGTCTGCGCTGGAGCGACGATCTACGTTTCTGGCGGCAGCGTCTCGCAGCGGCCCGCGACGCCGACCGGGCCGCACTTTGGGAGAGCACTTTGGGTGGGGTGCAGCGTTTGGCTGCGGTATCACGCAGCGCCCGCCCCTAGCTTGGGTGAAATAGCGCGGGATCGAACAGCGCTGAGTCAAACAGCCCCGTGGCGGGCGAGTCACGCGCGCGACGCGCCGTGATATCTTTCCGCGCCTCATGGAAGCGCTGTCGGTTCGCGGTCTCGTCAAGCAGTATCGCAACGGAGTTCAAGCCCTCAAGGGCATTGATCTGTCAGTCGCCGAGGGCGATTTCTTCGCGCTACTTGGCCCGAACGGTGCGGGCAAGAGCACCCTGATCGGCATCTGCACCTCGCTCGTCACCAAGACGGCAGGTTCCATTCGCGTGTTCGGTCATGACCTTGACACCGACCTCGAAGCGGCCAAGGCCTGCATCGGTGTCGTGCCGCAAGAGCTCAACCTGAATCAGTTCGAGACGCCCGAGACCATCGTCATCAATCAGGCGGGTTTCTACGGCATCCCGCGGCATGTCGCCCGCGAACGCGCCGAGAAATACCTCTCGCGGCTGTCGCTCTGGGACAAGCGAAACAGGATGGCGCGCACGCTCTCGGGCGGCATGACGCGGCGCCTGATGATCGCGCGCGCGCTGATGCACGAACCGCGGTTGCTGATTCTCGATGAGCCCACGGCCGGCGTCGACATAGAGATCCGCCGTTCGATGTGGGACTTCCTGCGCGAACTGAATGCCGCAGGCACCTCGATCATTCTCACCCCCCACTATCTCGAGGAAGCCGAGACGCTCTGCCGCAACATCGCCATCATCGATGGCGGGCGCATCGTCGAGGCGGATCGTATGGATCGCTTGCTCCTCAGGCTGCACACCGAATCCTTCCTGCTCAGCCTGCGAGCGCCGCTCGTCGACATTCCCACCGTGCCCGGTTACGAGATTCGTCGCCTCGATCCGCAGACACTCGAGGTCGAAGTCAGCAAGGATCGTGATCTCAATGATTTGTTCAGTCGACTCTCTGCTGACGGTATTCAGGTGGTCACGCTGCGCAACAAGGTGAATCGGCTCGAGGAGATCTTCATGCGCCTCGTCGATAAATCGGGGGCCGCGGCATGAGCGCGGGTTTTGCGAGTACGCGCTGGATCGGCTTCCAGACCATCGTGTTGCGCGAGTTCGGGCGCATTCTGCGTATCTGGGGGCAGACGATCGTGCCCTCGGCGGTCACCGCGGCGCTTTATTGTGTCATCTTCGGCAG
>SXGQ01152976.1_pt1 | contig 18119 bp, 15 predicted proteins | sample 3178371 | NCBI WGS metagenome assembly SXGQ01 (sample SAMN11356859, study PRJNA531348) | freshwater metagenome | isolation source: freshwater sample F1-20 | place: China: Fuxian Lake, Yuxi | collected 2017-12-25 | reverse complement strand
CGGTCTCCGTTTGGGCACAAGCCGGTGGCGATGATGGTCGCGGTGCTCAGTCGATGATCAAAGACCACCAAGCTCCCGTGGAACCCGACTCGGCAATCCGGGATTTCCAAGTCGTGCACTGCATGACGCGAGAGACGGGGCTCCACGAAGCCCTTCAGGTCGTAGCCCCAAAAACCAAAAATGCCGCCCAGGGGGAAGGGGAGGTCGACCTCATCGAGGATCTCGCAGCGCTCGGACAATGCCCCCAAGATGGCCCAGGGATTGCCGAACTGGATCTCCCGCGTGCCGTCACTGCGTCGGGTCTCGCATCGGGACCCCATGGACTCGAAGGTCTGGAAGGGGCGAGCGGTGACGATCGAGTAGCGGGCCGAGGGGACTTCGAACATCCCTGTCCGAAGGACGACCCGTCCGGGTTCGTCCTGCAGGGCTGCACCCAGTGATTCTGGAGTGTGCGCAGTCTCTAGGGTCTCGACGAGAGTTCGCATGGGTGCGGTGAGGAGTTCGCTTCCCATGACCGTGGGCGTCTTTGGCGCGGAGTCAATCGGGACCGCCCGGAGTTGTGCAGTCCTTGTGGGATTCAAAAAAGCCGGAAGCGCTTGGAAGCGCCTCCGGCGTTCAGGAAAGAGACTGCAGGTCGATTACTTGCCCGCTTCGATTCCGAGGAGTTCCACCTCGAAGATGAGGGTGGAATTCGGCCCGATGGCGCCGCCCGCACCTTGCTCGCCGTAGGCCAAGGCCGACGGGATGGTGAACTGGAACTTGTCGCCCACTTTCATGAGCTGCACGCCCTCGGTCCAACCCGGGAGCACGCCATTCAGAGGAAAGGAGATCGGTTCACCGCGCTGCACAGAGCTATCGAAGACGGTCCCGTCGATGAGGGTGCCGTGGTAGTGAACCTTGACCGTGTCGGTCGCCTTCGGGCTCTTACCGCCGTCGGGACCCGCCTTCATGACCTTGTACTGAAGGCCGCTGGCGGTGGTTTTTACGCCGTCTTTCTTAGCGTTGGCGGCCAGAAAGTCGGTTCCCTTCTTGATGTTCTCGGCACCAGCCGTGGCCTGAGTTGCCTGACGCTTCGCCATCAATGTAGTTTTGAAGTCATTCATGGCTTTTTCTAGTTCTGCGTCTTTCAGCTGCAGCTTGCCGCTCATGCCGTCGACCAACCCGGCCGCTAGGGCCTTGGTGTCTAGGTCGAGCGCTTGGCGCTTCATGCTGTTGGCAATGTCCGCCCCGATGGCGTAACTGGCTCGGGTCTTCTCGGCCGTGAGGTCGAGCTTGTCCTGTGCGAGTGCGGCTGTGGCCGCGAGCGTGGTGGTCATCAAGAGGCGAAGGGTGTTCTTCATGGGTTGAAGCCGGCAGGCGCCTCGGGCGCGGCAACGGCCCGGGGAAACTGCGGGAGATCCCGTTGCACGGGAAGTAAAATGAGCGTCCAAGGTCTCGGAATGTCGCAACGGCTTTCCGTGGTGGGCTGCGTGCTTCAAAGGATCAACCTTTGGCTATAAAGCGGATCCAGCTGCATGCCAGCGTCGCGGTGAGTTGCCCCTTGAAATCGAGACCTCAAAAAAGAAGGGGCCAAGTTTTGTAAACTTGGCCCCGAAGAATTTGCAGGAGATCCGACTCAGTGATCCGACTCAGTGTTCGCGCTTCTTGGTGAACACGTGGGTGGAGTGACCAAAGAAGACTTCTGCACCTTCCATCAGTGTTTCACTGAGGGTGGGATGTGGGTGCACGATGGCGCTGAGATCATGGACCGTAGCCCCCATTTCAATGGCCACCGTGCCTTCACCAATGAGCTCGCCGGCACCATGGCCGACAATTCCGACCCCGAGAATTCGCTCGGAAACCGGGTCGACGATGAGCTTGGTGGAACCGTCGGTCCGATCGTAGGTGAGGGCCCTGCCGCTGGCACCCCAGGGGAATTTGACCACTTGGACCTCGATACCCTTGGCCTTGGCCTCGGTTTCGGTCAGACCCACCCAAGCCACTTCGGGATCGGTGAAGACCACCGCAGGGATGAGATAGTCGCGATTCACCGCGTTGCCGTCGCCTGCGAGGTTTTCAACAGCGATGCGGGCTTCCTTGCTGGCCTTGTGCGCCAACATGATTCCGCCGGCGATGTCGCCGATGGCGTAGATGTTCGGGTCGTTGGTGACCATGCGTTCGTCCACCTTGATGAAACCCTTGTCATCCCGCTGAACGCCCGTGTTCTCAAGAGCAAGGTCTTGCCCGTTGGGCACTCGGCCCACGGACACCAGCACTCGGTCATACTTTTCGTCCATCTTCTGGCCGTTGAACTCGGAAGTGACCTGGATTTGCTTGCCTGAGGTCTTGATCTCCAAAACCTTCGATTTCAGGCGCACTTCCTTGAAGGCCTTCTTGGCGTAGGCCGTCACCGGTCGAACCAAGTCTGGGTCGGCGCCGGCCAAAATCGTTTCCATGGCCTCAACGACCGTGACCTTGGAACCCATCGACGCGTACACGGTGCCGAGTTCCATGCCGATGTAGCCGCCGCCGATGATGAGCAACGTCTCTGGGATGTCGGCGATTTCTAGGGCCTCGGTCGAGGTCATTACTCGGGGGTTGCCGAGGTCGAATGCCTTCGGGAGGGCCGGTCGGGAACCCGCGGCGATGATGGCCTTTTCGAAGGTGACGTACTTCTGACCTTCGGGGGTCTCTACGCGCAGTTTGTTCGAGGACTCGAACATGGCCTTGCCGTGCATCACGCTCACACCCCGCATCTTGGCTAAACTGGCGATTCCGGAACCGAGCTTTTCGAGGATGGACTCCTTCCAAGCCCGCAAGCGGTTTAGATCGATCGTGGCCTCGCCGAAGCTGATTCCGCGGTGCGCGGACTCCTTCGCGGCGGTGATCATGTGTGAGGCGTTGAGCAGCGCCTTGGAAGGGATGCACCCGCGGTTCATACACACACCACCGAGACGAGGATCTCGCTCGATGAGCAGCACCTTTTTGCCTAGGTCGGCGGCGTAGAATGCGGCAGCGTAGCCCCCAGGGCCTGCCCCGATGACAACGATATCAGTCTGGATCGCTTCCATGTCGCTTGGGCTGTTAGAGCTTCACCGAGGAGGCTGGGAATGTCTCGATGGCTTTGACCAAGTCCACCGTGAATCGGGCGGCTGATCCGCCATCAATGACCCGGTGGTCATAGCTGATGGTCAGCGGCAGTATGGGACGGGCTTCGATCTTGCCTTCGGCGGTGACGACGGGCTTCAGCGAAGTTTTTCCCAATCCTAAGATGGCGACCTCGGGTTTGTTGATAATCGGAGTGAAGTGGGAGCCACCGATGGCACCTTGGTTGGAGACGGTGAACGAACCTCCCTTCATCGAATCGGGGGAGAGCTTGCGATCCCGAGCCAAGGCCGCGATCTCCGTCAGTTCTTTAGCGATTTGCAGCAACGACTTCTTGTCGGCGTCGCGCAGCACCGGAACGAGCAATCCCGCGTCGGTGTCGACCGCGATGCCGATGTGGTAGTAGTGCTTGATGATCAGGGTCTCGGCGACCTCCTGCAAACTGGCGTTGAACTTCGGATACTTCTTCAGGGTGTCGACCAGCGCCTTGATGAGGAAGGGGGTGGGCGTGAGCTTGGAGCCCGCCTTTTCGTAGTCGGCCTTGAACTGGGCCCTCAAAGCCTCGATGCCGCTCATGTCCGCGTCAGCGAACTGGGTGACATGGGGCAGGGTAACCTTGTTCTCGACCATCCGGGCCGAAATAATCTTTCGCAGCGGGGTCAACGGCTCGCTGGTGACGGGACCAAAGACAGCGAAGTCTTGGTTGACGAGGGGGAAGCTGAGTCCTTGGGGGGCTTCGGCGTACTTGCCGGCGCGGGCCACTTTGGACTCCAGTTTGCCGATGTAGCGGGCCAGATCTTCGACGACCACGCGGCCACCGGAGGCGGAACCGCGGACTCGGCTTAGGGGGATGCCCAGTTCACGGGCGACCTTGCGGACATACGGGCTGGCCGCGGGGACGGGACCGTCGTCTTCAGTGGCGGCCGGCAAGAGGTCGTCGTCGTCGTCGTCAGCGACCACAGGCCGCGCTGCCCGAGGGGCTGCCGCCGGTTTGGTCGCTGTCGATGCGGATGCCGCAGCGGTGGTGTCGCTCCCGCCTTCTAGGCTCAACAGCATCGATCCGACGGTGATCGTGTCGCCCTCCTTGACGGAGATGGCGGTGATCTTCCCGCCGGCTGGAGATGGGATGGGCGCGATGGCCTTCTCCGACTCGAGCTCGAGGATTGTCTGACCGGCGCTGATGGTGTCGCCGACCTTGACCAGAACGCTGACAACCTTGCCGCCGTCAGCGCCTTCTCCAACCTTGGGAAACCTTACGTCCATAATTTTGACGTGCTAATATGTGGCAAGTGCTCTCCCGGATGAAATTGTTTTTTTGTGGGATTAGGGCGGACGGAGTTTGACATCTGGCCAAATTCGTAGGTCAACACCGGTCCGGTCTTCGGCTTGGAGAATGCTAAGAAAAGCCGGTATTCTTCCTCAGTAAAAATTCACTACCTGGGCGCCACTCGGACAACGACGGGTTCCATGTACCTCGTCGAGGTCAACGGCCATCGTGTCCTTCTAGAATGTGGTCTGTACCAGGGGCGGCGTGAGGAATCGATTCGCCGAAATCGGGAGTTTCCCTTCGATCCGGCCACACTAGATGCGGTGGTGTTGAGTCATGCCCATATCGATCACACTGGCGATTTGCCCAATTTGTGTTGGAACGAGCGCTCTAGCCCGAGGCGGCAAGGTGATCATTCCACCCTTTGCGGTGGGGCGAACCCAGCAATTGGTCTATGTCCTGAATCAATTGACCGAGTCGGGCTGTTTGCCCGAAGTGCCAATCTTCGTGGACAGCCCGTTGAGCGTAAACGCGACGGAGGTGTTTCGCTTGCATCCCGAGTGCTTTGACACGGAGACCTATGAACACCTGCGGACCAAAGGCAACCCCTTCGGTATGGATCATCTTCTTTACATCCGCGAGGCCGCGCAGTCGAAGAAGCTGAACGAACAGACCCAGCCGTGCATTATCATCAGTGCTTCGGGCATGGCGGAGGCGGGGCGCATTAGGCATCACTTGAGCCACAACCTCGGTGATCCGCGCAATCTCATCCTCTTCGTGGGTTATTGCGCGGAGCATACCCTGGGACATCTGATCGTTTCAGGGCGCCACCCAGTAAACATTTTCGGCATTCCGCATGAGGTGAAAGCCCAGGTCGCCCGCATCGATGCGTTTTCTGGTCATGCCGGTCGGTCTGAATTGATCGGATACGTCAAATCACTGTCCGGCTCCTTGCGCAAGATGACCGTGATCCATGGTGAGGAGTCGTCGTCGTTGGCTTTCGGGGAGGCCCTTCAGGCGCTCAAGCCTCAGGCGGAGGTGGTGGTACCCCAGCCAGGTCAGATCGTGGAATTTTAAGACTCGCAGGGGTTTTTTCGGCTGTAATTTGGGGCTGACGACTCAAAAAAGCGAGCCTATCCCAGAACGAGACTTTGATTCGGGCTACGAGTTTCGGAGGTGTGACAGCGATTTGAGATTGTTTCCAACGCCCGGGTCCGCTTCAAACCGATAGTGCAATTCAAGTTCAAGCCGATCGATGGGGCTGTGGTGGCTCCTCAAGGGTTCCTCGCGGGCGGGGTTTTCTGTGACATCAAGCGTCTGGGCACCGGCAAGGGCTCGGACAAGGGGCGCAAGCGGGACCTATGCCTGCTGGTCAGCGAAACTCCTGCGGCGGTCGCGGGTCTCTTCACGACAAACCAGATTTGCGCCGCGCCAGTGAAGGTCTGTGTTTCTCGAGTGGCCAAAGGGGTCACTCAGGCGGTGGTGGTCAACAGTGGCAACGCCAACGCCTGTACCGGGCGTCAGGGCATGAAGGACGCCCTGGCTATGACGGGATTGGCTGAGAAGGTTTTGGGGCTTTCTACCGGCAGGGTGCTGGTTGGATCCACCGGGCGGATCGGCGTGCAAATGCCCATGGAGCAGGTGACTGCAGGGATTGTTGCGGCGGCGGATGTTCTGGGTTCTACGCCCGAGCACGCGGCCCACGCGGCCGAGGCCATCATGACGAGCGATTCGCGCCCTAAGACGATCGCGATCGAATTCAAGATCGGAGGACGGATCGTCCGCATTGGCGGCCTATGCAAAGGGGCCGGCATGATCCAGCCAGGCATGTCACCAACCGGAGCTCGTCCGGCGACCGCACCAAGTGGGGTGCCGGCCGGATTGCATGCCACCATGTTGTGCTTCATCACCACGGATGCCGACATTGCTACCAAGCCTCTTCAGAGCGCCCTCAACGAAGCGGTGGCCTTGAGTTTCAACCGAATCACCGTGGACGGGGATATGAGCACCAATGACACGGTGCTGGCCCTAGCCAACGGGCTGGCCGGGAATACCGCCATCCGGAAAGCCTCCGGCAAGGACTTCGAGGTCTTTCAAGCGGCCCTGTCGCATGTGTGCCTGTCATTGGCCAAGATGATCGTGTGCGATGGCGAGGGAGTTCACCGCGTGGTGACGGTCCGCGTGGAAGGCGCTCAGTCCTATGCCGATGCCGATGCCGCCGCCCGAGCAGTGGCTAACAGCGCCCTGGTCAAAACCAGTTGGCACGGAGGGGATCCTAATTGGGGGCGGATCATTGATGCCTTGGGATACAGTTCGGCCAAGGTCGTGGAGGATAAGGTGGATATCGGTTACGCCGCTTCGGGAACTCGCAAAGTTCTTTGGAGCCTGCGTCGAGGACAGCCGACCAAGACGCTGTTTGCCGATTTGTGGAACGCGGTCCAGGCGAACACCTTCGAGTTGCACATTCGTCTCAATCTGGGAAAGGCCGCGGCCGTCATGTACGCCGCCGACTTGACCGAGGAATATGTGGATTTCAACAAGGGCGCCATCGCAGACCCGAGCCAAGCAGGAGCTTTGGGGGGCTAAAGAGTCTGTCATCCGACAGGGCTATCCAGCGCCGACTCACAGATTCGGGCATCGCGAGTGGAATGCCCCTGGAGGCCTTATCACCCGGGGGTTGGACGGTAGGAATTACCGCCGATCACGGCATGAACTCTGGAAGCCTTATCACCCGGGGGCTGGACCCTAGCTGGAGCTGAGGGGTCCAGCCGCCGGTGGGACTAGCCGATGAGCCCCGTGTAGGCCGGGTCTCCTGACCCGGCGTCCGGCTCTTGCGGGCCGCTCGGTGAGGGTACCGGCCCTATTCTGGAGGTGTGTGTGCGAGGTGGAGTTTGTAGCGGGAATCTGGGATGCAGCCCAATAAGCCTCCTGGCCTCCTGGGTAGGGATTGATCTCCGAGCTACCCCTATAAGGCACCGCCTAACCGACAGAATTGGAAGCGCCGGGAGGGTTGTCCGCCTCGGTCCTACGCGGGCGCTCTCCAAAGAGAGCCGTGCCCACTCGGACTAGAGTGGCCCCCTCTTCGATGGCGACTTCCAAGTCGCCGCTCATCCCCATGCTGAGAACGGGTAGTGGGGCTCCCAGCAGGTCGGTACAACGATCCCGCAGTTCGCGCAAACGGCGAAAAATCGGTCGGACCTGTTCTGGATCTACAGCGTATGGAGCGATAGTCATCAGGCCGTGGACCTCTAGGCGGTTCAGGGCATTGAGTTGCGGCAACTCGGCCAACAAGCGATCGGGGTTCCATCCGAATTTGGAGGACTCACCCGCGACATTGACCTCAAGCAGTATGGGCAATGAACGGGCCTGTTTGAGGGCCTGCTTTTGGAGTTCCTCGGCCAGTGCAAGCGAGTCCACGCCCTGTACGACCTGGAACAGGCTGACGGCATCGCGTGATTTGTTGGATTGCAGGTGCCCGATGAAATGCCACTCCAATTGGCCGGGGCACAGGGGGATCTTCACTTTGGCGTCTTGAATCCGGTTTTCTCCGAACAGGGTCAGTCCGGCCGAGGCTGCCTCGGCTACCCGCTCAGGCGGTTGGTTCTTGCTCACCGCCATGAGCCGGACCGAGTCCGGTTGGCGACCGGAACGTTCGCAAGCCTGGTCGATGCGGCTGCGAATGCGGGTGAGGTTTTCCTGAAGTTCGGACACGCCGTAAAGCTACATCAGAACTGGCTCTTGCTGGATTAGATTTGTGTGAAAACCGGGGCCTCCGAGGCCAGCCTGTCTGGCCTTAAACGGGGGCGTAATAACAGGTGAAGGTGGGGCAAACTGTTATTGGAATGGTATTGAAATGGTATTGGAAAGCTGCAGACCTAGGTGACGATGGCGGGCAGAGCGGACATGGACGCGATTGGGCAACGCCCGCCGCTCAAGGGGAAGGTGCGCAATCCGTGGCTTTTGGTGTTGAACAGTGCGGCATCGGGCACGGATCCCCTCACCAACTGGCTTCGGAAGGGGTCGGTGCTGGGATAGAGGAAGGTAAAAGCCATGGCCGACAACAATTGCTCGATGGGATCGGCCGGGACCAAACCTTGATTGTCGACGATCTCCAACTGCTCCTCGAAGGTTTTGTTTCGGGTACCCTTGACGGCGAAAAAAATTGGAATCTTGCGAGGCTGCTCAATGTCTCGCTTGCTAACACTTTCCAATTTCATCAGCCACGGAAGGTCAGCCAAGTCCATAGCGCCACGGTGGAGCGAGGTGAAGCGCTCCCGAAAAAGGCAGTTCAATGAGTCGATGGCTTCGAAGTCGCTGATCCCCTCGAGAATTTTCACGTAAAAATAATCCGGCGTTAGTCTCGCGGTATCGAGAATGGCTAGGGCCTTTTCGAGCCGTTCATTGAGGACCGCCGGATCCAGGGGGGCCTCTAGAATCTTTTGACGAGCGCTTCCAGCGAGTCCTTGAAGGCTCAGGGGCGGAACCTCTTGAACCAGATGACTGATCAGTTCGACCTTGGCAACGGGCTTGAGTGCCGATGCCGCCGCGTAAACGGATCTGAGCGAGCTGGATTCTGGAGGGGTGTTGGACATGTCAGGAAGATCTAGAGCCAGATGTGTTTAGAGCCAGATGTGTTAGACGTCGTTAGGGGGCAAGGCAGCTCAGAGTGTGAATTTACGAAGAGTGAGGTGACCTAATTTGGGGCCGATGGACTTTCAGTTCGTGTCAGTTCGTAGATTTTCGTAGATTTGATTAGATTTTCGTAGATTTGATTAGATTTCCGTGGATTTTCGCGGGCGCTAATACCCCCCAAAAAGACGCCTTAAACCTCACCCATTGTCTTTTAATCGGTGCTGCAGAGAGGTCCCTTGAAGGTTTTTTAAATGTTTTCTAAAAACAAAGACGACTCGTTGAAGCTGGATGGATTTGTCAGCCCGTAGGGTCTTGCCCAGACTCATTCTATGGAAAATTTGTCGGCCGATGTGGTGGTGCTGGGCGGCGGCAGCGCCGGATATGCCGCGGCGAGGACCTTGGCGAGCCAAGGCGCCAAGACGCTTGTGATCGATGGGGCCCCAGAATTGGGGGGCTTGTGCATTCTGAAAGGGTGCATGCCTACCAAGGCCTTATTGCATGCGGCCGAATTGCGACAGGGGATCTTGGAAGGTGAGCCGTGGGGTATTACGGCTGATCACGTGCAGGTGGATCCCAAGAGGGTCTTTGCCAAGAAGGATGCCTTAATTGCTGATTTCGCGGGCTACCGGCGTCAGCAACTGGAGGACGGTCGATTCGGACTCATTCGATCCCAGGCGCGGTTCGAGGGGGCAGGGTCGCTCCGATTGGAGGACGGTCGGTGCGTTCAATTCGGTCATGCGGTGGTGGCTACCGGATCGACCGTCGCCCCGACTTCTCTGCCCGGATTGGAAGCCGCCGGCTACCTCACCAGCGACAGCGCCTTGGCCGAGGCCCGGATTCCCGAGTCTCTGGTGGTTCTCGGTGGTGGCGCTGTGGCCCTAGAATTTGCGCAGTTTTACTCGCGTTTGGGCAGTCGAGTGACGGTCATCCAACGTGCTCCTCAGTTGCTTTCGGGCTTCGATACCGATGTCGCGGGCGAGTTGGAGAAGGCCTTCCGCAGGGAGGGTATTGAGGTGTTTACGGGCACCGTACTAGACCGGGTGGACCGCATAGGATCTCTGAAGCGGGTCTGGTTCCATCACGGCGGCCAGGAACGTTCCGTCGAAGCGGTTGAGATTTTCCTTGGGTTGGGCCGGGTTCCCAATACCGCACACCTAGGATTGGAGGCGATCGGAGTGACTCTGGAGCGGGGCCGAATCAGGACCGATCCGCAGCAGCGTTCCTCCCGGGCAGAGGTGTTTGCGGCGGGGGACTGCTGCGGCCCTCACGAAGTAGTTCACTTGGCCGTGCAGCAAGGAGAGGTGGCTGCCCACAATATCTTGAATCCAAATCGTCTGCGGGCGATGGATTATCGGTTGTTACTTTCAGTGGTCTTCACGTCGCCTCAGGTGGCCCAGGTGGGTCTTTCGGAGCGGGAGGCGCAGAGTCGCGGTATTGATTATCGATCCGAGAGCTACCCTTTCAACGATCACGGAAAATCCATGATTTTGGGAGCGCAGGAGGGGTTCGTGAAGGTGCTGGCCCATCCTGTCACCGGAGAGGTGATCGGGGCTGCTTGTGTGGGACCTCAGGCTGGGGAATTGATCCACGAGCCCACGGTTGTTATGGCGGCCCGGATGACTGCGGCCCAATGGGCTGCGGTGCCACACTATCATCCAACTCTGGCTGAGATATGGACTTATCCGGCCGAATCGTTGGCCGAGGCATTAACCTCTCAAGCGTAACGACAGAATTGGGAGAAAAGCGATGGCAGGGCGGAAGCTCTCGCAACACGCGACATCCGAAAAAACGATGCTCTTGCGGAAGAAGGCGCAGCCCGTGCAACCACTCCGACGGTGCCTCACCAGCTCAGTCGTTCGACGACTCAACACGCGGGGCGTTCGGACCGATGCGGAGGTGATGTCGGAGCGCTTCCGTGAAGGCGCAAACAAAGAGCATTCCCGACATCATCCCCGCGGTCATGCCGCCGTAAGCGATTAAGAATTGCCACGGATGCCCGGGCCCTGCCCAGCGCAGCACCAGTGAAGCACCCCAGTTCATGCCGCCTGCCATTGATAGGGCGAGCGCCGTGGCGATGGCGATACGGATGCTGTTCTTGGGCCAGGGAAGGATCGCCCCTCGCATGAAGAATAATCCGCTCACCAGCATCGCTCCGGTCATCCAAGGAATACCTGCGCCCCAGCTGAAAAATCGGTGACCCGAGCAACAAAGACAGACTCCTGATCGCATGACTGGACCGAAGCCGGCATCGGCCCACCAACCCACGAGCATGGCCAGATTCGATGGCCCGAGCATGCCCCACACCATGGGGCTCCAGTCCGTGGCACGGGGCCCCGAAACGCCAACGCCCCGAAAAAAGAAGGATCGCTCGGATGCCCACGCTCCCAAGGCCCCGAGGGCCACAACCAGTGCTGCCGGACCTATTGCCAAGTCCCCCAAGCCGATTAAGAGCGGGGCTTGCAAAAACAGGCTTATCCGGAGGGCCCATCGTTTCCACTTGGGGCTAAGTTCGGGAGAGGGTTGAGCCTCCGGGTGACAGGAGCCGCCTCGCCAGGCTCGCCAACTAACGACCGCACTGCTGCCGGTCATGAGGAGGGCCGCCACCACGGGGTGCAAATAGCCGCTGGCCGCCAAGAGCATGCCGATTCCATTATAAACGACGGCAAACCGTAGGTTTTTTTGGATCGAATCCCGAACACTTCGGGCCAGAAAAACGGCCTCTGGAATCTCACGGAGATTGCCTCCGCACAGAACTATATCTGCGGTGGCGGTGGCCAGCGGAGCCCCTTCCAGTAGGCCGATACCGACCTCGGCGGCGGCGAGGGCTGGAGCGTCATTGATCCCGTCGCCAATGAAAACAACACGATGCCCCTCGGCTTGCCATTGCCGGATTTGCTCGGCTTTTTCTGTCGAGGTCAGACCGGCCTTGAGTTGTTCCGCCGTAGTCAGATCGGCCAACAGTTCTTGGGTCCGTCCAGGGTGGTCGCCCGAGAGCACGCGGGAGGTTACTCCCAATCGATCCAAGTCTTGGAAGGTGGCTGCAGCGGAGGATCTGAGTCGCTCCCGGACCAAGGCCACAGCCACGGGCTTTCCAAAGGCAGAGATCCAAACCCGACTGCCTGTCCCCTGAAGGCGCGCTTCTAGCGCGTCGTCGGTTTGTCCTTCCCAGGCCCAATCTTTGCAGCCGATGCGCACGGGCATAGTTTTTTCCGAAGCGGTGCGGACGCAGGCTTGAACCCCGCGGGCCGGAACCACCTGGAAGCTCTCGATCGTAATTTTTAGCGCCGCGTCAGGCTCTCGACCGTGGAAAGCCTGCGCTACCGGGTGATGGCTCCGGGATTGCACCGCACCGATAATAGAAAGCCACCGGTTCCGGTCGGCTGTTTCTCCGGCGGTGACCACATCCACCAGACTCATTTTGGCTTCGGTCAATGTTCCGGTCTTGTCGAAGGCCGCGAGACTGACGGATGCCAGGCGTTCCAAGGCGGAGGCATTTCGGACAATGACCCCTCGCGCGGCGAGTGTGGCCATGCCCTGCCAGAGTCCTAGCGGAGTGGCCAACCCGAGGGCACAGGGACAGGCCACCAGCAGTACTGAGAGTCCATTGAAAATCCCCGGCTCCCATCGGCCTTGCAGACCGCTCCAGAACAAAGCGCCCAATGCGGTAAGGATCACGACCGGAAGAAACTGTTGAGCCAAGCGGTCGGCCTGACTTTGGGCCTCACTCGAAGCTAGTGTGGCGCGGGATTCCTCCACCCGCCGGATCAGGGCATCGATCCCTCGGGTATGGCCTGCGCTTCTGCTCTGAACAATGAGTTCGGCCTCTTCGCTAAAGCCGCCTGCCATCACAGAATCCCCCACCCGTCGAACAACGGGTTCGGGTTCGCCGGTGAGAGGAGTCTGCCTGACGAAACCTTCGCCCTGGATGATCACGCCATCGACAGGGATGGGTTCTCCGGGCAGCACTCGCACCCGGTCGCCCACGCCGATTTCCTGAATGGACACCCGAGCGTCCGGTGGTCCGATACGCCGGGCGGTGGCGAAGGTGTCGCTCAGACGTCGAGTCTCCGAGAGGGCTTGTTCTCTGGCTTGGGCTGTCAGTGCCTTGCCCGCGCTGTAAACTGTGAGGAGTACGGCCACCACCTCGTAGTACACGGGTCCGCTCCCTCGGATGCTCGACATCAGCGAGGCTCCGAAGGCACCCAGCGTCCCTGACACGAACAGCAACTCGAGGCCGAAGGTGCGGCGGCAGGCGCAATCCCAGGTGGCGCGGAGCAGGGGGAGGCCGAGCAGTCCCAAGACAATGACCGTCAGAACAATGAGCAATGCATGCAGCCCGTTTCGCAAGGTTCTCTCGGGCTCGGACAAATTCAGAGCGAAGCCGATCAACATGGATTGGCTGGCGATCACCGCACTTAGGACGATACGAAAGATGGCACCACCCCCGGCAGGGTCGGGGGCGGCGGTGTTTCTTGGGCGTTCTCCCAAGAGACGGCATCCGTAGCAGCAAAATTGCTCCGACGGCCCCTCGGAAGACTTGGTTCGAGGCAGCGGGCCCTGACAATGTGCGCATCGGGTAAAAACCTCGGAGGAGTCGGAGATGAGGTCGGCTTTGGACATGGCGGGGAGCCCCCTATTCTGCAGAGCCACCGCTGGAGGGGTGTCGATGGATGAGCTTCAGCGCCCCGGGCAACAGGCTTCGGAGGAGGTCGGATTTTTGGTCGGCCGCGGCCAATTCCTCGTCGATCCGACCGGGTGCGTCCACCCAGAGCTCGGTTTGCTGCTGTGAAATTTGGACGAAAACTCCGGTGACTTGTTGGAGATGGCGACGGTCCAGCCCATCGGCGGTCCGAAGGCAGGCGGCCAGCCACTCCACCCGCGAATGATCGGCCGGGGACAAATTCTTTAAATCCTCGTGGTCGGCCTTAGGTAGGGCCTTCCGGTGATAACGGGCCACGGCTGCCACACAGCGAACCTCCGTGGAGGATAGCGTTTTCCACGGAAACTCCCGGATGAGAAGGGCCGAGGCTTTGTGGTGCCCCCGACCGTCCGGACCAGATACAGACCAACCAATGTCGTGCAGCAGCGCCGCGCACTCCAACAGCCGTCGTTCACTGGTGCCGTATCCATGGAGGGGGATCAACCCTTCGAAGAGTGCCAATGCCAGGCGGGCGACCTGTCTTGGATGCTCGGGCTCGATCTCATGCCGAGCGAAGAGGGTCTCGGTTTCGTCAGACAATCGATTGGTAGTGGGAATCATACCCTCAGGGGTCCATGAAATCCGAGTCGGGTGCCGTTGTCGCCCCCGGATTGCGATCCGATGTTTTTGCGCTTCCGAAGGAGCCGTCTCGTCCCGATTCTTGAGGGCCATGGAAACACCAGACCAGTTGCGTGAACTTTTTCGGATGCAGAGAGCCTTAAACGCTCGCATTGGGGTTGATACCGATGCCATGAGCGAGGCTGAGAAGACTCAGTGGATTTTGAACTACTGCCGGGCCATGTCGCAGGAGTTGGCAGAATTGACCGACAGTGTTCCTTGGAAATGGTGGGCTAAGTATCAGAAGTTCGATGAGCAGAACGCTCGGGTTGAGGTAGTGGACTGCCTCCATTTTCTCATCAGCATGGCGCAGGTGTTGGGAATGAGTGCCGATGATGTTTTTAGCGCCTACCTCAAGAAGAACGAGGTGAACCTCAAGCGCCAGGATTCAGGATATCAGGCCAAAGATGCAGAGGATTCCCGTCACATCTAAGGTTCGAGATTCTCAGCCAAATTGCTGAAAGGTGGATGGGACACGGAACGCACGCTGTGGCAGTCCATCGATGGAGTTCGACCCAGCGCCTGAGCAATGCCCACACTGTCTCCTCGTTCATCACCCCTCCACTGAAAGGAACCGATGCCTCTTTCGAAACCCCGTCTAATTAAAGAACTCATTGGCCGCATTCCACCCAGTCAGCGCGCTGACGTGGCTGGCGTGCTCATCCCGGAAGTCGACCTTCAGAAGCGCATCGCCTTGATGGGTAAGGCCATTGCGAAGGACTATAAGGGCAAGGATGTGCTCGTCGTTTCCCTGCTCAGTGGCACCGTTCTTTTCTTGGCCGATTTGCTGCGTCGATTGGAGTTCCCGCTGCGCGTGGATTTTCTAGGAGTCTCCAGTTACGGATCGGGCACTGAATCGGGAAAACTTGTCTTCAACAAGGAACTCAAACTCGATGTCCGTGGGGCTCACGTCTTGGTGGTCGACGACATTCTGGACACGGGAAAAACCCTTCGTGCTGTGACCGAGAAGATTTTGGCCCTCAAGCCAGCGTCTATCCGAACGTGCGTGCTTCTCGACAAGAAGGAGCGTCGTGTAGGCAACATTGAGGCCGACTATGTCGGTTTTCAGATTCCGGATTGGTTCGTCGTCGGCTATGGACTCGATTTCGCGGAGCGATATCGCAACCTGCCCTACGTGGGCGTGCTTAAGCCTGAAGTCTATGCCCCGAAGCAGTCCCTGATTCGGAAGCCCTCGCGATGACAATCCCCGTGACGTTCTGGTCCTATTTTGCGGAGTTGGCCGGTTGCTCGGAAACCGTCGTCACCGTGTCTGCATCGTCCACGGTCGATGAGCTTTTGGCTGCCCTTTACCAAGCCCATCCGGCGTTGGCCGAACTGCGCCGTTCGACTTTGATTGCTGTGGGAGTCGAGTATCAGAATGGGGAGTATGTTCTGAAACCCGGCGATCACGTCTCGTTGTTCCCTCCCGTCCAAGGCGGATGAAACGTTTTCTCTCCATTACCCGCGATCCGATCGATGAAGCGGCCCTCGTGGCAAATCGGACCCTCTCATCCGGCATGGGGGCTGCCGTCTACTTCTCTGGGGTCGTCCGAGGCCAAGAGGGAGCCGAAGCGATTGCTGCCTTAGATTACAGTTGTTTTGTTCCGATGGCCGAGCACCAGTTCCATCGACTTTTCGACCGGCTGGCAGAGAGAGGTTCTGTGGAATCTGTGCGATTGGTTCACCGCATCGGCCGGGTGGCGGTGGGTGAGTCGTCTCTTTGGATCGAAGTGGTTTCAGCCCATCGGGCAGAGGCCTTTGGCGCATGCCAGTGGGTCATCGACGAGATGAAGCAAGTGGTGCCGATCTGGAAATCCCCGGTGACGGCTGCACAGGCCTCCAGTTCGTTAAATCCGAACCCAACTTCCTGATCGACTCGAGCGCAGCACCGCCTCGCAGAGCCGGACTTCGTGATGTCCATCCTGAGCGGTCGCGAAGAGCAGAGGGGTTTGTCGGCCGCTGGCGATGTGCTCATAGACAGCCCGGTACTGCATCTTGTGGCTGTCGGGGAATCCCTCAGGATGTCCGCCCGGAGTATCGGTAAAGCCGGCCACATCCTCCAGGAAACCGGGTGTTCCCCGCTGGAGAATCTCGTTGGGTCCGTCGCGACGTCCGATGAGGATTTCATTGGGTTGCTGAAAGTCCCAGCGGGCGCTTCCACGAGTGCCATAAATTCCAAGGGACAGGCTGCATTTCCATCCGGCAGCGACCTGCGAGATTGAGGCATTGGCGTGCACGTCTTCAGCAAAGCCATGGTCGGATTTTCCGAAACGCAGCAGGACGCTGCCGAAGTCCTCGGTGTCCACCGGATAGGGAATCTTCGATGCCGGGTCGGGAGTAGCGAAGGTCTTCAGCGCCCCCGGCGGACGGAAGCGGGTTTTGTGGAAGGTCTCCAAGTGCGCAAAGACGCGCTCGGCTCGGCTTCCCAAGATGAAGGAAACTGCATCGATCCAGTGGGTTCCAATGTCGCCGACTGCCCGCAGCTTGCCGCCCTCGGAGGCGAGCACTCGCCAGTTGTAGTCCGTGTCATGCAGCAGCCAATCTTGGAAGAAGTGCCCTTGAACATGAATGATTCGGCCGAGGTCGCCGCGTGCGACCATGGCCCGCAGTTGAAGGATGGCCGGGAAGAATCGGCACATGTAGTTCACGGCGAACACCGGTGCATTGGGTTTCTGGACCGCTGCAACCACACGGGCCGTCTCCCGGGAGTTCATGCCTAGTGGCTTCTCGCAGACGACGTGCTTGCCTGCCCGTAGGGCCTTGAGCGACTGCGCAACATGCGCCTTGTTGGGGGAGGTGATGTGGATGACGTCGACGTTCAAAGAACGGACCAGTGAATCGACGTCATAGTCTCCATAGACCTCCGGGATGCCCCATCGATCCGCGCACTCTCGGGCCGAGGCGGTAGAGCCGCAAACGGCGGTGACCTGAACGCCCAGGCGCTTGAGAGCTTCGATATGGACGGGTCCGATGAAGCCAGTGCCGATGACGCCGGCGCGCAGGTGGTGCAGGGGGATCATGGGGTTTGCCAGAGATCGTTTTTAGTTTTGCAGTTTGCCGGGTGAGCATCCGGGTCTAGGTGCAGCGAGGAACACCCTGAGGATACGCAACAAGCCCTTCGGGGAATCCGTAGACGATGTCCTCAAGCAGGGAAGCAGGAAAGCTCGGAGCTGGGGCGATGAGCGGAAAAACGGCGAACGATGCGGTCCGTAAATTTTTGCGCGGCTGATTTTTCGCGCGAGGGTGAGCAACTGGTCAATGAGTGATTGTTTGTACGCCGAACGCGGACTCCCCATAGAAAAATCTCACCGATAGCGTGCAGTCGGGCGGGGGCACAAAGACGATTGATTCCAATGCTACTAATATACATTTGACCGCCTTCAATGGGTTGCTATAAACCCGAAGTCCGTTTGGAACATGTAGTGTCGGCGTCACGTTGACGGTTTGTGGAGGTCGCTCAGTTAAGTCCCCGCAATTGAAGTCTGCTGGTGCAGTTTCCCTCACTCGGTTGAAGAGCGGCCAAAAGTCATATGGATAACAATTCCCGTTTGTTTGTGGGAAACCTGTCCTACCAGACGCAGGAACGTGACCTCCAGGATCACTTTTCGGCGTCCGGTGTGGTCACTAATGTCAACCTGATGCTCGATCGCGTGACTGGAAAGTCGCGTGGTTTCGCCTTCGTCGAGTTCGCGACGGCAGACGAAGCCAATCGTGCTGTGGAAATGTTCCACGGCAAAGATCTGGGTGGTCGTGCGTTGACCGTCAACATTGCCCGTCCCCGTGAAGAGCGCGCCCCCGGTGGTGGTGGCGGCGGCGGCT
>SXGQ01008180.1_pt1 | contig 18119 bp, 17 predicted proteins | sample 3178371 | NCBI WGS metagenome assembly SXGQ01 (sample SAMN11356859, study PRJNA531348) | freshwater metagenome | isolation source: freshwater sample F1-20 | place: China: Fuxian Lake, Yuxi | collected 2017-12-25 | reverse complement strand
GCCACTCTGGGAATGTGTTGGTAGAAAAACGTTGGTGCACCAAACCAAGTGCAGACACGCAGCGCTCGTCTTGCAAGTCAAGATAGTAGGTACCAACTTGGTCGGCCAACAACAAGCCTTTGTACACCACGGTACGGCTGGACATGCTGGGGATGTAGTACTCGTTGCTGTGCTTCAGTTTGAGGTTCTGGATGGCGGCACTGGCTGTTTTGCGAATAACGTAAAGCTTGCGCTCGAGTGCATCTTGAACAATCACATCAGCACCACGACCAATGAAAATCTGCTTTAGAACAGGTTCTTTTTCGCGCACGGTGGGCGACATGGGCATGTCACGGTTCACCGGCACGTCACGCCAGCCCAACAACACCTGACCTTCCGCTTTGACTGCGCGCTCAAGTTCTTGTTCGCAAGCCATGCGGGAAGCATGCTCTTTAGGCAAGAACACCATGCCCACACCGTACTCACCTTGCGCAGGCAAAGTCACTCCTTGCTTGGCCATCTCATCTCTGTAAAGCGCATCGGGCAACTGAATCAAAATACCCGCGCCGTCACCCATCAACTTGTCGGCACCCACCGCACCCCGGTGGTCCAAGTTTTCAAGAATCTTCAGGGCTTGAGTGACGATGGCATGCGTTTTGGCGCCTTTGATGTGGGCCACAAAGCCCACACCACAAGCATCGTGTTCTTGAGTTGGGTCGTACAGACCCGTTTGTTGCAAAGCTAATTTTTCGGCAGCCGAAGTCATGGCGCACTCCTAAAGATATTTCGCGGGAAAATGAGCATATTGCATTGCAACAAAAATGCCAAGAAAAATAATTGGGGTCAGATGAACATTAATTTCTTGTTTTTTCAAAATTCAATTAATTGGGGACAGATCAAAATGGAGTTAAAAAGAATTCATATTGGTGAGATTTTTCACCTATTTACGGCTTCAAAGTGGTTTTTTGAATGGCCTGCCCGCCTTTTGCGGCAGGATGGGGGTCTGAGTTGTTTTCTGTAAAGACTTCAAAAACTCGGGTCGACCCACGACTCGACTCTTCAAAACTGACTCCGTGAGGTCTTTTTGAATGGAAGCCGAAAGCCCGCCGGCCACAAATTCTGCATAAGCAGCTTCTCTAGAGAATGGCGTATTACCCAAGCCCCAATAAAGGGCATGCGGCGTCACCAATTTGTCGATTTTTTGACCAATTAGGTGCTTGTAGCTGGACCAATTGAAATCTTCAGCCGACTCAGCCAGTCCTGCCCTGACGGGATTTAAATCGATGTAGGCCATGCATGTCAGAAGATAGGCTTCCGAATCAAGCACCGAGGATTTGTAACGCCCCTCCCACAATGTGCCACTGCGCTTATGGCGATGATTGAAGTAACGCACATAAGTTCTGCCAACCGCCTGCATCATCAAGGACATAGCCTCGTCGCTGGGCGGCGTGAGCAGCATGTGAAAGTGATTGTCGAGCAACACATAGGCATTCACAGCCACTTTGTGGCGTTGCGACTCGTCTAGCCACAGGCTGTACAGCATCTTGCGATCGGTCTCGTCCATCACGATGGGCTGTCGATTGTTCCCCCGCTGAATGACGTGATGCGGGTAACCGGGAAGGGCTAAACGAGGATGACGAGCCATGCGTGAATGCTAACCCGAAAGAAATTAATGTTGATCTGACCCCAATTAAGGGTAACGCGATGCAAGGGATTCGGTGAGGCCGAATTCGGTCAGGAGGGCTTGGAGGCGGTCGGCAGCGCCGGCTTTGGGGCGGCCGGTGTAGCGGGCCAAAATGAGTTCATTTTTCATGCTGTGTTCCCAGCCCACCAGTTCGGTAACCGTGACGGTGTAACCTTTGGACTCTAGGTACAGGCAGCGCAAGACATTGGTCAGTTGGCTGCCAATTTCTCGGGTGTGCAAGGGGTGGCGCCAGAGTTCGGCCAAAGGGGTGCGCAATAAATTCAAGGCTTTGTTTTGGCGCAGCTTGGCGGCCACTTCGGCCTGACAACAGGGCACCAAGACCATGGCGCGGGCTTTTTTCAACAAACCAAAGGCAATGGCGTCGTCGGTGGCGGTGTCGCAAGCATGCAATGCGGTAACCACATCGATTTGCGAGGGCATTTGATCAGACTGTGATGACTCGGCCACCGAGGTGTTCAAAAAGACCATTCGCTTGAAATCCAAACGCTGAGCCAACGAACGCGAAGCCTCAACCAATTCGGCGCGAGTTTCAATGCCGTAAATGTGACCTTCAGACAAAGCCTTGAAAAACAAGTCGTAAACAATGAAGCCCAAATAAGACTTGCCAGCACCGTGATCGGCCAAGGTCAAGCCCTGACTCTCTGAGGCCGAAGTCTCCTCAGCCAACTCTTTCAAAATCTTTTCAATGAACTGATGGAGATGCAAAACCTGCTTGAGTTTGCGGCGTGAGTCTTGGTTCAGTTTGCCTTCGCGCGTGAGGATATGCAGCTCTTTGAGCAACTCAATCGATTGCCCCGGGCGCAGATCGAGATCCAATGGCTTGGCCGCTTCAGACTTGGTGTTATTTTTTTTCATCGTTGTCATTCTGAGGCAATGAGGGCCCCACATTCAAGTCTTCCCAACCCTGCAAACCCAACCGGTTCAGGGTGGCCATGTTGGCTTCAAAAATATCTTCTGCGTCAGGAAAAGCAGCCACCGCGCGGTCAATGCTGGCTTCCCGAATCAAGTGCAATGTTGGGTACGGCGACCGGTTGGTGAAGTTGGTGATGTCGTCTTCGTCAGTGCCCGCGAATTGGTAATGCGGGTGGAAACTTGCAATTTGAATCACTCCCTCTAAATCAAGCGCCACCAAGCAATCGTCGGCCACGTTCAAGAAATCGTTGTAATCGTAAAAATCGTGCAGCAAATTCTGAATGACCAAAACGGTGGTATCGCGCACCGATGCATCAAGCGATACCAAGTCATTCAACTCACGCAGTAAGTCGTCGCGCAAAGTTTCCAAATCATCAGCATCACTCACCACACAGTGCACCTGTCCTTTGACATACACCGACTTGGCAAACGGGCACAAATTCAAGCCGATGACCGCACGCTCTAACCAACGCAAGGTGTCTTGAACCATGACGTCCGCAGTGACTTGTTTCATACAGAATCCTTTTGAGAATTCAAGGCATTGGCGATCAAGAGTGACAAGATCCACCCCCCCACGCAGCACAAACCTGTGGCGGCCCAAGTCCACTGCCATCCACCCACTTGCGAAGCCAACCAAGCCACCAAGGGCGGCCCTGCAAACTGACCTGCTGCAGAGCCTTGTTGCATCCAGCCGACGGTGGTGGACACATTGCGTTCATGGGGCGCCAAGCGAACAGCCAAAGAAAATAAAGTGCCAGGCACCAAGCCACCACAAGCAGAGAACAAAAGCACACCCGCGTATCGCAACCAAGGCCAACTTTGAGTGAATTCAGAAAAAGCCAACAAAGCGCCTAAGCCCATTGCCAAAAATCCCAAGGCCAGCAACACACTGGGATGAAAACCTCTTTGCAACAAACGGCCAGAAGCCATGTTGCCCAACATGTTGACAGCTGCGGCCACTGCGGTGAGCAAGCCCAAAGTCACGCCAGACAAACCCGCTTGGGTGTAGATAGAAGGCAAGAAACCGACCACCGCCAGCCACTGGCCCGAATACATGGCAAAGCAAAGAGCCACCCACCAAGGTCCTGGCGCAGAAAGTGTTTCGCGCAATCGCTGGGGCCACGCAACGGCTTTGCCAGCCGGCGTTTGAACTGGCCCATCCTTTGGCTCAGCAGCGAACGACAGCATATCAGCAGGCACGACACGCCAGAAAACGAAAGCCATCGCCCACGTTAACACTGCAAACAAAATCCACCAGCTGCGCCATCCCCATTCGGGCAACCACATCGGTCCAACCAACAAAGTGAGCGCCGTACCTGCGGGCATGTAAGCACCCCAATAGCCCAATAGCTTTCGCATGTGCTGCTCACTGACCAATTTGCGAATGAGGCCGGGCGCTGGCAAGGTGACCCACAAAAATCCAACGCCTTCAAGCGCCCGCCAAACCATCAGGCTGAAAACACTGTCGGCTGTGGCGCCCATGACACTGGCAAAACCCAAAACCAAGAGGCCCGCCAACATGCTTCGCTTCAAGCCCAAGCCATCGGCTGACAAGCCTACAGCCAGTGCCAAAGTCATGCCGGCCAATTGCACCAAGGAGAGCAAGAAGCCTGACTGCATCAAACTCAAACCCAAGGTTTGACTTAACTCAGGCAAAGCCGGTGGCAGTTTGCCAATTTGCAAAGCCGCCACAACGCCCGAAAAAATAACGCCGTAAGCAGCCCCTAGAGAAGCTGACTTTGACGGCACCAAACTTGCGCTTGTCATACCAACAATCGACGGCCCGTTAAGCGCTCATGTTCCCGGGCCGCAAAGCGATCGGTCATGCCCGCAATGTAGTCAGCCACCGCACGGGGCGTTTCTTCACGCGCTGCAAAATCAGAAGACATCTCTTGCGGACTGCTGAGGTAGGCGTCAAACAACTCGCGCACCACCACTTGCGCATGGATAGTTTTTTCCATCACCTGCGGATGCCGGTACAGGTGCTTGAAAAGAAACGATTTCATGGCCTGAACTTGCTCTGCCATCGCATCACCAAACGCCACCATGGCGCCAGCCCGTCTGGCCTCATCGGCACTTTGCGGCGCATGCAATTTCAGATGCGCACGCGTGGTGTCAATCACGTCATAGACTTGATCACTGAGCATGCGGCGAATGGTTTCATACAAGAGGCGCCTGGATTTTGAGGGTACGGCCAAACCTGGATGCTGTTGCAAGGTCAAACTTTGATAGTTGGCAAACAAAGGCACTTCGGCCATTTGCGACAGAGTGAGCAAGCCTGAACGCACGCCATCGTCAATGTCGTGGGCGTTGTAGGCAATGGCATCGGCCAAATTGCAAAGTTGAGCCTCTAAACTGGGCTGTGTGCCTGCTAAAAATCGAGATGCCACACCCCCGGGCTCTTGCGCTTCGATCAAGAGTGCATTGCGCCTTGCACAGTGCTTCAAAATGCCTTCGCGCGTTTCAAAGGTGAGGTTCAGGCCGTCAAAGTCGGGGTAGCGTTCTTCCAAATGATCGACCACACGCAGACTTTGCAAGTTGTGCTCAAAGCCGCCAAACGCTTGCATGCATTCATTCAGGGTGTCTTGGCCGGCATGGCCAAAGGGGGTATGCCCTAAATCGTGGGCCAGCGCCACCGCCTCCACCAAATCCTCATTCAAACCCAAGGCGCGAGCAATGGAACGGCCCAGCTGGGCGACTTCCAAAGAATGCGTCAATCGGGTGCGAAACAAATCGCCTTCGTGATTGAGGAAGACCTGCGTTTTGTAGACCAGTCGCCGAAAAGCTGTTGAGTGAACGATGCGATCGCGATCCCGTTGAAAGTCATTGCGCGTTGGCGCAGGCACTTCGGTATGCCGCCTCCCGCGCGATTGCTCAGCATGACATGCGTAGATTTCAAGCACAGCAACGATCAATCACGGCACGCACCATGGCCTCTGGCGCCGCACTGACGCGGGCTTTGCCAGGGCCTTCGATCAAGACAAACTGGATGTCGCCCGCCACAGATTTTTTGTCATGCAACATGAGCGCCAAGTATTGGCCAGCGTTGTCTTGAGCATTTAACACGGGGCCTTTGATGGGCAAACCTGCACGCTCTATGAGCATCGTCAAGCGCTTCACAAATGCTGCATCTATCAATCCCATTTCGGCCGACAAGTGCGCCGCCATGACCATGCCGCAAGCAACCGCTTCGCCGTGCAGCCATTCCCCATAACCCAGCCCAGCCTCGATGGCGTGTCCAAACGTGTGTCCGAAATTCAAGATGGCACGCAAGCCTGCTTCGCGTTCATCTTGCCCCACAACAAAAGCCTTGATTTCGCAGCTGCGCTTCACGGCATGCGCCATGGCCTGGGTCTGACATGCTTTCAAAGCATCGATATTGACTTCAATCCAATCAAAAAACGCCATGTCGGAGATGGGGCCATATTTGATGATTTCAGCCAAGCCGGCGCTGAGCTCACGTGCAGGCAAAGTTTTCAAAACACCCAAGTCGCAGACCACTCGCTGCGGCTGATAAAAAGCCCCAATCATGTTCTTGCCCATCGGGTGATTGATGGCTGTTTTGCCGCCCACCGAAGAGTCCACTTGCGCCAACAAAGTGGTTGGCACTTGCACAAAGGGCACACCTCGCATGAAGCTGGCCGCTGCAAAACCCGTCATGTCACCGACCACGCCACCGCCAAGGGCAAACAAAACAGTTTTGCGATCACAAGCTTGGCTGAGCAAGCTGTCAAAAACAAGGTTTAGCGTGAGCCAATCTTTGTAAACCTCGCCATCTGGCAATTGAATGCTGTAAATGCTTTTGTAATGAGCCGATAATGCCCGGCGCAAAGCCGCTTCGTAAAGTGGTGAAACCGTGGTGTTGGTCACGATCAAGGCCGCGGCGGCTTTGGGCAACTGTTCGTAAGTGGCTGCTTCACCGATCAATTTTTCACCAATCAAGATGTCGTAACTTCTGTCCGCCAAATCAATTCGGACGGTTTCAGTGGGCGTGTACAAAGCGTTCATGGTCGACTTGAATGGTGGTGTGAGTGGTGGTGTGATGGGTGCGTGTCAAAACCATCAAGAGACAACTCTCCAATAATGGTATTGAGCAATTTGCTAATGCTGGGGCGTCCTGTGTCAACCATATGATGTGCTGTCTCACGATAAAGAGGATCACGAACACTGAATAAATCTCTTATTTTTTCTTGTGGGTCATTGACTTGCAACAGCGGTCTTTGCGTGTCATGCCTAAGCCTTCTAAAAACCTCTTCCGGTGTGGAACGCAAATAAACCACCTTGCCCCGGGCATGCAAGTTTTGACGGTTGACAGGCCGCAATACCGCGCCACCACCCGTGGACAAAACGCCGTGATGGTGCTTGCTCAAGTCGTCAATGACGTTTTGCTCAATGTCGCGAAAACGCTCTTCACCTTCCCGGTCGAAGAACTCCCGAATCGAACAACCCAAACGCTGCTCGATGACGCTGTCGGAATCTAAAAAGGGCAAGCCGAGACGACGCCCCATCTGTCTGCCGATGGTCGTTTTGCCAGATCCTGGAAGGCCAACAAAAATAATGAGCAAAAGTAGAAATTCAAGGAACGATTGATTCTCCAAGTGTATTCGAGGGCGGCGGACTTAGGTTCTCGGCCAGCACTCTGGGGGTCACAAAAATCAGCATTTCAGTTTGACGCTGAGTGGCTTGCTGGGTTTTAAACAGCCATCCCAGCCAAGGCAAAGCACCCAATCCGGGTAGTTGGGCCTTATCGTCCTTGTCGGCAGCCTCCAAAATGCCGCCAATGACGACCGTACCGCCGTTGTCCACCAAAACCTGAGTTTTGACATGTTTGGTGTTGATGGCAAACCCGGCTGCAGTAATTTGCCCCACACTGTCTTTGGAGATGTCCAACTCCAACACGACAGCCCCTTCAGGCGTAATTTGTGGCGTGACTTCTAACTTCAAGTTGGCTTTGCGAAATGCCACAGATGCCGCGCCATTGCCGTTGTTCACTTGGTAAGGCAACTCTGTGCCTTGCTCAATCAAAGCTTTGGTTTGATCGGTGGTGATCACCCTCGGACTGGCCACCACTTTGCCTCTGCCGTCGGCTTCAAGCGCCGAAATTTCAAGGTTCAAAAATTGATGGGCGCCTGCGTTGAACAAAGAGACGGCAAAGCTGGGGGTGGAATAGATGGTTTGGCCGGCTGAACCTGCTGGCAAATTTAACCAGTAAGAGGGCTGAACGCCGCCTACACCGCCTTGCACTTGCCCACTGATGGCCGCATTGACTGGTTTGGCATTGGCAGAAAATGACGCTGCAAATGGTGCCGCAAAAGCACCTCCCAATCGAACGCCCAAGGATTGACCAAATTGAGACTCCGCCTCCACAATTTTGGCTTCTATCATTACTTGTCGCACCGGGATATCGAGCCGTTGAATGACCTCTTGAAGTTGTTTCAAGTAAGCAGGCGTATCTAAAAAGAACAATTGATTGGTTCTAGGATCGGCCATGACTGACCCCCGCGCACTCAACCATTTGTGAGCGCCAGCAGATGAGCCGCCACTGGACAGTTGCAAGCGTTGGGTCACATCCAGCGCTTTGGCGTATTTCAAAGGGATCACAAGCGTTTTTAAATGTTCGGGGACCTCCGTTTTGGGACCAATCCACAAGACACCCGCTTGTTGCGTTGCCACCAAATTCTTGGACTGAACCACCACAGCCAAGGCTTCCCGCCAAGTCATGTCTGCCAAGTGCAAACTGACAGGTCCAGACACCCCCTCTGCAACGATTAAGTTTTGCTTGCCAATTTCAGCCAAAGATTGAAGCAGGGCCTTCACTTCCATGTTTTGAAAACGCCATTTCATTTTTGGATCCGCTTCAAGTGCGCTGAGTGGCAATTGGCAGACAACTTGAAGGCATGTCCCAATCAAGAAGCGCTTCATGAGTGAGCCCGAAGACTTGAAACTCCTCATGGCAGCACCTTTTCCCAAGCCAGCAAAGTGAGGGGTAGGCGCAGCTCAGTGCCTGGACCCCCCTCCAACCAAAGCCCTTGCGCATCCAATGAAAGGACACGGCGGTTTTCAATGCCCAGGTATTGGCCAGGTCGAACTGCTTGAATTTGTCGACCCAACTGAAGCAGTGTCCAACTCCAGTCTTTGCTTAAAGGGTCAACCGACTGAGCAGCCCCCACTAGACGTATTTGACTCAGCGACTGGTCTGGCCACAAGTGGCTTTTCTGAGCGTTGAGGTTGTTGAGGTTGGTCTTGACTTCAGCAGCGCTGACAGCAGCTCTGCGACTGTTTGCCTGCAACTCAACACCGGTGTCGGTGAAAGCATCTTGTGCATCCCACAGCAAATGCAATTGGCCCTCTAACGAGAAATTGCCATCTGCCAAGCGGCGCCAAGTGAGTGCAGTCCAATGGCCATTTTGAAACAATTGATTCAAGGCTTTCCAGTAGGATGCTGTGGATATTTCAGGCCCTTTCACCAAGAAGCTTAAAGTGCCTGCTTCAAAGCCATGTTCATTGGGCAAAGGCGTCAGGGCCATTTGTTCAATGCGCAAGTTTTGAGAATGGGCCATCCGCTGCAAACGATGAATCAACTGGCTGCGCAGTGCAGAATTTGGCCAAGCCAATATCAAGTCATCCAACGCCAATTGGTATTCCATCTGAGACGCTTTTGTTTTTTCATTGGCCAAAGCCAAAGCTTCTGACTTGATTTGCAGCAAAGTTGCATGGCTTTGCAAGGTGGCCTGCTCACTTTGCAACTGCTTCATCTCATCAAGATGGGAATGAATCAAACCAGCGCCACTGAGCATTTGCCAACCCACGCCGACCAACAACATGCTCAAACTGCCAACCCACAGGGCGCGCCACCCTCTAGCCTCGGCTGTCGCAAACAATTGACGATTGCGCCAGCGCAGGCTGGCTGCAGGCCATCTGCGCGATGCCACTTCCACACCAGTGTTCAAGTACTTGTCAAACCATGTCGTGAATGTCATGGGGCAGACTTGGTGGTGGATGGACCTGAAGCATTTGTGGCATGCGTCCAAAGATGGGCTTTCAAGATGTAGGCCACCTGAGCCGGACCATGGGGTGGTGCTTGTGAAGCTCCTTGAGTTGCTTCTTGAGTTGCAGTGTGGTGAATTTGAATCACTTGGGGCGCTGTTTTCCAACGCTCAAACCCACTCAGTTCGTTCATCAGGCTTTGCCAATCTGCTGAAGATTCGCTGAGCGCTTCAAATTCAAGTCTGCCGTTTTGCCAACTCAAGCTTTGCAAGCTGTGAAAATGAACTGCTTGACCCGTTGGGCTCAGGAGTTTTTTCAGGAGAATGTGCTGCACATCAGTGAGGTCTTCACGCTCTGTTTGTCGGCGCGAAAGATGCATCACACGTGCTTTCAATGCCGCCAATTCAAGTTGCGAAAGGGCTGTCTCTGCATCCTGCACAGGTTTGGAATCCTGCGAACTCTTGGCTGTTTGGGAATGAATCATCAGCGTGGCCATCTCACTCTGTGCGTCTGTTTCCAACCAAACGATGATGCCCAACATCAAAATCAGCCCTGCGCAGCAGGCGCCAGCGATATCGGTCCAGGTACGTCGCCATTTAGGCATGGATGAAGAAATCAAATTCAACATAGATTGCCTCCTTTGATCAACTTAGGCACGCCGAAAGCATGGGCCATGGTTTCAAATTGCAGGCCCCAGGACGCGCACAAGGCTTCGCTTTGGGACGAAGAAGTGAAGATGTCCAATTGAAAATTCAATGCTTTGAGTTCAGCCTGATAAGGCTGCACCAAGTTTTGAAGGCACGCCACATACTTTGCAACCCAATGGCCTTGCGCGGTGAGCCTCACTTCAAAATCCATGAGCACTTGGGCCACCGGCACTTGCAGCTGATTTGCAGCCTCTAACCAACATTCAGCGGCAATGTCATCGGGGCGCCAATGGGCTTGGCAGTGCAACTCTCTTTCCAAAAATTCAGTGGCGTCAAGCATCAGGGCCATGGGTATTCGCCTTGATGGATGCTTTGAATCAGGCCAATTGTCAAAACACTCGGCACGCAATTGCGCCAAGAGCGTAGGCAGGTTTTCAGACCTTCGAAACAGCGTGTGATCACCTTGCGTGGCGATGGCAGCCCAGGTTTTGACAGTGCTTGGGCTTGAAATAGGCAGGTTAAAGGCCTCTGAAGGCACAGAAACAGCGCATGCAACAAACCGCAAAGGCGCGGCAGGCCAAAGTGTGAGGGTGGGCAGCACGGATGATCTTTCAAGGACTGGGAACAGTGCTTTGATTGAACACACGATTTAGATTTGAAAGGACTACAATTCCCAACAATTGAGTTGCTTTGAGCAACCTTCAAAATCTGCCTTCTGTCCAGCAGTTTTTTATAATGCGGTCAGCGGTTTTTCCCGCTTCATCCATGTCCAAAAAATCCAACGCAAACTCACCTCAACAGCTAGATTTGATTGAATCACCCCGATTGCATTGGGCGCTGCGTGCTTGTCTTTGGGCAGGGGGTTTGGTGCTTGCTGGTTTGATGTCAATCTTGATGGTGGTGGGCGTGGCCATGGTGATGGCCTACCCCCAACTTCCAGACATCTCTGATTTGGCCGATTACCGCCCCAAATTACCGCTGCGCGTTTACACCGCTGACGGCGTGCTGATGGGTGAGTTTGGAGAAGAACGGCGCAATCTCACACCCATTAAAGAAATTCCGCAAGTCATGAAAGACGCCGTGCTGTCCATTGAAGATGCACGCTTTTACCAACACGGCGGCCTGGACTATTTGGGCCTCATCAGGGCTGGCATTGCCAACTTGGGGAAGCGCAAGAGCCAAGGCGCATCCACCATCACCATGCAAGTTGCACGCAATGTTTACTTGTCGACTGAAAAAACATACACCCGCAAAATTTATGAAATTTTGCTCACCTTCAAACTCGAACATTTGCTGACCAAAGATCAAATTCTCGAGATCTACATGAATCAAATTTTCTTGGGCAACAGAGCCTATGGATTTGCTTCTGCAGCCGAAACCTATTTTGGCAAACCGCTCAAAGACATCAGCATTGCAGAAGCGGCCATGTTGGCAGGCTTACCCAAAGCACCCTCGGCATACAACCCCATCAGCAATCCCAAACGGGCTCGCTCACGGCAGTTGTACATCATTGAGCGCATGGAAGAAAACGGCTTCATCACAGCCAAGCAAGCCACCGAGGCCAAGGCTGAGCCCCTGCGCATTCGACCCAACAGCGACAAGGGCCGCATTCATGCCGAATACGTGGCTGAAACAGTGCGCCAGATGATGTTTGCGCAGTATGGCCAAGAGACTTACACGCGCGGCCTGAATGTTTACACCACCTTGCAATCGACCGAACAAATTGCGGCCTACCAAGCTTTGCGTCAAGGCATCATGGACTTTGAGCGCCGTCAGGTGTATCGCGGTCCCGAAAAATTCATCGAACTGCCAACGTCACCCAAAGAAATGGAAGACGCCATTGACGATGTGCTCGAAGACCATCCCGACAACGGCGATGTGATGTCAGCGGTGGTCTTGGAGGCTGGCTCCAAGAAAATTGTGGCTGTCAGGCAAAACGGAGAACAACTCGAAATCACGGGCGATGGCCTCAAGCCTGCCCAGTCTGGCCTCTCCGACAAGGCGGGTCCCAACATCCGAATCAAACGCGGCGCAGTGATTCGGGTGGTTCAAACGCCCAAAGGAACTTGGGAAATTACACAATTGCCGGAAGTTGAAGGTGCATTCGTGGCCATCAATCCGAGAGATGGCTCAGTCAGAGCGCTGGTGGGTGGATTTGATTTTGCCAAGAACAAATTCAACCACGTGATTCAAGCTTGGCGTCAACCTGGCTCTAGCTTCAAACCGTTCATTTATTCGGCTGCCTTGGAAAAGGGCTTTACCCCAGCAACCATTGTCAATGATGGACCGCTGTTTTTTGATGCCGGCGTCACAGGCGGCCAAGCTTGGGAACCCAAAAACTACGATGGTACCTTTGAAGGCCCGATGAGCGTTCGCAGAGGCCTGGCCAAGTCAAAGAACATGGTTTCCATTCGCATCTTGCAGTCTGTGGGTACCCGAAATGCCCAAGAATGGGTCACCAAATTTGGCTTTGACGAAGACAAACACCCCGCCTACCTCACCATGGCTCTTGGCGCAGGCTCAGTCACGCCCATGCAAATGGCCACCGGCTACTCGGTCTTTGCCAATGGCGGCATGCGCGTGCAACCTCACGTGATCACACGGGTGACAGACCAAAAAGGCAAAGTTTTGGTGGACAGTCCGGCACAACCCGTCGATGAAGCCGATCGGGCCATTTCGCCTCGCAACGCATTTGTGATGACCAGTTTGCTGCAAGAGGTCACACGTTCTGGCACGGCGGCCAAAGCCCGCGTCGCCCTTAAACGTGACGATATTTATGGCAAAACCGGTACCACCAACGATTCGATGGATGCTTGGTTTGCAGGCTATCACCGCAATTTGGCAGCAGTAGTTTGGATTGGCTACGACACACCTCGCAAGCTGGGCGATCGTGAAACAGGCGGCGGCTTGAGCTTGCCCGTCTGGATCAGCTTCATGGAAACTGCCCTCAAAAACATGCCCGTGATGGACGCGATCGCCCCCGAAGGCGTGGTCTATGTCAACGGTGAGTGGTACTTTGACGAATATGCAAGGGGCGGTGGTGTAACCAGCCTAGGCTTGGGCAACGAAAAGGGTGGCAGCCTGCCAGAACCTGACGAGAAAAAACGAATTCTCGATCTGTTCAGAAATTGAGTTGAGCTTCCTAGAATTGAAGCTTGACGCCCGACTGTGCAGTGCCAAAGCGGGAGAGGTTTTCAAAAAACTCACCCTCGCCCTTGGTGTCCTGCCAGGCACCGTCTTTGAATTTGTAATGGTAGCCGCCTGACTTGGCGGCCAGCCACACTTCATGCAAGGGTTTTTGCAAATTCACAATGATCTGGCTTCGATTGCTGAAGGTGATGGTGATCATGCCGCCCACCCGTTGATTGTCGATGTCAGCATCGGTTTCATCGTTGATTCGATCGCAACTGGTCTCGATCCGAGACAAAAGACGTTCAGCAGTATCCAGAAATTCAAGGTCGGTCATTACAATCCGTGACATGTTCAAAGTATTGAGAATTTTAGTCCTTGCCCAAACCCTTGGCGTTTGTGCGGTGGCTTTGACGGCATGCGGTCAAAAAGGGCCATTGGTTCATCCCCAAGATCCCTTGTCTGCTGATCGCGCTACTTTGCTGCAAACCTTAACGCCTGGCTTTTCAAACGGGGCCAAAGCAAAAACTCCCCAACAAGCTCCTGCTGCGCCGCAAGCGCCAGCTCCCCAGAATCTGCCCGCCTCCAAACCATGAACGCCAACACCCTTCCTGGACAGCCTCACATTGCTTACCAAGCCAACACCTTGTGCATGGAGGGCGTGAAGCTAGCCGACGTGGCAGCCCAATACGGCACGCCTGTTTTTGCTTACTCCAAGGCGTCCATGCTGTCTGCGCTGGCGGCTTACCAGCGCGGCTTTGCGGGCCGCAAAGTTCAAATTTGCTACGCCATGAAGGCCAACTCCAATTTAGCGGTGCTGCAAGTCTTTGCCAAAGCTGGATGTGGTTTTGACATTGTGTCGGGAGGCGAATTGGCCCGCGTTTTGGCAGCCGGCGGCACGCCCGAGAAAATCATTTTTTCTGGGGTGGGCAAAACACGCACCGAAATGCAACAAGCCCTCGAGCTTGGGATTGGTTGCTTCAATGTCGAAAGCGAAGCAGAGCTGGAAGTGCTCAATGATGTCGCCTTGAAACTCGGTAAAAAAGCCCCTGTCAGTTTGCGCGTGAACCCCAACGTAGACCCTAAGACTCATCCCTACATTTCGACGGGTCTGAAAGGCAATAAATTTGGTGTTGCGCACGAAAGCGCTGTGCAAACTTACCTGCGTGCAGCTGCTTTGCCAGGCTTGGCCGTGGTGGGCATTGATTGCCACATTGGCTCGCAAATAACAGAGGCCACCCCTTACTTGGATGCCATGGACCGAATTCTAGATTTGGTGTCCGACATAGAAGCGGCTGGCGTGCCCATTCACCACATTGATTTTGGTGGCGGTTTGGGCATTGACTACAACGGCGACACGCCGCCTGCCGCCGACACCTTGTGGCAACAATTGCTGGCCAAATTGGATGCGCGCGGTTATGGCCATCGACAGCTCATGATTGAGCCGGGCCGCTCCTTGGTGGGCAATGCTGGCGTGTGCTTGTCAGACGTGGTGTTCATGAAGCCGGGTGAGCAAAAGAATTTTTGCATCATTGATGCGGCCATGAACGATTTGCCGCGCCCTGCCATGTACCAAGCCTTTCACCAAATTGTGCCCGTTAGCCCCCGCGCGGGTGCCACCACTTTGGTGGATGTGGTGGGCCCTGTCTGTGAAAGTGGCGATTGGATTGGCCGCGATCGCCAACTCAAAGTGCACGCTGGCGACACCCTGGCTGTGTTGTCCGCTGGTGCTTATTGCATGAGCATGGCAAGCAACTACAACACCCGAGGGCGTGCCGCAGAAGTGTTGATCGATGGCCAGCAAGTGCATTTGATTCGCCACCGCGAAACACCGGCCGACACTTTTGTAGGCGAAAACTTGGTGCCCTGAACAAAAACCACTTTGGTTTTTGAGCCTGCGATTTTTAAGCTTGCTTTTTAAGCCTTCATCTTGGCGCGTCTGGTTTGTAAAGCGTGCCAAACTCGCCAGCCTAACAATGCACCCAGTATGGCGCCATAGACAATCACTTCATCGAAGTTTCTTTTGCCTGAGCGCATCCAAAAGAAATGCAAAATGGCCAAAGCCGCAATGGCATAAACACAGCGGTGCAACATTCGCCAACGCGCCACACCCATCTTTTTGATAGCCCAGTTGGAAGATGTTGCGGCCAGCAAGCTCAGCAGCACAGCAGCGGCAAAACCCACGGCGATGAAAGGCCGTTGGATGATATCGATCCCAATGTCATTCCACGCCAACCCCATGTCAAACAAGCTGTAGCACACGGCATGCAGAAGTGCGTAGAAAAAAGTCATCAAGCCCAAACTGCGCCGAAACAGAAGCCACTCCGGCATTTTCAAGGTCACGCGCAACGGCGTGATCAGCAGCGTGATGCACAAAAATCGCAAGGCCCATTCGCCTGTGGCGCGAATTAAATATTCGGCAGGATTGGGGCCCAACTGATCGAGCAATGCTGAGGCAAAAAGCCAAGCAAAAGGCAAGAGTGATACCAACACCAAGCCCTGCTTGACGAAGGGTTTGCGCAGCACATCTCGCAGCATCAAAAGTTCTTGTTCAGATCCATGCCTGCGTAGAGTGAGGCCACTTGGGCTTCATAGCCATTGAACATGAGAGTCTTGCGCTTCTTTTCAAGCAAGCCACCTTCACCAATGCGCCGCTCCATGGCTTGACTCCAACGGGGATGGTCTACGGAGGGGTTCACGTTGGAGTAAAAACCATATTCTTGTGGCGCTGCTTTGGCCCATGACACCATGGGTTGTTTTTCCACAAAGCGAATTTTGACAATGCTTTTGCCACTTTTAAATCCGTACTTCCATGGCACCACCAAGCGAACTGGTGCGCCATTTTGTTTGGGCATCACTTCACCGTACATGCCAAAACTCAGCAAGCTCAAGGGGTGCATGGCTTCGTCCATGCGCAAGCCTTCGGTGAAGGGCCAATCGATGTAGCCACTGCGCAGGCCGGGCATGGTTTGAGGATCGACCTGGGTCACAAACTCGACAAACTTGGCGCTGGGCAAAGGCTCGACGCGCTTGATCAAATCGGACAAAGAATAGCCAATCCACGGAATCACCATCGACCAGCCTTCCACGCATCGCAAGCGGTAAATACGCTCCTGCATCGCGCCCCATTTCATGACATCTTCCAAATTGAAACGGGTGGGTTTTTTTACCAAGCCTTCCACTTCAATCGACCAAGGTGTCGTTTTCAAGGTATGGGCATAGCGTGCAGGATCTGATTTATAGAGACCAAATTCGTAGAAGTTGTTGTAACTTGTGGCGTCTTTGTAAGAGGTCACTTTCTCAAGGGTCATGGCGCCTTGAACGGCAGACTGAGTTGCTGGCAGTGCCGCCAATTTGACTGCAGCAGAACCCCCCTGTGCAAAGGCCTCTCGTTGCGCCCAAGAACCCATGCCCAAGGCTGCTGCACCTGCAGACCATTGGCGAAGCAACTGACGTCGATTGGCATACACCTCTGGCGAAGTGATTTCGCTGCTAAAGGGGTGAATGAATCCATCTTGTTGGGTGCGAATCAGCATGGCTAACTTTCAAAGTAGATGAAGCATTGGAAAACTTCAGCCATAACCCCGTATTGACAAGGGTTAAAACGGCCAAAAAAATGGGCCCAGAAGGCCCATTTGGTGCATCAGAGCCTTGGCTCTTTGGGTGCTTTTAGCGCAGACCGGCAATGTAGTCGGCAACAGCCTTGATTTCACGGTCGTTCAATTTGGCGGCCACTTGGGTCATTTGCAAATTGTTTTTGCGAATGCCATCGCGGAATTGTGTCAGTTGGCTGATGGTGTAGTCGGCATGTTGACCAGACAAACGAGGGTATTGTGAAGGCATGCCTGCACCATTGGGGCTATGGCAACCTGCGCAGGCGGCAATTTGACGGTCGGCAATGCCACCGCGGTAAATCTTTTCACCCAAAGCAACGGTCTCTTTTTCTTTGGCAAATCCGGGCTTGGCCGGTTTGCTGGCCAAGAAATAGGCCACGTTGCGCATGTCGGCGTCGCTCAGTTGGGAAGCAAAACCCATCATGACAGCGTTGGCACGTTTGCCTGATTTGTACTCTTGCAACTGCTTGATGATGTATTCAGGGTGCTGCTGAGCCAATTTGGGGTTGACGGGCGTGGTTGAGTTGCCATCTGCCATGTGGCATGCGGCGCAAACACCGCCCACAATGGCTTCGCCTTTGGCCAAATCTGGCTTTTCAGCCTTTGGCGCTGGCGTTGCGGCCAAAACAGAACCAGCCATCAGGGTTGAAGTGAGGGCAGCGAAGAAAAATTGAGTCATTGACTTCATGGTCGACATCCGAAATAGTAGGCGCAAAACCATGAGATTCTACAATGCCTGCTAGCGCCATTTCTGGCGCCCCTCAAGTTTGACCCGAATGGCCACCAAAAATAGTCCTGCCTCAGCCCTCAAAGCGAAGCCTTCAGCACCTGCCAAAACCAGGAAGACACCTGCCGAAGCAGGGCCATTGCCTGAAATGACGGAAGTCAAGGCCATTACCCCCATGGGCTGGATGCACACCGCTCGCTTTTTAACCACGGCGGCCGAACTCTTTCACCTGCCAGCCTTGGATGTGCCAGAAATTGCCTTTGTGGGCCGTTCCAACGCCGGTAAATCCACCTGCATCAACACCCTCACCCAGCAAAAACAGCTTGCTTTTGCCTCCAAAAAACCAGGGCGCACTCAGCACATCAACTTGTTTGCCTTGGGCAAAAAAGGGGTGACAGATGCGGTTTTGGCCGATTTGC
>SXGQ01305471.1_pt1 | contig 18121 bp, 20 predicted proteins | sample 3178371 | NCBI WGS metagenome assembly SXGQ01 (sample SAMN11356859, study PRJNA531348) | freshwater metagenome | isolation source: freshwater sample F1-20 | place: China: Fuxian Lake, Yuxi | collected 2017-12-25 | reverse complement strand
TCGGGCGTCGGTGAAGCACTCAGTCGCGCCGCGTTGGCTGAGGCGGCACGTCGCGCCGCAAAAACGGTCGAATTGACCTCGCGCCCGAGCAGGGAAGCCGCCAATCGCCTGTATCAGCGTATTGGATTCGTTCGCCGCGACACCAACGTCTACCGCTATGAGCTATGACCATCCTAACGGTGTTCCGCAGTCGTCTTCGGCCAGGAGTGGAATCGCAATACGAAAGTCTTGCAGCGGAAATCTCTGCGATAGCGAAAACAATGCCCGGATTTCTCGAAGAAAAATCATTTTCTGCACGTGACGGTGAACGAGTGACCATCGTTCTCTTTGGGGACGCCGAGAGCCATTCGGCGTGGCGTGATCATCCTCGTCACCGCGAGGCTCAGGTGATCGGCAAAACGAGTTTGTACACGGAATATCGCGTCTATTCGGCGGAAGTCGACTACACACATGCGGTGGAGACATAATGCGAGGTACGTTACTTATCTCACTTGATTGTGAAGGCAAATGGGGAATGGCAGATGACCCGAGCATGTTGGGACATCAATCCATTACAGATAATGCGATTCGCTGGGCTTACTCTCAACTGTTGTCCCTTCTCGAGGTGAACCGTCTCCGCGCCACATTCGCGGGCGTTGGCCTTTTCATGATTGGTCAGGAGAGAGCGATTCCATACATCAATGAATTGTCACAGAGTCGTTCTCATCGTGAATGGCTAGCAATACCAAGCACAGCCGTAGCCATCGGTGATCTCGACGGCTGGTTTTACGAGGACCTACCGAGCTTGGTGTCGAGTTCCGGTGACCACGAGTTGGCTTCCCACGGTTTCTCACATCTACCGTTCGGAACGGACGGAATTTCTGAAGACACCGCACGATTTGAGCTCAATACAATGCAAAAACTCTCAGACAGCGGCGAATGGAAAATTCGGTCAATGGTGTTCCCAAGAAATCAAGTCTCATTCACAAACTTATTGAGTGAATACGGAATCACGAAGTATCGAGGAGGCAGTGTGGGGGATGGGACGTCACACAGGCTCAGGATGCTTGGAAATGAATTCAAGATCTGGTCCAAAGCCGAGAGCATTTTTTCAGGCTCAGAAGTTCCAGCGGGGCGATTTCTCAATTGGCGTTCGGGTGGTCGACGAGTCGTTCCATCAAATGTAACGGTCAGACGCTGGAATCAAATTATGGGCCATGCCGCTCGGACAGGCGGATGCGCACATCTTTGGTTTCATCCCCACAATCTAATTACCGGAAGAAACCAGCTCGATTTGGTGAGTCGAGTTCTCCGTCTTGCTGGTGAGTATGTTCGGAAAGGTCATTTGTACTCGACGACGTTCAGCGAAGTAGAACCGCCGAACCCAGTTATTGAGTTTCGGAGGCCCTTTGAAGTCGATCGTGAAGAACATGATGATCCAGTAGTCGAACGACAAACTTGAGGCACGACCAGAACACGACAAGCGGATATGCGAGCAATGGAAGCTCGCCCCGTTCAAAGAGGAGTCGGTAAGCTCGAATTTCACTCTTCATCATTGGAAGTAGGCGTCCACTCAGTCCCGATCCTCCGTAGGCGGGATTTGCGCAATGAACGAGTGGAAAATCTATGAAACTAATCGGGCCGTAATGCAAGATGATACTTAGCCACAGGTAGTAGTCCTCTGAGAACCGTAATGATGAACTGAATCGATCGCTAATAGATCGTCGAACGATAACGGAGGGTGTTGCACATCGATTACGTAGTAGAAAATGACGAAGACCGTAGGTTTTCTGTCTAAGGCAGGGCTCGTTGATCTCCTTCCAACCCTCGAATCGTCCGACCGTTCGGTCATGGCACGACATCATTATGGATGGTGTCGATTCCATCAGCGGTACTTGAACCTCAAGTTTCTTTGGATGCCATAGGTCGTCGGCATCTAAAAACGCGATAAGGTCCGCGGAGGACTGTTCCCAGCCCTGGTTACGAGAGATACCAGGACCCGCATTGAATTCGGAGTCAATGAGAAGAATGGGTATTTCTGCGGACTCCGCAATTCTTCGCACGACCGACCGGGTTTCGTCCGTGCTGGCGTCGTCAATGACGATTATTTCCTTTGGCTTGCGTGTCTGTTGGAGTGCGCTCAAGAGCGAACTACCGATGGTCTCTTCACTGTTAAACGCAGGTATGACAACAGAAATAGAAAGGCTCACGCCGACGATCTCCTACCAATCCAGTTCCAGTAGCCAAGCAACTTTGAAATCAAAGTTCTGTTGCTATCGCCCTCCCAAAGATCGATTCGCTTGAGCATCAGTCGATTTGTGGACGAATTGTTGATGCCCCACAGGCTAGATGCAGCGGTTGAATATCCTGCTTGACTCACCACGTGATGGATATTTGCTGGTGTGCTTCCAAATGGGTAAGACATCGTTTGAATTTGCTTTTGTAGGACGTCTTCAAGCCACGTCCTAGCTGCCGATAGCTCATTCAGTCGATCCGATTCGCTGATTTGAGAGATTGGAATGTGACGGTAACCGTGGGCACCAATGGTGACTTGAGGTATCTCCGAAAGTTCACGCAGTTGTGGGATGCTTAGATATCTTCGATCATTAGATTGAACTAGGCTCGGTGTAACAAAAACGTGAAAAGGTAGGGAGTACCTAGTTAACAAGGGCGCTGCAAATTTGAGAGTGCTTAAGTAGCCATCATCAAAAGTAATGGAGACCGAGTCCGTAAGTGTTGATCCAAATGCAACCGTGTCAAAAGACTGTTGTTGTTCCCCGATCTGTTTAATCGCATGAATATGTCTCACGAAAGTTTTTTGAGCCATGTTGTAAATGCCGTTGACATCTCCATCAACGTGGGTATCGATTGCGTGAAAAGTTACGATCCGATGGCCAAGTAGAACTCGAGGGCGACATACTTGAAACGTGGTACTTAGCCATTGCGCGGCAAATCTTTTCGCTCGGAACGCAAATTGTGGCACGACTTTTCCCAACCCTACTAGGGCAGTCCCGTTTGAGCTTGTTCTATCGCTGTTCAAAGTGACATTAGACGAATATAGATGAGTGCCTCAGAGCTCGCACCGGGGGTGACACTGATTCGAGGATTTGTGAGTGCAGAGGCGCTCAGAATCTTGTCATTAATTCGCGATACTTCGAAAATCTCACCATTTCGACGGCTCATGACACCTGGAGGAAGATACATGTCCGTAGAGATGACGAATTGCGGAAGTTGTGGCTGGGTGTCCGATTCCAGGGGCTACCGATACGAGTCTCTCGATCCAATGACTGGAAAGCCGTGGCCATCCTTGCCGGATTGGCTATCGGAACTGGCGCGGGAGTCTGGACGTCGTGCCAGGTTTCCCGAATTTGAACCAGATGTTTGCCTTATCAATAAGTACGCAATTGGCAGCTCAATGGGAATGCATCGGGACGCTGATGAACGAGACTTTAGTAAGCCAATTGTCTCCTTCTCTCTTGGGTTGCCAATCAGGTTTCGAGTAGGTGGACGAGCTCGCACCGGCAAGACCCTGGGCATAGACCTAGCCCATGGAGACGTATTGGTATTAGGGGGTGCAGCTCGTCGAGCATTCCACGGTGTGGGAAAGCTTGGCGTAGGTTGCCATCCAATTACGGGCGACCTGCGTTTCAACCTTACGTTCCGACAAGCTTTGTAGATCGAAACCGCAATTTTCTGTTTGGTTCATATCGCTGCAGTACCGCGACGAGGGACATTCCCATGAGCGGCATTAGGGGTAAGTTTTGGCGAAAAGAGTTGTTGTCAGTGCGGGTTGCAATTCCAACGTAAATCGAGAAGACATACAGCACTAGCTGTGACGGTTTATCCAAGTTCTGGGCTGTTAGTGCCGTTATAACAAACAGAAGTGGAATCAGGATTGTTTCAGAGAAAAGTAGTCGCGAAAGGAAAAGTTCCGAGATGGAAAGTGCCACTGTGTAGTCGGGTGCGGTGAGGAATTGTAGACCGATGAAATTCGATGCAATACGCGTGATATCTCTAATGTTGATAATCGAGCCCGTCGCAAAGCGAGTCTCATCCCTGAGACTGGAGCCCAACGCAAATGCGATTGAGCCAATAATGCTCGAAACGAATACGAGTGCAAGTTGCGTAGTTGGTCGAATACCGACACGTGGAAAAACATTCCCAAGAAGGGCAATCAACGCCGAGCCAATTACGATCGCAACCGCAAGGTGCGGCCGCAAAAGCGCCAGAAAGAATACAGCTATCACGCGTTGCCCAAATGTAGTTCCACGGGCAGCTTTGATTGCAAAAAACATCATAGAAGTCTCGCGAAGTCCAAGTGAAGAAAAAAGAAGTCCAGTTGGCCCCATAGCGCACAGGAAAATCGCCAAGTAGTGATGTCTGAAGCCTTTTTCAAGTAACCATCTGCCAACGAACTGTGTAGAGCCAACAAGATACAAGAGCGAAGTGCTTTTCATTGCTAGTGCGATGTCAACGCCACTGAGATACAACACGGTGCTCGGAAGGGTGTACGGAGCCCGTGATTCAAGGATCCACCAACGAATGTCGAAATTTCGCATGCCCGAGACAATTTGTGCGATGAGCTCTGCGTGATATGTCTGGTCACTTGAGTAGAAGATCAGTTGGTCAGTAGCGCCATAACGCAAATAGATCGCAGCGGTAAGAAACGTCCAGAGAACAATTTGCCACCGAATGATGTATCCAGAACGGGAGAATAGGAAGAAGGCACCAAGACCAATGAGAAAAGTTTGGCCGAGGTACAGTTCGTTCGCTGTCATTGAATGACTCCTAGCCGCCCTGTGGCGTCAGAAAATGAACAACATTTTGAATCAAGTTGCGCGCATACCGGGGAGTAGCAAACTGCCATTCGCCCAAGTATGAATGGTCTAGACCTCCTGCACCGTGTTTGAAGTTGTAAACACCGAGATTTTGGAGTTTGTCCACTCCACCAAAGTCATATCGCCGACAACCTGTCCGACTTAAAACATCTAGTAGTCCGTGAGTTGCTACGTGCGATGCGTAACACTTGCGGCCTTCCAGTGAAGTGGCTGCAAGAATGTCGAATCCCAGGTTCCCAATTCGAATGGCGGCTCTAAATGAGAGTGTCTCTTCCGATGGTGAAATAGCCCGTACGATACACAGCGAATCACCGAATTCTTCGATGAATCTAGTCAGTCGTCCATTATCACCTCGCCAATCTGCCTTAAAATCCTGTTTGTAGTCGACCAAATCAAGGTACATACTTGCCATTAATGCGGTATCCGGATTCTCCCAATGTTCCCATCGGACATTGCGTTGTTCGCCGCGCCGGAGGTTGCGCCTCCAATTATCCGTATAGGAAGCTCGAAGGTCAGAAGCGCACATCGGGAGATCTCGAAATAACGTGATTTCACTTCCGAATGTTCTTCGGCATCGTAGCCAATTTGCGTTCGAATATTCCGACAAGACTCGCGGACTCTCCGGCGAGAAGTCGGAAATACGCAAGTAGGTGAAATGTGAATTGAGACTTTGTTGCACTGCTCGCGAAAGGTGAGCCAGCGAGTGGGCTGTTACCGTGCCACATGGTCCACCGGAGGACCATGCCACGGTGAAGACCTTTGAATATCGTTTTACTAGGAATTGAATTGCGCCGGAGTTGATTTCAGAGATGAATCGGACTGGTGACCATCCGTCATCCATTCGAAATCTCGCCCACGCAGAAAGTTGAAACGGTGAAAGAGGATTGAGATGAGCAATAAATCCATCCCACGTTTTGTCGTCGTCGAAGAATTGGGACCAGGTCATTGGAGGAAATTCACGAGCTTGAGCGACCGAAGTGGTGAGTTGAGTGGAAGTGGACATCGAATTGATAGCGCAGGCCACGAAATAATTTCACCAAGCCTTTGTCTGACTATCTGTCTGCGGAAGTTTGACTCTCTTTCGGACTGAGAAAAAAAGGCAAAGCCCTGCGGGCAAACTCCGGGAGTGAGATGACTGAAAACTGGAGTCAGATCAGCTGAGATGGCCAGCTCTTCACACTTCATGTAGACCTCCCGTCGTCGGCGAATTTCGGCAGTTGAGTCCACTCGAGCAAAGAGCTCAAGTGACTTTTCGTGTATTGCCTGGAAACGTGGTAACTCAAACTCTTCACCCGAATTAGTCTCAATCGCGGGTTTTCCATTGATCGTCCGCATAGAACGAACTAAAAACCTCGAACCGGAACGAAGCGGTAGGCGAGTAATCTTCTCAAGCCGGCTCGTGTTGCGACGCAACCTGAATGAAATTTTAAGTCGTTCCTGCCTAGGAGTTAGTGGCTCATGTAGCGCGGACAAGTCAAGGCTACCGTCACCACTCCAGTGGAGAAATGCTCCGTCGGGAGTGAGTATTGTCTTTCGAAAACTTGTTACGCCTAATGGCGTGCGAAATCCCAAAGGCGCCCCCTTTTCATCGGCACTTAGCCACCCATGAGCATTATCTTCGATAATGATGGTGCGTGAGTCGGAGAGACGTTCGCTGATTCGATCGAGTAGAGCTGGAAATCCGAAGTAGTTGACAGCGATGACGACTCTTGCACGTGGAAGCAGAGCATCTCTTGAGATTTGAAGGTCTTCACCAATTTCGTAAAAGATTGGGACGGCATTTACTGCAGCTAGTGAGGCGAGGACATCTCGACAAATGAGACTTGGAAGGAGTACAACATCACCAGCCTGTACGCGTGCCAGTCGCAACGCTGTGACCAAGGCGTGGCGCGCGTACGCGTAATAGAAACGATTTGTCAACGGCGGATCCGATGTCGACGCCAATTCTTAGGCTGCGAAATTAGTAACGCCAACACTCCAGCATAGGTACGCGGAGAGAGAGGAGACAGCCGTAGCGAAGTCATGTACTGAGATCGCGCCCGTCTCAGGTCACCACCTCTGTGATATGCACGACCAGTCGCATAATGTGACAGAGCCTGACGGCGACGAATGACTTGTTGTGACGTGATTCCGGCACGAACAAGATGATGTTCCACAACCGCCATTTCTGCATCGCTATTGCGCTTGACCGCTGAGCTTGCGCTCGCTCCGTGGAGTCTAAATACACCGAGTGGCTTCGGAATGAAGCCGAAGGTGTAACGATGTTCTGCAAGTCGTAGCCACAGTTCGTAATCCTCAGCCGTCACGAAGTTCGGATTCGTAGAGAATCCTCCAACATGCTGGAACATATCAGTACGACCGACGACCGCCGAAGTAGAAAGGCAGTTTCCTCGTAGCAGGAGCTCCATGTAACTCGTCCTTGCCTCAGGCCCGTAAGTAACCGTTCGCGTTCCTGTGCTGCTTCGCCATTCCTCAGCGTGACATACAAGGTCTGATCCCGAATTGAGGAGATTAATGCATTGACTCAATTTGTTTGGAAACCACCAATCATCCGAATCCAGAAAGGCAATGTATGTCGAGTTTGAGCGACTGATTCCGATGTTCCGCGAGGCTGCAATGATGCCCTGATTGGCGAAGTCAATTTCAGAAATTCGCGAATCGTGAATGTCAGCCACAACACTTCTTGTGTGGTCGCTAGACATATTATTGATTACGACGGCAGTCCAATTCGGATAATCCTGCGCAACGACGGATTGCAGTGCCTCTCTCAATAGGTCTGCCTGATTGTACGTAGGAATAATCACTTGCACGGAAGCCGACTGAGTCATTGTGTTGTAGTTCCTCCGAATTCCATCTGCGCGTAACGAATGAGATCCGCAAGTTCGCACGAGAAGGTGTCCTCGATGTTGATGCCATGGGAACGTAGGGAGGCCGAGTTGAGCACAAAAGGTCTCGTGTTTACTGTCTCGGAAGTCATGCCTACAACGTTGACTTCCTTCTGCAACAGCACCTGTGCACTCTGCCGAACCGCATCGGCGATGTCGTGGAGCGTGCGAGTCATTTTTCCACCAAGAAGATAGGTACCCGAAGGTATCTGCCGACTGGCGGCTTGGGCAATTACGCTGACCGCGTCTCCGAGAGAGAGAAGATTTCGAAAGGAATTTCCCTTCGTGCGTAGACGAAGTTCGTTGGTGAGTACAGCCTGTCGACATAGATCGTGCACGAGGAGATCCCATGTTGGCGGATTTCGAAATGCGGGAACACCAAACGTGTTTGACATTCGGATGATGACAGCCGACGTCCGAGAATCACGGCAAAGATTCATGACGTCATGTTCCATTTGAAGACGTGACCGACCGTATTCTCCATCGGGAAGAGGATCTGTATCTTCGGTGACCTCGCCCGCAAGGGCGGTACCATACACATGAATTGATGAAATGAAGAGAAGAGTGGGAACAGATTGTTCCACAGCCTCACGTACGACCGAGTGCGTGAGAGAGCGTTCGTCCGCGAGCTCATCGAGAGCGGGTGGTCGTGCTGCTGAGTATCCGCGAGTTGCTAGGTGAACGACTACATCTGCGTCGCAAAATGCTCGTGCTCGGAACGATCGTTCGCGGAGATCGCCGAGGGTTGGACTGCAGTTGCTAGCCCATTGTGGTAGTTCAATCGCATTACGGAAATGTGGTCTGATTGATTCGTTGCTCACGGAACAGAGGTGTTTGAGTAACCGTCCGCCCACATGTCCACGTGCTCCGGTAATGACTATCCGTCGTTGGTTCGACACTCAATCTCGCCATATGAAGGGAATGGTCGAGCCGTCAAGATCTTGTCGGTCGATTTTTGTTGGATCGTGGGGAAATGATGAGCAATTTGCGATGAGCGCTTCGACTAGACCCATGTTCTGAAAGGCGAACCAAACTTGGGGTGGAATCGTAAGTAATTGGTACTTGGACTCACCGAGCGTGACCTCGCAGGTGGACCCGACACTGGGGCTAGACGTGCGCTCGTCGTACAATGCGAAGCGAACTTCGCCGACTGGAACCACTAGTTGTGCAGTCGCCTGATGATACCGACGCCACGCCTTGCGTTGACCGACGGCAATTTTGGAAAAATAGATCTCACCAAACCCAGCAAAGTCTGGATCAGTCGGTTTCAACATGTGCAATACAGCACCGTGAGGGTCAGAGATCACGCGTCGAGTCGAGACATTGACTCCTTCAATCATCCGCGACCACCAATTTTCATGTTGCAATGTATGACGTGATATCCGAGGACGTGAGTTGTTCGACCGAGGTTCCATCAATCCAGCCCCGATACCAATCAATCGTGTGACGCATAGTTTCCTCAAATTTCCAGCGAGTGGTCCAACCAAGAACTGAATTTGCCTTGCTGCTGTTCAATTGGAGGAGTTGTGCCTCACGCATGTTGCTCTGATCGGGATTAATTCGGACTGCACTTCCGGTGCCCCAGCGGTTGGCAATCAACGTCGCAACTTCCTGAACTTCATGCACGGATGTTTCGGGAGGCCCAAAGTTCCATGAGCTCCCCGACGTCGCCGAACCGTTGGAAAGAGCAACTGCAAGTCGTACGTAGCCAGAGATGGGTTCTAGTACGTGCTGCCAGGGGCGCGTGGCGCGAGGAGAACGAATCTCAATCTGCAGATCTCTTTGTAACGAGCGAACACAATCGGGAATTAGTCGATCCGGTGACCAGTCGCCGCCACCGACCACATTTCCAGCCCGCGCACTCGCGACTAGTGGCGCATTCGGATTATTGAACACCGAGTTTACGTATCCCGCGAAGACCATTTCGGCTGCCGCTTTTGAAACACTGTAGGGATCCACACCGCCTAACTCGTCAGTCTCGATGTAGCCATGATGCTGTTCCTTATTTCTGTAGCACTTGTCTGACGTTACGAAAACCAGAGTGGATACGGTCTTGCTGAGTTTCACACACTCCAAGACGTTGGTCGAGCCAAGAACATTCGTTGAAAATGTCGTGTACGGGTCAGCATATGACTTTCGAACGAAGGCTTGTGCAGCGAGATGGAAGACAATTTCTGGGCGCATCTCTTGAAACACGCGCTTGAGCTCCTCGAGATCACGAATGTCGCAGATTCGACCAACGATATGAGAATCGAGTTCTAGGAGATCCGAGTGTGACGGAGACGTATGTGGGGGCAATGCAACACCCGTGACCTGCGCACCTGCTCGAGCCAAAAGGTAGGCGAGCCAAGAGCCCTTGAAGCCAGTGTGTCCAGTGACGAGTACTCGCCGATTTGCGAATCTGGAAAGGTCTGTTGCTAACGACACCATGGAGCTTCATTCTTGCGGACAAGTTCGTTGAGAAATTCCCAGTCACGGTAGGTATCCATGCACTGCCAGAAACCCTCGTGAACAAAGGCGGCGAGCCGGCGCTCGCTCGCCATACGTCGCATCGGTTCAGCCTCCAATACGAGAGAGTCGTCGTCATTGAGGTATTCAAAAACAGAAGACCGACAGACGAAGTAGCCGCCGGATATCAACCCAGCAGATGTCTGGGGTTTTTCGTTGAATGATGTTGCCATACCCGACGAATCAACTTCAACCTCGCCAAATCGACTTGGTGGCCGGACAGCTGTAAGCGTCATCGCCGCGGAATTTGAAGAGTGAAATCGAAGTAACTGGTCGACTGGAACATCGGAGACCCCATCGCCGTAAGTGAGGAGAAAATCGTCGTCACCAACAATGTGTCGAATTCGGTGAACTCTTGCTCCCGTCATCGTGTTTTCGCCAGTATCGACAAGATCAACATTGACCACTGTTCCACTGGGAAGCCGGAAGTTAACACTTTCTGACCGCATAGATCCAGTGCCACCAAAATGGTTGCAAACGACAGCCCCCAAGTATCCGAGACAGAGTACAAATTGGTCAATCCCGAATCGGGCATAGTGCTCCATGATGTGTACCAAGATGGGCTCTGAACCGATTGGAATCATTGGTTTTGGAACAGTGTCGTCCACTCCCCGAATCCGCGTGCCCTTCCCACCACAGAGGACTACAGACTTCATTGGAATGAATCTCGAAAGGTCTCGGGCTCGAGTGCGTCAGATGCTATGAACCATCGTGTTGGAGCAATCAAATTCACCGGAAGTGACGAATCTGGTCGAAGATTGCGCATAAGCTCTCGTTTCTCTCGGCCAACGATGAGAGCCCACCGATTGGGAATTTTTCGTAGGTAATCCATTGTCACAGTAATCCGGCATGGAAACTCGCCTGGTGCCCCATTGACAATAGCTACCTCGACTCCTTCAACGTGGGGGTGATTGGGAAACAGACTCGCTACATGACCATCTGAACCTACTCCGAATAGAACAAGAACTGGCTGAGTGGTCCGTGCAATGACCTTGGCGAAATCGTCCGAAGACTCAGAAATTGAAGTAGTGGTAGATGGGGAAAGCAACTGAGTGGAACTCGTCGGGCGACTTTCCTCAATTATTCTTTTAATGACCTGACCGTTCTGGTGGATCTTAGCGACACCGTAGCGTTCATCCGTCACTGTTACGGTGACGAACGTAGTTGGGCCGACTTTCAAGAGCAGGTGCTTCAAACACTCAGGTGCAATTTGACCACCCGATACAGCGACAGAGTATTGTGCAGAACTTTCAAGAATTGACAAAGCTTGATTGGAGACAAACTCAGCGAATGAGTGACGTGTTAGTTTCGTGGCTACAGATGTTGAAAGCGAAGAGAGAAAACTGCTCCGCATGTGTAGTTATTCTACTAAGAGCTGTCTCCAACGCGAAAGGGACTTGTCAAGACATAGGAAGTTGAATTGTTGAGTCCCACCAAATTCGCGGATTGACCTCACGCTGTCACTCACCTGTTGTGAAGAGTACGCAAATGACGAAACTTCGCTATCTCTCAACGGACTTAGATTGAAGTAGTTCGGATCAACCACGGTGACAATTGGGATGCCCAACTGGGCCGCCTCGACACATGCGGCGGTAATTGAACCCACAACGATGATTGCGCATTTGCCAAGCAAAACACTGATGGGCTCATTGCTAACTTCAATTCCAAATTCGGTTGCGATGGAGAGGGAACCACGATCCGCAGGATGTGGTTTGAAAATCAATTTATATCCGGCTTTCTTCAGAGGGAAAATTGCCGTTCTTAGGACGAATTCGGAATGGCTTGGTTGCAGGTCTCCAGCAATAAGTGCAATGTGGGGCGTTGTCATATCTCGTGGGGATGTGTCAGATAATGACATGAAGCGGAGGGCCTCCACATCTACGAGGAACGACTGATCAATGCGAGCTTCCAGAAATCTTCTTGAGATTTCACCGTTAGAGGCGATTCTGTTGGGAAGTAGTCGCTCTAAGCGATGATAATCAGCGAAGTCTCTCGCAATGAATTGATATCTCAAGTCGAGTGGTCGAACGGCCGTGTGGGAAACTCCTACAATCCGTTCCGATCTCTTATGAAAGTGATACAACATCGTTTTCTCCCAGGTATGGTTCTCTTGCAGATAGAAGACTTTGGTCGTTTCACCCAGTACTTCTGACAGTCGATCAAATATGACTAATTGTGTGGCCGTGTCCACGGCGGCACTACCGCGCCAACCCATCCTCAATCGGTTACCTAATAGCAGAGCGGGTTGAAGTCCGTATGGGCGAGGGAGCCTTGGTTGGACTTCCGTTGAAAAGACGTGCCAAGCGGCGACCAAATTCTGATACGTCTTCCAGATGGGAAAGTAGTCTCGGATACATATCAGTTCATCTGGCAAAAGATGAATAGTGCTAGGTTCAGAACTTCGAACTCGTCGCATGTGTTTGAATGCCCCCCAAATACTGGGAATTGCATCATGGGGTGCAAAGTTATGTACGCATAGCGTCTTGGGATGTGTGGGCAGTATGGAGAGCAAAGGGCCCCAATATGTACGGATGGGGTTCATGACTAGATAGTCAATTAATACGTAGGAAACATCTGTCGGAACTGCTGTGGCTCGCATGGTGTTCCGAATTCCAAGAGCCATGACACGCAGTAGCCGTTTCGCCGCGCTCAAGTAGTTTCGAAGACCAGAGATGGGCTTGATTAGTTGTGGTGCAAATTCGAAGGCAATGCCTCTTTGATTGCACCAGTCACCCAGGCAGGCAGATACGCGCGAGTCATCTCCCAAGTAAGAAAGTTCTGAGACGTCGGCGTGTTCCAACGCGAAGACAAGAGCCATGAGTTGCGCCAGTAGATAAAATTCAGGCGTAGTTGCGTAGTTGCCTTCGAAACATGGATTCATATCAGCAATCAAAGGATCAAGGTCACTTCCAGTCACTCGAATCTCTCGTGCCATTGCTGACTTGGTCGTGCTAATCCAGCTAGCTATTCCCGCCTGGATTGGCTCTGCTGCCTGGTCGACTTTTTCAGGAAGCGAAATGAAGTGTGAGTCATGAGGTTCCCATCTATTCAAGACAAAATGGAGAGTTCCGTCCTGGGGAACAATGGTGCGTTGCGCATCGAGCAAGACAGCTCGACGAGTCACAATTTTAGGTCTCGAATGCAAGCGTTCACCAGCGCCTGTGCGCCACTTACAACCGTTACTGGGTTACTACGTGAAAAATCGTTGCCAATCCATCTTCCGCCGGCACCCGCAACAATTGCCAATCCTGCCGCAACGTCCCACGGCATCACAGATTGCTCCGAATATAGGTCGACCGAGCCGCGTGCAACAAGGATGAGACTCGAGGCAGCAGATCCAATCATTCGTACTTTTTGGGCGCGTGTCAAAAGCGACAATATGGGCGCTAGAGCCCCTTCGTCTGATGTGTTGAGCCTTGCCGGTATGCCGGTACATACCACTGCATCACTCAAACTGGAAACAGTGGAAACAGCAATCGGAGAGTCATCAACGAACGCACCAAGACTTTCACCACCCCAAAACAGGGATGGTGAGTTGAGCTGTTGAATCACACCGAAGACGGGCTCATTCAAACGCATTAGCGCGCAGGATACAGCGCTAGGTCCACAATCACGAAGCCAATTCAGACTTCCATCAAGTGGATCTATCAGCCATACATATTCGTCTTTGATTTCATGAGTTGTGGAATCTTCTTCGGAAATCACCTGAATTTTGCTCGGAGCAAGTTTGGTCGTGAGAGCATCTGACAACACGGCATCTAGTTCAAGTTTGACCTCTCTACCACTCAACTCGTATCGATAGCGAGACTTATCTCCCCTAAGTCTTGAAATCACGGGATGCGTTGCAGTAAATCGAACTGCGGATCTTGCCAAATTCAGAAGTTCATGAATATCTGGATCAATCATGGAACCGCATCTGGATCTTGGATGTTGTACCGAGTCCGCCAAAGAGGATCAGCGAAGTAGATGCGATATACAAGCCGAAGAGTCTGCAGAGCGTCATGTGAGGTTCCATGTTCTGGTGCAACTCCTAACTTGATGCTCTTCACGAAAACATCGATTTCCCTCTCCCAAGAGAGGTCCCTGTTGTAGGTCGTAACCGTTTCCACAGGGTCTCCGTTGTCCTCATCCGGGTTGGCTATAACAACGGTAAGTGTTTCCGAGCCGTAACTCTTTGAGCCAGTAACGATTCCTCGTAAGACAATACTTCCTCGTTCCAGATTGATGTCAAGCGAGAATTGATGTCGCCACTGCGTTGCCGAAGAGTTCAGTAGAGCGACAGCTCCACGCGCAGTCTTCATGAGTGCATACGCGTTGTCTTCGACGTCGTATCCCCAATGGGAATTCGAAATCTGACTCGAAACATCTACAAATTCCCCGGCAAAAAGTCGCATGAGGTCAACTATATGAATACCTTGATCAAGTAGAACTCCACCCCCTGCGACTGTTCGATTCACACGCCACGATGGCTGATTGAACGTAATGAGTTTGGCTTTGCCGTAAACACCGCGCAGATTGATGATTTCGCCGAGCTGTCCCGTTCGCAGAATCTCCAATGCACGTATTACTGAATCATGGTAACGATGGTTGAAACCGTACATGAGTCGCTGGTCGGGTCTCGAGTTCTCGCACGCGATGACTGGGAGTAATTCCTCGACAGTTCGCGCAGGTGGTTTTTCACAAAATACATGGAGACCCCGTTCCAATCCTTTGATTGTTGCCGCTGCTGCAACATCATTACTCAAGCAGACAAGGAGAATGTCGAGGTCAGCCTCAAGTAGTTGGTCCACCGTTTCGTAGGCGGGGATTCCGTTGTCTGTCTGAGGTGTGTTGGCAAATCGACGATCGCATACTGCCACGAGATCTAGCAAAGGATTACGTTTGATTACTTCGCCACGTCGTTGGCCAACGACGCCGTAACCCGCGATACCGACACGCAACGCGGTCACTTCAAGATTCTAGCCCCACGCTTACCAAATAGGGGGAACAATCATGGTTGAGACCATCTCAAGATCGTCTATTGTGTCCACGGCAACTGTCTTGTAACGAGTGAATTGCATTCGAACTGGCATGCCGTGTTCCAAGAATCTCAGCATGTCCACTGATTCACAAGTCTCGTAAGGAGTAGGTTCCAATCTTGAAAAACGCTTCAGCGCATCGGTGCGAAATGCAATCAATCCAAGTTGCTTGCCCGTTGGTGGAACTGGTGAAGTCATTGAGCCGGGAATTGGTTGGCGCGAGAAGTACAAGGCATCACCGGATTGAGCGACGACGACTTTTACGGCATTCTTACTAGCGGCCTCGTCGTTGGTGAGCTCAGAATAGAGATTTACTACCTCGACTGAATCGTCACTGAATGGCGCAAGCACTTCGTCTATCTGAGCGGGATGAGTCATCGGTTCGTCGCCTTGTACCATCACCACTATGTCGTAGAACCTTCCGTCCTTTTCCAGCAGTTCGATAGCTTCGGCACACCGATCAGACGCTCTCTCATGGTGACCTCCTGTTATCAGTGCTCGCCCACCAAATGACTCCACAGCGTCCCTGATTACGATGTCGCAGGTAGCCACGAATGTGTCTGTAAGTACAGTTGCTGCACTAACGGCTCGAAATACGTGCTCAATCATCGGATATCCATGAATCTTGGCAAGTGGTTTTCCTGGAAATCTGGTGCTTGCCATTCGCGCCGGAATAAGCGCAACAGATTTCGTCATCTTCTTGGATTCTGAAGGTTGCTGAGAAAAAATCTCGCGTCGGTTCCGTATGCAATGAAGCGATGTCCGAGCTCAATCGCCACATTGAGGTCGGTGGGCCTCGGTTCCACTACGTGGATTCCACAAGCAAGTCTTCGTGAGTGACACGTCGTGAGTACTCGTCGTATTGCTGCTTGTATTTCGGGGTGTTGCGTCTCGCCGGTTCGCCCCAACGACGCAGACAAATCGTATGGACCGATCATGATTGCATCTAGTCCTGCGACGGATGCAATTTCGTCAATCGCCTGAATGGCGTTAGCCGATTCGACTTGAGCAACGACGAAGGAACGCTGGGCCGCCTCTTTGTACGAGTCAAAGTAATTCCCATAGAGATTTGCTCGGGAAAATCCAACACCACGTGTTCCTGTCGGCGGCCAGTTACACCCGGCGATTAATGCTTCAAGTTGTCCCGCAGATTCAATTCGGGGGATAACAATGCCGCTAGCACCAGAGTCAAATGCCTGTTGACACAATATGGCATCTGGATTCGCGATTCGGACGAATGGCGCAGTTCCGCCAAGTTCTAGCGCCCGAAAGATATCTGGCAAGGATTGCCGACTGAATGCTCCATGCTCCATGTCTACAGCTGCCCAGTCGTAGCCTGCTTGGCCAATCATCTCAGCGTAATCTGAGCTCTCAATCTGTATCCAGGTTCCTATAAGTGGAGATCCATCGGACAGTTGTTTTCTGAATTTTGCGACGACTTCTGCTTGATGAAATGTCATTATCTTTAACGATACCTACAGGATGCGAAGGCGCAGAAGCTCCTTAACAAGGTTCATTGCTGCTTCCTGTTCCATCATGGCGCGAGTCTCTTTGGCGTAGGACCCCATGTGAGGTGTGAAGCTCACGTTGTCGAGTGATGTCAGGTCTCCACTGTAGGGTTCACGAGCGAAGCAATCAATCGCCGCAAAGATATGTCCATCTCTAAGTGCGTGAATTAGCGCTTCCTCATCTACAATTCCGCCTCGAGCCACATTGACGAGGATTGCTCCATGCTTCATGGTCTTGATTTCACGCGTACCGATGAGATTTCTGGTGTCATCGACGAGTGGAGTATGGATAGAAATGACGTCCGCTTCAGCACAGAGATTCAACAACTCACGCCAGCGGCCATCCGTTTGAGAGGTCAAGGTAATGTCGTGTAGCAGAACGTTGGCACCAAAAGCCTCGACGAGTTGGGCTACACGCTGTCCAATCCTGCCGAAGCCAATCACACCAACTGTCTTATCCTTCAGCAACCTGCCCATGTATGGGGTCCACTGCCCATCCCTCATTTGACGGTCAGCTCTTGCAATTCCGCGGAGTGCGGACAAGATGTGACCCAAGGTCAGCTCAGCAACCGCATCGGTGGTTGCATTTGGAGTGTTAACTACGGCAATCCCAAGATTTGCAGCACACGTGGTGTCAACCGTGTCAAGCCCAGTTCCGACACGTGCTATAACACGTAGCGCAGTTGCCGACTTGAGTACGCCGGACGTGAGCGGTTCCAGTCCTGCGATGAGTCCGACGAATCCCTGCGACAGGAAATGTGAGATCTCGTCTTCTGTGAGGCGCCGTCCCGTCGGATTGAAGGTGGGTCGTAGCGCAAGCCCTGCCAATTCGTTCGCGCTAATCAGATTGTCATTATCAAACTGAGAAGTCGAGACGAAAATGGGAATCAATTGGTGGTTTCCTGGAATCTGCGAGAAGTAACAAACGAATGTTTCCTATGCACCAGTTGCTCCAAACTCCTTAAAAAGATTCACAAATCTTGAGTTTCCGGAATCGAGGTTTGGAATCAAATGTGCGAATTCCTCTCGTACCGTACTCCACTCTGAATCATCCGAATGATGTAATAGCTCAAGCACTTCAACAATTCGCTCTTTGGTGCAGGTCGTGCTCCAAAACGGTCCCTCCGGAGGAAGCTGCGCCGGCCATCCAAAGCGCAACGATGAATCTCCCAAAAGAATTGAGTCGCCTTGAAAGATCCCAGTTCTGTTTCCTCGCCCGAGTGACTCATAACCGAGTGTTGAACTTGTAGACACCGAAATCCATGACTCATCAACCCGCTGGTAATTGTCACCGTAATTGTCTCTTGGCTGATATGTGAAGTGGATTGCCGGCAAACGGTCGCGGTAGAAAGCTTCTTCTAGAACTGCGTTGCTACCTCCCTGTT
>SXGQ01006793.1_pt1 | contig 18124 bp, 24 predicted proteins | sample 3178371 | NCBI WGS metagenome assembly SXGQ01 (sample SAMN11356859, study PRJNA531348) | freshwater metagenome | isolation source: freshwater sample F1-20 | place: China: Fuxian Lake, Yuxi | collected 2017-12-25 | reverse complement strand
TGATGCCAACGATCATATCTCCAAACAACGCTAGAAACGTCTGAGTGAACGTCAGCAAGCATTTGTGATTTTGCAATTGTGCCAGACTCATTGTATTTTTTGCCTTTTGCATCAACCAACTTGTCTGCTTTAATTGCTTCACCAGTTTCATCATCAAAGCCAACTTCAGCATGATAAAATTCTGTAGTATTGCCGCCTTTGACAGTTTGAGTTGCGGCTTTACCTTGCATGAATACATTGAATTGAATTGTGCAATCACCATCTTTGAGAACATCAAGACTTAGAATTGTATCTTCATTGTAACGACCACGCCAACGATGTTTGCAAGCATTATCAATTAAAAGACACGAATAAATTCGAGTGTTTTTTACAAATGGTGGATACTTTTGATTTGGCGCAATGAAGAATCGATATTGCAAACCAGACACAGGAACGTTTTCAAATCTATCAATAAACTGTTCACACACATAGAACAATACACCAGACTCAACACGGATTCGTTGATTCTTATGCAATCGATAGAAGTCCGAAATGTTATCGTCCATCACCCAATGTTTTTCTGCACCAATAGATATTGAATGATCCCATGCATAGTTTCTTGCACGACCAGGACCGTCACCGTGATTTGAAAATGGTGCGACAATCAATGTAACCCATGGCCTAATATTGAAGTTATCAAGGGCGGCTTCGTATAACTTTTCATCTTGAGGTTCAATGATGATATAGTGTGGCACTTTCATTCTTGAAAGCGACTTTGAAGTAATCATTGAGTCTGCACGACCCTTTGATATGATGTACACTGGATGTTCTGGATTATACATTCACTCTACTCCATATTGTTGGTTTGTTGTTCCACATTTTGCATAACACTTTTTCATATCCATTCTCAAACAAGAATGAATTAAATTTCTTAGAAATCTTTGATTGATCTACAGTTGTCATTAACCCAAGTTTGTTTTTGTATTCATACGTTTTAAAATGACCAATTGAATGTGTGTTAAATGCGTTTGCGATAATAAAATATTTAGGTAAAATTGCATCAACAATTTCTTTTATGTGTTCTGTTGGATTTTGAATGTGTTCAAAGTATTCTGATGCGAATACAAAATCTACGTTGTGCCCTATTTCATGCACACTTTCAATTAGATTGAAATCGTGTCTTTTTGCCATAACTTCACATAGTTTCCATTGCTTAGTGTTCTTCAAATTAATACCGTACGCTTTTGCGTTAGGCAAAAGTGTTTTCAGCGCACATGTACTATAACTGATTCCACAACCAATGTCAACAAATGATGTTGAATTTTTTAATAAATCGTAAACAGATTGATTGTTTGCCATTGATGGTTTCATCAATCGTTTGATATAACTTCGGCTGTATGTTCTGTAGCAATTAAAAATGTCTACAAAATAATATTCATTGTCATAAACTTTAAATGCGTCATCTAAATTATTCTGATCTAGCTTTTCATACCACTCAGATGTTAATTTTTTAAAAAGAGAATCATCTCTCAACATTCTTTTTGCTTCACCGTGATCAATGTCAAAAATATTTCCATAATCATTTAGAAACTTATCAAAAAGAATTGCTGGCTTTTCCGTTAGAAAATCATTCTGCATCATCAACAATCCATCTGAGAAGAGAGTTTTGTGTTCTATCAAGTGCTGGGTGCCAGATACTTTTTGTTTTATTGGAAATATTTTGGCCAACTAATTTGGCAAAATCTTTGTAGTCTTCTTCAGTACGAAAATGCACATAAAGTGTTTTGTATGTGGGATTTTCTTCTTGGTCAAACTCAGGCATACCTTTCCAGAGTTTCTTCCACTCTTTCTCACCTTGATCAGAATAACTTTCTTTCTCTTTTTCATCTAGATTCATGTGATCTAAAAGAGAAACAGGTTTGTCGTTTACTTTTTTCTCACCAATCAAATTTTGATATTGAGATGATTCTTCAATTTGTGTTTTTTTCATTGTGTCTGCACTCATATTTGTTTTACAGTTATACCGCATTTATTTAGGAAAATGATACCACGATCATCACGATAATCTTCGCCATAAAATACTTCTTTAATTCCGCTTTGAAATATCATTTTAGCACACTCTATGCATGGAGAGCAAGTAATAAACATACTTGCGCCATCACCACTCTCGGTAGACTTAGCAAGTTTTGCTATTGCGTTTGATTCTGCATGGAGAACTTCTGGCTTTGTTTTCCATCTAATTGAACTCATAGTATGAATTGGTCCACCAATGTCAATCACATACTCAGATTCTTCATGTATTTCATCTTCGCAATTATTATCCCATCCACTTGGCATACCATTATAACCAATAGAGATGATGCGATTATCTTTAACAATAACAGCACCAACTTGCTTACGTCTAGCAGTACTTAATTCAGCAAAGACTCTTGCAGTCTTCATGTATGCGCCAAGATATTTTTCTTTAATCATTTTTTTCTTTGTACTTTTCAGTTTGTTCGAAACGTCTTTCTTGAATTGTTTTTTCTTTCCACATTTTTCTAGGGTTAGAACACATCACACAATTTGGATTTCCACAATCTAATACATGATGTTTAGCCAATTGATGAGGAGACTCAACTGGTATATTATATGCTTTCGCAATTTTTAATTGTTTTCGTATTGCATTTTCGTCTTTAAGAATTCGTTTAGATTTTTTGAATTTATCTTCTTCTGCACTCATGCTTGACTCCTTTTGGATATTAGATTTTTTTTACCTTACGTTTTAAAATTATACGTTTACGCAATGCACGTTGAGTTTCAAATGACGATGCCTTCTGAGTATACACTTTTCCTAGCATATGGTCAAATTCATGCAATGCAATTCTTGCTGTCATACCAATAAATCTTTCAGTTCTTGTTTCACCAGTCTCATCTTGAAAACGAATGCGTACTGAATCTGGACGTTTTACACTCAAGTACAACAGAGGAAAACTCAGACAACCTTCTTTCATTGAAAGTTCTTTATTTGATACGTCAACTACTCTTGGATTGAATACTGCATATGGTTCATCTCCAGTCCTCATAACAAAAACACGATATGGTTGTCCGACTTGATTTGCTGATAGACCAAGTCCATCACTCTTGATCATTTTATTATGCAAGGCTTGTGCAAACTCTTTAGGATCAAATGGTGGATTATTGAAATCAAATTCTTTGCACTCTTGCAAAAGAATTGGTGATGTTTCTGAAACAAATTCAAGGTTCATGCGTTTCTCCTAATACATAATTTTCTGCAAAATTTTCAGCATCATTTATACTATTGAAGAATGCAACAAAGTAAGAGCCTGTTTCGTTTCGCACTCGTACTTTGTAAAATTTTTCATCAAAGTATATCTGTGCTTCTCTATCAACGTCTGTTCCATAATGTTCGCTAAGTATTTTCATTTTGCAACCCTTGAAAAGTTATTTACTTTCTCAAATCTAATCACATTGGCAAACTTGTCTTGTAAAACATCGCCCTTGTGTGATATCACAAATAAATTTGAGCCTTCAAGCATATTTAGGATTTTCATTAAGTCTTCTGTGCCATTTGTGTCTAATGACGAATCAAAAATTTCATCAAGGATCAAAATGTTTGTGCTGGCGCTGTTCTTCAACTTAGCAACAGCACGCCAAGTCAACATCAATGCCATATCAATACGTTGCTTTTCACCTTCGCTGAATGATGCATACGTGAAATCATCTCTGTGTCTAGACTTAATTGTTTCTTTAAATGATTCATCAAGATTAAAGTTTACAAAAAACTCTAATGATGCAAGATACTTGTTAACCAACTTGTTGATTACTGGTATGTATTGACGAATGATTTTTGTCTTGATGCCTGTGTCTTTCAGTAATGATATTGCAACTTCGTAATATAAACGTTCTTCTGAAATATCTTTAATTTCAGACTCTAATTTAGCAAGTTCCTGATTTAATGTTTCAAGTTTAATTTCTTCAGTTTGCAAATCATCTTTGACTAGAGACAATCTTTCAATTTCTTTTTTAACACTTTCAATGTATCTACGATTTGCTTTAATCTCGCTTTGTTCAAACGTCAATTGTGAATTCAATGTTTGGATTTGTTCTACGACTTTTTCGATCTCATTATGTCTAACATTGAGTGTGACAATTTCTTCATCAATCTTTTTCAATGCATCATTTACTTCTTCAAGTTTTTTAGTTCGCTCTTCAATGATATGTAATTTGTATTCGTCACCAATTGTTTGTTTACATGTTGGACAATCATTGTTGTCGTGATAAAATGAAATATCAGTATTGACTTTTTTAAGTGTTTTACCCAGATTCAATTTGACGCTTGAGAATTTTGTTATCTTTTCATCAACTTTATCTTTGTCTAAAATCTGTGTACACAAATCAGTCAAATTTTGGTGTAGCGTTGTATAGTTAGTTTCACTCAAAGTAACTAAATGTTGAGTGTTAGCAATGTCTTGTTGTTTAGCTGAAAGTTGTGCGGCATTGCTTTTGTTCAACGAATCAATAAACTGAATTTGATATTGAATCTTTTCACCCTTCAGATCAACTGCATACTTCGTTTGAGAGTGTCTTTCTTTTAGCAAAAGAAACTTATCTTTCAATACGCTATTCATGCGTGAGAAGATTTGAATGTCTAGCAAATCTTCGATAATAGAACGTCTGTCACTTGCAGACAACTGCATGAATGGAGTAAATGATGCTGAACCCAAAACAACAATTTGAGTAAACGATTTGTGATTAAGTTTGAGAATGAATTTCTCTAGATGTTCTTGATAGTCTTTGACTGCGGCATCTTGATTGACTAAGTGTCCGTTACAGTAAATCTCAAAGATATTTGGTTTGATACCACGCACAATCTTATATGATTTGTTGCTAGTATCAAATTCAATTTCAACAACAGCATCTTTACCATTGATAGTGTTTACAAGTTGCCCTTTGTTGATATTACGAAATGGTTTGCCAAATAGAACAAACGTCAATGCGTCAAGCATTGTAGACTTACCCGAACCATTAGAGCCAACAATCAATGTTGTATTGTTATTATCTAGTTTTAGTTCAGTAAAGAAATTACCAGTGCTTAGAAAGTTCTTCCAACGTAAATTACGAAAAATTATCATTCAATGTTTTCTGTAGATAGTGCCTCAACATAAAGTTCACGCATCAATGTTTTAAGTTTATTTGGATCATTGATACTCAAACTTTGTGCATCAATAAATTTAGATAGAATTGACATAGTGTCTTCTGCTTGATTAACAATGTCTTCATCTTCTTCTGTCTCACTAAATTCTGTAAAGTCTTCAACAATTGTAACATCAACTGGACTTACTTTATATATTTCATCAACTAGTTTTTCAAATAAGTATGGATCTTGTTTATTAATGACAACAACTTTTACATAAGCATTTGCGTACTTAGAAAAATCCATCGCCTTCAAGTCTTCAATCTTTATACTGTTGTCATCATAGTGTACTTTATGAAACATTCTATTAGGATTGTTTACATACTCAACTTTCATATCATCAGTATCTAAGATAGCAAACTTCTTTTGATCTTGATAGTCTGACCAAAAGAGTTCATATGGAGTTCCAACATACGTGATGCTATCGTGTTCGGAGAATGTATGATAATGTCCACTAAACACTCTATTATAATTGCTTAAAAACTTATAGTCAATTCCGTCATGGCTATCTACACCTCTTGACAATGGAAAGCCAGACAGTTCAAAATGACCCATGCACAATGGAGATGTACTGTTCTTAATGAAGTCAAAAGTTTCTACTTCATTGCTTTTGCAAATCCATGGTATCATATCAATTTTGATTCCATCAACTTCAAGTGTTCCTGGTTTCTGCCATAGCACAATGTTATGATAGTCTCTTAGCAACAAGTCTGGTGAATTAACTTCAAGACTTTCTTTCCAGAAGATATCGTGATTGCCAATCAATGCGTGAAGTGTGATGCCTTCTTCAACGCATCTGTCAAAAAAGTATCTACGACTTTCCATGAGTGAATGAAAATTGATGTACTTACGTCTATCAAATAAATCACCAAGCTGAATGATTGTTCTTACACCGTGCTTTGTTAATTCTGGAAAGAATGTTTCATCATAAAATTTTTCATAGTAAGCATGAAACGCTTTGGAGTCATTTCTAACACCAAAATGAGTATCACCTAGTAGACATATTCTCATACTTTCGTTGTCCTTGCTTTTTCATTGTTGTACCGATAGACTTATTGATTATATCACGAATTGAAGTCAAATGCAAGATGGCAACTTGTCTTAAATCTTGCGGTGATTTTTTATTCTCTACAATTTTTAACCAGTTTTCAATTTGGGCTGGAATTGGTGTCTGCATTATTATTCTCCAAAAATTCATCAAATACAGTTTCTTTCTTTTTCTTTCTTGGCTTTGCACTGGCAATCTTCTTTTCTTTGTTTGCTTCAAATGCATTGATAAAGTCGCTGATAAACTCTTCGCTATACGCATCATGTAATACACCATTAAGTCCTGAAGCCACGTACTCTTCACCATTGTTCTCAATGAGTGACGTAATGACAAGATTGTCCATGCTCTTATATTTTATGTATAAATGTTTTTTTTCTTTTTGAATTCTTCGTAAGAATGCATAATAGATGATTTGGGTAAAGTATGCAAATGGATTTTTAGATTTTTCTGGATCAAAGTTATCAATATACAGTAGACAGTTTTCAATGCCATCAGATATCATGTCTTCTTTAAACGTGTAGTTTGCAAAGTTTGGCTTACGTGCTAAGTGCGTAGCAATTTTGAATAAGCATTCGCCGATGTACTCTGGCACTCTTGGTCGTTCGCCGTTTGTTGCTTCCGCTTCTTTAACACCAGCACGAAACACAACCATTTTCTCTAAAAAATGTTCGTTGTTGACATAATGTTTTTGTTTTGTTTTCGCTGGAACGGTAATAGTGTTCATGTTTCACCTCAATTGATTGACAAGCACTTGACAATGAGTTATCATTGCATTGTGATGTTTGATAAAGACTTAATGTAATATATGATTGTTAGATGAAGACATTGCCATCCTCATTCTATCAACCTCTTCTTTGATTTCAGACATCCTATCGTCTGATTGAATTTCAATCTCATCTTCTTCACCCGACTCAAATTCTTTATATGCTTCACCATAGACTCTTATGATTTCTGATGTAGCTTCAGATACCGAAACAATACACTGTTTAAATATTCTAGAAGGTAAATCAAAATTTGTGAGTGGATCCCATTTCATCATAGACAAGCTGAACGTATGATTATCAGCAGTTTTAGGAACAAGAACAACTCTCATAGGGCGATGCACTTCAATGAAGCCTCTACTCTCTTCAACAACATTTCCGATGAGAGTATCACCGTTTGTTAATTTTAGTACTTTGCAAAGCATTATTCTTCCTTTAAATTTAACGTATAGATTTTATATTCAAACTTTTCATCGTTGTAGATTTTCATCCGTTCAATAAAATGTTCTAACGTAAAATTCTTTCTACTCTTATAAGTCATGTCATCCGATATGTCATATAGAATAGCTTCTTTTTTATTGTTACCCAAACGCAATCCTCGCCCAATAGACTGTAGTGTTCTAATCTTACTTTTGCTTGGTGAAGCAAAAATAACATTGTGTAGATTACGAATGTTAATGCCAGTAGAAAATGTTCCATACGATGCTACAATAATTGCATTCTCTTCTTCTTCAGTAATTCTACGAACTTCTTCTCTTTCATCTACTCCAACATCACCATGAATAAAGAATGCAGGTCTATTTTCTTCTACTGCGTCCTTAATCATATTATACAGTATTCTGCCGTGCTTGTCAACAAACTGATACAGCAAAAGAGTATTACCTTCTAGACTCAGAGTCAAATTTCTAATGAATCTATTGCGTGAAGGTTTACTTATAATATAATTTATCTCATCTTGATATTTAAAATTCTTACCTAGCTTACACGATTCTTCATTGTGTTTAAGTACCAACGCTTTAATTCTAAACTTTGATAATTTTCCAGAATCAATCAGTTCTTTTGTTGTTGTTATCTGTTTGACTTTACCAAATAATCCTTCTAAAACTAATCTGTGTGTCTGTGTTCCATCCAACGTGCCAGTAAGACCAAATCTATATTTGCACTCTGTTAATTTTGTAAGAATAGATATCAGCGACTTTGCTTTAAACAAATGCGCTTCATCTCCAACAACTAATTCAAATTCTTTGAACCATTCTTTTGGCATCTTGTAAATTGACTGCCATGTAGATATGACAATGGGGCAATCAGTTTGTTTGCTTGCGCCTGACATAATCTGGTGTATGTATTTATCACTCTCAAATCCGTAATCTTCAAAGTCTTTGTATAATTGTGCGACAAGTGAGATTGTGGGAACAATGATAAGAGTCTTACAGTTTAAATATCTCGCAATAAGATATATGATAAGCGACTTGCCAGATGCTGTGGGTGATACTAGTAAGTTTCTTCTGCTACGTATTGCATGAATGAATGCATCTATTTGATAGTCTCTGACTTCAAACGGAATGCCCAGCGTATCAATAAAATCTTTTGCTTCTGTCACAGAAAATTCGTCATACGTTTCTACTGATTCGTCAAATTCAATTATGTAATCACGCTCTTTAGCAAACTTCTCTAAGTATGGAATCAAGCCATAGTAGATTTGTCTGTTCTGAGAATTAAATAGGCGTATCTTTCCATCCCACACTTTGTTTCTGAATGCGGGCATGAATTTGTAGCCAGGAACGTAGAACGTGAAGTATTCGTTTAACTCCATTGCATCGGAGTTTTCACACTTGATGTGTGCGTAGACTTCATCTACTTTTGATATATAAAGTTTATTGTACACCTTGTGTAAACTTCTTCCATTCTATAGCGTTCTTAATCTGAAAGTTGCGTTGGTTGACATTCTTAAGTACTTCTTCCAGAAACGCTAACTTTTCTTTTTGATTAATTATGCGAACATTGTTTTGTATAATGTCTTTGTCTGAGTCAAGGTACATGTCAACTTCGTTTTTCATCAGACGCTTGACAAACGGCTCCCAATTGAGTTCATCAAGTTCTTCTTGTGAAAGTTTTCCATTGTAATACTCATACTTCTTCAAAGATAAATCTTTACTTTGAAATTCAAGTGCTTTAAGTTTGCGTCTTTCGTCAAAATAAATTTTAAGATATTTGCTGTGTAGTTCTGGTATTTTTAGAGATGCTATACCTAATTCTGTAGAGTCAACTGTAGCGTCAAGTCTCCACTCTTCCATCATCTGATCTAATGTCATGGTAATTCCTCAAGTCAATATTTGTATTCATTATAATAACACATTTAGGGGTAAATGTCAAATGTTTATTGCTTCATAGTAAGTATAATTAAACGTTGCTGTGGAAGTAATAAATTCTTGATTGTCTACAGAAGAAAATTGTATGTCACCTAATTCGGTAGGATATACACCATAGAAATCAATTTTAAAATTTGGATTGTTTGCATTTGTTTTAATAAACAATGTTGCATCAGAAGTTACGCTGTTAATCAATTCATCATTATCTTTTAAGCCACCTCTTTTATCAAAACCTTTTGGGTTACCTAGTTTAAATATCCAATTGTACAATTCGTACCATGATTGCATGTCTTCATCAACTATAAACGTTAACGTTAATGTACCAAAGTTAATTTGATTTCCTGGCACACTCAATGCAGAAAATGGTGTATTAATTGTAGTAGACTGTAAAGACAGACTTGGTAAATTCACAGCTTGTACAAAATATGTAAAGTTAGGAATCCGTCTAAGAATAAAATCAAATTTATTATTCGAAAGAAAACTTTTATTTGCTGGTGTTATTGCTAGTGTAGCCATTTTATCTCCTCTTGTATTCTATTTATGTAGACAAAAAAAGAGAGCCCTAAGGCCCTCTTTTCAATACCGATGTTTCTCGGCTTAATCAATTACATCAAGTTGCTGATAGCAATTCTACGATAGTAGCTGTTCTTATTTGCGAATTGCAATACACCGTCAGCGGCTGAAGTTGCAAATGGGTTTGCTACCATGCCGTAACGTGTCTTGAATCCAATTTTTGGTTGGAATGTGTCTTGACCAACTGCACGAACCATTTGTAATGGAACGTATGGGCAATAGAACAAGCCAGCGTCAAAAGCTGAAGTGCCTTTGTAGCCGATTGTTGCGTAATGTACACCAGATGATGCGGCAAAATATGGATCAATATAAACCTTGATGCGACCATTTAGAACACCAGCGAATGTGTTACCTGTGTCATCAACTTGCAAGTTGTTTGCAAGTGCTGGAGTGTAATCAAGAACACCAGCCATTTGCAATGCAGAAGCTACGTCTGAAGAGCAAATCAAGATGTTGCCTTTACCACGGCGAGTTGCTTTAGCAATTGCATTAGACTCACGCTCTAATTGGAACATCAAGCCTTTGAACTTCTCAACAGACCAACGACCGTTAGCATCAACGTCAAGGTTGAATGTACCAGCTGTTGTTACGTTTTCTTGTGCGCCGATTGTAGCTGTCAAGTTGATTGTACGAACAACTTCACGGTTAATTTCAGCTAAGATTTCTGTTGAAAGAATGTTTGCTAATTCTTGCTCTGCATCAAGACCATGAACTGCTTTCAAGTCTTGTGCAAGTTCCATTGTGTATTCTGCTTTCAAAGCACGGCTCTTAGCACTAACAGCAATCTTTTCAATAGAGAATGCCATTTCTTGGAATTGGTTACCAGCACCATCACCTAATGCTTCAGCTTGTGCTGTAGTCATACCAGTTCCACGTGTGTACTCTGTACCAGCAGACAAGTCAGATGGTGAAGCACCAGTTTGAAGTGATCCGATTGTAGTTCCGCTGTTTGTTGCAGAGAATGTTGTGTTAGCTTCGTTGAACAAGGCTTCTGTACCGCTTTGTGTGGAGAAGCGGCTACGCATTGCAAAGATCAAGCCTGTTGGACCTGTCATTGGCTGAACACCGCAAATGTCGTATGCGATTAAATTAGGTGCAGAACGGCGAACCAAGCTAATCAAAACTGGATCATAAATGTCGATTGCGCCTGTGCTTGCATCAGATGAAGATGCGCCAAAATTGTTTGCTGGTGCGGCTTCAGAAAGCAACGATGTTTGGTTACGATAGCCACCAGAACCCTGTGCGTCTTCACGGCAAGCACGTTCTTGATTTTCAAGAAGTTGTGCTGTAACGGAACGCTTGTGGGAATCCTTGATTGCGGCTAAATCACCATGATCAAGAACCGGTGCCCATTTTTTAATAAGATTTTCTACGCTCATGTTTTTCTCCTTTGAGTATTGTTTAATTTATTTATAAAAACTTATTTCTTGAGTGTTCTAGAAATATTTTGTACATAGTGATTCATTACTGGTGTAAACGATTCTTCAATGCTTGAAGTGTCATCATCTATTGGAGCCGCTTTTTTGACAGTATTTTGAGTAGATTCTTCAAAATATTTCTTCTTTGTCAAAAGAAGTTTTTCTTTGTAGTCTTGTTCTGAAACGAATTCAATGCCTTCTGCTAATGATTTTAATTTTGCAGATTGAACTTCGCTAAGACCTTCTGAAACTTCGCTAACAACTTGTTCTTTTTTGTACACATTAATTTGTGCATTCAAATTTGCAACTTCGGTGACTGCTTTGTCCAATTCGGACTCAAGCACTTCAACTTGATCTGCAAATTCTTCGACAACATTTACTTTGTCTTCTGGAATGTCAACATAGTGTTCTGTGAATAAGTTTTTAAGGCCAATCATAAAGTCTTCAACTAACTCAGCTTTGATACCTTTTTCAATAGCAAGTTTGTTTTCTTCCATCCACTCAGTAACAACATACTCAAGGTATTCGTCAACTTTTGTAACCAAATTTTCGTTGATAGATGCAACTTCTTTGTCAAGTTCAGTTGCATAGTGTTCTTCCAATGCAACAACCGCTTCTTCTACTTTAGAATGAATAGCCGCTTCAAAAATTGCTTGTGCATTCTGCTTGAATTCTTCAGAAAGAGATTCGCCAGAAAAAATAGCATCAATGTCTTCTTTCATTTTTGCTTTCTTTTTTTCTTTCATCATCTTTTCTTTTTCGTCATCAGATTCCTCTTCGTCATCTTTAGACTTTTCGCTTTTTTTACCTTTTTTATCAAAATAGGCTTTAAGAGCAGGCGGCATTTCACCTTCTTCTAAGTTTTTGTCCTCAAGGTCTTCAACCTTGTCCATTACTTGTTCTGTCATAGCAGTCTCCTTTGTATGATATTTAAAATTATTAGTATATGTATTTATACAAATTATAGTTTGGAAATGAAATCTTTGAAGACTTTAATCATGTTTTCTTCTAAGTCTTTTTGTGAAGATTTTTGAATTACTTGTTTTTGTCTTGCAACATCAACTTCTCGAATAATTCCATTGTCCCAAGTCCATTCTTTATTTTCCATAATACCACGTACATATGCATCTGGTGCTGAAGGGTCTGCTACAATATCTGCACATGTTGCAAGATAAAAGTCATTACCCACAACTTTAACACCATCTTTACCTTCGACAAGGCTTCCCATGCCTCTTGTAGATACACCCACAACTGCACCTTCGGCCATTAAATTCTTTACAATATTGCCGTATGGTGTATCCATGATCTTTGCTTTACCGATGAAGTTGTTGCCCTCTTGACGTAGACTTTTGGTGATGTGCGAAACACGTTCTAGATTGATTGTTGGACCATCTGGATGCCCTAACTCACCATACGCACGATTTTTCATCACGTACTCTGTAACATATCTGTCTGTTTCTTTTTGCAAAACAGCTAACGGATACATTCTCTTGTTTCTGTTTTCTTGTTCTGCTTGCATGAAAATGCCTTCAATGTAAAAGTTTTTACCGCCAGCTTCGTTAGCTTCGGTAATAATATTTACTTGTTCGTTAATTTCTGTAATTAGTTTCATTTGAGTCCTGCTGATGTTCGTTTTCTAAGTGACTTTGTTCTCTTGCGTAAAATCAATGCAAGTTTTGGCGCACGTTTTCTAGCCGCTTTTCGCTGTGCAATTCTGCGATGCATCTTTTCTTGTGAAGACATTCTCACAAGTTTACCATCTAAAACTTTATATCCAGGTGTTGCTGATACAACTTTTCTGCGCTGAACAACTCCAGCACGTACACGATTGACTTTAATAAGTCTAGCTTCGTCTAATTCTTTGTCAGACATAGATATAAAATCTTTGAATTTCAACATCAAGTCTGGCCGTCATCTGTAGTTTCTCTGCTAGTATAACCAGCAGTTTTCTTGCCTTCCATGACAACAGTATATGTTGCACCTACACCAAAACCTAGTGTAGACAAGTAAATATCACCAGTTGTATTTGCTGTTGTGTTTACAAACGGTGTTGTTAAATTTGTTGTCAAATCAAATGTGCCAGTGCCAGTTAATATTGCAAATGTGTTTGAACCTGTTCCGCCCCACATTAATTTTACTTTAGAATTTGCGCCAGCAATAGTCCAAGCAATCTTGTTAACTGTCAATCTTTGTGATGAAGCATCACCTGTAGATGCAATTAAAGTATTTGCATTAACTTTTCTGACATTAGCTTCACCAGTTCCGTCTGATTCATTTGTAAATGCAAATGCCCACGCCGCCGCATGGTCTTTCAATTTAGTTGAGATTACTGTATCTGCCATTTTATTCTTCCATTATAGTTTTTGCAAACGCCAATAGGACTTCAGCATCTTCTTCTAACTGTGCTAAAAATATTTCTTGATTGCTTTCATCTAGTCTGTCGTAAAGATTAGAAAGTAATTCAGCATCAATATCTTCATTTCGCCCTTGAATTTTACTTTTCAATGCTTTCACATCTTGTTTATTAGCTTTTCCTGTTGCCGTAATACGAGACTTTGTTCTATCAGCAAGAGAATCATTTCCTCCAACCGTGTGTCCTGGTCTTGTATAATGCCCTTTAGCATCAGCGGCACCTTGAACTGCGGCCGCAGATTTTGCATCTTTAGTTTTCTTAGCATGATCTGCAAACTTTTGTGGATCATGTGATTTTCCATAACTATGGTCTGAATCGGGATCGGAAGCGGCATGTGCGGCTTTAGCCAAAGTTTTTGTTGACAATTCTGTAACATTATCTTTCAAAGCGCCACGTGCCTGTGCGGCTTTAAGCATTGCAATTCTATCACGATATCCAGAAGTGCCGGGTTTGATATCTTTAGCGGCTTTCTTTTCGGCTGCGTTAGGATTGCTGATGTGCTTCATTGTAGTTTTAGACTGATGACTTTCAGCTTCGCTCATTTTGTTTGTCATCATTGCTTTTCTAGCGGCAAGAGCGGCTAACTTCGCACGTGCGGTTGCGGCTTCTTTGTCATGCGGTTTTGAACTAGGTTTAATGTCTTTGTCGTATGCATCGCCTTCACCAAACGGTTGCTTGTTATCAAGCCTATTACCTTTTGTCTTGACTTCATCGGACGCATATGCCATTTTATTGGCAATGCCGTCTTTGTACTTGACACGTTCTGCCTCATCCAATTGTATAAAACTTTTAAAGTTCTTCATCTATGTTTCCTTGTGAACTTGATTGAAATTCATCTTCACCAGATGCGACTTCTTCTTCGCTGTCTTTGAAAATTGAACCTGCTAATTCCATTCTTTTAATTTCAACATGATTCTGAATCTTGTCGTTTAGTGCATCCAAAATAGAGTTTTTAAACTCTGATGGCTTTGCATCATAAGCATGTTGAATTGCAGTTTGAATATTTTCCATAGTGTATCTCCATTTGTTTATGTTATTTATACTTTATCGTTTTTAAGCATTGTAATATGGCATCAAATAGTCGGTTCCACCAATATTAACTGAAATAAATCCGACTGGATTGTTTGGTAAAGCCGCACTTCCTGATGTTGCGGTCTCTGAAATTGCGCTTGATGGATTAACTCTAATGCCACCTGCAATAACTGTAGCATCGTTTTCACCGATCTTAGAAATGTTGTCATCTTTAAAAACAAGCAATCTATGAATGTTATCAATAAATGATGCAGTACCAAAATTAACGGTTGTCGCTATACTTAACGGATTGATATTAAAGTTAACGCTTGGATCTGATATTACTAAAGTAGAAGTAATTGAAGGAAACGGAACATCTTCAATTTCCATATTGATCTGAGGAACACCAAATGTAATGTCAGATTCATATGAATTAGAGTATAATATATAATTTAATTTTGGTGAGCCAAAATTATTTTCTATTGTAACTGACTCCGGTGAAACCAATGGTATAATAGAAAAATCGCCAACAGTCAATGAAGAATCTACAGAATTTACATCTACTATAAAGTTTAAGTTTTCAACAGAACCAAATGATAATGTTGATTCTGTGCTTTCTGCATAAATTATTGTATTTAATTGCGATGAACCAAATGCAAGTGTGGATTCAGTTGAGTCTGGATGTATCTGAACAAATAGATTGCTTACTCCAAAATCAAGTCCACTTACAATAGATAAATCAAAATCGTTAATTGCTTGTTGAATTGTATTTGACTGATATACTTGAATTTGTGCATTTTCAACGGCAAATAAAACATCAGAAAGATATAAATTCTGTCTAACATTCACGTATACATTATGTGTGTTCGGAAACTCCACCGTAGAGTTAATTGCCTCATCGTTGGTGTCTATGAATTGTACTATTGGTGTGTCTTGAAGTGCTGATAAAAGCGTATCGGCAAATTCCGATAATACAACATCTAAGACGATCACTTGATTCATAATCAAGTTCCTCTATTCTTTAATTAATTATTTTAAAGTGCAAATATTTTACTTGCGCCAGAAGAGAAGACTACTGTAATATCACCGCCGTTAGGTAGAATTGGCAAACCAGTTGCACTATCAATGTATGCAATTAGTCTTGATGTTGATTGAACTCCTGTATCTTGAAATATCAATAATGCTTCGCAATTTGCACCAGTAACAGACGTAAATGTTGCGTCATCTGCGTCAAAAACTCCATTGGTAATAGTTTTATTTGATAATGACGTACTTGATATTACAGCACTATTTGAAACATCACTTCTAAATTGATGTGATGTGCTGAAGGTGTATACTCCAGTATCAACAAGCGCAATAGTAACTGAGTTTGCGCTCATATTGATATGACCATTGATAAATGATTCTTTTGCTTTTGGGTACAATGCGTTTGCCATAAAATTCTCCTTAATTTTTACTTATTTATAATACGATTGGTGTTCCAATTTTTATAAATGCTTTTGTTGCCGATATTGCATATCCAAGTTTTAATGAAAATGCCGCACCATTGACTGTTGATGTTGTTACAACATCACCATTACTTCCAAGATATAAAGATTGTTCTGCTGTCCAAGTCCACAATGGATTAGTTATTGAACCAAAAGTTACTGTCTCTCCTGAAACGTCCAAAACTCCTAAAACTTTATCTACTTGTGTTATATCTAATGATGAAGCCAAAACAGTATTGGCTGAAACATTTAAAGCAACAACTTTATAGGCAACACCGCTAGTATTGTCAAATTGAACATTCAATGATTCTGTTGCACCTCCGATTGTATTTGCTTGTGCAAACGCAGATTGTGCAATGCTGAGTGCTGAATTGGCTGTAGAAAATGCGCTATTGGCAATTGAACGTGCAAGATTGTCTGTACCAGCACCTCCACCAGTGTTGGCTTGTGCGAATGCAGATTGTGCAATACTAAGTGCCGTATTAGCTTGAATGTATGATGCGTTAGCTGTAGAAAAAGCAGAGTTTGCAGTTGTTCTTGCAAATGCATCTATAGTACTGCCGCCACCAGTTTGTGCTACAAAGACAAACTTACTTGAGGCATTATCATAAGATAAAACATAACCATCGGCGATACTGTTTCTGTCAATGTCATCTAAGTGACGTAGATTTACTTCACCTGATCCGCTTGATCCTCCGTGCTGTCCACCAGATTTAATAATTACTGCATTGACTTTTGTTTTAAATGCGCTAACATCTTTTTGAACATTATCAATAAACTTCTGAAACTTTTCTTCAACAGGTTTTATGTCTCCGTCTTTACCATCTTTACCTGCAATACCTTGAACACCTTGTGGTCCGATTTCGCCTCTTGGACCTGTTGATCCTTGTATTCCTTGTTGTCCTTCTCTTCCTTGTTCGCCTCGTTCGCCTCTGTCACCTTTTTCACCACGCTCACCTTGAAGACCCGTTTCTCCAGTTGATCCAGCGGGACCAATGTTGCCCGCTTCTCCATCTTTTCCGTCCAAACCATTTTTGCCGTCTTCACCTCTGTCACCCTTTTCGCCTTTTTCTCCACGTTCACCGGCGACACCTTGAATTCCTTGTTCGCCTTGAGGACCAACTTGACCCTGTTCGCCTTTGTCTCCCGTATCACCCTTTATTCCAACCGGACCTTCAGGTCCGATTTCTCCCTGTTGACCAACATCGCCCTTGTCACCTTTGTCGCCTTTAGAACCTTGTGCGCCTGTTGCACCAAGGGATCCACGTGGACCTACTGGACCAGGAATTTGCTCAACAATAACTTCAGTTGCTTTTTCTTCTAAAAGAAATACAAATTCTTTTTTAAGTTTTTGTATTTCTTGTCTTGTATATGCTACAGATGTTGCAACGGAAACTGCTTCGCTGAGAGTGTCGCTAAGATTAGTTTCCTTCTTTGTCACCTTTAGCCTCTTCAACTAATGTGCCAAAAAATGCAGTCATGGATTTAGCTAATTCTCTTTGATCTGCGTCATCAATTACTCGGTTTGAAGTTTCTTCTTTTTTAACACTCACAACAAGCTGTTGTGGTGGAGGTGCAGGTGGCGGAACTGGATCAGGTTCTTTTTCAGCAGGTAAGTCTTCGCCATCCATGTTTGCTTTATCTTCTGCCATTTCTTCATCCATTTGCTTGATATCATCTTCGCTCTGTTGAAGAATGTTTGTTCTGATATAATTAATTGAAAAATATTTGCCGACATAGTTATCAACATCAGACAAAAGACTCAATCGATCTTTCATAAGTTCAGCATTTTTTAATTCTGCAAAGTGTGAATCGGATTGGTAGTCATAGCTAATTTCTTCTTGCATTTGTTGCCACTCTTTGCGAGT